>Ga0155175_125_pt1 | contig 36210 bp, 26 predicted proteins | sample RifCSPhighO2_01_FD_106143 | JGI IMG/M metagenome (GOLD analysis project Ga0155175, IMG submission 106143) | Sphingopyxis sp. RIFCSPHIGHO2_01_FULL_65_24 | reverse complement strand
AGGAGGAAAATCAGCCCCTACACATCACCGCCAAAGCCGCCTGACGATGGCCCACGGCCACAGCCGAAATTACACCACCTTGACGGACGCGACCCGAGAGGTAGACGCCGAGAAAATCCAGCTCGTCTCCAAAGATTTTGAAGTGCTTTTGGAAGTGGAAGCGCTCCGAAAAATAATGGAGGAATGGGATTTCCTCATTGAGGATATCGGCAATGCAGCACAGGTCGGCGATATGCATTGCCGGGGCCAAACTGTGGCCGTCGGGTATGAGTCCGACCTTCGCTAGCTCTTCTTCCGATGAGCTTAGAACGGACAGGTCGTCGAGGGTCAGCGATATCCGGATAATCTGATCAACTTTTTCTGCATCGAGACCGAGAGACTGCGTAATTACGAGGTTGTCCGAATCGCCCGCGCGCGCTGCGACGATGTGCCCGGCCAGACGTTCGGATTGAATGGAGGGTGCAATTACCATCTCGTTCAGATGGCGTTTGAGACGGTCGGGCGCGCCGCGCAAACCCTGAGGCGTCAATCTATGTGATTTCGCTTCGGCTAGAAACACCGTCTTGTCGACAACGGCGATGATATCCGTTTCGAACTGTTGAACGCCGACCATCCATTTTGCATTTTTGGTGATCCTTGCCGTGGGCAGGACTGATTGGATCACCGATTCCGCCTTGTCCTCGAGATAGGTCGCGCGACGATCCGACAAATCGTTTTCGATCTTCGCAGAGGTCGCAACGTTCCACATGATTTCATTGATGTGGCTGAATATGGCTTGCGGCATGACGAAAAGGTACGCGCCGCCTAGATGAACCCCAGGGCGGGCCCATACCGGATTCGAAAGAAACAGGTGTTCGATGTTCCGGTCAGCGAGTTCTCCCGGTTCAATCGAGAGCATGCGCAGAATGCGATCGACCCGTTCTTCCTCCTTACCAATTAACGCGGCCAACTCTGCGGTAGCAACGGACATATACTCTGAATGCCGCAGGTCGGCATGCGACATGAGGAAGCCCATAATGCCTTCGCGCGATGTTCCTTCAGGTATAACCGCGAACAATTCCTCAGGAGTGCCGACGAGATCAGGGAATTCGTGGAAATAGCGCTCAACCAAACTCTTGCCGTCGCGCGCGCTCAGCACGCGCCTTAAAGCGTCCATAAAGTCGTTACCGCGCTGCTCGATCGTCGTCACGATGGTCTCAGACACGTCGAGAATATCGCTGAAGGTGTAGCCCGCAGCCGCTTCTAGCTTGGCATCCAGCGGGGCGTACAACTCGCGGCAAATCAATTTGACCTCGCTGAAATAACCCCAGTTTCTGACGGCCTGAGTGTGAAGCCTAATTTTCTCCTGAAGCTCCATAAGCGCCCGTTGGCAGTCATCCGCTTCGTCTGCCTCGGCGATAAGTCGGCGCTTGAAGATCGTATCGGATATTTGCGGCATGATATCGAACACGGTCTGCATCACTTCCGCCGTGGATGGCGCCTGGCCCCATTGGGCGACTAGCAACATAAGGGCTATGCCTTGGAGCAACTCAATGTGATGCTGTTCAATACCTTTGGTCAGCGTACGGGTTTCACCCTTATCGTCTATAGCCGCGCGGGTGCCGTAAAACCCGAAGGTCGATACGACGCCCTCCGGCATACGCTCTTTCAAAACATCGAATAACTGATCGAAAAGCGCCGGATAATTCTCAACATCCTTGCGAGCGGATTCAAGGATGGCCTGCTTAAACTCATCGTGACGGTCCCCGAAACCGAGATCCATTTTCCGAAACACCATCTTGTTCGGATCACCGAGAGATCGCGCTGCGACCCTTTTTTTGGACTTTCGCCCCCGCGATTTGGGCATCTCTTACTCCCCCGGCCACAATTGCATCTAGTCTACTACGCCCACCTGCAAGACCGAACGTTCACCACGCTGACATGAAGGACTGCCTCTGATCAAAAGCTGCCTTTCAGCAATCGGCCAATCTAGATCATCCATCGAACGGTCGCCATCACCATAGCGCATCCAAAACACGCTATTAGAAGACCACGCCCAACGCGCTCTCCTCGCCCCCGCCCTTGCATCCCCCTGCCCCGGCTGGCACAAGCCCGCTCGTCGCAAACGAAACTATCCAAGGACATTCCATGCTGCGTTCCCCCCGATCCGCCGCGGCCTTCGCGGCCCTTCTGTCGCTTGCCGCGTGCGGCGGCGGCGACAAGACGGCAACCGATACCGCCGCCACCGCCATCCCCGACGTCCAGATCCCCGAACTGTCGCTGAAGACACTTCAGGACGTGACCAAGGAATTGTCGTCCGACGCCTATGAAGGTCGCGCGCCGGGGACGCCGGGCGAGGAAAAGACCGTCGCCTATATCATCAAGAAATATGAGGAAGCGGGCCTGAAGCCCGGCAACAACGGCCAATGGACGCAGGACGTCCCGCTGGTCGAGATCACCGCGCAGAACGCGACGCCGCTGACCTTCACCGGCGGCAAGACCCCGGTGACCGCGCAATATGCAAAAGACTATGTCGCGTTCAGCTATCGCGTGACGCCCAAGACCGCGATCAAGGACAGCGATGTCGTCTTCGTCGGTTATGGCATCAACGCCCCCGAAAAGGGCTGGAACGACTATGCCGGGCTTGATGTGAAGGGCAAGACCGTCGTCGTCCTCGTCAACGATCCCGACTGGCAGACCAAGGAAGCCAAGGGCGAATTCAACGGCCGCGCGATGACCTATTATGGCCGCTGGTCGTATAAATATGAGGAAGCCGCGCGGCAGGGCGCCGCGGCGGTGCTGATCGTCCACGATACCGAACCCGCCGCCTATGGCTGGAACGTCGTCGAATCGAGCAACACCGGCACCCAATATCTCGCCGAGAGCAAGGACGGCGGCGCCAGCCAGACCGTCGCCAACGGCTGGATCCAGCTTGCCAAGGCCAAGGAACTCTTTGCGAGCGCGGGCCAGGATTTCGACAAGCTGCGCGACGCGGCGAAGGTCAAGGGCTTCAAGTCCGTCGCGCTGACCGGCGTGAAGGCGAACTTCTCCTTCGACAACCAGATCGCCAAGAAGATGTCGCGGAACGTCATCGGCGTGCTGCCGGGCGCCAAGCGACCCGACGAATATGTGCTCTACACCGGCCATTGGGATCATCTGGGTCGCTGCACCCCGGTCGCGGGCGACGACATCTGCAACGGCGCCGTCGACAATGCGAGCGGCATCGCCGGTCTGGTGACGCTGGCGCAGGCGTTCAAGACCGCCGGCGCGCCCGACCGGAGCATCGTGTTCCTCGCGGTCACGGCCGAGGAATCGGGCCTGCTCGGCTCGAAATTCTACGCCGAAAACCCGATCTTCCCGCTCGCCCAGACCGTCGGCGGGGTGAATATGGACGCGCTCAACGCGGTCGGCCCGACGAAGGATATCGTCGTCGTCGGTGGCGGCAAGTCCGAACTCGACGCCTATGTCGAAAAGCTCGCCAAGATGAGCAATCGCGTGATCAAGGCCGAACCGACCCCCGAAAAGGGTTTCTATTACCGGTCGGACCATTTCAGCTTCGCCAAGCTCGGCGTCCCGATGTTCAACTTCGGCAGCGGCGACGACCTGGTCGTCGGCGGGGTCGAGGCGGGCAAGAAGGCCTCCGAAGACTATGAAAAGAACCGCTATCACGCGCCGGGCGACGAATATGAGGCGATCACCAACTGGGACGGCATGATGTCGGACCTGCGCCTCTATTATGCCGCAGGGCGGATGCTCGCGATGACCGACGCCTGGCCGAACTGGGTCGAGGGCGACGAATTCCGCGCCGCCCGCGACAAGTCGCGCGCCGGCAAGTAACGACGACAACCGCTCCTCCGCGGTTGCGGGGGGCTTCAAGTTCCGGCAATCCAGAATGGCAGAGGCCGTTCTGGATTGCTGCGTTCTGGATGACACGGTCGATGCCATCGGCATCGAGGCAGAGGACCTTCACGCGATGACATTGCGCATGCCCGCCGAATGGGCGCCCCACGACGCCGTCTGGATCGGCTTTCCCCATATGGCCGAGGAATGGGCGGGGCAGATCGACGCGGCGCGGCGCGATGTCGCCGCTTTCGCCAACGCCGTCCATGACGGCGGGCGCGGCGAAAAAGTGCATCTTCTCGTCCGCGACCATGACAATGCCGATATCGCCGAGGCGCTCGTCGATGAGGGCGTGCAGTTGTTCGTCGCCCCCTTCGGCGATATCTGGCTGCGCGACACCGGCCCAATCATCGTCGGCACCGGCACCCAGCGCGAGGCGCGCAATTTCGACTTCAACTGGTGGGGCAACAAGTTCGTGATGCCCGGCGACCGTGAGATCGGGGCGATCCTGGCCGCGCACGCGGACCTGCCGACGCAGCACCTCGACTGGGTGCTCGAAGGCGGCGGCATCGACGTCGACGGCGCGGGCCTGTGCGTCACCACCGAAGAATGCCTGCTCAACAGCAACCGCAACCCGTCGCTGACGCGCGAGGATATCGCGGCGCGGTTGCACCAGTCGCTCGGCATCGAGCGGCTGCTGTGGCTCGGCAACGGGCTGGTCGGCGATCATACCGACGGGCATGTCGACAATCTCGCGCGCTTCGTCGGCGAAGGGCGGCTGGCGATCCCGGTCGCCGAGGGCGATGACGACCCCAATGCGGCGATCTACGCCGATGCCCGCGCCCGCGCCGCGGCATTCGGTGGGGTCGAGATCGTCGACCTCCCCTCGCCGGGCCGGGTCGAGATCGACGGCGAAATCGCGGCGGCGAGCTATATGAACTTCTACATCGGCAACAGCACAGTGGTGGTGCCGACCTATGGCGTCGCCAATGATGCGGCGGCGGTCGAGGCACTGGCTGCGCTCTTCCCCGATCGCCGCGCGGTCGGGGTGCCGGCACTCGGTATCATCGCCGGCGGCGGCAGCTTCCACTGCTCCAGCCAGCAGCTTCCGGCCTAGCATCGCGCGCGAAGCCGCTTATATTCGGCTCGATTTAAGCTCCATCACGGAACCCCGAATGACCCGCTCCCTTACCGTCGCCGCGCTCCAGCTTGCCTTGCCCGGCCCCGTGCAGCCCAATATCGATGCGGTCACCGCGCTGGTCGAGGAAGCCGCGGCCAAGGGCGCGCAGGTCATCCTGCCCCCCGAATTGTTCGAGGGCCCCTATTTCTGCCAGATCGAGGACGAAGCGCTGTTCGCAACCGCGCGGCCGACCGCCGAGCACCCGAGCGTGCTTGCGATGCAGGCGCTGGCGGCAAAGCTGAAGGTCGCGATCCCGACGAGCTTTTTCGAGCGCGACGGCCATCATTACTACAACACGCTCGCGATGATCGGTCCCGATGGGGCGATCATGGGCACCTATCGCAAGAGCCACATCCCCGACGGTCCCGGCTATGAAGAGAAATATTATTTCCGCCCCGGCAACACGGGGTTCAAGGTGTGGGACGTCTTTGGCGCGCGGATCGGCGTCGGGGTGTGCTGGGACCAATGGTATCCCGAATGCGCGCGCGCGATGGCGCTGATGGGCGCGGAACTGCTCTTCTATCCGACCGCGATCGGCAGCGAGCCGTATGACGCCGACCTCGACACCAGCCGCATGTGGCGCCGCGCGATGCAGGGCCATGCGGTGTCGAACTGCATGCCAGTCATCGCCGCGAACCGTATCGGGACCGAGGGCGACGCGAACTTCTATGGACACAGCTTCATCAGCGACGAATGGGGCGATCTGACGCAGGAATTTGGCGCCGCCGAAACCGGCGTGCTGGTCGAGACGATCGACCTCGACCGCGCGGCGAAGCATCGGGCGGGGATGGGGTTCTTTCGCGATCGTCGCCCACATCTCTATGGTCGGCTGGTCGAAGATATCTGAGTTGTCGCAATAGCTTTGGGAGCCAAGCAGTGGAATTACCGGACGATATTTTTACCGAACCCGAGGATGTCGATCCCGAGACCCTCGCCAATCTCGGCCCCCTCGCGCGGCTTGCCGGGATCTGGGAGGGCCAGCGCGGGGTCGATATCAATCCCAAGGCGGATGGCCCTGAAACCCGGGACTATTATGAGCGGATCGAGATGCAGCCGATCGACCCGCAGGCGAACGGCCCGCAGCTTTTCTATGGCCTGCGCTATCACCTCCACGTCAACACGCGCGAGGAGGATATCAGCTTTCACGACCAGGTCGGTTACTGGCTGTACGAACCGGCGACCGGGCTGATCCTGCAGACGCTGGCGATCCCGCGCGGGCAGATCGCGATCGCGGCGGGGCATGCGGCGCCCGATGCGACGAAGCTGGTCCTCAAGGCGACCCGCGGGCAAACCGAATATGGCATTTGCTCGACGACTTTCCTCGACCTGGCCTTCACCACCGAATCCTATGAGATTTCCGTGGAGTTCCATAAAGATGGGACATGGAGCTATGTCATCGACACGACCCTGCTGGTGAAGGGTCGCGACGAACCCTTCCTCCACCGCGACCGGAATCACCTGTCCAAGATCGGCGAACCCGACCTCAACCCCTGGGCGAAGATCGCGCGCGGGCTGGCGCCGTCGGTCGAGAAGGCAGAATAGCGAGCGAAAGAGGCCCAACGAGTAAGGGCGAGCCCCTGTGGACTCGCCCCATGACCCCAAAAGGGACTCGAACCCTTAACGGCACCAAATCACACTGCCGATTTATCAATCAAGGCCAAGTGGAACATGGCCGATTCTCGCCGAAATTTCAAGAAAATTCGTGAAATCCGGCGAGAATTTCAGGGCCGATTGTCGCGGCGCAACAGAAACTCCGGCGCCCGGATCACATTGTTCGAGGACACATTCTCGACCAGATTGTCCGACGCGACCCACAGGAAATGGCTGGTACTTTCGAATTCGAGAATCGGCTGCACCGCGATGCCGATCCGGCCGACCGAAATGCGATTGTCCGAAATCTTGAGATAGGCGCCGATGTCGCCCCACACACGGATGCCATGCTGGATCGGCGTCCTGGCGCCGCGCCCCGCCCAGTCGAGGGTGTTGCGCTGGATCCGCAGCGTATCGACGTTGCCGACGAACAGTCCCATCGACACATAGACGTCGTCGCCGGGCTTGCGCAGCGACAGGTGATTGTCGGCGATCGAGACCGTCCCGGCGCGGATCATCTTCGGGTCATTCCGGCTGACCCCCACATGGACACCCCGCAGGAAACCGAAAACCTTGTTGCCGCGGATCGTCACGGTGGTGAGTGTCGTGCCGCCGCAGGTGATCGCCTGCCGCGCATAGCTGGGCATGTCGCTGGTGAAGCGGCCGAACCATGCGACCGCGGTCGGCAGCGTTTCGCGGAAGCGGTCATTGGACGCCATCAGCGAAGCGAGACGCTGAAGATAGCGGATCAACGCCCTACCAGTATCGACATTTTCGGGCGGGGGCCGCAAATCCAGCGCCTTGTTCCAGTCGCCCTGGCTGATCGGCGAATCGAAGCTGACTGCAACCGACCCGACCTGCACGGTCACCTTGCCGCCGCTCGCCGCCTCGCCGCGCGCGCGCTCGGTGCGCGCCGCTGGCTCGCCGATCAGCACCAGCGAGCGCTTCACCTCGTTGTCGAGGGCCGCCATGCGCGTGTCGCCGATGCGTGTCCCGAGCGTGCGGATCGCGCGCCGAAAGGTCGGTGCCCGGTCGGCGTCGGCGATGACGACATCGCTGAGCCGCTTGATATAGGACTGGACCCCGGCGATCGTCCGGCTTTCATCGGAGCGCGGCGGCTCGGCGGTATAGAGTGCTTCCCATTCGGCCTGCGGCATCGGCGATTCGAATTCGGCGACGAGCGTCCCGACGCGAAAAAAGCGCTTGTCCCCGCGGCCCTCGGCCTCGACCTCGGCGGCATTGGCGACGAGCAGGTTGATCACATGCTTGCGCCAACGCGCATTTTCGAGCTGCTGGCCCGGTGTCAGCCCCGCCTTGCCGGCGACCACCGCCAGTTCGTTGTCGGCGATGACGGTGCTGACCGCATTGGTGACGAGAATGCCGTCCTGCGCCAGCCCGATCGCGAGCCGGTTGTTCGTCACATGCACCGAATCGAGCGGCTTTTCGTCCGATCCGCGGATTGCGAGGCCGGTGCGCTCGGTCTCCGCCCCGCCGCCGCAGCGCAGCGACAGCCCCGAAACCTCGACCGTCGGTGTATCGAGGATCGTCACCACGCCCTGGCGGAACTGGATCTTGCCGATCGCGCCCGATCCGTCGGGCGCCGCGACATCGAGGTCGCGCAGAGTCACGCTCTTGCACCCTTCGAAATGGAGCGCGCATTCGGCGCGCCGGGCAACGATCCGCGTTCCCGCCCCGGCGCCATGGATGGTGAGATGCCCCTTCCCCGCCAGTTCGACCCGCGCGTCGGTTTCATAAGTGCCGCGCTGGAAGCAGATCGCGGCGTCCTCGTCATCCTTGATCGATTTCAATATCGCGACCCAGTCGCTGCCTTCGGTGATGACATAGGTCGAGCAGCCGACCTGCGTCAGCGTCGCGAGCTTCTCGATCGCCTTTTGCACCGTATTCTCGCCCGCCAGCGCCGGGGTGTTGACGGGGTCGAACGAGGTCGCCGCGGCGGTGCTGAGACTGGCGTCGAAGTGGATCGGCAGATGGGTCGGATTGCCCGCGGCGTCGAGCAGGCGCGCGGTGACGCGCTGGTTCGGCATTACGGCGTCGAGCGACCAGTCGACCGTCGCGACGCCGTCGGGACCTGTGGTCGCCTTGCGGACCTTCAGATTGTCGGCCTCGGGGCCAAGGCGACCATCGCCGTCGGTGATCTCGAACTCGACGTCGAGCCCCGGCAACGGCGTCTTGCCCCGGATCACCCCGACGCGCAGCGGCGCCGCGAGCGGCAGGCGTGTCGCCGGCGCGAGCGGGTTCGGCATCGCCTCCTGCCCGTCGCCGCCAAGGTAGAGGAAGCTGCGCAGCGCGGTGAGCGGCGGGAAGATGTTGCGGCAATCGCTGCCGACCGACCATGTGCCGTTCGCCGCGCGGTTGACCAGCGCGAGCGCGGCATAATGATGGACGATCCCCCGGGGCGGCAGCAGCGCCTCCGCCCCCGTAGCCTCGTCGGCCGGCCATTCGATCGTCGCGGCGAGCGAGCGCGCCGGGATCTGCCAATGGTCGCCGGTCGCGAGCCGTCCGGCGGCGAAGAAGACCTCGATCCCCTGCTCGACCGCCACCCAGCCGCCGGGCACGATGTCGACCGGCAAGCCACCCTCCCAGCGCCGGACGATGCCGCGCGCGGGCAGTCCGCCAAGGTCGGGGGCGCCCGATCCGTCGGTGAGCGCGACGAGCGTGTCGGGGTGGCGTATTTCGCCCAGGCTGGCGCGGGTGCCGTTGATATCCGAAAGGCGCGCGAAGAAGCCCGGCTGGCCGCTGAGCAGCCGGGCCTCGTCGACGATCTCGACCCAATCGTCGCGCTTCAGAGCGCTCGGCTCGTCGGGGCCGAGGCTGTCGAGGATCAGCGCGCCATTGTCGATTTCGGCATAGCGCGCCTCGCGCGTGCCATTGTCGCGCGACCATTTCCAGCGCCCGCCCGCCGCGCCGCCATTGTGAACCTCGATGCGGTAAAGATGGTTTTCGAGGCTGCGATAGCCGCCGGTCGCGGGGAGCGCGCACGGATCGGCGACCGCCGCCGCGGCGCGGGCGCGCGCCGCCATCCGCCCCGCCGCCGCGGGGCCGAAGGGCGACCAGCCGGGAGCGAAGCTGGTGCAACTGATCGGCGCGGTCGCCGCATTCGCCGCGATCAGATCGGCGAAGCTCGCGAATTTGACCTGCCAGACGATCTGGTCGCGGATCGCGGTATCGGGTCCGCCGAAGGCGCTTTCGCGGATCAGCGGATCGTCGGCGGCGGTGACCGGCCGTTCCCAGACGTCGAGATAGGCGAGATAATCGCCCTGCGCCTGGGGGAGCGCATTGGCGGGCCAGAAAGGCTGGCTTTCGGCGCTGCGATACAGGTCGGCGGCAATGCCGTTCGCCGCCGACAGCGCCGCTGCGGCGTTGAAGGTCTGGAGACCGTCGACATCGTCGAGCAGGGTCGCGACGCGCACCGCCTGCGCGAGCGTGTTGCCCGTGAGCACCAGATAGTCGCCGACCGCCACCCGCGCGCCGCCATCGACCCGCCAGCGCGTCGCCGCGCCCGCCCCCGACTGCCGCGTCAGCGCCAGCCGAACCGGCGCGGCGTGCGACAGGCCGATGCCGTCGACATAGGCCTGCCCGCCACCGATCAGCAGGGTTTGCGCGCCCGCCCCGGCGAGGATGGCGAAGCCCGGCGCGTCCTCCGGAAATCCGCTGGCGCCGATCACCGAGCGAGCGGTGGTACGCAGCGCGCCGCGGTGGATGTCGCCCTCTTCGTTCCAGTCGGCGTCGGTGAACAGCCGCCCCTGCTGCATCCGCACGCTGCTGTACCCCTTGGCGGGGCGGAAGGTGTCGCGGGTGAAATCGCCAGTCATCGTCTTTGTCCTCAGGTCTGGAACAGGGGTGCCGCCACCAGTCCGAACGGCAGATATTCGTCGAGCATGTCGTCAAGATTGGCGCGCCGGAACGGCACGCCGGCGCCGAAACCGGCGCCCATTTCGGCGCCGCCGAAGGCGCCCACCGCCACCGCGTCCGGACAGGCCAGTGCGAGCTGGCCGAAAGCGCTGGCGGGAAAAGCGCTGGCCGTGAAGATCGGCGTCACGCTGCGCGCGAGGCGCCGCTTCTCGGTTTCGGGCAAGGGCGCCGGGGCGCCCTGCTCGGCGTCGGCGATGACCATGTCGGGCTGGCAGCGGTAGCGGCGCGGGACGCGTGAGGTGAGCGGCGCGTAACAGAAGCGCACGCAGCCGCGCTGGCGCTGCGCGGCGCGCGCGGTGCCGAGGAACAGGCTGTTCTCGGCCTCGATCGAGCGGACTATGGTCCGCCCGAAGATCGTGCTGCGCGCGATGTCGGCGTCCGCGGCAGGCGCATCGATCACGAGGGCGAGCAGGTCGGGATCGGCCTGCAGGTCACGATCCTCTCCGATGATCGAGTCGGCGATGCGAAGTCCGCCGCCCGCCGGGCCGAGCCCGAGCGGGCCGGTGATGCTATGATCGACCATGACCGCAAGTTCGCCATTTTGCGAAATCACGCGCAGCCCCTTGGCCAGCCCCGCCGCCGAGGCGCCGATCGTGCAGTGGCGCAGATCGAGCGAGCCAAGCGCGCCCGCCAAGATCGCCACCTCGCCCTCGACCAGCAGCCCGTCGAGAATGAGCCGCCCGGCCTCCTGCCCCGCCCCCGGCGCGATGCCGCGCACGCGCAGGTCGCCGCGGATATGCGGGCGGCGATACATCGGCGCGAGCGCCGTGAGGTCGCGTTCGATCACCCCGCCGGCCCGTTCGACGGTCGGCCAGGCCATCGCGGCGATCGCCAGCCGTGCGCCCGCGGGGATTTTCAGGATATGCGCGGCATCGCTGAGGTCCTCGGCATAGCTCGCATTGTCGAGCATCAGGATCAGCCCGCGCGTGCCTGCGCTGGACGCCGCATTCCAGCGGGCGATCGCTTCGGCGAGCGACGCGACCACCACCCCGCCCTGCAACGGGTTGTCGGTCTGGTCCTCGGCGCGCGCCGAGACGCCGATCACCCACGGCGCTGTTGCGCCTTCGACGAAGAGTTCTTCACGCCAGGTGGCGACGCTGGCGGTCCGGTCGTAGGGACCGCCGCCGATCGGGAACGGCGCGGCGAAGGCGCAGCTCGTCTCGACGCTTTTGCCCTCGTCGGTCGCGTGGAGCGCGAGGCGGCCGAGTTCGGGGTCGAACAGGACATGCCCCGCCTGTTCGGGCCGCCGCCAGACCGGGTTGCCGCCGCCATCGTCACGCGTTTCGAGGTTGCAGCTGTGCAGCCGCTCGGGCGGCACCTCGGCGCCGCCGAGCCGGATGCGCAGCACCGGCGCCTCGTCGAACCAGCCACTCCGTCCACCGTCGCGGAGCCGGTTGAGGTCGCGGTGGAGCAGCCGCCGGTCGAGCGGTGCGGGAACCATGCGCATATCGACGCGCCCGGCGATCGAGCGGTCCGCCTTGGGCCGGTTGAACAAAGCGCGGTCGGCGCCGAGCGGGTCGAAGTGGCGGAAGCCCGGGCCGATCGCCGAGGCGCGCGGCACCAGCCCGCCGACATAGCCCACCGCCGCGTTCGAGAGGAAGCCGAGCGGAAAGGCGTCGAGCCGCCAGATGAACAGCCCGACATGCGGGATCGCGTGGCGCCCCGACAGGCCGTCCGCGGGTCCGGCGGCGGCGCTGTGGCACGCGGTGCCGAACGCCCCTTCGGTCAGCCGCGCGGCCTCGGCATCGCGGATCGACGCGGTGCCGAGCGCGCCGGGGCGGACATGGTTGACGTGCTGGCTCCAGATCAGCGTCTGGAAAAATTCGACCGCAACGACCGGCCAGCCGGTGACATCGCGCGCGATCTGTTCGATCGCGGCGGCGGTGCCCTTCGCCTGGCGATAGCCGAGGGTGTTGGCGATATAGCTGCGCAGGCCCACCTCGCCGGCGCCGAAGCTGCGCATCGGCCGCGCGCCGATCAGCGCGCCGATATAGGGGATGACCCAGGGTTCGCAGCTTTCGATGAAGTAATTGTCGTAGAGCTGGTCGAGGTCGCGCTCGACCACCGCGAGTTCGCCGGCGAGCAGCCCCATCAGCGCCTCGAGCGCCCGGCCATCGCCGGCGTCGCGGTTGCGCAGATGCTGCGGCAGCAGTTCGATCAGCGGCACGGGCGGACGATTATGCACGGGCGGCCTCCACGGTCAGCGCGATGCCGGCTTCGAGCAGGGTGACGAGTTCGGCGGCGGCGAAGTCGGCGTCTTCGGTCGCGGCCAACAGCCGCGCGCCCTGTGCCGGCAGCACCGTCGCGAGGCTCGCCGCGCCAACCGGCGCACCGCCGTCTACGATCAGCGCGAGCTGGTCGAGATCGACCCCGACGACGCCGGGCACCGCCTGCAGCGCCGCGATCACTTCGGCGGCGCTGACGACCTGTCCGATATTGCGGCGCGCGAAGCCGAAGACGTCGAGCAGCAGCGCCCTCGCCGCGAGTTCGACATCCTCGGCGCGATAATCCGGGTGGTGGAACAGCCGCGCCGCCAGCTGGAAAAAGCGCCGCGCCGCGGGCATGACGACGAGCCGGTGCGACCGGTCACGCGCGGCGTCGGCGGCGGCCTGGAGATTGGCGATGACCGGCGCGTCGTCGTCGAGAATGACGTCGCTGGTGCCGGTGATGCTGACGAGGACGAGCTGGCGGCTGCCCGACCAGAGCTGCGCCGCCAAAGCCTTGCCGACCCCGGCGAAGTTCGCGGCGAAATCGCGATAGTCGATCAGCGAGACGATCCGCCCCAGCGTCTTGACGTCGCGCGGCGCGCCCTGGCGAATGTCGGCGAGGCTCTCGGGTGCGGCGCTGCCGCTCGCGCGGCTGGGATTGACCACCGAGCGGATGCCGAGCGGGCGGGTCTTGAGCTGGATGATCGCCTCGTCGGCGACCTCGCCCGCAAGGCCGATGCCGGCGCGATAGGTGGCGATAATGTTGAGTTGTCCGGTCGGCAGGCGGCTGCCGCGAAGGCCGTCGCCGAACTGCACCCATGTATTGCCGTCATCCTCGCCGCGCACCGCATAGACGCGGTCGTCGGGTCCGGCGTCGTAGAGCGTCGGCACCTCGTGCCACAGCAGCCCGTCGACGCGGATGGCGAGCGACGAGGCGCGGCCGGTCGGCGTCTCGGCGCTGACATAGGTGAGCGGCGCCTTGGTCAGCTTGAAGCGCTGGAAGATCTGCGCGGCATCGCCCGAGCCCAATTGCTCTTCATAGGTCTCGCCATGGGTCGCGGCGGCCATGTTGGCGTTCACGGTGACGGTCGGGCGGCGATAGCTGTATTCGGGGCCGCTCTCGAGCAGCAGGCGGGTGAAGCCGCCGATATGGACGACGTCGCTGACCGTCAGCGTCTCGCTTTCCGCGAGGCCATCCGCGTCGCTGCGATCGCCGGCGATCGAGATCGTCTGGCCATCGACGAGGTCGAGATAGAGCGCATCGAGATCGAGCGCATCGGCCCCGGCGGCGACGTCGTCGCGGATCGGGGTGCCGGCGAGGTCGAGCGGCGCGCTGGCGCCGAAGAGATGCGCGGTGCGGAACAGGAAGTCGTTGAGCGGCGACGCATCGCCCGCCGCGGGGATCGTAAGCGCGCTGCCGTCGGGCTGGCGGAAGCTGACCCCGCTGCTCTTGCCGGTGAGCGCGAAGTCGGCGCGCGATTGCGTCGCCACCGCCGCGACGCGGAACACCATCGCCTCGCCGTCGGGCGTCTCGATCGCCGCCCAGCCGTCGGGGACGATCTCCTTCACCTCGCGCTCGAGGAAGACATGCGCGCCGGTCAGCAGGTTGCCCTGGCTGTCGGTCCAGATCGCCACGTCGCCCGAATCCCAGCTGGCGCCATGGCCATGGCCGGTGGGAAGCGACGCATATTTGGGCGCGGCGGATCCGAAGAAGCTGCAATCGTCGCGCAGCACATAGAGGCCCGGCCGCGCTTCGGAGGTTTGCGGCGCGTCGACCTGTTTCTGGCGGCGAACGAGATGCATCAGCTTGACGCGCGACCAGGACTGGCTCTTGACCAGCGCGGTCAGCGCGGGACCGGTCCATACCGCCTGGCGCACAACAGTCTTCACCGTGTCGCTGGTGAACGCGAGCCGTACGGTGGGCATCGCCAGCCGCTTGAAGCGCGGCGAGCGGCGCGCGGGCGATCGTTTCACCGCGTCGGGCGTTTCGCCGCCGCGCGTCGCGATGAGCCGGGTGACGCCAAAGTCGCGATCGTCGGCCGCGCTGACCACCCGCAGCGTCGAGGCCGCGACTTGCCGGGTGTCGTCGGCGGCGACGATGACCCCGACGACGACGATCCGCTGTCCGGGCCGCAGACCCAGCCCGGTGCCGCGCAAATATATCTCGTCGACCGGCAGCGCACGCAGCACCGGCTCGACCTCGGGATTCAGCGCATGGGCGGCGATCCGTTGGGCGAGTTCGCCGGCGAGGTCGGTGTCGCCATCGATCGGATGATAGGGCGCCAGCGCCGCAACGTCGCTGAACAGGCGCGGTGCCACCTGCCCGGGTTCCAGCGGCTCGCCCGGGACCGGCAGCTTGAAACTATTGTCGAGGTCGAAGAGGAAGATATTGCCGTTGTCGGCATGAGCGGGATTGCCGCTATCGTGGAACAGCGCCAGCGGCTGCTGGTAGAGCGTGCGCGCCGGCATCGCATTCCATTCGGCGCGTGCGGTGATCGGGGCGACGGTTTCGAAGACCTGCGGCAATTCGCCCTTGCGCGTCGGCACCGACATCGCCTGCACCCCGACGGGGATGTCGACGGCGCGATAGGGGTCGTCCGACGCCTCGACGGTGAAGGACAAGGCGACCGAGGCGGCGACCCCGGGTGCGGGTTCGTAGCCGATCATCCGCGCCATTTCGACGAGCGAGCGGCGCTGCGTCGCGGTGCCGACATAGGCTTCGTTGGCGACGCGCTCGCTGTAGAAGCTGAGCACGTCGAGCGTCGCCGCGAAGCCGTCGAACAGCGCGATCGTCGGGTCGTCGGTCGCGCGCGTGCGCAAATCCGCCAGCGGCTGGCGCGCGACCTTGCTGTCGGGATCGACCACGGTCTGGCGCGGCAATTGCCACAACATGCGGTCGATGAATTCGGGATAGGTGCCGATGCGATAGGCGATCGAGGCCAGCCCCGGCCGGTTGTCGGGGCGCTTTTCGTCGCGGTCGGTCGCGCCGCAGATATTGGCGGGGGGCTTGTGCGCCATCAGCGTCCTCCCGCCATCAGAAAGGCGATGCGCCCGAAATCGGGAAAGGTCGGATCATTGTCGAGCCGCGCGACCTCGTTCGGCGCGATCGGAATTTCGGCGTCGTCGGCGAAATCGATGCCGGGCTGGTCGAGCCGCCCGAAGCGGCCCTTGACCGCCCCTGCCCCGTCGCGCGTGCCGATCCATTGCACCCCGGTCACCTGCATCGCGCGCGCGATGATCGGTGAGAGCAGGATATTGTCGCCGAAGCTGAAATTGTCGGGATGGAAGAAGCCGGGCCGGCCATCGCGCATCAGCCGCGCGGAGAAGATGTCGAGCAGGTCGCGCTCGACATCGCCGGCATAATGATCCGAGCAGACACAGACGAAAAGCCTGATGTCGAGCGGCACGAAGCGCGGCGGGACGATTTCGAGGTCGTGACCCGCGAGGCGATAGCTGGCGAGATGATCGCGCAGCGCGCCTTCGAACGCCTCGTCGACCGCGCCGCCGCCGCGGCGGTCGATCGCGAGGAAGATGGTGTTCCAACTGCCGGTCCAGCGCCGTTCGCCATAGGCACGCTGAACATCGGGGTGCGTTTCCGCCGCCGCGACATAGTCGGCGGGGGTGACGGCGCGGCGTTGTTTGCGAAAGTGCTGCGGAGCGGCGACGCGGATCGCGGCGGCGGGTTCGCGGTCGCGGCCGCCGATACCCGCCAAGGGATTGCGAACGCCCGCGATTGCGCCGCCGTCGTCGGTGACGACATGCGCGATCGCGTTGATCCCGATGTTGCCACGCCGGCCGCCGCCGTGGCGGATGCGCGCGGTCATCGCGGCGCCGTCGGTCGGCCGCCGCCCCGCCGAGCCGTCGCCGAAACGCGCATAATGGGCGGCGTCGGTGGCCTCGATGACGAATTCTGGGGCGAAGGGATCGGAGGCGAGCAGATCGGACACCGCGCGCCAGCTTTCGCCGTCGCCGGCCAGTTCGACCGCAGCGAGCGGCTGGCCGGCGGGCGCAAGCGCCACGCGCGCGGACTGGCCGCGCGCGGCCTCGCCATCGTAGCCGACGCCATGGACGATCGCGTCGGCGGCAAGGCGGTAGCGCAGCAGCGCGCCCGGGCCGTCGTCGGGCGCGAGGCCCGAGCGGTCGGGACCGCCGACCGCGATGCCGTCCTCGCGCGCCTGGGTCGGAGTCAGCCCATAGTCGATCGTGCGCCCCTCGTCGGCGAGGATGATGTTGCCGTGCGCCAGCGCGCCATTGGGGGCGAGGTTGAGCGGGAAGGTCAGCGCGTCGTCGGCGAACCAGTCGATACGGACCAGCGCCTTGGCCATCACCGGATCGACGACATCGACCGGATCGGCGGACAGCCGCACGAGCTGGCGGTGCGCCGGGTCGGGCGGGTCGGCCTCGCCGCCGCCGAAGGGGATGCGTTCCTTGAACAGGATCAGGTCGCCGCGCACGAGGCCGAGCGCGGCGCGGGTGCCGACGAGGAAGGCGGTGGTCGACCCGGCGGGCAGGCAGCAGGCGGCATCGCCCCAGTCGTGGAGGCGCATCGCGTTGCGCGCGACACGCAGCGAGCGCAGTTCCTGCAGCGTTTCGAAGACCAGCGCGCCGCCGCCGACCAGTTCCTCGAAAATCTCGGGATCGCGCGGCTGGACCGGCGCGAAGGTCGCGGGAAGGTCGGTCGGGCTGGTCAGCAGGCGGGTGCCGACGGGCAGGATCGGCGGCTGCCCCGCGGCACGCGTGACATTCGACCGCGCGGTGACCATCACCGGCACCCGCGCATTGCAGCCTTCGGACGCGCTGTAACCGAGCAGCCGGGCGTGGCGGAGGATCGACTGGCGCAGCCGGGCGCGACCAAAAAACGCCTCGGTCCCCACCGCGTCCTGGAACCAGCTCGTCTGGTCGGCGGCATAGGCCAGCGCCTCGACGAGCGTGACGCCGAGGTCGGCGGGGCTGCGTTCGGTCCAGCCCGGCAGGCTGACCGCCATGCGGTCGAGCATCAACTGGCGGAAACTGTCGTAATCCTTGGCGAGATAGTCGATCGGCGGGCCGAACGCGCGCGGCGCGCCGGGCCCATCAGGCGCAGCGCAGTCGAAGGCCGAAGGGCATTCGGCTTTGAAGCTGAAATCGAGCGCCGCGAGCATCGGGTCGAGGAAGGGCGGGACCGTGTCATTGACCGCCCCGAGCCGAACCGACAGCCGATAGGGCGAATAATCGCCCGCGGCGTCGAGCGTGAGGGTCAGGCTGTGCGCAACCGGCCCCGCCGCGACATCGGTGACGCGGATGCCGGTGACGCGGGTGCCGCCGTCGATGCGGAAATTGTCGGCGTCGAGCAACGGCACGCCCGCCGCGAGCACGCCGTCGTCGCGCAGGAAGACGAGCGTCAGCAGCCGCTGGCGCAGCTCAGGAGTCGGCGCGTCGCGGTCGACGACCTCGAGATAGTCGATTCCGTTCAGCAGCACCCCGCCGCCGGTGTCGACATTCGCCTCGGCGACGCGCTGGCGGCGGCGCTCGGTGCCGCAATATTGGAAGGCGGCGGTCAAAACACCTGCTCCACGGTGACGACACGCTCTCGCGCCTCGTCGAGCGGACGGTAGCGGACGGTGATCGCGAGGCGGCTGTCCTCGGCGGCGGTTTCGACCCCGCGCACCTCGATGGCGCCCGACAGCCATTGTTGCAGCGCCGCCATCACCATATGCTGCGCCGCCGCCGCGAGTTCGGGCGCGTTTTCGGAGAAGACAAGGTCGTTGACCCCGGCGCCGAAATCGGGGCGGTTGACGCGTTCGCCGCGCCGCGTGAACAGCAACAGCTCGATCATCTCGCGGATATGCGCCTCGTGCGCCGCGCCCGCGGTGCCGCCATTGGCATCGATGCGATAGGGAAAGCCGAAGTGGGTCATAGCGCGAGCACCTTCGTCTGGACACTCGCCCACACCACCGGACCCTGCGGCGCCTGGGTCGCGGCGATGCCGAGGTCGCCGGGGTTCATCTTGAGCGCGGGCTTACCCTCGACCATCACCTTGCTCGACGCGCCGAGCAGTTGCAGCGTGACGCAGGGCGACGGCGTCGGACCCGCGGGAAGCTGGAACGGGCAGCCCGCGACCATGCCCTTGTCGCCCATCACCAGCGGCGGCGCGCCGACGACCAGCACCTTCGACGCCGACGACAACAGGATGCCGGGGATGGCGTGCGGGCATTGGGCGACCGAGGCCATGGTGACGAGCGGGATCGTCATGGCAATATCTTCAAATTGGCGCCGTTGATCGACACCCCGTCGATCGCGAGCTTCACCGTGCTGGCGCCGTGGGTGATGGTGAGGCCGGTCGGGTCGGCCTCGATCTTGGCGGGACCCATCGCGGTGGTGAGTTCGAGCGTCAGCGTCGGGGCGCCGGGGATGTCGAAGATTTCGAGGCTGAAATTCTCCCCCTTCCACGCCTTGGTCAGGAAACCGACCGGTCCCGGCGGCGCCGGGGTGTCGCCGAGATCCCAGAAGCCGCCCGACCAGATCGGATAGTCGGGATTGCCGCCCTCGAACTCGACCCACACTTTCGCGCCCTTGGGCGGGATGGCGTAGAGGCCGACGCCGGGACCGGCGCCGGGCAGGCACGGCATCGCCCAGGCGAGCGTGCCGTCGCCAAGCACCCCGGGCACGCTGACCTGGATACGGCCGATGCCCTGCAGGTCGGCGGGGTTTTCGACCGTGCCGCGATATTTGCCATAAAAGGTCGGGCAGGCGTCGGCGGGGTTCATGGCAGCACCATCGGCGCCATCGGCAGGCGGTCGCCGCGGGTCAGCATGAACTGCTGCTCATAGCTGCCCGGCCTGATCAGGTGGCGAACCTCCGACACCTTGTAGAGCCCGCCATAGCTGAGCCCGGCGCCGCGCAGGAACACCAGGTCGCGTGCCTTGAGCGCGGCGTTGTAGCGGGTCGAATCGAGGGTGCCCGACACGGTGAAGGCCTTTTTCGCGCCTTCGTCGATCTTGGCCTGGGCTTGCCCCATCGCCTGGCCGATGTTGAGCCCGGTGGTGGTGATCGGCTCGCTGCGCGTCGAACCGAACCGCGCGACGGTTTCGGGGATTGCGCCGAGCGGCGGATTGCTGCCGACGAGCGCGATCACCGGCATTTCGACCCCGGTGATCCGGTCGAGCACCTTGGTCTCGACCGAGGTCAGCACGGTGTCGTCCTCCGACGTCGTGACGTCATAGGCGTCGGACCCCGGTCCCATGTCGACGGTCAGCGTGCGCTGCGGCACCCCCGGCTTGACAGGCGGCCCCCAATAAAGGGTGTTGATCCCCGGCACCGGGCCGGGGTCGATATAGGTTTCATAGCCGTGGCGGCGCGCCATCTGGTGCAGATAGGCCCAGTCCGAACAGCTTTGCTGCGGCACCCGGTCGATCGGGATCGGCGGGTCGATGAATTTGGGCGGCAGCACCATCGGCAGCATGCCGAACTGCGGATAGGACACGGCGATCAGCGTCGCGATCATCGTTTCGTCCATCGCCGGATGCTCGGTCTGCCTGACCTCCTTGTCGAGTTCCATGCTGAGATCGCGGCCGAACAGCGTCAGCACCCCCGACCGCGAACTGTTGCCCGGCGTATATTCGCGCTTGGTCACCAGCCCGTCGAAGATCACATAGGGGATCACGTCGAAGATCATGGTGACGATGGCGCGGCAGCCGCGCTGGAGTTGCGGGTGCATGATCAGCGGCGATTCGAGGAAATCGGTCGGGCCGGTGCGCCCGGTGTTGATCGACAGCTTGAAGCCCGATTCGGTGGTGTCGGTCAGCTTGACCTCGAGGTCGGCGATCGCATTCATCACGTCGGCGGGCGCCGGCAGCGCGACCGGGCTGGGCCCGATCAGCAAGTTGAGGCGGATGCCGAGGATGTTGCCGAGCAGGCTCATCCGGCGACCCTTCCCGTCCCCGGCACGGGGATCAGCGTGATGTCGCCCGGCTGACCGGGCAGCGCCGCGGGGTGGGTCACGCGGTTGGCATCGGCGATCATCCACCAGGCGGTCGGGCTGGCGAGGTTACGCCAGGCGAGCAGGTCGATGCGGTCGCCGTCGACGGCGCGGTGGCGCGTCGCGATCAGCGTGTCGGCGGGGTCGGGCAGGATGCGCGGCAGCACGTAACGCACCGTCACCCCGTCGCCGCGGTCGGCGGCGAGCACCGGCTGATGGGCATAACGGCTGGTGAGCGTGAACATGCGGTGCGGCCTTTCAGAACAGTTTCACATCGCCGCCGAGCATCGCGCCGACATTGTCGACGCTGGCGACGGTCGCGAGCACCTCCTTGACCACCTGGTGCGCCATGAACGCCCAGAAGCCGGGGTGGGTGACCGCGAGATCATTGTAGGTGAGCACCTTCATCGACACGGCGACGTCGGCGCGGATCGGATTGAGGTCGGGATCGTGCATCGTCTCGGTGATCGACAGGCTTTCGATCTTCACCGGCACGACGCGTTTCCAGCCGTAGATGAACAGGGTGAGCGGGGCGACGGGCGGGATCACCTCCATCGTGCCGACCTGCAGCAAGATCTGGTTCGCCGCGACGAGCAGCGATTTGGGATAGACCAGCATTTCCATCGCCGCGAGATAGCCGGTGATGCCGGCGCCGAGCGGCCCGGCGTCGCCGCGTTCCATCTGGTCGATCAGGTCGAGGCTGAGGTTGGCGCTGATCGTTTCGGTCGGCGGCCCGGCGAGCCGCAATGCCTCGGCCCGCCCGCCCCCGGCCTCCGAATATTGCGGCGTCAGGCTGCGTGAAATCTGTTCGGGATTATATTGGAAGATCGCGACCGAGGCGAGCGGGTTGAACAGGTCGAGCCCGACGATCGCGCCTTTGATCGTTTTCGGGGAGCCGGGGAAGTTGGTCATTTCCCGCTCCCCCGGATCGGGAAGGCCGCGCTGTGCTTGGGCCCGCGATTGGGGCTCCAGTGATAGGGTTCCTGGCCCGGCAAGGTGATGACGAACGTGCCTTCGGTCTTTTTCAGTTCGGCATCGTCGGGGAAGTAGAAATAGGCGAGCTTGCCGCCGCCTTCGGCGGGACCGAGATTGACGACGCGGATCGTGCAGGGCTGGTCGCGGATGATGCGATCGCCGAGGTTGATCGTGATGCGGACCTTCACATTTTCATTATTGTAGGCGCGCTGCCAGTTGATCCCCGATTCGATGAAGCCCGAGCCGACCTTGGGATCGCCGGTGACGACGGTGCCGCCCTTGACCGAACTGGTGCCCGCGGGTGGCGACGCGCCGCCCTTGCTCTCGGCTTCGCCGCCGCCGCCCGCGATGCCCGGGGTGCCGGTCGATCCGCTTTGCCCGCTGTCCTTGGCCGGCGTCTCGCCGCCCTGCTCTTCGCCCTTGCTGCCGCCGCCATCGGCGGCATCGCCCTCCTGCGCCGCCGGTCCGCCGCCGTCGCCGCTGCCGCCACCTTCGCCTTCGCCGTCGGACTCGTCGCCGGCGCCCGTCTTGCACTGATAGTCCTTCAGTTCGACGTCCTCGGCCACCATCTTGTCGATGTCGCACAGCATCGGCTGGATCGGCGCGGGCAATATCTCCTTGAGTTTTGTCAGGATCTTCTGCGCCAGCACGGTCGGCAGTTTGCGCACCGTGTCGACAGCGAGGATCGCCTTGGCCATGACCTGGCGCGCGGGGCAGCTCTTCATCATCCGCTGGACGAGCCAGTCGAGCGGCGAATAGCCGAATTTCGACGCGACATAGTCGGCCAGCGACAGGATGCAGGTGACGATCGCGCCGACCCCCGCCGCGCCAAGCCCGGCGAGGCAGAAGCCAAGGCGGACGACCTTGATCGCCTCGACCACCGCGCCGGTGATGCTGGCGATCATCTTGGCCCCGCTGACGATCTCGTCGAGTTCGTCCTTGAACGGCTTGATGATCGCGCCGAACTCGGTCTCGATCGTCGCGAAGATATCGTCCTTGATCTGGGTGATGAATTTTTCGGCTTCGGCGGCCTGGGCCAGAAGATCCTCAAGCCCGCCTTCGACCTTGGACTTGATGAAATTGACGAAGCCGCTTTCGATGCATTTGACGACGGCGGAGGTGGTCTTGGCGATCACGATCTTGCCGATCGTCATGAAGACCGCCTTGGCGACCCGCATCGCGGCCTGCGCTGCAGGCGAGCTGTTCGACGTCTTGAACGGCGCGCCCTTGAAGGTGGCGTGGAACTTCGCCTTGACCTTTTCATAGGCCTGCGCCGCCTTGATGAACACGCCGCCGAGCGTCTTGCGCAGGATGCCGAAGATCCGCGCGACGTCGCCCACCGGGGTTTCTCCGGCCCAGAACATCATCTTTTCGAGCAGGTCGCGGCCCGCGACCATGGCGTCCGAATCTTTGGGTTTGGGACGTTCGACGCCGAGCGACTTTTTCATCCAGTCGATCGATTCGATGGCGCGCCCCTGGAAGCGGATCTTTTCGCGGACGTCCTTTTTGAAATCCTTGTCGAGTTGCGTCTTGAGGCTGACGCCCTTGCCGCTCCCCGCCGTGCCGCGGCGCAGATTGTTCCAGTTTTCGAGGTTGAAATGGTCGGTCTTGGGGACCGGAGTCTTGCGCTGGACGCGAACGGGCGCGGCCGAGCGGGCGAGCGGGCGGCGATGCGCCTTGGGCAGCGGCCGCTTGCATGCCGCCTTGCGGCTCGACGGCGGGGCGGTCAGGCAGCCGATGATCTTGTCGATCTTGGCCTTGGCCGATTTCACGCCATGTTTCTTCGCCTCGGGCGTCTTCATCGCGGCGGCGAGGCTGGCGGGTTCGGGGGCGAGGAAATAGGTCCAGATGCCGCTGTTGATCGGGTCCTTGGCGATCGACCAGCGGCCCTTGATTCCCGGCGGCGAAAAATCGTTGAGCGGCCCCATGTGCAGCCGGATATTGTTGACCGGCCAGTTGCCGCCCGTCTGGTTGGGATCCCATTTGCCCGGGATGTTCGGCATCAGCGTCTGCGGCATCAATTTCGGATTGCCAAACTGGTAGATGCTGGCGCCGCCAGCCGCGCGCGCCTTGTCGCGCACCAGCGTCATGCCGTCGAAATAGCTGTTGATCTGTTCGACGCCCTTGGCGCGCGCCGATTCATTGTGACCGGGCTTCATGTCGGCAAGCTGGATGCCCGAGATGCTGCCGACCGGCGCGCCGGCGGCCAGCGTCGGCGCCCGCCCGCTGCCCGTCGAGGCCCCCGCGACCGCCGCTCCCTTCGCGGCGAAGGCGCAGCTCGACGTTGTGGTGGCATCGAAGACTTTCAGGCCCGCCGCCGCTTTCGGTGCGGTCGGCGGTTCGGTCTTGCCGCAATCGAGCTCGACGCCGGGGACGGTGCCCTGATCGGAGCGATACAGGTCGGCAAAGCCGCAGAGTCCGCAACCCGCGCCATCGGCCTTGGCGTTGGGCATCATGACCTCGGTCAGGATATTCGAGCCGCTGTTCGCCTTGGCGAGCGCCGTGACCGCGGCATGATGCTTGCCGGTGTTGGTCATCAGCGCCGACATCGGCTCCGCCGCGCCCGGCAGCGTGAACTCGGCAGGGAGCCAGAAGGGCACGCTGGCGCGGCGGACGCGCGCGTGCGAGGCGCTGGCGGGGCGGCGGGCCACGCCCGGCCCGACCGGCCCCGGCGCGGTCTGTTGCATCACATGCGCGAGTTCATGCGCCATCGTGAAGCTGGGCGCGGCGCTTTCGCCGGCGCCGAGCCAGACATGGTTCTTGTACGTGAAGGCGCGCGCCGAGATGCTGGCGTTTTTTGCCGCCGCGTCGCTGCCGCTGTGGACGCGCACGTCGCCGAGGTCGCGGCCCATGCGGCTTTCGAAAAAGCTCCGCGTCGCGGCGGGCAGTTCGCTGCCGCCGCTGGTCAATTGGGTATCCGACGCCGCGATGGTTTCGTCGCCGCCGTCGCGGCGGGCCCGGACCTTGTCCGCCTTTTCCTCCTCGGGATCAGCGAAGCGGCGGGCGCGGGGTTCTTCGGACGAGGAGGAACAGGCGCCGCACGCCCGCTGCACCGCGCCGCCCGTCGCCGAGGCGTCGACCGGCGCCGCGTCGGGATCGCGCATCGCCATCACCTGCGCGGCGATGCCGTCGGCTTCCTGTTCGTAGTGGTCGCCGACGGGGCCGACCTCGAGCCGGGGCTGGACGCCGCTTTCCCGCTCTTCGCTGTCGCAGGCGGCGCATTTGCGCTGGACCGAGGCGGCGCTCGCAGCGGCATTGGCGCGGCGCTGAAGACCGGGTTCCTTGTCCTCGGCCTCGCAGGTGTCGCACTCGCGCTGCACCGCGGGGATGGCGGCGAGCGAGGCGATCGGCGGCGGTGCGTAGCGGGCTTGCGGCGCGACCGCGCGCATGACCGGGGGTGCCGCCTTCGGCGCGGCATGGGTCTTCGCGGCGACGGCGTGGGCGGTGCTCATCGCCCTGCCCCCGCCAATTGGCCGCCGATCGCGCGTCCCGCCGCATGGCCGAGCGCGGCAGGACCGTGCACCGGCGCGATGGTCAGCGACAGGCGCGAACGGTCGCCGGTCAGCGTCGCCAGATCGGCGTCGGCGAGCCGCGCCTCGACCGCGGCGACGAGCGCGCGGCGCACCGCCGCCGCATCGCCGGGCGCGACGCCGATCAGCGTCAGCCGGTCGATCGTCAGGCGGATGCGCTGCGGCGCGGTCACAACAGCCATCCCTTGAGTTCGGCGCTGGTCAGCGAGCGCCCGCTCTTTTCATATTCGAGCCGCGCGGCAGACAGGATATGCGCCATGCCGACGTCATGGCCGCGATCGGCGGCGGCGAAGGCGGCGCCCATCGCGACGTTGCGGATCGAGCCGCCCGACAGGTTGAGCTGCGACAGCCGGTCGAAATCGAGCGCGGCGCGCGGGGTCGATTGGGGAAAGATGCGCTGCCAGATTTCGGCGCGCTCGGTCTGCCCCGGAAAATCGAAATCGATGATGAAACGTAGCCGGCGCAGGAAGGCGCTGTCGATGTTCGAGCGGAAGTTCGTCGTCAGGATCGACAGCCCGCGATATTCCTCGATCCGCTGGAGCAGGTAGCTGACCTCGATATTGGCGTGACGGTCGCGGCTTTCATTGATCTCGCCGCGCTTGCCGAACAGCGCGTCGGCCTCGTCGAACTGGAGGATCGCCGCGCCCTCTTCGGCGGCGTCGAACAGCCGACGGAGGTTCTTCTCGGTCTCGCCGATCCATTTCGACATCATCGACGACAGGTCGATACGATAGACGTCGAGGCCGAGTTCGGCGCCGAGGATTTCGCCGGCGAGCGTCTTGCCGGCGCCCGACGGCCCCGAGAAGAGCACGCTGATCCCCAGCCCGCGCCCGGCGCTGCGTTTGGCGAAGCCCCAGGTTTCGTACACAGTCGGGCGGTTGCGGACCTGCGCGATGATCGCCTTCAGTACGTCCTTTTGCGCCGGCGGCAGGACGAGGTCGTTCCACTTCGCCTCGCTGTCGATGCGGCGCGCGAGGTCCTCCATGCGCGGGCGCGCGAACCGCCGCGCGGCATCCCAGGCGATATCCTCGAGCTTGGGCGCGCCCTTCTTTGGCTTCGCCGCCGGGTTGGGCGCGAGCACCGCGAGTTCGGCGGCGACACTCTCGGCGAGTTCGGGCGACACCGGGAAATGGCCGGCGAGCCGCTCGATGGTCCCGTTGAGCTTCTTCGCATAGGGACCAAGCCGGTCGCGCCACAGCGGCACTTGTTCCTGCGCGGTGAGCCGCGGCATGTCGAGCCGCACGGTCGGCGCCTGACCCAAGGCCAGCGCATCGGGCGCCCCGACAATCAGCGGCTGCCGGAGCAGCGAGGCGAAGAGCGCGAGCGGCGCGGGATCGCTCAGCCGGTCGGCATCGACGAACAGCGCGCCGCCGGTCAGCATCAGGTCGCGGCGCCACAATTGCGCGAGCCGCGCGATATCGGCGGGCGCGCCGGGCAGGACCGCGGCGCCGATGGCGTAGAGCGGCCGCTTCGCCGCCTTGAGCGCCGCGGCGGCGGCCTGTTCCTTGCCGAGCGGGTCGGCGCCGCAGAGTTGCAGCGTCATGTCGGGTTCGCCGACGATGCGCAGCGCGACGGCATCGGCGAGGCGCTGGCGCGATGGCGACAGGGTTGCGGGCGGATCGACGCGGCGCGCCTGCAGCGCCAGTTCCTCGGTCAGCGACGGCGCGTCGACGAGCGCGAGCAGCAGCGCCTCGGCGAGCGAAAAGGGTGTCGCGCCAAGTCCTTCGCGGCTGTCGATGCGGATCAGGCCGAAACCCCGCAGCGGCGCGTCGGCGCCGAGCGCCGACCAGTTCGCGCCGGGCAATTTGACCAGCGCCAGCCCAAGCGACGGCACGGTGCGGCCCGGGTCGCCCTGCAGCGCCGCGATCCTGTCGCCCGCGACAGGATCGAGCGCGGCCCAGGCCCCGAGCAGCAACAGGTTGCGCCCGAAGGCGTCGAGTCCGAAGCGTTCGGCGATCACATCGGCGCGGGTGCGCGGCGGTGCCGCCTTGCCGCCGTCGAGCCAGCCCGCCACAGCGGCAAAGGCATCGGCGAGCGGCCGCAATTTCGCCGTTGCCGTCATGACAGGTCGACCAGCGGGCCGATGATGCGGCCGAAGTTGGGTTGCTGGGGGTCGATACCGACCTCGGGCTGCGAGGCGAAACCGTCGACATCGACGCGGGCGAGATAATCCCCGGCGACGAGGTCGGTGAAGGCGAAGTCTAGCTGGCTCGCTGGGAAGGCCGCAGGCGCGACCACCTCGATCGCGGCATTGCCGAGCTGGCCGGGGCCGAAGGCGTTGAGCAGCAGGGTCGCCGACTGGCCGGCGCGCAGCGGCGGATCGATGTCGACGGTAACGGTCCCCGAGCGCAGTCCGGCGGCGCTGCCCGGCCCGGTCGCCGCGGCGACCTGGGTCATCACCGGCAGGATCGCGAAGGCGACGACGTTCGAGCCGCGCCGCAGCCGTTCGGGCATCGCGGGATCGACCGGCGCAGCGACCACCTCAAGCTGATGCGCGCCCGCCCTGGGCACCACGCCGCCGAACAGTGCGGCGTCGAGCGGCAGCGCGAGCGCGTCCCCCGAGATCGCATCCTCATCGAGCGTCAACGGCTGGCCGTCGATGCGCAGGCTGTTGCCAAAGCGGGCGATGCCGGTGCCGGTAAGGTGCAGCGTGCCGCCCCATGGCGCGGGGCCGGTCTGGCCTTCGGATGGTCCGATGCTGCGGATCTGCAGCGGCCCCATCGGCGCCGCGAAGATTTCGGGGGTTGCGACCGGGGTCGGCGGGCCCGGATCGTCCTGCGTCTCGATCGCGACGTTGCGCACGACATAGGTCGCCGACAGCGCATAGGGCACCTGGAAGAAGACCGACCACAGCTTCGACCAGTCCTCGAGCGAGGGCTGTTCGGGTTCGAGGCCGATCGCCCGCCCCTCGGCGGCGAGATCGGCGGCGGCCAATATCGTCTGGTTCGCGGCATCGGCGCTCGCCGCCTCCATCGCGGCGACCGACAGGCCGGGCGCATGGTCCAGGGCGAGCGCGGCGGCGCCGTACAGACGTTCGGGCTCGAACTTGGCGGCATCGCCATAGAAGCTGAGCACATAATGAAGGTCGAGATGGACGCGGGCGCGATTGCGCTGGGTGCCGGCGCCATCGCGCGACGGGAAATGGTCGTTGCGATGCTGGGTGTTCGGCAGGACGCGGAAGAGGAACAGGTTGATCAGCGGGCTGCCATCCTCGGCGAGCTTCGCGGTCGGCGCCCCGACGCGCACATCGGCCTGCCCGACCGCCTGGTTCGCGGCATCCTGCAGCACATGTTCGAGCGTCGCGGTGACCACGGCGAGGGCGCGAAAATTGCTCATCGCCCCCTCCCCTGCGCGAGGAAGGCGTCGAGCGAGGTCGATGTCGGTGCGGGCGCCGCCGCGGGTGCGGCGGCAAGCGGCGCGGCGCGAACCTCGACGCTGCCGATATGGATTTCGACCATCGGCGGTGCGGCGGCGGGCGCCGGCGGCGCGGCGTGCGGAACGGCGGGATGCGTGGGCAACGCCGGGGCGCGATCGATGGAGCGCGTCGCCTCGATCGGCACGATGCGGTTGGCGGGCTCGGGCGCGTCTTGGGGCACGGTTGCGGTTTGCTCCGCCGGTGCGACGGACGGCGGCGGCACCGCGTCCGACAAGCCAGCGGTGGGCGGGGGCAGACGGTTTTCGGCGTAAATCGGATCGGCAGAGGATGCCGCGTCGGGTGGAGACGGCTGCATTTCCGGGCTTGCGGGAGGCGTCATCGTGGTGCTCCCTATCCGCACCGCAGCACGCGGACGCGCGTGCTCATCGGGCAACGGCGCGGTTTCGACCGCCGGGAGGGCCTCACCCGCGACCGGGCGCGGCGCATCGGCGGGCGCGGGCGGCGGGCCGGACGCATCGGGCGCGGGCGCGGCGCGGCGCTGCAACGCTGCCGCAGGGGCCGGCGTGGCGATCGGCGCCGCCGGAATGGTGGCTGGCGACGCGGCGGCGGGCATCGAAGCGGGCGTCAGCGGCACGGATTCGGCAGCCATCGCTGCGGGAGGGACAAGCACCGGTGCGGGCGCGGCCCTGGGTGCGATCGACTGGATGCCTGCGGGGGATGGCGGCGTCGGCGGCACCGGCGCCTCATGTGGCGCGGGCGCGGGTTGCGGCAGGCCCAACTCCTCGGGCAGCGGTTCGAAACGCGTCGGGATGCGCGGCGCCGCGACGGGCATTTCGCCAGTGGCGCGCGCCGCCATGCGGGCGAGCAGGCCGGTCATGCGCGCACCCGCGACAGGTAAAAGCTGCGCCGCGACGCCGTCAGCGCCAGGATGTCGCGTTCGGACCAGTGAAAGGCGTGCGCGAGGTCGGCGACGTCGTCGAGCAATCGCGGCACCCGCAGCAGCAGTTCGTCCCAGAAGAAGGCGGCGACGTCGAAGGCCAGCGCCTGCTCGCCGCCGCACGCCGGGCAAGCCGCCGTGATGTCGAGTTCGGCATCGGGGTCGAGATTGGCAAGAATGGCGTCGAGGCGGTCGTCGTCGATCTTGTCGCCATCGGGTGCGACGCGGCTGCGCAGGATTTGCCGCGCCGCCTCGGCATTGCCCGCCCGCTCGCATGCCGCGAGGTCGCCAGCGCTGATCGCACGGACCGCGACACCATCGACCGTCGCGACAAGGGCGCCCGCGTCCGCCGCGGCGTCGCGCCCGAGATCGGCGGCGGTGAGCGCGAACTCCATCGTCTCAGCGCAATGGGTGCAGGCCTGCGCGACCTCCATCCGCGGCCCGAACTGCGCGGCGCGCAGGGCGAACAGCGCCCGGTCGCGCGCCCCGACGGGCAGCGCTTCGGCCGCATCGCGGGGCCAGCCTCCGGCGGCGAGCAACAACAGCCCGCGGCCGGCGGGTCCCAGCGACGCGCCACTTTCGCTGATCTCGATCAGCTCCAGGGCGGTGAACCGGCGCATCGGTTACAACGTCGGTTCGGTGAAGCTCGGCTCGGCAGGCTCGGCGACGTCGTAATCGCGTTCCCAGCCCTCATTCTCCAGCTTGAGCGTCTGGATCGCGACCGCGCTCGCCGAGGCGTCGAGGTCGGGGAAAGCCACGAATTCCGACGGCCAGCAGCGGAACAGCCGGTAGGCGAGCGCGAGCTGTCCCGCCTCGTTGTAGATTTCGAGGACGAGGTCCTTGCGGAAATCCTTGAGCGAGACCTCGGCGCCGAGGCCCGAGCCGAAGTTCCACACCTTGTTCGCCCATTGCTCGAACGTCGTGTCGTGGGTGACCCCGCGTTCGAGCGTGACCGCTTCATATTCGGTCTGGCCGGGCGACTTGCGCGAGGTCGACGGGTCGCCGCCTTCGCGGAACTTGACGACCTCGGTGCTGCGCTTGAGCGCGCTCATCTTGCTGAGCCCCGCAAGATAGGCGCCGTCGGGCAGGCGCAGGCGGAACTTGTAGGTCTTGTACGGGTCGCGCCGCTCGGCGTTGACGCTGAAAGGTGGTGCCATGATCGCTCTCCCCTATGGGTCAGGCCGCGTTGCGGATCTGCTGGATGGAAATGACGACGAATTCGGCCGGCAGCAGCGGCGCGAAGCCGACGACGATGTTGACAATGCCCTGGTTGCGGTCGTCCTGCGTCGTCGTGCTGCCGTCGCATTTGACGAAATAGGCGTCACGCGGGCTGGTGCCCTGGAACGCGCCCTGCTTGAACAGGCGCTGCATGAAGGTGCCGACCGACAGGCGGATCTGTGCCCACAGCGGCTCGTCATTGCCCTCGAACACCACCCACTGCGTGCCGCGATAGAGGCTTTCCTCGATGAACAAAGCGAGGCGGCGGACCGCGAGATATTTATAGTCGTCGGACAGCTGGTCGGACCCGCGCAGGGTGCGCGCGCCCCACACGGTCAGTCCGGTGCCGGGGAAGCTGCGCAGGCAATTGACCCCGATCGGGTTGAGCAGGCCGTTCTCTTCGTCGGTCAGCTTGACCGACAGCCCCTCGACCCCCGCCAGCGTCGCCGACATGCCGGCGGGCGATTTCCAGACGCCGCGGTTGGTATCCGTGCGGGCGATGATTCCCGCCACCGCGCCGCACGGGACGAAGCTGTCGATCTGGCCGCCGCGCTTGGGATCGCGGCGCAGGATGCGCGGAAAATAGAGCGCGGCATTGTCGGCGAAGGAGAGCGACAGCACCGAGGTCGCGCCGTCGAGCTGCTTCGCCTTGACCAGCCCCGCCGCCTCGTCGGGCTTGTCGTCCCAGTCGGCGGGCGGATCGACGATGAGGACCGCGCGCTCTTCCTTGCAGAATTGCGCCGCTTTCTCGTTCACCGTGCGCGGCAAGGTGCCGTCGCGCTCGTCGGGCGGGATGCAGAGCAGGTTGAAGATGTCGGCTTTTTTCAGCGCATAGATGCCGGTCTTGGTCGCGGCGTCGCCGATATAGTCGGTGTCGAGCAACGCCGCGCCGTCGTTGCCGTCGGCGCCGGCGCCGGTCGCATTGTTCGACGGCCGGTTGCCGAGCTTCGGCGTGCCGTCGATGTTGAGCTGGCACTGGACGAGGCTCGATTCGGCGGCGAGTACGCGGTCGAAACGGCGCGCGCCGCCGCTGGCCTTGACGGTGAGGTTGCGGAAGATTTCGACCGCGCCGGTCGTCTTGTCCTCGATGCGGATGTCGAACAGGTCGGCAACGTCGAGGCCATATTTGACGGCGGCCGCCGCCGCACCGACCGGGTCGGCGATGTCGGGGTGGGTCGCGGTGCCCGCCAGCGCATTGCCCCAGCTTCCCGGGCTTGCCGCGCGCAGCGCCAGCGCGCCGATTTCGAGCAATGCGATGCCGTCGTCATCGGGGGCGTTGGGCTTGAACAGGCGAACGATCTCGGCCTGCCCGCCGCCATTGCCGTAGAAATCGTCGACCGCATAGGACATCGGGCCGCTCGCCCACAGGCCGCCGAAGCGGCGGGTGAAGTCGCCATAGTTGAAACAGGTCAGCGGCTGGTTCACCGGACCGCGCAGCGCGCGCCCGACAAAGGCCGCGATCGAGGTCGCGACGCCGCTGACGGTGCGCACTCCCGATGGCAGTTCCTGGATATAGACACCGGGATAGGTCACGGACACGGGCATGGCAGCACTCCCTTTTCGCCAGTCGGATGACGGCCCCCCCAATGGAATCGGAACGGGGGACCGAACTAGTCAGTCGAGCTTGAAGCCCATCAGGATGGTGATCTCGGCGGCGTCGGTCGCCGAACTGTTGCGGAGGCTGAGCGTCTGGAGATCGCCCGCGAACAGCCCGATCGCCTCGCCATAAAGGATCAGCGGGCCGGTGAGTTTGGTACGCGTCGCGCCGTCGGCCTTCACATCAACCGAGCCGTCGTTGAGCGACGAGGTCATGATGAAGAAGGCGAGTTTTTCGACATCGTCGATCTGCAGCGCGAGATCGCGGTCGGCGGGCATCGCCTTGACGAGGGTCACCGCGGCGCTAGTGATCGCGTCGATCTCGGCGCTGCCGCTATTGTTGACGCCGGCACCGGAGGGCGCGCCCCCGTTGAACGACCATGAGAATTTCTGGGACATAACTGCACAACCTCCCTTTGCCGAAACGCAAGCGACGAAGTTTGTGCGACCAAAGCTTTTTTGATTGAGCCTCAGGCTACCATGGGTCGGCCCGGACTCTATTGGACGAATACGCCAAGAGCGATGAACCGTTCGCGTGGAGCGACGGTTCGGCAAATAAGGCGCGTCATCAGTATTTTGGGCAGTCAGGCAATCATATGTCGACCCGGGGACACTGTGCCCCGGATCTTAAACAAAGCTGACCGCATATAGTTAACCGAAGATGCTCTATGCTTTGGCGGGACTCGCAATCCAGCGGTCGACCTGCGCCTCGAGGACCGGCAACGGCACCGACCCGCGGCCCAGCACGATCTCGTGGAACAGCTTCTGGTCATAGCGGTCGCCGAGCGCGGCGCGCGCCTTTTCGCGCAGCGCGAGGATGCGCTGCATGCCGACCTTGTACGAGGTCGCCTGCCCCGGCATCACGAAATAGCGGCGGATTTCGGAGCGGATCTTGGCCGTGGGCTGCGGCGAATTGGCGCTGTAATAAGTGAATGCCTGTTCCTCGCTCCACCCTTTGGCATGGATGCCGGTGTCGACCACCAGGCGGATCGCGCGCCATATCTCGCGCCCCAGCCGCCCGAAATCGCTGTAGGGATCGGTGTAGAAGCCCATCTCCTTGGCCAGCCGCTCCACGTAAAGGGCCCACCCCTCGCCATAGGCGCCGTAGAAATAATTGTTCCGGAACTGCGGCGTGCCGGTCATTTCCTGCGCGAGCGCGATCTGCATATGATGGCCGGGCAGGCCTTCATGATAGGTCGTGCCCTCGATCTCGTAGATCGGGGTCGCGCGCGTGTCGGCGAGATGGACATAATAGATGCCCGGGCGCGAGCCATCGAGCGCGGCGGACGAATAATGCGCCGCGCCGCCCGGTTCCTCGCGAAACGCCTCGACGCGCTTGACGATCAGGTCGGCCTTGGGCAGCCGCCCGAACTGTTCGGGCAGGCGCGCGCGCATGCCGTCGAGATAGTCGTCCGCCAGCTTGAGATAGGCGGCGCGGCCGGCATCGTCATTGGCGACATAAAAACGATCGTCGCTGCGCAGGAAGACGAAAAACTCCTCGAGCTTGCCCTCGAAGCCGATCTTCGCCTTCAGTGTCTCCATCTCGGCGCGGATGCGCGCGACTTCGGAGAGGCCGAGGTCGTGGATTTCCTGCGCCGTCATGCCGGTCGTCGTCTGGAGCCGCAGCATCGCATCATAATAGGCCGCGCCATCGGGCAGCGCCCCTGCGCCGCGCGGTTCGGCGCCGGCCTTGACGCGGTCTTCGGCAAGCCAGCCGGCGATGCGGTCATAGGCGGGCTTCAGCGAGCCGGTCATCGCCTGGGCGATGCGCGCGGTGAAGGCGTCGGCAGCGGCCGCGTCGATCTTCCCGGCGGTGACAAGGCTCGCCGCCTTTTCTTTGGCATCGGCAAACAGCGCAGCGTCTTCGCCCTTTCCGAATGGCGCGCCGGTGGTGAGCCGCCCGATCAGTTCGATCGACTGGTCATAGGCGAAGCCGGGCATGCGAATGCCCCTGGCCGCCGCCGCCTGCGCGCGACCCAGATAGATGTCGAGCGTTGGGCCGAGCGCGGTGACGCGCGCCACATAGGCTTCCATGTCCGCAGGTGTGTCGACCCGGTGCTGGTTGATCAGGAAATTGGGCAAGCCGGTGTGCGGACCGTTGCGGTCGAAGATATAGCCATGGTCGCGCCATTTGGTCGACGCCTCGGCGCGTTCGAGTTCGAGCGCCCACATGTCATAGGACACGCGCGCATCCTCGCCGAGCTGCGCGCGGTCGAACTGCTTCTTCATCGCAGCCACGCTGCCGCGTCGCCATGCGAGCCGTGCCGCCGCCGCCGCGTCGCTGGGGTCGGTGAAGCGGTCCTGCTGTTCCTTGCGGCCGAGTTGGGTCAGCTGCTCGGGATCGAGCGCGATTTCGGCCTCGAACGCCGCATCGAGGAAGGCAGTGAGCGCCGCGTCCGCGCTGCCAGCGGGCGCGGCGGCGCGCGCCGTCGGGGCGGCAAGGATGCTGGCGCCGATAGCCAGCGAGAATTCGCGTCGGGAAAGCTGCATGGGACCCCTTTCGTTTGAAAGGGTTATAGGGGGGATGGCGGGAGAGGCAAAGGATGGTTGGGGGGTGTGGCCAGACCAGCCCCTCTTTCCGTTCGTGTCGAGCGAACTCGAGACACCCCGAAGGCACGCTCTCCCGATGGGTGTCTCGACTTCGCTCGACACGAGCGGGATTTAAAGAGCGGCTTGTCCGCTAATACCCTAAACCGGCCCCCTCACGCCTTGAAATGCCGGATACTCTCCAGATCCGCCCGCCCCAGCGGTTCGGTAAGCCACAGCCCGCCGCGGCCGCCGCGCGACCAGCGGACGATCGCCTGACGGCGGATATCGCCGGGCAACACGAGTTCGAGCGCCTTGCCGACCTCCATCGGGACATCGTGCAGGAAACCGGCGCCGCTTTGCGACAGGTCGGCGAGTTCGATGTCGCTGACCGCGCCGTCGGTTATCAGTTGCGCGCGGGTGTGCACCGGCAGGCGCGGGGCGCGATAGTCGCCCGACTGCTGTTCGGCGGCGAGTTGCCGGAGCACTTCGTTACCATCGACCGCCGCGTCGAAGGCGACGCCGCAGCGCCCCTCTTCGCACCAGGCCACCCGGCCCTGGATGACGATGGTTTCGGACAGCGCGATTTCGAGCCGTTCACCGACCGACACCGGCACCTCGACCGCGAGCATCATGCCGCCGTCGGACATGTTGCGCACGCGCCACAGCCCGGCGTCGCCGTCGCGGATGACCTTCGCGATGCGCCACACGGTCCGGAACCGGTCGCCGCCACGGCGATCAGCGTCGGCGTCGCCATCTTGATCTTCTCCGGGGGCAGAGAAGCGGGGTTCGTTCATGCCTTCCTCCTGATTCCAACAGCGCCCAGAAGAGACATTCAAGCTGCTAAAATTCATTCACTTAGCTTATTACCCCACCCTTCCCCGCCGACGCGGCCGCTCCTCAACCCGGCTGGTCCACCGGTCATCGTTAAGGACAACGAAACGCGCCCATCGGGGCTTGGCCATAGAATGCCCTTAGATTATGAATAATTTCCAACGATCGCGCGTTAATTATCGCCAATATTGAAGCATCGGCGCCGAAACGGCCGATCGGGGCCCAATCGGGCGAAGTCCGAACCGTCAGAACCAAAGATACGGTTCGCACGAAACGATTATGGTGCCCCTGGCCGGACTCGAACCAGCACTCCTTGCGGAACTCGATTTTGAGTGCGGCGAGACTTCCTTATAGCGTTGATAACACTGTATGTTTTTTACTGCAACCGAAAACTGTGTAAGGTTTTGTGTAAGTTTGGATCCTTAGAGTGTCTGCTTTGCACCCCTGTCAAACGGCGTTCAAAAGGGACCCCCGATCGGCGTCGAAGAGGGACCCCCTTTTCGGATAATATGATGCTGGTTTGTTGAAGATG
>Ga0155175_115_pt2 | contig 37791 bp, 31 predicted proteins | sample RifCSPhighO2_01_FD_106143 | JGI IMG/M metagenome (GOLD analysis project Ga0155175, IMG submission 106143) | Sphingopyxis sp. RIFCSPHIGHO2_01_FULL_65_24 | reverse complement strand
CCGGCTGCGCCGGGCGGGCCCCTCCCTCTCCCGGGGGGAGAGGGGTTGGAACCTGCCGAGGCCGCGTTGATCGCCGCGCTGGATGCCGCCGAACCCGCTGCCGATGCCGCGATCGCCGCCGAGGATTTCGAAGGCGCGATGGCCGCGCTCGCTGCGCTGCGCGCGCCGATCGATGCGTTTTTCGAGAGCGTCACCGTCAACGATGCGGACGCGGCCAAGCGCGAGGCGCGGCTGAACCTGCTCGCGCGGTTCCGCGCTGCGGTCCACCGCGTCGCCGATTTTTCGAAGATCGAGGGTTAACTTCGACCGATAACCCATTCAAACACGGACAGGCTGAAGCTGATGACCAAATATGTGTACCGTTTCGGGGGCGGCGCCAATGATGGCGGTGCGGGCAACAAGAATCTGCTCGGCGGCAAGGGCGCCAATCTCGATGGCATGGCCTCGATCGGCCTGCCGGTGCCCCCCGGCTTCACCATCAGCACCGAAATGTGCACCCGCTATTATCAGGATGGCGAGGTGTTCCCCGACAGCCTGAAGGCCGAAGTGGCAGAGGGCCTCGCGCATATCGAGGGCGTTACCGGCAAGAAGTTCGGCGATGCCGCCGATCCGCTGCTGGTCTCGGTCCGTTCGGGCGCGCGCGTCTCGATGCCGGGCATGATGGACACGGTGCTCAACCTCGGCCTCAACGACGAGACCGTGCAGGGCCTCGCCCAGGTGTCGGGCGACGAGCGTTTCGCCTGGGACAGCTATCGCCGCTTCGTCCAGATGTATTCGGACGTGGTGCTCGGCCTCGACCATGATGCGTTCGAGGAAGCGCTCGAAATCATGAAGGAAGACAATGGCTTCTTCAGCGATACCGAGATGGAGGCGAAGCACTGGAAGGCGCTGGTCGGCGAATACAAGGCGCTGGTCGAGGACCAGTGGGGCAAGCCCTTCCCGCAGGACGTGAACGACCAGCTCTGGGGCGCGGTCGCGGCGGTTTTCGGCTCCTGGCAGTCGGAGCGCGCGAAGGTCTATCGCCGCCTCAACGACATTCCGTCCGAATGGGGCACTGCGGTCAACGTGCAGGCGATGGTGTTCGGCAATATGGGCGACACCTCGGCGACGGGCGTGGCGTTCACGCGCAACCCCTCGACCGGCGAGAATCTCTATTACGGTGAGTTCCTGATCAACGCGCAGGGCGAGGACGTGGTCGCGGGCATCCGCACGCCGCAATATCTCACCAAGCAGGCGCGCGAGGAGGCGAATGCCAAGCCGCTGAGCATGGAAGAGGCGATGCCGGAAACCTATGCCGAGCTGGCGCGGGTGTTCGACATTCTCGAAAAGCACTATCGCGACATGCAGGACATCGAGTTCACCGTCGAGCGCGGCAAGCTGTGGATGCTGCAGACCCGATCGGGCAAGCGCACCGCCAAGGCGGCTTTGCGCATCGCGGTGGAAATGGCCAATGAAGGCCTGATCACCGAGGAAGAGGCGATCGCGCGCGTCGACCCGATGGCGCTCGATCAGCTGCTCCACCCCTCGCTCGACCCGTCTGCGGCGCGCGACGTGCTGACCAAGGGGCTTCCCGCTTCGCCGGGCGCGGCGAGCGGTATCATCGTGTTCGACGCCGATACCGCCGAGCGCCGCAACGAAATGGGCGATGCGGTGATCCTGGTGCGCATCGAGACAAGCCCCGAGGACATTCACGGCATGCACGCCGCCAGGGGCATCCTGACCGCGCGCGGCGGCATGACCAGCCACGCTGCGGTCGTGGCGCGCGGCATGGGCCGGCCCTGCGTCTCGGGCGCGGGCAGCCTGTCGATCGACACCAAGGAGCGCGTGTTGCGCATCGGCAAGCGCGAGCTGCGCGAGGGCGACACGATCACCATCGATGGTGCCTCGGGCGAGGTGATGCTGGGCGAGGTGCCCACCGTTCAGCCCGAGCTGGTCGGCGATTTCGGCGTGCTGATGGGCTGGGCCGACAAGGTCCGCCGCTTGAAGGTGCGCACCAATGCGGAGACGCCCGAGGATTGCCGCGTCGCGCGCGATTTCGGCGCGGAAGGCATCGGTCTGTGCCGCACCGAGCACATGTTCTTCGAGGCGAGCCGCATCACCGCGGTGCGCCAGATGATCCTGGCCGAGGATGAAGCGGGCCGCCGCGCGGCGCTCGAAAAGCTGCTGCCCGAACAGCGCGGCGACTTCCACAGCATCTTCGAGGTGATGGCGGGCCTGCCGGTCACCATCCGCCTGCTCGATCCGCCGCTGCACGAGTTCCTGCCGCACAGCGAGAGCGAGTTTGCCGAGGTCGCCGAAGCCGCCGGCGTCGGTGTCGAGGTCTTGAAGCGCCGCGCCAATGAGCTGCACGAGTTCAACCCGATGCTGGGCCATCGCGGCTGCCGTCTGGGCGTGACCTATCCCGAAATCTACGAGATGCAGGCGCGCGCGATCTTCGAGGCGGCGTGCGATGTCGCGGAGAAGAGTGGCGCGGCTCCTATCCCCGAGGTGATGATCCCGCTGGTCGCGACCCGCCGCGAGCTCGAGCTGATGAAGAAGGTGGTCGATACCGCCGCCGAGATGGTGTTCGCTGAGAAGGGCCGCCGGATCGAATATCTCGTCGGCACGATGATCGAACTCCCGCGTGCCGCGCTGATGGCGGACGAGATTGCCGAGGTCGGCGAATTCTTCAGCTTCGGCACCAATGACCTCACCCAGACGACGCTCGGCGTCAGCCGCGACGATGCCGGACGGTTCCTCACCCAATATGTCGACAAGGGCATTTTTGCGCGCGACCCGTTCGTCAGCCTCGACATTGAGGGCGTCGGTCAGCTGATCGAGATCGCGGTCGAAAAGGGCCGCAAGACCCGTCCCGAGATCAAGCTCGGCATCTGCGGCGAACATGGCGGCGATCCGGCGAGCATCGCGTTCTGCGAAACCGCCGGCCTCGATTATGTCAGCGCCTCGCCGTACCGCGTGCCAATCGCGCGGTTGGCAGCGGCGCAGGCAGCGCTGAAAAAGGGCTGAGCGAGCACTTGCACTTTCCTCAAAGCCCTCCCCCATCAAGGGGGAGGAGGGCTGGGCAGCACAAGGACTGGCTGATCCCACCAATCGCGCTTGCCATTCCCCCCGGTCTTCCGGCATAGCCTGTGTCAAAACAGGGAGGGGATCGCATGCGGACCGGGTTTCGCTATGGCATCATGCTGGTCGTCGGGCTCGTTTTGGGCACCGGCGCGGCGGCGTTGCAGCTCAAGCAGAGCTTTGCCGCGATGGGGATCGAGAACGGACCGTGGCGCACCGGCGAGAAGGTCGGCACCGCCGATGCGAGCGTCGCCACCCGCGCGACGGTCGCGCTGCGCGGATTGCTGGCGCTGCCCGAGCGCGAGGCGATTTATTTCAACGCTTCCACCGACAGCCAGGGCCGCAAACTCACCGGCAGATGCGCCTATCGCGTCACCGGCGGCGCGATCGACGCGCGCTGGTGGAGCCTGACGCTGTACGACAGCGCGGGCTATCTCATCCCCAACCCGGCCAGCGTCTATTCGGTCGGCAGCGCGGCGATACCGCCCGAAGAGAAGACGAACTGGACCGTCGATATCGCGCGCAAACGCACCGGCACGCACTGGATCGCGATGCCCGACGATCAGCCGTTCGAACTGACGCTGCGCGCCTATCATCCCTCGCGTGAATTGCTGGCGAAGCGCGGGAGCGTGCCGCTGCCGCGCATCGAGCGCGGGGAGTGCGGCGCATGAGCCGCTGGATCGGACCCGTCGTCCTGGCGATGATCGCCGCAGTCGCCGCCTGGTACGGCACGCTCGCTGCCGCCCCCAGCGTTATCATGGACCGCGCCTGGAACCGGCTGGCGGATCAGGCGGGGTATAACAAGATGACGCATACCCCGCCGGTCGTCGCCGAGCGGCAGACGATCGTCCGGCCCAGTCCCGACCTTGCCTATTCGATCTGCGCCTTCGACCTGACCCAGGCTCCGCTCGAGGTGATGATCGCGCCGGTGCCCGCGCATTACTGGTCGCTGACCGTGTTCGACAGCGTGACCGATGTCGCGTTCGTCGAGAGCGACCGCGATACCGGCGGCAAGCCTATCCGGCTGGTGCTGGCGACGGCGGATCAGGCCGTGCCCAAGGGCGCGCGCAAGATCGTCATGCCCGATGCCAAGGGTGTCGCGCTGATCCGCGTCCTGCTCAACAACCGGGCGGAGATCGGCGCGGTGGATGCGTATCGCAAGCAGTCTTTCTGTCGTCCTCTCAAGGGGTGACCCGTCCTTCCCGCGAACGCGGGAATCCCGCTCTTGCGTCGGTGGTCGGAAAGAAAGCGGGACCCCCGCCTGCGCGGAGGTGACGAGGATACGCTGGCCACTGACAGCGATGTAAGGAATTTCATTTCCCGCCCTAGACAAGCGCCGCAGACCCCTGCATATCTCCGTTTAACCGAACGATTAAACGAGGCCGCGAATCCCAACGCGGCCCGGATCGAACGCGCAAAGGAGAGCGACATGGCAACCCGTCCCACCGCTGCCGAGTTGGCGGACTATGAGGCCCAGGCCGATGCCTGGTTCCGCGAGAACACGCCCAAGGACCCCGGCTTCATGCTGCCGCTGACCTTCATGGAGGTGAGCACCGACCAGCAGTTCGAGTTTCTCTGCAACTGGCAGCGCAAGGTCTACGAGGCGGGCTATCTCGGCGCGAGCTGGCCGGTCGAATATGGCGGAGGCGGGCTGCACCCCGATTTCCAGCGCATCGCCACCAAGGTGATGAAGAAATATGACGGCCCGATCATGCTCAACGCCATCGGCATCGGCTGGGCCGGACCGCTGATCCTCGACATCGGCAGCGAGGAAGAGAAGAAGAAATATATCAAGGGGATGCTGAGCGCAGAGGATATCTGGTGCCAAGGCTTCTCCGAGCCGGAGAACGGCTCCGACCTCGGCAATGCGCAGCTGAAGGCCGTGCGCGACGGCGATGAGTACGTGCTCAACGGCTCCAAGATCTGGACCTCGCTGGGCGACCGCGCGAAATACATGATCCTGCTCGCGCGCACCTCGAACGAAGGGCCGAACAAGTACGCGGGCCTCAGCTTCTTCCTCGCGCCGATGCACGCGCCGGGCATCGAGACGCGGCGGATCAAGAAGCTCACCGGCGAATATGGCTTCGTCCAGTGCTTCTTCACCGATGCGCGCATCCCCGCCGAATGCCTGATGGGCAACGAGGGCGATGGCTGGCAGATCGCGATGAAGACGCTCGAGTACGAACGCGGTGCCAAGGTCAATCTGGCGGGCGGCTATTTCCTCAAGGAACTCGATGCGATGGGCGTGGTCGAACTGGCGCGCCAGTCGCAGCGCGGCGGCAAGGCGCTGCTCGACGATCCGGTGATGAAGGACCGGATGGTCGATTTCATGATCGACATCCAGGCGCTCAACCTCAACAACCAGCGCCGCCGCATGGGGCCGCTGGTGCAGGACCGGCCGATGGGCCTCGCGCTGATGAATAAGCTCGCGCGCACCGAGATGATCCGCGAGCTGACCGAATTCTCGCTGGCCTTCCAGGGCACGCGCGGCGGTTATTATGTCGATGATCCGTGCGCGGTCGACAATGGCTATTGGCACCGCAGCTATCTCAACAGCTTCTCCGCCACGATTGGTGGGGGCACGTCCGAAATCCAGCGCAACATCGTCGCCGAGCATGTGCTTGGCCTGCCGAAAGGACGCTAAGAGATGGCTTTCAGCGAAGAAAATCTCGCCAATCACCTCGGCGGCCTTGGTTACAGCGAGGAGCAGATCGAGCTGATGGACGTCGCCACCAGCTTCTGCCGCGACAAGTCGCCGATCGACAAGGTGCGCAAGCTGATGGAGGACGAGCGCGGCTATGACCCGCAAGTCTGGCAGGAGATTGCCGAACTGGGCTGGCTTGGCATCGCGATCCCCGAGGCGCATGGCGGCGTTGGCCTGTCGATGGCCGAGGTCGCGCCGATCGCCGAGCAGATGGGACGGCGACTGCTGACCACGCCCTTTTCCACCTGCACCGTCGCGGCGCAGGCGCTGCTTGCCGCAGCCGACGAGGCGCAATGCGGCGAGTGGTTGCCGCGGATCGTCGCGGGCGAGATCGCGACGCTGGCGCTGTACGAACCGCATGGCGACTGGACGCTGGCCCATGTCGAGGTGACCGCGAAGGCGAGCGGCGAGGGCTATGCGCTGTCCGGCACCAAGCAGTTCGTCGCCTATGCCAAGGACGCGGCCTTGGTCATCGCCACGGTCAATGTCGATGGCGCGGTGCGGCTGGCGCTGATCGAGCGCGCCGCGATTGCGGACAGCGCCTTGCGCCGCGAGATCATCGTCGACGAGACCCGGCGCACCTACGAGCTCACGCTCGACGGCGTCACTATTCCGGCTTCGGCGCTGCTCGATGCGGGCCGCTCGGCCAGTGCGCTGAACCAGATCGAGCTGGCGAGCGCGCTGCTCCAGGCGGCGGAAATGTGCGGCGGCACGCAGAGCGCGATCGACTATACGATCGAGTATCTCAAGACCCGCAAGCAGTTCGGCAAGCTGATCGGCGAATATCAGGCGCTCAAGCACCCGATCACCAATGCCTATGTGGCGTACGAAAAGGCGCGCTCGCACATGCTCAGCGCTGCGCACAATTTCGGCCAGCAGGGCGTGGGCGAGATCGCGGTGCGCATGGCCAAGGCCAGCGCCGACAAGGCGTGCAGCTTCGCCGCCGACCGCGCGGTGCAGTTCCATGGCGGCTTCGGTTTCACGCACGATTGCGATGCCGGGCTCTATCGCCGCAGCGCCATCTGGCACGCCAGCCAGTTCGGCGATGCGGCCTGGCACCGCGCCAAGCTGGCCGACCTGTTGTTCTGATAAAAACCCTCTCTCCTTCAGGGGAGAGGGATACGCAGCCTTGATCCGGTGGAGCCGGGCTAGGCGAAGTTGGGTGAGGGGATTGCGGGCATAGAGCCCCACCCCAACCCCTCCCCTAAAGGTGAGGGGCTTTTCAGGGAGAATTTGCATGTCCGAAGTGTTGACCCTCGCCGACGATGGCGTCCTCATCATCACCATCAACCGGCCCGAGGCCAAGAATGCGGTCAACCGCGCGGTGGCCGAAGGCGTCGCCGCCGCGATGGAAGAGCTCGATGCCAATGACGACTTGCGCGTGGGCATCATCAAGGGGGCGGGCGGCACCTTCTGCTCGGGTATGGACTTGAAAGCCTTTCTCACCGGCGAGATGCCGATGGTGAAGGGCAAGGGCTTCGCCGGTTTCGTGGAGTCGCCGCCGAAGAAGCCGCTCATCGCTGCGGTCGATGGCTATGCGCTGGCGGGCGGCATGGAGGTCGCGATCACCTGTGACCTGCTCGTCGCCAATAGCGGTGCGCAGTTCGGCATTCCCGAAACCAAGCGCGGCCTCGCTGCCGCCGCCGGCGGCCTGATGCGCCTGCCGCGCCAGATCCCGCCGCGCATCGCGATGGAACTGGCGCTGACCGGTGATTTCATCTCTGCCCAGCGCGGCTACGAGATCGGCTTCGTCAACCGCGTGGTCGAAGGTCCGGCGATCGACGGCGCGCTCGAACTGGCGCACAAGATCAGCGCCAACGGCCCGCTCGCGGTGCGCGTTTCCAAGCAGGTGATCGTCGAATCGCGCGGCTGGAGCGACGAGGAAATGTGGGCGAAGCAGCAGGAAATCGTCGGTCCGGTGATGACCTCGCAGGACGCACGGGAGGGCGCTGCCGCCTTCGCCCAGAAGCGCGCGCCGAACTGGACCGGCAAGTAATCACCCGCCGCCGAAACGCGTTGATTTCGGCGGCAATTTGCTGAAAACAGGGCTGGCAGGGTCGCGCCTGACTGGAGTGTTTCGTGATCCTGCTGCCCGCCCTTTTGCTCGCGGCTTCAAGCCCCGCCGCGCCGTGTCCCGACCGCACGCTCAACGCGAAGGCGCTATGCGCCGATCGCGCAATCGCCTCGGGCTGGGCCGATGTCGAGGCGGCGTTCAAGGCCTGGCAGAAGGTCGATCCGCGCAAGGCGGTGATCGCCGAACGGCACGACGAGGCGCTCGCCGATCTGCGCCGGGGCTTCGAATATAGCGAGGATGACAGCCCGCAGACCGCCAATGCGGATTTGATCATCGAGAGCCTGGGCTATGTGAAGAGCGAGATCGAGGGGCTGACCAAGCTTGCCGCGTCGATCCGCGCCCCCGCCGGGTTCGGACCGGACTTCGCGAAAGCCTGCCAGATCGCGGCGGTCGAGAACTGCGTCGTCGAATCCGCCGGTGTCCTCAACGCGGGCGAGGAGGGGCGCCGGCGTTCGGTCGCTTGGCAATATATGAGCGGGCTGGAGCCGGGCGGCGGCATCCTGCTGCGCGCCGCGGTCGCCTGGGACATTACCGGCGCTGCGCCGCAATTGATCGGCTTTACCACCACCGAAGGCGAGGCCTCGACCCCGCTGCTGATCGACGACGGCGAGAAGCTGATGCTGCACATGCCCGCGCGCACCGCCGGGACGGGGGAGGGCAATGCCGACACGCTCTACCTGCTGCGCGGCGATGGCTGGGCCAATATCGGCATGAACGGCTGGAAGGAGGAACTGCGCACGCGGCTGCCCAGGGGGCTGGGGCTGTGGAAGGGCGTCGAATATAGCCTGTACGGTATCAGCAGCTCGTTCTCGCTCTGGCGCGACACCGACGCCAATTGCTGCCCGACCGCGGGGGACGCCTATGCCAGCTTCAAGATCGTGGGCGACCGGCTTGCCATCGATACGCTGGAGATCAACCCGGCGGCGGCGGTGCAGGTCAAGCCGCTGGCCTGCCCGATCCTCAAGGCCAGCTATCATTCGCCCTGGCCGACGCGCTTCTCGCTGCATTTCGAAAAGCCCGCGCTGCCGCCGAGCGCGCAGTCGGACCTGGTCGCGGTGCTCGAGCAGAAGGACGAGGACGATAAGCTCATCTTCCGCCAGTATTTCACCTTCACCGGTTCGAACGGCTTCGGCTCGACCACGCTGATCCCGGTCGATGGCCTGGGCGATGCGCAGAGCCCGCCGCAGATGCTGCCGCAGGAAGAGGGCGAGGAGGAGCTCTATTTCCACGCCTTTATCGGCGAGCCCAATGGCCTGAAATATGTCGCCGAACCCCCGATGCTGGACAGCCCCGCCCCGCTCGGCGTGTTCATGCCCGACCTCGCCCGCTCGCTCTGGTATGACGGCATCCCCGAACCCAAGGGCGGCCCCCCGATCCGCATCGAGATGCCGCGAGACATGTGGATTGGGGTGTGCGCGGAATAGTGGGTAATGCTCGCTGACCTTCCACCGAACGTCACCCTGAACTTGTTTCAGGGCCCATTTCTCCCCACGCGGCTTCGGCTTTTGGGGTGCGATGGATCCTGAAACAAGTTCAGGATGACGGGAATAGCGCGAGCCTTGAGCGCGTCTCTCCCCTCCCGCTTGCGGGAGGGGCAGGTCCGGCTTGCCGGACCGGGGGGGGCCTGGAGCAGGGACGGTTGCTGGCTCACCCCGGCCTGCGGCCACCCCTCTTGCAGGCGGGAGGGGAGAGGGGGGCTGCTACCCCTCGGCGCCTGCCGCCCGCAACCCCCCACGCGCTAGTTGTTGCGCTGCAGCACCCCTTGGGCTATGGGCGCGCCAGCAACAGGCGTGCCGGTGGACGGCGTGTCCGCGACCATCCCCCTGATACAGGCTATTTCCATGTCTCTTCGCAATATCGCCATCATCGCGCACGTCGATCATGGCAAGACCACCCTTGTCGACCAGCTGTTCCGCCAGTCCGGCACCTTCCGCGACAACCAGCGCGTCGAAGAGCGCGCGATGGATTCGAACGACCTGGAAAAGGAACGCGGCATCACCATCCTCGCCAAGTGCACCTCGATCGAGTGGGACAATGCCGGCGAGAAGACCCGCATCAACATCGTCGACACGCCCGGCCACGCCGATTTCGGCGGCGAGGTGGAGCGCATCCTCTCGATGGTCGATGGCGTGATCCTGCTGGTCGATGCTGCCGAAGGCGCGATGCCGCAGACCAAGTTCGTCACCGGCAAGGCGCTCGCGCTCGGCCTCAAGCCCATCGTCGTCGTCAACAAGATCGACCGTCCCGATGGCCGCCCGCAGGAAGTGCTCGACGAGGTGTTCGACCTGTTCGTGTCGCTCGACGCCAATGACGAGCAGCTCGATTTCCCCGTGCTCTTCGCCTCGGGCCGCAACGGCTATTGCGGCGACAACCCCGAGGTGCGCGAAGGCACGCTGCAGCCGCTGTTCGAGAAGATTGTCGGCCATGTGCCCGCACCCAGCGCCGACCCCGACGGTCCGTTCAAGTTCCTGGTCACGCTGCTCGACCGCGACAATTTCCTCGGCCGCATCCTCACCGGCCTGGTCGCCAGCGGTACGGTGAAGACCAACCAGCAGATCCACGCGCTCGACCCCGAAGGCAATGTCGTCGAAGCGGGCCGCGCCTCGAAGATCATGGCGTTCCGCGGGCTGGAGCGCGTTCCGGTCGAACAGGCAAGCGCGGGCGACATCATCTCGATCGCCGGCCTCACCACCGCGACCGTCGCCAACACCATCTGCGATACCTCCGTCACCGAGCCGCTGCACGCGCAGCCGATCGATCCGCCGACCCTGTCGATGCGCTTTGCGGTGAACGACAGCCCGTTTGCGGGCCGCGAGGGCACCAAGGTGACCAGCCGCATGATCCGCGACCGCCTGATGCGCGAAGCCGAATCGAACGTCGCGATCAAGGTCACCGAATCGGCGGACAAGGACAGCTTCGAGGTTGCCGGGCGCGGCGAACTGCAGCTCGGCGTGCTGATCGAGACGATGCGCCGCGAAGGCTTCGAGCTCGGCATCTCGCGTCCGCGCGTGCTGTTCGGCGAGGACGAGAGCGGCAACCGCACCGAGCCGTATGAAACCGTCGTCATCGACGTGGACGACGAGCATTCCGGCACGGTCGTCGAGAAGATGGCGCTGCGCAAGGCCGAGATGACCGACATGCGTCCGTCGGGCGGCGGCAAGACCCGCATCACCTTCAGCGCTCCCTCGCGCGGGCTGATCGGCTATCACGGCGAATTCCTGTCCGACACGCGCGGCACCGGCATCATGAACCGCCTGTTCGAGAAATACGGGCCGTACAAGGGTCCGATCGCTGGCCGCCCGGTCGGCGTGCTGATCTCCAACGGCACCGGCGACACCGTGGGCTATGCGCTCAACGCGCTGGAAGATCGCGGCAGCCTGTTCATCGGATCGGGCGTGCCCGTGTACGAGGGCATGATCATCGGCGAGAATGCCAAGCCCGAGGACCTCGAGGTCAACCCGATGAAGTCGAAGCAGCTGACGAACTTCCGTTCGACCGGCAAGGACGACGCCATCCGCCTGACCCCGCCGCGCCTGATGAGCCTGGAACAGGCGATCGCCTATATCGACGACGACGAGATGGTCGAGGTGACCCCCAAGACCATCCGCCTGCGCAAGCGCTTCCTCGACCCGAACGAGCGCAAGAAGCAGAGCCGGAAGAAGGAAGCGGCGTAAGTCCGACCTGCATCCGATATGGATGCAAGTCCGCTTGCAATGCCCGGGCAGAATTCCCTAGCCTTATTCGTTGGATAAGGCTGGGGAGCTGTTGCATTGCGTGGGTTTGAAATCGCGGGCGCTCTGGCGCTGGCCTGGTTGTGTTCGCCTTCTTTCGCTCAGGGGAGCGCTCAAGAGACGGCCACCGCGGATTCGGGAACGGCCGCGCCCTATTCGGCGGAGCTTTTTGCCAAGCTGCCACTGATCAACGGCCCCAAGCTCTCGCCCGATGGCCAGAACATCCTGTTCTCCACCCAGACCGGGGGGCGGACCTTCGTGGCCACCCGCAGCGTCACCGATGGCAAGCTGCACTCCATCCCGCTGGCAGAGCGGCTGGACCTCAACTGGTATCGCTGGGCGGGCAACAATCGCCTGCTGATCAGCGTGTCGCAGACCGTCCGCTATTTCGATGTCGAAGCGCGCCGCTCCTATCTGCTGACCGCTGATACCGCTAGCATGAAGCCGGTCTTCATCGGCCGTGACTATCAGGGGCTGGAAGGCGACGACCTGATCTACGTCGATCCGGAGGGAGAATGGGCGCTGCTGTCGCTGCAGCGGACGCCTTATGTCGGGCCGACCGTCTATCGTGTCACGCTGGCCGACGGCAAGATGGAGGCCGTCCAGAATCCGTATGGCGACATATGGGAATGGTTTGCCGACAATCGCGGCGTGGTGCGCATGGGCATGAGCTTTGCCCGCGACAGCTGGACGCTGCACTATCGCGAGGGTGACAGCGGGGGGTTCCGCAAGCTTGCGACCATCCGCTATGATGACAAGGAACAGAAAGGGCTGATTGAAGCGATCCGGGTGATCAGCGGATCGGACCAGGGCTATGTGCTTTCGGCCAAGGAGACGGGGCGATACGCCCTGTATCGCTACAACTATGCCACGCAGACCATCGGCGAGCTGGTCTTCGGCAACCCCGATCACGATATCAGCGATTACGACCTGAACGAGGATGGTACGCCATCGGCGGTCTATTATACCGACGAGAGGAGGCGCGTGCACTGGTTCGATCCGGCGCAGCAGCAAATTCAGGAAGCGATCGACAAGGCCTTGGGGGCACGCCACGGCTCGCTGGTCTCGCGCAGCCGCGACGGGCGAGTCAAGATCATCCATGTCGGCGGACCCAACGACCCGGGCAGCTATTATCTGTTCGACGAGGCGCTCGGCAAGATGGACGTCTTCGCCCGCACCAACGAGGCCTTGAGTCCCGCCAGGCTGAGTCCGAGCCGCTATGTCAGCTACAAGGCGCGCGATGGCCTCACCATCCATGCCAATCTGACCCTGCCGAAGGGCAGGGAGGCCAAGGGGTTGCCGCTGGTCATCCTGCCGCACGGCGGGCCTTACGGCATTCGCGACGATCTTCGCTACGATGCCGAGGTGCAGTTTCTCGCCAGTCGCGGCTATGCCGTGCTTCAGCCCAATTTCCGCGGGTCGGGCGGCTATGGTGAGGCGCATGCCAAGGCCGGTGAAGGCGCGATAGGGCGTCAGATGCAGGATGACCTGGACGATGGCATGGACTGGCTGGTGGAGCAGGGCATGGTCGATGCCGCCCGCGTTTGCGTCGTCGGGGCTTCTTATGGGGGCTATGCCGCGCTCTGGGCGGTTACGCGCAATCCGGAACGCTATCGATGCGCGGCCAGCTTTGCCGGAGTCACCGATTGGGACCGCATCCTGAAATATGATGCGCGGTTTTTTAGCCGCAGCGGATTGCGGCGGTGGCGCAGCACCATCCAGGGGGACAGCAGCTTCGACATGGACAGCGTGTCACCGCTGAAACAGGCCAGCAGACTGACCCGCCCGGTACTTATCGCGCAAGGGCAGGAGGACACCGTCGTGCCGCCGCAACAGGCCGCCGCCTATGTGCACGCGCTCAAGTCGGCGGGCAAGCCGCACGAATTTGTCAGTTATGAAAAGGAAGGGCATGGGTTTGACGACCCAGCCAATCTCGCAGACTGGCTGAAAAAGCTCGAAGCCTTTCTCGCCAAGCATAACCCGGCGTGACGGCGTGATCCGGGGCTGCGCGGGTCGACGCAGCCCCGGTCATGCCGAACCTACCGCCCCAGCAATATCCGCGCCTGGCTCGCGATCTGCGCCAGCATCGCGACGCTCGGCGCGGCGTCCAGCCGGGCCCGGTCGACCAGCCCGCGGAACTGCTTGATGCGGGGCAGGTTGGCTTCGGTCCAGTTGGCGACATAATCCTGCGGATCGCCGCCCTGCGCTTTGGACAAGAAGTCGAGGCGCATCTGCTGGAAGTCGCGGGCGAGGCCCGAGACGAGCAGGCGCTCCCACGGATCGCTGGGCGACATGCGCGCGGCGGTCATCTGCGTCCAGTCTAGGCCGAGCGTCGCGCCGAGATCGGCGAACGCGTGCGTCAGCGGCAGCGGGCCGGTGCCGCTATGGCTGGCGAGATTGGCCAGGCCTGCGGCGCCGTCGAGCCCGGTCAATCGCACGATATGCGCAGCGTGGGTCGGGGCGGCGCCCTGTGCGGTCAGATCCTGCGCCTGGCGCGCGGCCTGGAGCCGGGCCTCGGCATTGAGCAGATCGTCCATCCCCGCGATCAGCGCATCGACTCCGGGCTTGAGCGCAGCGACGATCTCGCCAGGCATCAGGCCGTCCGCGCTCGCGCGCAGCACGTCCGCAATATGGACGCGCACGATATTGGCGGTGGCATCGAACAGCATCAGGCGGACCTGTTCGTCCATCTGGGTCTGATCGAACTCCGCCCAGATCGCAGGCAGCGCGAACAGCCGCTCGGCCGCCACGAACGCGCAGGCAACATCGCCCAGCGTGCAGCCTTCCTCTTCGGCCAGCTCGAACGGATGGATAAGGCCCAGCCGGTTGATCATTCGGTTGGCGAGCTTGGTCGCGATGATCTGGCCGCGCAGCTGATGCTGCATCAGCACGTCGCCATAGGCCTCGCGCATCTGCGGCGGGAAGGCGGCGAGCAGCTCGGGCCGCATCGTCGGATCATCGGCGAGCGGGATGCGCTCGATCGCGTCCTGCAGCGCCAGCTTGGCGGTCGAGAGCAGCACGGCAAGCTCGGGCCGGGTGAGGCCATGGCCCTCCTGCGCGCGCCGCTTGAACGTGGCATTGTCGGCCAGCCCCTCGACCTTGCGGTCGAGCCGGCCCTGTTCCTCGAAGTGCTCGATCAGCCGCAGATAGCTGGGCAGCGCACGCGTGCCGCCCTTTTCGGCGATCGATAGCCCGAGCGCCTGCAGACGGTTGTCCTCAAGCACCAGGCTGGACACGTCGTCGGTCATCGAGGCGAGCAGCGCGTTACGCGACGGCTCGTCGAGCAGGCCGGCGCGCATCACCGCGGCAAGGCCGATCTTGATGTTCACCTCGTTGTCCGAACAGTCGACCCCGGCGGAATTGTCGATGAAATCGGTGTTGATCCGCCCGCCAAGCATCGAGAAGGCGATGCGCGCGGCTTGCGTGACGCCCAGGTTCGCGCCTTCGCCGACGACCTTGCAGCGCAGCTGCTCGGCGTTGATGCGCAAGGGATCGTTCGAGGGATCGCCGACGTCGATATTGTTCTCCGACGCGGCCTTGATGTACGTGCCGATACCGCCGAACCAGATCAGGTCCACCTCGGCGCGGAGGATCGCGGAGATGAGCGCCGCCGGCTCGATCTCGTCCTGATCGATGCCCAGCATCGCCTTGACCTCGGCGGTCAGGGGAATCGCCTTCATCGACCGGGGGAAGACGCCGCCGCCCTTCGAGATCAGCGCCTTGTCATAATCGTCCCAGCTCGAGCGCGGCAGCGCGAACATGCGTGCGCGCTCTTCCCAGCTCTTCGCCGGATCGGGATCGGGATCGAGGAAGATATGGCGGTGGTCGAACGCGGCGACCAGCTTGATCGCCTTGGAGAGCAGCATGCCGTTGCCGAAAACGTCGCCGGACATGTCGCCGCAGCCTGCGACGCGCACCGGTTCGGTCTGCACATCGACGCCCATTTCGGCGAAATGGCGCTGGACCGAGACCCAGCCACCCTTGGCGGTGATGCCCATCGCCTTATGGTCGTAGCCCTGCGAACCGCCCGAGGCGAAGGCATCGCCCAGCCAGAAGTTGAACTCCGCCGCGATGGCATTGGCGGTGTCCGAGAAGGTTGCGGTGCCCTTGTCGGCAGCAACGACGAAATAGGGGTCCTCGCCATCATGCACCACGACATCGGCCGGGTGCACCACCTTGCCGTCGACGATATTGTCGGTGACAGACAGCAGCGTGCGGATGAAGGTCTTGTACGCTTCCTTGCCGCCGTTCAGCCAGCCGTCGCGATCGGTCGCGGGATCGGGAAGCTGCTTGGGGAAGAAACCGCCCTTGGCACCGGTCGGCACGATCACGGCGTTCTTCACGCGCTGCGCCTTCATCAGGCCGAGCACCTCGGTGCGGAAATCGTCACGCCGGTCGGACCAGCGCAGCCCGCCGCGCGCGACGGGGCCAGCGCGCAGGTGGATGCCCTCGACCTGCGGCGAATAGACGAACATCTCGCGCCAGGGCAGCGGGGCGGGGAGGCCAGGCACCTTGGCGCTCTCAATCTTCATCACCATCGCCAGCTTCGCCGCCGGCGCAAAGGCGTTGGTGCGCAGCACGGCCATGACCAGCGCGCGCAGCATGCGCAGCAGCCGGTCATCGTCGATTGCGGAGACTTGGGTCAGCCCGGTGTTGATCGCGGCGAGATTGGCCTCGGTCGCCGCCTCGCGGTCGCCGGTAAACGCGGGATCATGCCGCGCGATGAACAGCGCAACCAGCGCGTGCGCGACATCGGGCGCATCGTGCAGCGCATCGACCATCGTGCCGATGCCATAGGGCAGGCCCGCCTGGCGCAGATAGCGATACCAGGCGCGCAGCCAGATCACGGCGCGCTGCTCAAGCCCGGTTGCGGCGATCAGCCGGTTGAACGGATCGTTCTCGGCCTTGCCCTCGAGCGTGCCCGAAATCGCCGCCTCGATCGCGGAGGCGCGCTGCATCAGCGCTTCGACATCGCCCTGACCGCGCAGGCTGAGCAGGAAATCGTGAATATGCCCGCCATCGGCTCCGCCCATCTGGGTCGGGATTTCCTCGAGCACGTCGAAGCCGAAATTCTCGAGCACCGGTACGGTCTCGGACAGCGGGATCGCGCCCGCCTGGCTGTAGAGCTTGAGCCGCAGGTTCTGCGCCGCGTCCAGGCTCTTGCGATAGAGCCGCGCCCCGTGCTGCTCGGGCCCTTCGAGATTGCGCAGCCGCAGGATGTCGAGCGCGGCTTCCTGCGGGCCGTAATCGGTGCGATAGGCCATCGGGAACTGCGCGGCATAACGGCTGGCGAGCGCGGCGGCGCGGCTGTCTTCGCCCTGCGCGATCAGCGCTTCCTCGACCGAGGGTTCCCAGCCGCGCACCATCGCACGCAGCGCCGCATCGAGCGCGGCATCGTCAATCTGGTCGGCACCATCGCGCACGTCGAGCACATAGCGCAGCAGAGCGATCTCGCCGTCCTCGAGCGAAATCGACCAGCTCAGCGTCTTGCCGCCCGAGGCCTCGGTCAGCATCCGCTCGATCGCGACGCGGCGCCCGGTCGAAACCTCGTCGCGCGGCAGCCAGGCGAAGACGAACAGATGGCGCTTGAGCGACGACTGGACGGTGACCAGCTTCGATCGCGGACGGTCGGCGAGCGACATCGCGGTGAGGGCAACGCGCTCCAGATTTTCCAGGCTGAACGCGATCAGCAGGTCGTGCGGCAGCGCGGTCAGCGCATGCGACAGCGCCTTGCCGGCATGGCCGTTGGGGGCAAAGCCGAACTTGTCCATCAGCAGCTTCAGGTGCGCGCGCAGCACCGGCACGCGCTCGGGCGCGGCGGCGAGCGCGGCGCTGGTCCAGATACCGCCATGCACCGAGAGCGCGGCGACGCGGCCGTCTTCCCAGATCGGCAGGATGATGAGATCGAGCGGTGCGCGGCGGTGCACGGTCGAGATGAAGTTCGACTTGATGATCAGCGGCGCGGCCTTGCCGCTTTCGAACCAGGCAAAGGCGCGTTCGAACGAATGCGCGGCGAGCAGCTGGCGATCCTCGCCCGCCATGCTCGCGAGGCCCAGCGGGGCTTCGGTCGCACCGTCGCGGCGATAGCGCAGATGCGCAAGCTGGGTCATGTTGCGGTCGAGGAACCAGCGCAGCAGCGCCGCGCCTTCGCCATCGGCCATCGCCGCGGCATCGGCGGCCATCGCCGCCTGCAGCATCGGCCAGTCGGTCACGGCGGCGCGCACATCGGCCATGGCGGAGAGCAGCGCGGCCTCAAGCGCCTTGCGCTGCCGGGCATCGGCGCGCTCGACCTCGAGATAGACGACGGACTCGCGCCGCTCGCCGGGGGCCTCGTCGGTATAGATTTCGCTCAGCAATCCATCGGCATCGCGGCGCAGCGCCACCACCGGATGGATGACCCGGTCGATCGCCAGGCCGAAGCGCGAGATGGTGGCAGCGATGGAATCGACCAGGAACGGCATGTCGTCGTTAATGATCGCCAGCCGCATGTGCCTGTGGCCTGCCTGTCCCGGGATCGATTCGATCGCGAGCACGGTATCGGGCGAGGGACGCCGCGCCATCGCCCGAAGCGCGAAATCGGCGGCCTGCTTGCTCGCCTCTGCGTCAAATCCCTCGTTCTCGCCCGGCAGTGCGCCTTTGAGAAACGCGTCGCTCAAGGTCTGGCGAAGGCTTTCGTGCTTTTTGGGATCGGAAAACGGGGTGCTGGACGGCGCGTCTGCATCGGACGCAGCATTCTGGATGTCGGCCATGGGTTCCTCGTGCCCCGCGTGCGCGCTGGTTTGCCGCCTCTTTATGGGGTCTGCTGCCCCGGCTTATGCGCCATCGCTCGCGGCTTCTCAAGCATACAGCCGGGTAACCACGCCAAAATGACGTAATTTTCTTTCAGTCGATCGATTAAATGTTACGAGTTTTGCAGATAGCGTTCCGGGCTCAACCCGCGATCTTGCGCAGGATGCGATCGGCAACAGGGTCGTCCTCGCCGATGATGCCGATCACGCCGAGCGTCCCATTGGCATCGCGCCGCGCGACCAGCACCGCAAATTCGCTGTCGCCCAGGTCTACCGCGCTGACCGGCTGGGCAGGCGCCGCGCGCAGACGCTGGCGCGTCTCGTGCTTGCGGCAGAGCTTTTCGGCATCCTCGTCGCGCGCACGGCGCGCCTTGCGCTCGATCTGCACGATCGCCTTGAGCCCGCCGGGCTGCTGCGCGAGCAGGTCGGCCAGGCCGCCGCGGGGTATGTCGCGACGCATCGCATGGGCGAGCACGCACGCATATTCGGCAAGCCGCGTCTTGTCATAGCTGGCGCCGAAGACAAGCTTGACCAGCGGGGTCATCGGGGCACGCGCCTGGGCCGCGATGCCGCTATCGGCCAGCAGCGCGGCATAATCGTCGGGGCGACCGCGCGCCGCCAGCGCGAAATCATAGGCGCGGCCGATTGCGGCGTAGAGCGCGTGGCGCGACCGGTCCTCGGTCGCCAGCGCGGCCTCGACATGCGCGCGTGCGAAATCGAGCAGATCGGCGAGAGCTTCGTCGCCGCCTGGCAGATCGACCACCGGGAAAGGATTGGCCGCCGGCTCTTCGTCAAGCCCGCCGAAGCCAACCTCGATCAGGCCATCCGAAAGATCGTCGAACATTGCATAGCCATCGAGCGAAAGCGGCTCGTCGAGCGGCTCCGCACCGATTTCACCTGGTGCCAGATTCTGCACGGGATCATCTTCCCAGACCGGCAGAGCGGGCTTGCGCGGGGCCTGTTTCACCGCCTCGTCGATCTGCAGGATCAGTTCCTCGGTGAGCTTGCGGTCGGCCAGCTCCTTCCAGTTGATCACGCCATAGACGAAATCGATCGTGTCATCGTCGGTGGAGAAGGGCAGCAGGATGCCGCGATACATGATCGTCGATCCGCGATCGTTCACATATTCGGCCTCGAATCCGATCGGCGCCTGGTTGGCCAGGATCTGCATGTAATGATCGGTGATTCGCGACAGCAGCGACCGGCCTGGCACCTCGTCGAGATAGGCGATCGCCTCGGGCAGGTTGCTTTCCTCGCGCAGCGCCTTGCCGATGAAAGGGATTGCCGGGTTCTCGATTCCCGACGTGAAATCGAGCAGCACGCTGTGCGGTCCGAAGTCCTCGATATTTTCCGGATCGAGGTCCTCGATCGACGGAAATACTCTATTTCCCAGCAGCTTGGCCCAATGGTTATAGGCACGGACGTGCATCCGCCGCTCGTCGCTGCCAAAGGTCTGGGGCGGGTCCATCAGCGCTTCATCATCGCTGCTTGCGTCTGCCGATGCCAGCAGCTCTTCGTCTGCGGCATCATGGCCTTGTCCGACATCGCGATATCCGCGCAGAGTATCCATGGAACGGTCCCAATCAGTGTCCTAGGCGGCCACTGTCTCGCAAGGAGGTAAAACTAGGGTTAATTAACCACATCAGTGCGTTAGCCAGAACCGGCCCCCGCGCTGGCGATCCGGACGACCGCGCGTTTGCATGCTGCAAGCTGCTCAAGGCGTCTTGCATCCGGCCCGCGAGGCTGATAACGGCACCGCTCGCATCGGCCAATCAAGGCCCCGCGCGCCGCTTTAGCTCAGTTGGTAGAGCACATCATTCGTAATGATGGGGTCACGTGTTCGAGTCACGTAAGCGGCACCAGCACCCCTTCCCAAATCGTCTCAAAACGTTGAATTTCTGCGGGTTTCGGGCTGTTTTGCTCGCGACGGGAATCTCGCTTTGTTCCAGATTGTGCCCCCAGATTGCATTAATTTGGGGGCACAATTGGGGGCACAGCGACAGGAAAAAGCGTGGTGCCCCCAAATGCCCCTCAAAGCCGCAGAAATCAGAGGGTTTCAGCCGATTGATACCCTTTACCGCAAATCCGACGATAAAGGCCTCTATCTTGAGATTCGGCCGAACGGTTCGAAGCACTGGTTCTTGAAGTACAGGATCCACGGATCTGAAAAGAGGTTGTCACTTGGGACATGGCCTGAGGTGTCCCTGGCTGACGCTCGCGAGCGCCGGGACGATGCCCGCAAAAAAATCAGGGAGGGCGATGATCCGCTTCATTCCCGCAAAATGGAGAAGATCAGGGGCCGATTGTCGGCTGGGAACAGTTTCCAGTCGGTGGCCGAGGACCTGATTGCTGTCCGGTTCGTCGCCAGCAAGAAAGCAGAGGCCACCATCGAAAAAGCTCGCTGGTATCTCTCGCATTTGACGCCAGCCATCGGCCCCCGGCCCATCGATGCGATCGAGCCCGCTGAGCTCCTGGTGGTGCTCAAGAAAATCGAGAAGGCAGGCAAGCGCGAAACCGCTGTCTGAACCAGGGCCTTTGCCAGCCGCGTGTTTCGGCATGGGGTAGCCATGGCGCTATGCAAACATGATCCCGCAGCCATGCTTGGCGGGGCTCTGGCTACCCCCATTGTGACTCATCATGCTGCTGTGCTCGAACCCCATCAGCTGGGAGAGGTGCTGCGCTCCATTGATGATTATGCCGGAAGCATCGTCGTGAAGATTGCGATGCAGCTTTTGCCGCACGTGTTCCTTCGTCCTGGCGAGCTACGCCAAGGCAAATGGACAGAGGTCGATTTTGACGAGGCGGTCTGGCGGATCCCTGCAGAACGCACCAAGCTGCGTCGGCCCCACAGCGTTCCCTTGTCCCTTCAGTCTGTGAAGCTACTCAAGACGCTTCGCGAGCATACCGGCTGGCGGGACTACATGTTCCCTGCCCAGAGCTCGCTAAAGAAGCCGATGTGCGAGAATGCTATGAATTCCGCTTACCGCCGAATGGGGTTCGGCAAAGATGTGGTGACTTCCCACGGGTTTAGGGCAACTGCCAGCACCTTGTTGAATGAAAGCGGAAAATGGCATCCCGACGCTATCGAGCGCGCCCTTGCCCACGGACACAGCAATGCAGTGCGAGGTGCCTATGCTCGAGGCCAGTATTGGGATGAGCGGGTCGCGATGGCACAATGGTGGAGCGATTACCTCGAGCGACTCTCTGTAGGCGCGCAGGTCGTGCCGATGATGAAAGGCGCCAGCGGCTGAACTGACGAGCAACGGATCTGGTGACATCGGCAAAACGAGCGCCCGGTCCGGGCTGGCGTGCCATCTTCATTGCTCCGCCCGGGGAATGTGTGGCGGTTCAAGGCGCGACATGGTCTGCCCGGAAAGAACGGGATCGAGCTTGTCAGCTTCCGCCAGTGCCCATTCCTCCCAATCTGAAAGTCGCTGCTTGCCTATATCGCCGCGATGCTCAAGCTCACGCTTCACCCGGGCAATGAGGGCGCGAAGATCCTGCGACTGGCGCAACAGCTCCCCGCTCATACGCAAGCTTGCGATCCGCTGCTCATTGAGTTCGCGAATGTCTTCGAGCCTCAGCCTCGCTCGTTCCTGCCGTGCCGCTTCAGCGCAAACGTGCTGCGGGCGTATAACGAGGGGCCGGCAACGGTGCACCCGAAGGAGTCCGGCTGGGTGGTACGGCAGCGCGTTGGGCAAATGGTGCTCGAGCAAATGACCTGGGGTTTCCCGGTGGTCCTGCGCGGGAAGCAGGGGCAGCCGCTCGAGCCCAAGCCCGTCAATAATGCCCGGTTCGACAAGCTCGGCGCGTTCTGGCAGCGCTGGGCAGCCTTGCCCGAGCATCGCTGCCTCATCCCTACCTCGCGCTATGCCGAAGCCGTAGGCACACCGGGACGCATGACCGAGACCTGGCTGTCGGTGCGCGGGGAGCCGATCTTTGCCTGGGCCGGGCTCTGGCGAACCTCGGACGAGTGGGGCGACTGCTATACCGGCGCGATGACCGAAAACGCTCCCGAGCTCTAGCACATACACGATCGCTCGCCGGTCATCCTGCGCGCGGATCAATGGAAGACCTGGCTCACTGCACCGCTTGCTGAGCTCTATGCGTTCGACAAGCCGTATCCGGCCGATGCCATGACGGTCGAGGCCACCGCGAACCTGTGGGCGCGGTCCACGAACAAGGGATAACTGCATGCGTCCGAAACCCGATCCGGTAAAGCCCGAGCAGCTCAGCGTCTGGGATTTTCCCCGCCCTGCTGTTGCGGAACCCTGCGATGCGCACATCCGCATCGAGCATCGCGGCGTCATCGTTGCCGAGACCCGCAACGCCATCTGCACCTTTGAGACGAGCCATCCGCCGAGCTACTACATCCCGCCCGCCGACATTGCGCCTGCGGTGTTGAGGCGTGCGCCCGGCAGCTCGTCCTGCGAGTGGAAGGGGGCCGCCAGCTATTGGGATGTCATGATCGGCGACCATGTGCTGCCTCGCGTCGGCTGGAGCTATCTAAGTCCCAGCGCAAGCTTCGTGATGCTGCGCGACCACGTTGCCTTCTATGCCGGGCCGTTCGACCGCTGCACGGTCGATGGCGAAACCGTCATCCCGCAGCCGGGAGCGTTCTATGGCGGCTGGATCACGTCAAACTATGCCGATCCGTTTAAGGGCGGGCCCGGGACAACGGCCTGTTAGCAGGTGCGGCTCGGCATAGTCGGCTTTAGCAACAAGCGCTTGGAATGCCCCAAGCGGTACTTCCCTGCTATCGCGCCGCACCTAATTTGCCGCGCGCCTTTGGCGATGACGGGCAGAAGGGTTAGCGAGCCAGCAAATCAACTCAACGGAATTCTGGCACACTCGCTTTTGATTGCCCGTGATCAAACTGGTGCTGTCGCCAGGCACAGTTACGATCCTGCCCCACGGGGCCTTAGAGTCCCAGGTCGCTGAGGCCCGGGTGGTTATCGGGGCGGCGACCCAGCGGCCATCGAAACTTGCGTTCACCCTCGTCGATCGGATGTTCATTGATGCTGGCAAAGCGGCGCGCCATGAGACCGTCTTCGTCGAACTCCCAGTTCTCATTGCCATAGGCACGGAACCACTGGCCGCTATCGTCATGATATTCATAGGCATAGCGCACTGCGATGCGGTTGCCGCCGAATGCCCAGAGTTCCTTTATCAGCCGATAGTCGAGCTCGCGATTCCATTTCCGCGTCAGGAATGCCTCGATCTCGGCATGGCCTCGCGGAAACTCTGCCCGGTTCCGCCACTGGCTATCGGGCGTATAGGCCTGGGTGACCCGTACAGGATCACGGCTGTTCCAGCCATCTTCGGCCAAACGCACCTTTTCGCGCGCAGTTGCTTCGGTGAACGGGGGAAGTGGTGGTCTTGACATGGCAAAAGGTCCTTTTCGATCAGAGTATTACAGGAAGACGGTGAGGCGAGGCACAAGGGTCACGGATGGCGCATTGCAGCGGCTTGCGCATTGCGCTGCCTTGGCGAACTGGCCGAAGCCGCTTTCGGAAATGAAAGGCGCACCGGGGAGCAGCAAAAGCAGTAAGAGGCAGAACATCATTCGCAAAAGCCAGCTTCGCATCGACCATGACGGCATTGAGCTATCTTCCAGTTGCGGGTCGATCAGCAGCATTGCCTCTGCCGAAAGGCCAAGATGCAGGCTGGTCTGCAGGTCCTGAGTCACAGTTCGATCTCCAGCGTTTCGCTGCCCGCAGCCGGGACCGCTGAGCAGATTAGAATTTCATCCGGGCCCACCGGCGCGGTGGGCGTGACGGGATAGGCAACTCGGCCCTTGAGCAGCCGCACCGCGCATGAACCGCACGATCCGGCGCGACAGCTGTGCTCGGGCTTCAGACCTCGCGATTCCGCCAGTTCAAGCAGCGATCCACCCTCCGGGTGCCAACGCGCCTCCTTGCCCGATGCAGTGAATACAACGCTGACGCTGCTTTCCGCTGCCTGCGGCTGCGGCGCAGCCTCGGCAGATGGGTCCGATCGGCGAGCCAGTGCCGAAGGGCCGAATGCTTCGGCATGGATGCGCTGATCAGCGACGTTGAGATCGCGCAGCCCGTCATACAGGTCCTGCATGAACCCGCCGGGGCCGCACAGATAGAAGTCGTAATCGCCAAAGGGCAGGATCTGCCGGAAGCTATCGGCGGTTAGCCGTCCAACGCCCTGATGGTCGCGGCCGGTCCGCTCGTCAGGGCCGGGCTGGCTAACGATGCGGATGACCCTAACCGCCCCCTGCGCCGCCTCGGCCAGGGCGTCGATCTCAGCATCGAAGGCGCGCTCGGCCTTGTTGCGCGCGGTCTGGATCATCCAGGTCTGGCGGATTGTGCGGGTGCGAATCCCTTCGAAAACGATATGGCGCAGCATTGCGAGCATTGGCGTGATGCCGACGCCGGCAGCGACCAGCACCGCAGGCCGGCGTTCCGCCGCATCGATCGTGAATGTGCCCGTCGGCCCCTTGGCTTCTAAGGTCGCGCCTGTTGCGACCCGGTCGTGCAGAAACTGCGAAACCCTGCCATCGCGCTTGACGCTGATACGGTAGCCGCCATCGGACGGCGCGCAGGACAGGGTATAGGTGCGCAAGCTCGGCTCGGTATCGCCAGGCAATGTGACACGGATCGGCAGGTGCTGGCCAGCCTTGTGCGCTATCAACCCCTTTCCATCCTGCGGCTGCAGATGGAAGGAACGGATGGTCGCGCTCTCGTCTATCGCATCGGTCACGATGAACGGACGCCAGCTTTTGGTTAGTGCTTCGGCTTCGATCCGCTGCGCGGCGGCTTGCCAGTCGCCGGTCATCAGTGAATTGGGCGACCAGCCCTTTTCGCGCATCGCCCAGCGCAGCGCCAGCGCCCCACGCCGCAGCACGATCCGTCTCGGGCGAAAGGTCCACAGCCGCTCGGCGCCCTGGAACGCGGCAATCTCCGGCGAATCCAGAACGACCTCGGTACTTCCGGTCATCTGCAGTACATCGCCAGTGGCAAAATCGGCGAAGATCAGCCCGGCGCGCGGATTGACCAGAAAGTTGCCCAGCGTGTTGAAATGCAGATTGCCGGCAAAGTCGGGAATGGTGAGCGTGCCGTCTGCATTGATGCGCACAAATCCCGCCTTGCCGCCGCGGTGCGAGACATCGACCTGACGGTCGCTACCGGTATCGACATAGGACGCGACGAAGAAGGTGTCGGCCGCCGCAACCATCTCTCCGGGGCGTCCGTGCAAGGTCTCGATCTCCTCGGGCGGAGCGAGGGATGGCTGCGCCGGATTTCGGACAAAGCGGAAATCGCGCAGCTGAATATATTGCGGACAATTGCCGAAGCTGTGGCTGACCTGAACATGGTGGCTCCTGGCATCGCTGCGGCGCAGTGTTCCGTTCATCCGGTTGCGGCGACGAGTATGCAGCTCGATGCCGAGCAGCCCCACAGCAGCGCCGTCATCAAGCCCGGAATCGGCGGGATCGAGCGGATCGCGCTCGAAGGCAAACTCCAGCGTGCGGGGATCCGGCGACGACAGGAATCCCGGATTGCCGATGGCGAAGGTCGCCCAGGCATCGCCCTGAGGATCGACCGCACCCATCACGATAAAGGGCAGCTGCTCGTAAAAGTCGCGATGCTGGTCCGGCATGAAGTCACGCACGACCTTGCTGCCCACAACCGCCATTCGCTCGGCGACGCCGACCGTTTGCTGCATCGCGACTTCGCCTGCATGCCATGGTGCGCTGGTCGGGGTAGTCATCACAACGAACTCCTTCAGACAGGGTGGCAGGCTGGCAGGCATGCTGCCAGCCTGCAGGGGGAGATCAGGCCGCGATGCGCAGGCCAGCAACTGTGCGCTGGAACGGAACGAAGCCTTCAAGGCCCTCGACCCGGCGCAGCCAGGCGAGGATTTGCGGGTACGGCGCATGGTCGACATTGCCCTCGGGGGCGTTGGCAATGTAGCTGTACAGCGCGACATCGGCGACCGTCGGCTGCGTGCCGCCGATGATCCAGTTGCGACCGGCCAGTTCGGCATCGATCTGCGACAGGACGGCATGCGCGCGCGCGATGACCTCGTCGGCATCGAACCTGGCGCCGAACACGGTGATCAGCCGCGCGGCTGCCGGGCCGAAGGCTATCGGCCCGGCCGCAATGGACAGCCAGCGCTGAACGGCGGCGGCGCCTTCAGCTGTTTCGGGCAACCAGTCGGTGCGGCCATATTTGCGCGCGGCATAGATCAGGATCGCGTTGGAATCGGCGATCACAGTGTCGCGATCGACCAGCACCGGCACTTGGCCGAATCGGTTGAGCTTGAGGAATTCCGGGGTCTTGTGTTCGCCTGCTGCAAGGTCGACAACAATTTCCTCGACCTCGGCACCGATCAGCGAAAGGAACAGGCTGGCCCGGTGGGCATGGCCAGAGAGCGGGTGGGTATAGAGTTTCATGACGGGATCCTTGGGTTTGAAGGGCCGGTCGAACCGGATGACCAGAAGCTACGCCTTTGGGTCCTCTGAAAGAATAGCCGTCGAAAGAAAGGTTCTATTCCGTTCAGTGAAATAATGTTAGGTCAGCCCAATGGATCGATTGCATGCCATGCAGGTTTTTGTGGCGGTAGCGCGGGGGGAAGGCTTTGCCGCCGCTGCCCGGCAGATGGGGCTGAGCCCGCCCGCCGTCACCCGTGCGGTAGCGGCGCTCGAAGACCATATCGGGACGCGTCTGTTCAGCCGCACCACCCGCAACGTTGCGTTGACCGAAGCGGGACACCGCTATCTGGCCGATGTCGAACGTATCCTGCAGGAACTGGCGGATGCGGAATCCGCCGCGCAGGGGCAGCATGCATCACCGCGCGGGCTGCTGACCATCACCGCCCCGGTGATGTTCGGGCGGCTGTACATCATGCCGATCCTACTCGATTTTCTCGATCAACATCCCGATGTTAGCGGCAGGCTGCTTCTGCTGGACCGGGTCACAAATCTTCTCGAGGAAGGCATGGATCTGGCGCTGAGGATCGGCCACCTGAGCGATTCAAGCATGGCCGCAATCCGGGTCGGGGCTGTGCGATCGGTCATCTGCGCCTCCCCTGGCTATCTGAAGCGGCATGGTGTACCTCAACATCCCGCCGATATCGAGCGCCACCGCGTCATCGTGGCGACAGGCTCGCTCGGCAGCCATGAATGGCGCTTTGGAGACGATGATCGACTGACGATCCGCATCCAGCCTTCGCTCACCTGCAACTCGAACGCCGCCGTGCTGCACGCCGTTGAGCAGGGTTGGGGGGTGAGCAGGCTCTTATCCTATCAGGTTGGCCCGTCAGTCACTGCAGGCCGGATCAGGCTGGTTCTCGAAGAATTCGAGCGCAATCCCCTGCCGGTGCACCTGGTCCATCTCGAAGGTCGTCGCGCCTCCGCCAAGGTGCGGGCATTCATCGATTTTGCAGCGCGAAGGCTGCGAGACGACCCGGTGATCAATCCGCAACCCGGCTTGGCGGCCGGATGACTGCGCAGGAGCGCGCCCAAGAGTTCCCGCGTATGGGCTCCCCCGATATCCAGGTGAACGCTGCAATGCGCGACACCTGAACCGAAGCCCCAACAACCGGCAAACCTACCAGCGTGCGCTGACCCATGGGCGATAATTTGCGCAAGCGCGGGTTGGTCGCGCAATTCCGGCACCGCAGTCCGTCCCTACTGGCATTATGCACCGCATCGGAGCCACAGGATGGGTCTGTAAATTGCCAGCATCAAGACAGGGAATTGCAAATGCCAGACCTTGATCGGCGCTCGTTTATCGCCGCTGCCAGCATAACCGCCTCGCTTGTTTCGGCGCCCGTCGTAGACGCGCGCGAGCCGGCCAAGGTGAAATCGATCAGCGCCATGACGATGGCTCCGGACGGCAGGCTGGTCATCGCCGACTGGCGCAGCGGGTCGCTGCATGTGCTCGATCTGCCCAAGCCTAGGGGTTCCGGCAAGACGGCTGCTTTCAATCTTGTCGCTGTCGACGAGGCTTTGGCCATGGCTGGGTCGAGGCGCGTGCGGGCAACGGCGCTGGCCTGGCAGGAACATGCAGGACGCGCGATCGTGGCGGCGGAAATCGGCGGCAGGGTCCTGCTTGCTCTGGCAACGGCCGACGGTTCTGTCACCATCCATGATCCGGATGACTGGCATGTCCAGTCGCTTGCCCTGTCCGACCTGCCAGGGGAGGGCAGCCTTTGGGGCAAGGCCAGTGTCCGGACTTTGACGGTCACCTGTTTCGCCTGGCAGGGGAATGAACTGCTCATCTCCGGGATTGCCAATGCAGACTTTGCGTCGACCCTGCGGCGTATTGCCTATCCTTTCGGCAAACAGCCCAAATCGACGCGGATCGAAATGTATCATGCCGTCCATAATCAGTTAGAAACGCGTGCGCCCATCCGGGCAATGGACGTGGTCACGCTGGGGGGCATTCCGCATCTGCTCGCAGCCTATACCTGCACACCGCTTGTCATCGTTCCTCTGGCAGAGCTGGTCGATCAATCACGGTTGAGAGCAAAGACGATTGCGGAACTCGGCTTCGGCAATACGCCGCTTTCAGTGATGTCATTTGCCATCGAATACCAGGGGCAAAGTTCCGACTGGGTTCTCGTCGCCAATGCTGCCAAATCGGCGGATCTTATCGCGCTTCCCGCCATTGCCGAAGCGGCAGCAGGTCAGGGCCTCACTCAGCCGGTCAAGGCGCCGTTCGACCAGTTTGCGGGCGTCCGCGCCATTCCCGTTCCGCTGGGGAACCTGGTGGCTGTTGCAGACCAGGGCGACGAATTCCTGCTCGCGCTGCGACGCGATGCGCAGACAGGGGCGCTAGAACTCGTGTCGTTCCGCAAGGGGGCGTTTTTCCGCCTGTCGGACCATGTCAACGAATATGACATGCCAGGCTATGCCTATCCGGAAGGCGATTCCTTTCAGCAAGGCTATATCCGGCCATTCCATGCCATGATGAAGCGCGATGAGGGCCATGCCGAACTTATTCGCTGATCCGCCACGCATGCTGTCCGTGCACCCCGCGAGCGTGGTCTGGCCAGCCAATATCCTGCGGTTCCACCTTGAGTTCGATCGTGCAATGGACCCGTTCGATGCCGCTGCCCACGTCCAGTTGATGACCGACGACGGCCAGGCTGTCAGCGGCGTTCTGGTCGATTATCCCGACGGCCTCTGGACGGCAGATGGGCGCATACTGACCTTGCTCATGCATCCGGCGCGCATAAAGCGCGGGGTCGCAGCGCACGAGGCGCTCGGTCCAGCCTTGCGTCCGGGCGCCAGCTATTGGCTCAGGGTTGATCCGGCGATGGCGGATTTGCAAGGTCGCAAAATCGGCAGGGAGGAGCGCTTCCGCTTCTCGGCTTCGGAACCGGAACGCAGGCGCATCGATACATCCGCTTGGTTTTGGACAAGGCCGAAGTCGGGCACATCTGCTCCGCTCAGAGTAGAAACCGGGCGATCACTCGACCATCTCTCAGTTCGAACAGCTGTTTTCATGATGGGCGAGTCTGGCGTTCCGCATCCCGCCAGCTTCCAGGTAACGGGCGAGGCGATCATGGTCTTCCCGCATTCGCCCTGGCCAGACGTGATTGAGATTGTGGTGCAACCGTGGCTGGAGGATGTTTGCGGCAACCGGCCGGATGGGAGCTTCGAGCAGACCATCAGGGGCGCTGATGTGGCATTTTGCAATCTGCCAATGGCCGGCATGGCCATACAGCCCTGATCTGCAGGGTTCCGCAGGCAGCCGCATCGTTTGGTCGTACGCATTGCGGCCTTCGTGGCCTTTTTGCAGTATTTGCAGGAGTAGTTCATGGCTCGCCCTCCCTTGCCGCCCTTCACTGAGGCAACCGCACGCGAAAAGGTCCGCCTGGCCGAGGATGGCTGGAATAGCCGGGATGCCGCCAGGGTTGCGCTGGCCTATACGCTCGATACCCAGTGGCGAAACCGGGTCGAGTTTCCGCAGGGTCGTACCGAGATCGAAGCCTTTCTCGTTCACAAGTGGAATCGTGAGCTCGACTACAGGTTGATCAAGGAATTGTGGATCCATGACGGGCGTCGCATCGCGGTCCGCTATGCCTATGAATATCATGACGATAGCGGGCAGTGGTTCCGCGCCTATGGCAACGAGAACTGGGATTTTGATGACAGCGGCCTGATGACACGGCGTTTCTCCAGCATCAACGAGCATCCGATTGCGGAGGTCGAGCGTCTGTTTCGATGGCCGCTCGGCCGGCGGCCCGACGATCATCCTGGTCTCAGCGATCTGGGTCTGTAGGGTTCGATCTCTGGCCCGAGCCTCAACCTCGCACCTTTCGATTGGGCTTGCGGTCGCGAAATGCCTCTGCGGCCGACATACACTGACATTAGCCCCAATTCTGAAGCAATTTCTGCACAATCCTGCGGGATTTGGAACCGTCTGTCTGGCGGCGCTGCGCTAGACTATCGCCGGTCATCTGCGGACGCGGGAGGTCGTCAGATGGCCCAAGGATATTGGAGATCCCGCATGAAGCCGTGTTTTGCTGAATCGGCCTGGCTGCGCGCCATGCCAGGCCCTGCACCATCGGCGCTTTCTTTGTACTGCCACCATCGCTGCGAAGGCTGTGGACGATGGTGCTGAGTTTGACCTGCAGCAGGTATTCTTAAGTAAGAGCCTAGCCCGGCTTTTCCGTGACCTGGCAAATCATCACCCCGGAGCGGCAATATTGCCCGGTTCCGGCATATTGTCGATGCTGAGCGCAGGCCGTCACTTGAACATCATATTGGCCGAACAAGGTAGCTTGCCATGAGCCATCAGCTTTACACCCAAGACCCGACCAGGTTGGTCTACCGGCCGTCAACCGGCCTGCACAGCTATGATGATGCTCTCTTTCTGGGCGGCATGCCCGCGGTCTCTAACGTGCATGTCGGAGGGCACATGTCCTCGCTTTGGCAGCGCAAGGCGCCCGATGCCAGTCAGGGCATCGAGATCGAGGTTCCCGCCAGCGATAGTCTGGTGATCCTTTCGAGGACCGGCCAATCTTATGCCCAGTTCTGCAGATTTGCCGGGACGGCTGTCGATCTGCGGGTCGGCCCGGACTTTGTCTTCATCATTCCTGCAGGACTGGACAGCTTCTGGGGCGGCGAAATGAAGATGACGGAAGGCTGGTTCCATCTTCATATCGACAGGGCAACGGTCAGCCAGGGAGCTTTGGAATTCCGTTTCGAATATCAGGCTCTGGCCTATCAGGACATTCCCAGGCTCAAGTCGCTGGTTGATGTTGCAATTTCCGCGACATCTGACTCCGCTCCCTCGGACCTCCTGTGGGAGGGGCTGTCGTGGACGATCCTGTTCGAAATCGCCAACACATTCAGACGCAAGGGCATTGGCTCGGGAGCGAGGGGGCATCGGCTGGCCCCCTGGCAGATCAGGCGTGCGATCGAGTTCATGCGGGCCAACCTTGATACCCCTATTCGCCTCGCTGAAATGGCCGAAATCTGCCAGGTTTCGCCATTCCACTTCGCGCGGGGGTTCCGCAATGCCATGAACGTGCCCCCGCATCGCTATCTGGTGCTGTTGCGAATAGATCATGCCAAGGATCTGCTGAAAGGCTCACCGCTTTCGATCACGGAGATCGCTATGGCAGCAGGTTATGAGACACCCCAGGCCTTTGCCCGCGCGTTCAGACAGACCACTGGCTACGCCCCGAGCCGCTATCGCGAAATGTTGGGACCGTGACCCCGCTGCTTGCGCCCCGTGCCGGGCAGAAGACCGGTGTTCATGCCTATGATGTTGCACATTATTCAGGCGTTGAACCCGTAACGTCCAACATATTTGCGGGGCAGGGCATGAGTTCTGTCTGGCAGCGCGACCTGATCAGCCGGGAGCCGGTTTCCCACATCTCTGTCCCTGCCAATGCGTCCATCGTCTTGTTGTGCCGGACTTCCGGTCCCTATATCCAGCGCGCTCGCTTGGCCGGAACAGCCTATAATGTGGAGGTCAAGCCGAATTTCTTCATGCTGCTGCCTTCCGGGATCGACAGTATCTGGTTTGACCAGACCGAAAGGGTGCAGGGCTGGTTCCATCTCCATTTCGACAAGACCATCCAGGACAGGATCGCCGCGGAGCTGGGCTGGAACTTTACCCGGATCACGACCTGCGTTTCGGTTGAATTGCGCAAGCTGGCGGATACGGCCATCCACCTGTCCGGCAATGTCGCACCGCCCGCGTTAATCTGGGATTCTCTGTGCTGGATGATCCTCTATCATTTCAGCAGGTGCAATACAGCCAGCGGGCAGGTGGATGTCCGTCTGGGCCATCATCTTGCACCGTGGCAGGCGCGACGTGCGGTCGAATTCATGCGCGCCAATCTTGATCGCGACATCACGCTGAATGATATTTCGGGCATATGTCATGTGTCGCCGTATCATTTTGCCCGCGGTTTCAAGAACTCGCTTGGCCGACCACCTTACCAGTATCTGATGCTGTTGCGCATGGAGCGAGCGCGGGATCTGTTGCTGAGCTCGACCATGTCTGTCACGCAGATTGCCCTGTCGGTCGGCTATGATACGCCCCAGGCATTTGCCCGGGCCTTTCGGCGCATCCATGGTATCAGCCCAAGTCATTTCCGGATTGATCGAGCGAACTGCCCCCGAGGAACTTGGCTTCCGAAGCAAATGTGCTAGCATTGCATGCGGGGTGAGGCTGTTTTCCGGGGTGGGCGGTGGACGGTGTCGATTTCGACGATTACCGGCTGACCGATGGCGTTGCGCCATTCATCGCCGCGCATCAGCTGGTCGCCGATGACCCGGCTGTCCAACTGATCGAATTGCACCAGCCAGCGGGCGATTTTTCCGATCCTCCGCTGAATGATCTTGTCATCACGGTGGGATTGTCGATGCACCGGACGTCTTATCGCAATGGCAGCTTCCGCTTTTCGGGGACGGCGGTTCCAGGCCAATGGTCGCTGCTCGCCCGCGGTGAAGCCAATGCAATCGTGATTGATGATTCCAATCATTTCAGGGCACTTGCCGTCGATGGCTTGCTTGCCGATACGTTGCTGGACCGCATGTTCGATGGGCGCCCGCCCGATATAGCCAAGCTGCACGCGGTGCAGGGCAGCAACGGGGTGCCTAAATTGATCGAAAGGCTGTGGCGACTGTCGTCGGGCAGTCACGCCTCGGCGATCACGACCCTTTACCGGGATTCCGTGATTGTGACCCTGCTGGGGGAATTGGCCGCACTGAATGGCGAGGCAGCCAGGCTGACACGTGGCGGGCTGGCGCCCTGGCAGGAGCGGCGCGTGAACGACTATCTTCAGGCAAATTTTTCGCGCGACATCACCTTGCTTGAACTGGCATCGCTCTGCAGCCTGTCACCCGATCATTTTTCCCGCGCATTCAAGCAGAGTTTCGGCGTGGCTCCGCAGAAATACCAGATGCTGCTGCGATTGAATGCTGCGCAGACTTTGCTGTTGCAGCCGGACCTTTCCATTGACACCGTGGCTGTCTGTGTCGGCTACAAGGGCCAGGCCGGGCTCAACAAGCTGTTCATACGCGAACTAGGGGTGACGCCTCTGAATTATCGCCGCCGCATGGTCTGAGTGCCCGGTCAGGCGAGCATGCGCGTGCTATGCCCGAAATGGCGCAAGAATCGCTCCTCCCGAGCAAGCCCGGCACCGCTGGCACCTCCATGCTCTGCTATGGACTGCAGGCGCTGAAGCAAGGAAGCGCGTCTGACCGCCACCTTGCGACATCCAAGGAGTGCTCCAGATGCCGACCGCATTGCCAATCCCCGGTTCCTCGCTTCTTTCCCCTGCCGATCATGTGCTCATCCTGATCGACCACCAGTCGCAAATGTCCTTTGCCACGAAATCGATCGACGCGGTCATGCTGCGCAACAACGCTGCACTGGTGAGCCGGGCAGCCCGCATTTTCGAGGTTTCGACAATTCTGACCACCGTTGCTGAGAAGACGTTCTCCGGCCCCATGTTCGACGAGATCAAGAGCCAGTTTCCGGGTGAGGAGGTGATCGACCGGACCACCATGAACACCTGGGAAGATCCCCGGATCGCCGACCGTATCAACGCCATCGGCAAGTCGCGAATTGTGCTTGCAGGGCTGTGGACCAGTGTCTGCATTGTAGGGCCGGCGCTGTCCGCTATCGACCAGGGCTTCGAGGTCTTCGTGCTCGCAGATGCTTGTGGCGACGTTTCCGATGAAGCGCATGACAGGGCAATGGACCGTATGGTCCAACTAGGCGCAACGCCGATGACCTCTTTGCAGTACATGCTCGAACTTCAGCGCGACTGGGCGAGAGGCGAAACCTATGATCCTGTCGTGCATGCCGCGATAGATCATGGCGGAGCCTATGGGCTCGGGCTGATATACGCCAAGGCGATCTTGGGCGCCGACGCACGCGAAGGCTGATCGATTAAACGTACAAGGTCACCTCCGCTCCTGTCCGCCCCCAGGTATTGGTGACCGGGCCGGCCGCTTCCAAGCCTCCCGAAGGCCGGCCCACCTCCTTCATTCAGGCCCTTCTGCAATGGTGAAGCCATGAAGATATATCTGTTCTCGCTTGGTGCCGGCTTGCTTGTGGGCATTATCTATAGCCTGCTGGGCGTCCGCTCGCCGGCGCCACCCGTTGTAGCATTGCTTGGCCTGTTGGGCATGCTGGTGGGAGAGCAGATCCTGCCATTTGCGATGCGCGTATATCGGGGCAATCCCGATGTGATGGCAGAGACGCGGGCCGACTGTTCGGAGCATATTCTGGGCGCGTTGCCAGCGCGCCCCGGGCTCCGCCGTCGGGATAGCGACGCATGATGGACCGCAGGGCGGTGTCTGCAGGCCTCGCCTTGACCGGCTTGCTAGGAACGATCGAGGGCAAAGCCATGGCGGAAGATGCACGATATACAGGCACCATCCTATTCAACGGGAAATTCACGACGCTGGACCCGCAGAACCCCGCCCCTCAGGCGATCGCCATAAAGGAGGGTCGGTTCCAGGCTGTGGGAGATTTTTCTGATGTCATCGCCCTGCAGGGACCCGGCACCCGGATGATCGACTGCAAGGGCCGGCGCGTGATACCGGGGCTGTGCGACAACCACATCCATGTCATTCGCGGAGGGCTGAACTTCAATCTGGAACTGCGCTGGGATGGTGTCCCCAGCCTGGCTGATGCGATGCGCATGCTGAAGCAGCAGGTCGACCGCACCCCAGCTCCGCAATGGGTCAGGGTTGTTGGCGGCTTCAGCGAGCACCAGTTTGCCGAGAAACGCCTACCCAGCCTGGCTGAAATCAACGTCGTCGCACCCGACACGCCGGTATTCATCCTGCACCTTTACGACCGCGCCTTGCTCAATGGCGCTGCTCTCAGGGCAGTGGGCTATGATCGAGACACACCCGACCCGCCGGGCGGCGTGATCCAGCGCGATTCCCAGGGCAACCCAACTGGGCTGCTGATTGCTAGCCCCAATGCCTCCATCCTTTATGCCACACTGGCCAAAGGGCCGAAACTGCCTCTCGACTATCAGCTCAATTCCACCCGACATTTCATGCGGGATCTCAACCGGCTGGGCGTGACCAGCGTTCTGGATGCTGGCGGGGGTTACCAGAACTACCCGGAAGACTATGCGGTTATCGAACAGCTCCATGAACGCGGTCAGCTGACGCTGCGCATCGGCTACAATCTGTTCACGCAAAAGCCCCGGGAGGAGAAGGAGGATTTCCTGCGTTGGACCCGCAGTGCCCGACATCACCAGGGCGATGACTATCTGCGTCTCAATGGCGCGGGCGAAATGCTTGTCTTTTCGGCTGCGGACTTCGAGGATTTCCGTATGCCTCGGCCGGACATGCCGCCGAACATGGAAGATGATCTCGAGGAGATCGTCCGGATCCTCGTTGCCAACCGTTGGCCGTGGCGGATGCATGCTACCTATGAGGAGACGATCGTCCGGGCTCTCGACGTGTTCGAGAAGGTCAACAGGGAGATGCCGTTCGACGGCCTGCACTGGTTTTTCGACCATGCCGAAACGATCACCCCACGCTCGATCGACAGGGTGGCCGCACTCGGCGGCGGCATCGCGTTTCAGCACCGCATGGCCTATCAGGGCGAGTATTTCGTCGAGCGCTATGGTGCCGAGGCAGCAGAAGCGACGCCGCCTTTCCGACGCGTACTGGAAAGTGGCGTGCGGACCTCCGCAGGCACCGATGCGACGCGCGTGGCGAGCTACGATCCCTGGGTAAGCCTGTCCTGGCTCGTCACTGGCAGGACGATGGGGGGCATGCGGCTTTATCCGCATCGCAACCTGCTCGATCGACATGAAGCGCTGAGAATGTGGACCCAGCACGTCGCCTGGTTTTCGGGCGAGGAGGGGCGCAAGGGACAGATCAAGCAGGGGCAGTTGGCCGATCTAGCGGTACTGAGCCAGGATTTCTTCGAGATTCCTTCCGATCGTATCCGCCAGACCGAATCCGTGCTCACAATTGTCGGTGGCAAGCCAGTCTATGGGACTGGCAACTTTGAAGGCTTGGCAGAACCGCCGCCGCCGCCAATGCCCGACTGGTCGCCGGTCGCCCGGTTCGGTGGCTATCACAAGGCCGAAGGGGCGACTTCGGTCAGCCTGCAAACGGCACAGTCGGCCTGTGGCTGTGCTACACCGTGCGCGGTTCATGGTCATGAGCATGCGCGAGCGACCCAGGTTCCGGTCAGCGATTTCAAGAGTTTCTGGGGCGCTCTCGGCTGCGCATGCTGGGCGGTGTGAGCGCGAGCCTTTCATCGCCGCGGCCCGTTCCGGCCGACCTTGCCGGGCTGCTCGCCTTTGTGTCCGGCTATGTCGACACTGCTGTCTTTATCCATATGCAGGGACTTTTCGTCGCGCATGTCACCGGCAATTTTGTTCTGCTTGGTGCGACACTAGCCAGCCAGAGTGGGGGTGGGGCAGAGGGACATTATGGATCGGTCTGGGTCCAGTTCGCAGCCTTGCCTGCCTTCTTTCTAGTTGCTGTGTTCGCTGGCCTTGCGGCTAGCCAAATTTCAGTTAACCGCAGACTATCGTTGCTGCTGTGGCTTGCCAATCTGGCGGTGGCGCTGACAGGCGGCATTGCACTGTTCCTTGGGACAGGGCCCTGGGATACTGGCTTGGCGCTTGCGCTGGCAGGGGCGATGGGCATGCTCAACGCCGTTCACAGGCTGGTACCGGCCATCGGGCCACCGTTCACGGTCATGACGGGCAATGTAGCAGCGCTGGCGCTGGCCTTGGCAGGTCGAATGAGTCAGGCGCTTTCCGCTACGCCCGAGCCATCGGCATCGGGCAAGATCATGATATCTGTTTGTGCATTTGCTGGCGGTTGCGCGCTGGGCGCTCTTGCCCAGTCCTGGCTTGGGATGGGATCGGTTCTCCTCCCCGCCATCCTTCTCGCGGGTCGCCTGATGGTCCTGCGATGACAGCCTTCCTCGCGCTGCTGCT
>Ga0155175_130_pt5 | contig 39065 bp, 44 predicted proteins | sample RifCSPhighO2_01_FD_106143 | JGI IMG/M metagenome (GOLD analysis project Ga0155175, IMG submission 106143) | Sphingopyxis sp. RIFCSPHIGHO2_01_FULL_65_24 | reverse complement strand
GTCTCCTGCCGGTTCTGGTTGCCGTTGTTTTCCTGGATGCGCGCCTGCCGCTCGGCCTCCCATTCGGCGCGCCATTTGTCGCGCAGGCGGCGGATGCTGTGCGGCACCGCGGTGTCGGGGCCGTCGACGGGGTTGATGCCGGCGCCGAACCCCTCGGGAAAGCGGCTCGCGGCGATATGCTGCATCGCGCGGATGTTGGGGCGGCGGCGTTCGAGGATGACGCGGCCCTCCTTCGACAGCGTTTCGGGGACGCCATAGATCGCATATTCCATGAGCAGGTCGGCAACGCGGCGCGCCCCCATCTCGACCGCGCGGTCCCACGCCGCGGCGAAGCTGTCGGCGCCGGCACGCTTGCGCAGCTGGTAGAGCGCCGAGCTGCTGTGGCCGATCGCCTGCGCCGCCATGCTGACCGCGCCGGTCGCGGCGAGCCGGGCGATGAAGATGCGCTGTTTCTGGGCGTTGATACCGGTCCAGGGTTTGCCGTGACGCGCGACGGGGGTGAAGGTGAGCTCTTCGGGCAGGTCGTCGTCGAGCATGGCGGCGGGATCGGCGGGGATCGGCGGGAGGATTTCCTGTGTCATCGGTGAGACTCGCTTTCGGTTCGTGTGATTCGCATAACGAACCATATGGGAATAAAATAGGAAAGCGTTTTTTCCGTTTCGGCGTGCGGGGCGGGGGAACGGGGCGGCGATTGCCAGCGGGGGCGGCGCGGCCTAGGTTGGCGGCAGGCGCGGCAGCGGAGACGGCGATGGCACAGGGACAGCGGCAGGCACTGACCGACATCGTCGTGCACAGCCGGCTGAACGACGGGACCGCGGTGTGCCTGCGCACGATCACCCCCGATGACGCGCCGTTGCTGCGCGCCGGGATCGCGACGCTGTCGGCGGAGTCGCGCTATCTGCGGTTTTTCTCGCCGGCGGCGGTGTTGCCCGAGCCGGTGATCGAGCGGCTGGTCGATGTCGACGGGCACGACCATATCGGCTGGGGCGCGATCTGTACCGAATGCGCGGGCGAGCCGGCGATCGGCGCGGTGCATGCGGTGCGCGACCGGCACGACGGGCCGGTGGGCGAATATTCGGTCGCGGTGGCCGACGCGTTCCAGGGGCAGGGGCTGGGGCGGATGCTGACCGCGGCGCTGCTGATCGATTGCCGCGCCCAAGGGCTGGAGGCGCTCGACCTGCATGTCCTGTCGGAGAATGGCGCGGCGCGGCATCTGGTCAAATCGCTGGGCGCGACGTGGAAGGGCGAGAGCGCGGGGGTCGCCGACTATCGGCTCGACGTTGCGGCGGCGCTGGCGGCGCTGCGTTCGGACGGTGCGGCGCAGGGGGTGCAGGATGTGTTCGCGCAGCTCGCGGGTTAAGGGGGTGACGATGCGGATGACCGCGATGGCGATGCTCGCGGCGGCGCTGGTCGGCTGCTCGGCGCCCGCGGCGACGGAAGAGGGCGCGGCGATGCAGAAACCGATCATGGGGTGGGGCGATTTGCTGAACCGGCCGCAGCCGAAGCCTGATGCGACCTTGTCCTATGGCGCCGACGCGTTGCAGGTCGTCGATGTCTGGGTGCCGACGGGGGACGGGCCGTTTCCGGCGGTGATCATGATCCATGGCGGGTGCTGGCAGACGGCGGTCGCGGAGCGCGACATCATGAACTGGATCGCCGATGACCTGCGATCGCACGGCGTCGGGGTGTGGAACATCGAATATCGCGGGGTCGATCGCGGCGGCGGCTATCCGGGGACCTATCAGGATGTCGGCGCGGCGGCGGATCTGTTCGCGCGCGCGGGGGCGAAATATCGTCTGAAAACCGTCGCGCCGCGGATCGCGATCGGGCATAGCGCGGGCGGGCATCTGGCTTTGTGGCTGGCGCGGCGGCCGGGGCTGGCGGCGGACGATGCGCTGCGCGGGGCCGACCCGATCCGGATCGACGTCGCGATCAGCCAGGGTGGACTGCCCGACCTGCGCGCGGGCGCGGCGAGCCGCGGCCATGGGTGCGGGGCGGAGGCGCCGGCGGCGATGGCGCGCGGCGACTATGCGCGGACCTCGCCGCCCGAAATGCCGGTGGGCGACGCGGTGGAGATGCAGTTCAACAACGACCGCGACCCGATCACGCCGCCCGCGACCGGGGCGGCCTATGTCGCCGCGATGGCGAAGCGCGGGCGGACGGTGACGATGGCGGTGACCCCGGGCGAAGGGCATGTCGAACTGATCGCGCCCGACAGCGTCAGCTGGGGCAAGCAGCGCGCGGCCATTCTGAGGGCGCTGGGGATGGCGGCGCCATGACGACGCTGGGCGAGGCGCGGGCGATGGATGCGGCCGATGCGCTGGCGCCGCTGCGCGCGCGCTTCGCGGCGCCCGAAGGGCTGATCTATCTCGACGGCAATTCGCTGGGCATGCTGCCGGCGGACAGCGTCGCGGCGAGCGCCGACATGGTGACGCGGCAATGGGGCGAGCGGCTGATCCGCAGCTGGAACGAGGGGTGGATCGACGCGCCGGCGCGGATCGGCGGGCTGATCGCGCCGCTGGTCGGCGCCGCGGTCGATGAGGTGATCGCGTGCGATTCGACGAGTGTGAACCTGTTCAAGCTGATCGTCGCGGGCTTGCGCGACGCCGGGCGCCGCGATCCGAAACGGCGGGTGGTGGTGAGCGAGGCGGGCAATTTCCCGACCGACCTGCATATCGCGGCGGGCGCGGTCGGCTGCGTCGCGGGCGCCGAACTGCGCGTCGTGCCGCGCGAGCGCCTGGCCGAGGCGCTGGGCGACGACACCGCGCTGCTGCTACTCACCCACGTCCACTACAAGAGCGGCGCGCGCTTCGACATGGCGGCATGGACCGCACGGGCGCAGGCGGCGGGGGCGCTGATGCTGTGGGACCTCAGCCATAGCGCGGGGGCGGTCGCGGTCGACCTGAACGCCGCAGGCGCCGATCTGGCGGTTGGCTGCGGTTATAAATATCTGAACGGCGGCCCGGGTGCGCCGGCGTTCCTGTTCGTCGCGAAGCGCTGGCAGGCGGCGCTGGCCAACCCGCTGTCGGGGTGGATGGGGCATGCCGCGCCCTTTGGTTTCGCCGACGGTTATGTGCCCGCCGACGGCATCAAGCGCTGGTTGACCGGGACGCCGCCGATGCTGGCGATGGGCGCGCTCGAGGTCGGGCTGCGGCTGTGGCAGGGCGCCGATCTGACGGCGATCGGGGCGAAGTCGGCGGCGCTGTTCGATATCCTGCTCGCGGCGGGGACGCGGGCGGGGCTCGAATGCGTCACGCCGCGCGACCCCGCAGCGCGCGGCAGCCATATCAGTTTCCGCCATCCCGAGGCCCATGCCATCGTCCAGGCGCTGATCGCGCGCGATATCGTCGGCGATTTCCGCGCGCCCGACGTCGCGCGCTTTGGGCTGACGCCGCTGACGCTGAGCCATGAGCAGGTGTGGCGCGCGGGCGAGGCGCTGGTCGATGTCATCGCGACGGGCGCGTGGGACCGGGCGGAATATCGGGCGCGGGCGGCGGTGACCTGAAGGAGGCTAGTCCCTCCCGCCGCCGCGGGTCGCAAGACGGCGGCGGGAGGGTGTAGCGGTGGCCGGTCGGGCAGTGCCCCCGTCCACATCACCCGATTAGCCGGCGCGGGGGCGTGGCGCGGTGACGCGCGTCACAGGGCCGGACATTGTTCGGAAAAATCGCTCGCACGACAAAGGGCGCCGGAATCGATCCGGCGCCCTTCACCCTGCCCTTTAGGGGAGGCAGCCCTGTTATTTCTTTTCGGGCGTCGCGCCGGGCACTTCCGACGGGGCGATTTCGCCGTTGTCGTCCATGGCGTTCGCCTTTTCTTCGCCCGCCGCTTCGACCGCGTCAGCCTTGGCTTCGGTCGCTTCCTTCGCGGCGCCTTCGGGCATCGCGTCGGCCTGGGCGTCGATCGCGTCGGCCTTGGCTTCGGCCTGGTCTTCGACCTTGTCGGCGGCCGGGCTCTGGCAGGCGCCGAGCGCGAGGGCCGAGGTGGCGGCGAGGGTAATGAGGATCTTACGCATAGTCGGTGACTCCCGTGGTTGACTTGGGGGGTTAACGCCGGATGAATGATTGGGTTGCAAAGAAAATGTCAAATAGCGGGAATTGCGTGGATTTCCGTCGCAACTTGAGGAAGGATCCCGCCAGCATGGGACGGACCAGGCGTGGGATTGGCGATACGGATCGTCCCGGCGCCGGCCAAAAGGCGCGATGGTGCGATCTCACCTTCGGGTGGACGGAGCGCCGCGCGCGCAACCCGGCGACGAGCCCCGCGTAGTGTCGGCAACCCCGTCTTCTGAACCCGCTCGTCTCACGGCGATTCAGGAGACGGGGCCACAGTGCGGCGTCGGCGGCGTCTGTCGTTTCCCCGATACCGCGCGTTGTGGAGGCTTTATCCACACCGGTCGCGCGACGTCCCGGATCACATGCGTCGATCTGCCCGCTCGTTCACTCCTTTGCCTCCGCGCGGGTCGCGCGGACCAGATTGTCGCGGAGCCTGATCACCGATTGCTGCACGGCGCGGAAATCGTCGCCGAGGCCCGTGGCGTCGAACAGCGCGGCGGAGCCGGGGTCCTGGTCGACCAGCGTGCGGCCGGCGGGCGTCAGGCTCAGCCGGACCTGGCGTTCGTCGGCGGGGTCGCGGCGGCGGCGGATATAGCCCGCCGACTCGAGCTTTTTGAGCAGTGGCGTCAGCGTGTTCGATTCGAGAAATAATTTCTCGCCGAGCGCGCCGACGGTCTGCTCGTCGCCGTCGCCGAGTGCGACCAGCGCGATATATTGGGTGTAGGTCAGCCCCAGTTCGTCGAGGATCGGCTTATAGGCGCGGCCAAAGGCGAGGTTCGCCGAATAGACGGCGAAGCACAGGAAGTCGGCGAGTCCCGGCGCTTTGGCGGGGAATTTTTCGGGGGCGGTCATGGCGGTCTCCACGGCGGATTCGGATGCCGTATATAGATCGTATACGATTAAATCGGAAGAGGGTTGACATCGGATATCGGGATATGTATTTAAATCGTATCCGATCTAATCGGGCACGATTTAAATACATATCCCCCTCTTCGAAAGGAAACGACCATGACCGATAAAATCCTGTTCAGCGGCTCCACCCACACCGTCGGCGGCGCCGAAGGCTATGCGCGCAGCACCGATGGCGCGTTCGAAATCGAGCTGCCCGAACCGCATCCGGCCGCCGAGCGGCTGTTCGCCGCCGCCTGGTCGGCGTGCTTCCTCGGCGCGGTCGGGCTCGTCGCCGGGCAGCGCAAGATTGCGCTGCCCGAAACCCCCTCGATCGATGCGACGATCGACCTGCTCCACCGTGGTGGCGGTTTTGAACTGCGTGCGCGGCTGGACGTCGCCGTTCCCGGGATCGACCGCGACGTGGCGCGCGAACTGATCGAAGCCGCGCACAAGGTCTGCCCCTATTCGAAGGCGATCGCGGGCAATATCGAGGTCGAGCTCAACCTCGCCTGAGATCATTCGCCCGTCATCGACGGACAAAAAAAGGGCGCCCCGCGGGCGCCCTTTTCCCTTTTTTTTGCTCGCGCGATCAGAAGCGCTGCTGGCGCTCATAGAGGTCGCGATAGTGCTGGATGCGCGTGACGCGCAGGCCGGGCATGCCGCTGCGATCGATCGAGCGCTGCCAGCTCGCGAATTCCTCGAGCGTCAGCGAATAGCGTTCGCACACCTCGTCGACGGTCAGCAGGCCGCCGTTAACGGCCGCGACGACCTCGGCCTTGCGACGCACGACCCAGCGAGTCGTGTTCGGCGGCGGCAGCGAATCGATCGTCAGGGGCTCCCCGAGGGGGCCAATGACTTGAGCCGGACGGATTTTCTGATTTTCGATCATTGTCATTCCATTTTTTCGCCGTCGGACAGGGGGGCATCCGACGCGAGCATGTCTACTGTGGAGGAGTTCAACATCGGCTGAAATCCTCTGGTAAACAGGCTGTTCACAGTTTCCGGCAGAACGGTCACTTCTTCCGACAGGTCGAAAAAGCGTGCCGGCCGCGGCCCGAACGCCCATGATCCCGCCATCGTTCCACACAGCATCGCGCGCCGCGCCGACGAGAGGTCGGCGCGACCGTCGCGTGCCGTCCGCTCATGCAGCAGACCGGTGGTCGGCAGCATCGCCTGACGCGCGGCGGAGACGGCCAGGATGATATCGAAGCCGGGCTTCGACAGGCTGGCCGCACCGGCAAGGCGCGGAAGGTCGGACGGGGCGAGGTTCATGAGGCCGGTCTACCCCCGACCGCCTAAGGTCCCGTAAATGCCCGTTTCATCCCTCGTTAGCGAAGCTTAACCCGCGTCAATATCTTGACAGGTGGCGCGGAAAAGCTGGTATTTTCGGCGCATCGTCCCTAGATGGCGGCGATCATGGCCACGCTGATTTCTTCCCCCGCCGGGCTCGCCCGGGCCGACTTCCAGCTCGCCGAGCCGCTGAAGGATCGGCGAATCGTCGTCGCGATGTCGGGCGGAGTCGATTCGAGCGTCGTCGCGGCGCTCGCGGCGCGATCGGGCGCCGAGGTGATCGGGGTGACGCTGCAGCTTTACGACCATGGCGCCAAGGCGAAGCGCGTCGGCGCCTGCTGCGCCGGGCAGGATATTCGCGACGCGCGCGCGGTCGCCGACCGGCTGGGTTTCGCGCATCATGTCTATGACCATGAAAGCCGCTTTCGCGACACGGTGATCGACCAGTTCGCCGATGAATATCTGGCGGGGCGGACGCCGATCCCGTGCGTGCGGTGCAACATGGGGGTGAAGTTCACCGACCTGTTCGCGCTGGCGAAGGAGTTGGGCGCCGACTGCCTCGCGACAGGCCATTATGTGCGGCGGGTGATGGGCCCCGCCGGCGCCGAGCTGCACCGCGCGGTCGATCCGGCGCGCGACCAGAGCTATTTCCTGTTCGCGACGACGCAGGACCAACTCGACTTCCTGCGCTTTCCGCTCGGCGGACTCGAGAAGAGCGTCGTGCGCGAGATCGCGCGCGAGCTGGGCCTCGGCGTCGCGGGCAAGCCCGACAGCCAGGACATCTGCTTCGTCCCCGACGGCGACTATGCGACGCTGGTCCGCAAGCTGCGGCCCGAGGCCGACGACCAGGGCGAGATCGTCCATGTCGATGGCACGGTGCTGGGCGCACACAAGGGCCTTATTCATTATACGGTCGGGCAGCGGCGCGGGATCGAGATCGGCGGGCAGGCCGAGCCGCTTTATGTCGTGCGCCTCGATGCGCCGGCGAAGCGGGTCGTCGTCGGGCCGCGGCGCGCGCTGGCGGTGGCGGGCGCGCGGCTGGGCGAGGCGAACTGGCTCGGCGATGTCGACGGGCGCGATGTGCTGGCGAAGGTGCGCAGCATGGCGCGGCCGGTGGCGGCGCGGGTCGAAGGCGAGCGGCTGATCTTCGCCGAACCCGAATATGGCGTCGCACCGGGACAGGCGGCGGTGCTTTACGATGCCGGAGACGCGTCGCGCGTGCTGGGCGGCGGCTGGATCGAAGCGACGTTCGCCGCGGAATAGATTGCACATTCGCTCCCGATGCCGCAGCTTGGCGGCCAAACAGGGAGAAGAAAATGGTCAACTGGGTCTTGCGCGGCGCCGTCCTGTTGTGGGCGGTGTTTTTTTTCATGATCGGCGCACGCGGGGTGATCGATCCGGCGAGCTATTCGGAAACCTTCGGCTTCACGATCAGCGGCGTCGCGATCAACACCTTGCGCGCCGACCTGTCGTCCTTCTTCCTCGTGTCGGCGGGATCGGCGGCGCTCGGCGCGCTGATGCCGGGGTGGGTGCGGGCGTTGCTGGTGCCGGCGGCGCTATATGGCACCGCGCTCACCGGCAGGCTGATCGGGGTCGCGCTGGGCGATCCGACCAATTTCGGAATCGTGCAGGGGATGATCATCGAGGCGCTGTCGGTGCTGTTGATGGTCGGCAGCTGGTGGGTGTTGTCGCGCCCGGCGCCGGCGCCGGCCGATCCGCTCGGCTGAACCGGATTAACCATTTTTCATCGCCTTTCTGCGATGGTCCCCTTCTTGCCGTGGGCGGTAAAGGAGGGACCAGATGGAAACCCAACAGAACAAGCGTGGCGGCCCGGGACGCCGTGCCGAGGATCGGCGCCAGGCGCAGGACCCCGATTATCGCGGACCCGAACGTCGTTCGGGCGTCGATCGCCGGTCGGGTAGCGATCGCCGCATCGTCTTTTAGGCGGTTCCGATCGGGGGTGGCGTCCGGAAATTCGGGGGGCTAGGCTGGGCCAGTGAAAGGCCCCGTCATGACCCAAGCCCCGCTTCCGCGTCTCAGCGTCGATATCGTGTCAGACGTGATGTGCCCCTGGTGCATCATCGGCTGGCTGAAGTTCGAGACTGTGATGGCGCATTTCGCCGGGCGGCTGGAATTTCGGGTGCAATGGCATCCCTTCGAGCTCAACCCCGACATGCCGCCCGAGGGCGAGGATGCCGCCGCCCATGTGATGCGCAAATATGGCGTCAGCGCCGAACAGAGCCGCGCCAACAGCGGCAAGATGGCGGGGGTCGCGGCCGACCTCGGTTTCGCCTTCAACCGCGGGCCGGGTTTCCGGATGCGCAACAGTTTCGACGCCCACCGGTTGCTGACCTGGGCGGGGTCGCGCGAGGACCCCGAGCAGGCCGAGGCGACGGGGGTGCAGACCGCGCTCAAGCTCGCGCTGTTCAAGGCGCATTTCACCGACAACCGCGATGTGAGCGATCATGCGGTGCTTGCCGATGTTGCGGCGTCGGTCGGGCTCGATCGCGCGCGCGCCGCGGCGATCCTCGGCGGCGACGAGTTCGGCGAGATGGTGCGCACCGAAGAGGCCTATTGGGCCGACCAGAATATCACCGGCGTGCCCGCCTTCATCCTCGGCGGACGGATGCTGGTGCCCGGCGCGCAGGACCCCGAGGTCTTTATCCGGGTGATCGAGCGCAAGGTGCTGGCCGACGCCGCCTGAGGAACGGAGGGCGCGCGCGGTGCGTTGATCGGTCATCCCCATCAAGGAGCCGGCCATGATCGACGAACCCCGCGAAGACCAAGCCCCCGAAGCGGTCAACCGCGAGCAGGAGGATGAGGAAGCGCAGGCGCAGACCGTCGCCGAGGCGGCGCGGCGCGCGCGGCCGCTGGGCGACAGCGTCAAGGCGAAAGGGCCGGGCGACAGCGACGACATGCAGGATCTGGTCGATCATATGCGCCAGATGGAACGCTCGGGCCGCATCGACATGGGCGCCTATCGCGGCGAACGCAGCGACGACGACGAGGATGGCGAGCTCGGCGAAGGCGGCATCGAGGACGACGAGCCGCGCGGCGCGCCCTGACGCCTGTTTTCGTCCCATCCGGCGCCGCTGCGGCGCAATCTGACGGCGGTCGCCGCCATAGCGGAGCGGGCCTGTCGGGATTTTGGTAAGCGGGTGATGGCAGGGTCGCGGCATGGCCGGACCCGATTTTCTTTCCACCCATCGCCGCCAGCGGCGGTACCGCAAACCGGCACGCTCCAACGGTGGAGTCGGAGCGATCCGGTGGATCACGCCGATCATGGCGCTGGGCTTTCTGGGAACGCTGGCGGCGCTGCAGTTCTCACCCGCTCTCACCGATGGCGCCAAGGCCGGCGGCCTTGCAGTTCGGGCAGCGCCGGTGATGCCGGGCGACCGCCATGCCGCGCGGTTCGGTTTCTGTCATAGCGGGGGCGGGCGCGACTGTGTCGTCGACGGCGACACTTTCTGGTTCGCGGGCGAGAAATATCGCATCGCCGACATCGATACGCCCGAAACGCATCCGGCGCGCTGTGCGGAAGAGGCGGCACTGGGCAAGGCGGCGACGGAAAGATTGCAGGCTTGGATGAATGCGGGTGCATTCAGCCTCGAGAGCGCGGGGCGTGACAGCGACCGTTATGGCCGCAAGCTGCGTATCGTCACCCGCGGCGGCGCGAGTGTCGGCGATGTGCTTATCGGCGAGGGGCTGGCGCGGCGATGGGAGGGCGCGCGGCGGCCGTGGTGTTGAGCGACAGGCTAGGTCCGGACTCTACTCATTCCCAATTGGACCGCTCTGAGCCGCGCGCATCGCACCTTCGGCTTCCTCGTCGGTCACGGCGCGCGCGCCGCCGTCATCGTCAGATGTTGGCAGTTCACCGCGCAGCGGCGGGTTTGGCCCCGCAAGCTGGCGGTCGATGTCCTGCGCCAGCAACTGCGCCACCGGATCGTCGCCCAGCGCCCCCCAAAAAGCGCGGTGTTCGGCGAGCGCCGCGTCGCGCTCGGCCTCGGGCAGCGCCTGAACCTCGAGATAGAAGCGTACGAGCCGCAGCCAGGGTGCATCGTCGGTGAGCGCGTCCTCGGCCCAGCGGCTGAACGGGCCGCCGGCTTCGCGCCAATGGCCGTCTTCTTTGGTCAGAAAGAAGAGGACGCGCGATCCGCTGGGGAAGGCGTAGCGGGTGCATGATCCGGTGTAGCTTTGCGGATGCGCCTCGTTCAGCTCATAGGGGTTGCTGAGCATCGCCTCGGCATCGGTCGCGATCATGGCCGACAGCGCCAGCGGCCCGTCGGGGATCGTCCCCTTGAGCGCCGCGACGGGTTGCAGCAGGATCTGCTGGGTTGGCGGACCGTCGGGTTCGAAATCGCCGGGACTCACCGTCGCGAGCAGGATCAGGTCGGCCTGTCCGACGAGCTCCATATTGGTCGGCACGCGGTAGCCGGGGGCGGGCGAGCAGGCGGCGGCGGGGGGCGCGGCGAAGAGCGCCAGGGCGATGAAGGGGGCGATGAAGAGGGCCGGGAAACGCATGCGCCGAGCTTAGCCGCTTCGCGCCCGAATGAAAGGCGAACGCGGCTTCGGGGCGGATCGTCGAAGCTGGTGGATTGAATGCCAGGATCGGGCGTATCATGCGCAGGACTCGCCCGGAACAGCCCCCGCGAGCGGCAAGGAGACTCCCCATGGCAGAGCATGACCATAGCGCGATCAAGGAAAATATGACTGTCGTCGGCGCCGACGGTGTCCATGTCGGTACCGTCGATCATCTCGACGGCGAGCGCATCAAGCTGACCAAGGCCGACAGCCCGCAGACCGAAGACGGCGAGGGCGGCAAGCATCATTATCTGCCCGCCGGGCTCGTCGCGTCGGTCGACGGCGACACGATCCGCCTGTCGGCGACCGCCGCCAATGCGGTCGACCTGTTCGAGGAGGCCGAATAAGCAAGAGCGGGTTGGCGGCGCGGACCGCGCGCCGCCAAGGCATCGAAACCGGCCCATCCCGCCGACGCGCGGGGTGGGCCGTTTTCGTTGCTAGCCGACCGCGTGGACCACGAGCGCGACGATGCCGAGGCCGTAGGCGAGCAGCTGGAGTCCGTAAAACAGGCGGAGCCCGGCGGCATAGCTGCTGGGGGTATCGACCTTGTCGCTGCCCAGTTGGCCGGCGATCGCGCCGAGCGCCATCAGCCCGCTCAGCACGCTGAACGCCAGCAGCATCAGGCCGACCCGGACCCAGAGGTCGGCGGGGCCGAAGTCGATGCCCGCTTTGGCGCTGTCGTCGAACAAGGCGATCGCACCGCCGATCGACGCCGTTGCGAGCGCGAGCAATTGCTTCACCGTGCCGCTCGCCGCGCCGAAGGCGGCGCCGATGCGCTCGTCGAAGGCCATCAGCAGAAAGGCCAGATCGGGCAGAGGCGTGCGAGGGCTTCGCCGAGGGTGACTTCGCCGATGATGTCCGACGCGAGCCGGTCGGGATCGTCGGCATAGGCCGCGGGGCGCGCGGCGATCATCGCGTCGATCAGCGCGCGCGCGTTGGCGATGGCGAGGTCGAAGCCATCGTCGTTCGCCGCGCCCGCCAGTTGCCGTGCGGCGTCGTCGGATCGTTCGCGAAAATAATGGTCGGCGCCGTCGCCGAGGCGGAAGCCACGGCTTTGGGCATGGGCGACCGCGGCGGTGTACAGCCGCTCGCCCGTGTCTTCGCTGTCGGCGGCACCGTTCATCGTGTCGGTCTCCCCATCGTCGTCGCGCCGGCCTATCCTATCGCAACGGGGGCGGGCAGGCCAGCTTGCGGACGCGGCACATCTTTTTGCTATTTTTCAACGAGTTTGCCCTAATTCGGCGCGCGTATGGCGAATTGGGCGAAACAGCGACGACCGCAGGGCGCAGCAAGCGGGGCATGGCGGGTCGCCGCCGGGCTGCTGCTGTTCGCGGCCGGCTATGCCGTCGCCAACCGGTATCAATTGACCCACGACGTCGTCTACCGGCTCGCGGCGGGCGACCCGCGCAATGCCGTCGGCGCCTTTGTCATCCTCGCGGCGCAGGCGGCCGGTTTGCTCGCGGCGCTGGTCTGGCTGCCGCGGCGCTGGGCGATGCTGCTGCTCGGGCTCGCGGGGGTCTCGATCCTCGTCAACCATGGTTATAGCGGGTTGGTCAGCGAGTTGATGGGCGCGGGCACGCTGGCGTGGATGGCGGCCGAGGCGCGGCAGGCGGGCAATGCGGCGGGTGCATTCGGCGGGGCGTTTATGCTGGCGACCATGCAGGCGGCGGCGGCGGTCGCATTGTTCGCGGGGGCGCGGCATTTGCTGCTGCGATCCGGACGGCTGCCCGCCGGCCGGATATTCGCCTGGGCCGGCGCCGCCTTGTTGCTGTTGCCCGGATTGCTGATCCGCCCGCTCGACCGCTGGCCCGAAGGCGCCGAGCGCAATCTGTACGGGCTGGCGTGGGAGCTGGCGAGCGCGGCGCCGCCGCCGGCGCGCGCAGCGGTGACGCTGGTGCCCGATACCGGCGATGCGCCGCGGCATATCGTCTGGCTGGTCGACGAAAGCGTCGCGGCGGCACCGTTCGCGCGGCTGATCGCCCCGTCGCTACACGGTGTGGCGCATCGGGATTTCGGGGTGGCGGCGGCGCTGGGGCATTGCAGCGCGCCGGCGCAGGTCGCGCTGCGGTCGGGGGTCGACGTGCGGCATGTCGGAAGGGGCAGCGACCTGCGGGCGACGCCGTCGATCTGGGGCTATGCGAAGCGTGCCGGCTATCGCACGATCCTGATCGACGGGCAGACCGCGGGGGCGCCGCAGAATTTGCTGCTGCCGCCCGAGCGCGCGCTGATCGACGATTTCCGGTCAATGGCGGGGGGCATCGACACCGACCGGCGGATCGCCCGGACGCTGAACGCGCAGATGAAATCGCCGGGGAAAAGCTTTGCCTTGGTGGTGCTGCGCGGCGTCCATTTCCAGTATCGCGACCATTATCCCGCAGGCACGATCCCCGCCGACGCGCCGGTCGCGCGCCAATATGACACGGCGCTGGCCTGGTCGAAACGCGGGTTCTTCGACACGCTGCTCGCCGGGGTCGATCGCGAGGCGGTCGCGATCGTCTATACGTCGGACCATGGCCAGAATCTGGCCCCCGGGGCGTTGCCGCATTGCAGCCAGGCGCCGGTCGCCGACGAGTTTCGCGTGCCGCTGGTGGCCTTCGTGCCCGACCGGCTGGCGGCGCGCTATGCCGCGGCGCCCGGGGGCGGGCGGTCGGCGAGCCAGATCTTTCCGGCGACCCTGGGGTGGATGGGGTATGACCGCGCGGCGGTGGCGGCGCGCTACGACCACGACCTCGACGCACCGACGGCGCGCTATGTGTGGTTCGGACGCAGCGTGATCCCGGTGCGCGAAGGCGGCGAGATCGCGGTCAGCGCGGGCCGTGCCTTTCCGGGAACGGCCGCGGATGTGCCGCCGGTCGATTGAACAATATTGATTTGGCTTTCTAACCTTTTTCGCTCATTATTCCGATCGGTGAAAAAATACTGAGTCGCGACGCCATGGATTTTTGGGGGAGCGTTGCCATGACTATATTTACCGATAAACTTGCTCAGATTTGTCTCGCAGAATATGCCCGTTGGGACAACGGTGCGGGACGCGAAACCCAGGGTACAGATGATCCGGGAATCGCGAAGGACTATTATCTCTTCGTCGAAGAGTATTGGAAGAGCATCAACATCAACAATCTGACGGGCCGGACGGTCCAAGGCGGCATCCGGCCGGCCTGGTCGTCGGCCTTTGTTTCTTTCTGCATCCGCAAGGCGGGGGCGGGCACGAAATTCAAATATAGCCAGGCCCATTGTCACTATATCGACGCCGCGATGAAGGCGAGCGCGGGGACCAACGCCGGTTATGGATATCGAGCGATGAAACCCGCGGCCTATACGCCGAAGGTCGGCGACATCATCTGTGGCGGGCGGGAATATGCCAAAACCTATGATTACGACCAAGCCAAGATGATCTATCAGGCCGACAGCTTCTATCCGTCGCACGGTGATATCGTCATCGAGGTGACGACGACCCATGCCATTACCATCGGCGGTAACATCATCCACAATGTGGACCGCAAGAAGCTATCGCTCGATGGCAATGGACGACTGCTTCCGCGCAAGGACGGGAGCAAAAGCTATCCGTGGATAGCGGTGCTCGCCTGCGAAATCTGACTCAGGCGACGACCCAAGCCTCGGTAACATAGCGCGAAACCAAAAGGGAACCGGGTGCGCACCCGGTTCCCGATATATGGCAACGTCCCCGCTTGCGCGGAGTCGCCGTCGCCGGTTAGTTGCCCTTGACCTCGGCACCCGCGACCGCGCGGGCCTTGATCTCGCCGGACGACAGCTTGGTCACAAGGCCGTTCGCGGTGCCGCTCGCGTCGTGGTAAATGTCGGACAGCGGGATATTGTAGAGCTTGCCGCCGCGCACGACGACCGCGGTGTCGCCCTCGACGCTCTGCACCGTGCCGATGCTGTTGCCGCGGCCATCGCGGATGTCGGCGCCCGCGCGCACCTGTTCGCGCGTCGCGACGCGAAGGTTGGTGCTGTCGACGGTGCGGTTCACGGTGCCGTCGACGCGATCGACGGTTCCCGACAGACGGTCGCTGACGGTGCCGAGCGTCGCGCCGGTATCGACGCCGACCTGGCCGCCGACCCCGACTTGCCCGCCGACGCCCGCGACCTGCGCGAGCACGGGGGCGGCGAACAGCGCCGTGCCGGTGGACAAGATGATGAGGACCTTACGCATGAGATAGCTCCCGAAATGGATTTGCGGTGCCGTCGAAACGGCGAGGCCGGCGGCGCGTTGCGCGCGCCGGGGGCGAATCGGACGGGGCGCCGCGAAGGCACGACGAAGGGTCTGGTGGGGGCCGCAATTGCCGGCGCGATGGCCCGTCGTACCGGTTAATCGCGCGTTCACTACACGCTTTTCCACGCTTTTTGTCGGCGCCGATGCCCCTCGGTTCGTCGCACGAGGAAAACGCTTTACCGTTGCATTTTTTGCATCCATCACGACGTTGGTTTCAACAAGGGGGAATACCAGTGAAAGCGAAAATTTCTGTGGCGGTCGCAGCAGCCCTGTCCTTCGGACTCGGGGGTTGCGCCACGGTAGTGAACGGCACCAAGACCGATTATTCGACCGAGACGAACCCGGGCGGGGCGCTCGTCAAATTCACCAGCGGCGACAGCTGCACGACGCCGTGCAAACTCGAGTTCAAGCGCAAGAATGACCAGCGCGCGGACATCACGTTGCCGGGTTACAAGCCGACCTATGTGCTGATCCAGTCGAAGCTCGGCGGTTCGGCGTTCGGCAACATCCTGCTCGGCGGCATCGTCGGCGGTGTGGTCGATGGCAGCAACGGGGCGAGCAACCGCCTCTATCCGCGCCCGCTGATCGTCAAGCTCGCGCCCGAGGGCTCGAACGAGGAAGCGGTGCTGCTCGACAAGGACGGCAAGGTCGTGATGACCGTCGCCGAACATAATGCCTCGGTTCGCGTCGACGTCGCCAAGACGATCGGTCCGAAGCTCGCCGGGCTCGAAGAATAAGCCAGCGACGCGCCGGCGATGCCGGCGCGCCTTTGCAACAGGATCGGCGGGGTGCGCGGTTTCGGCCGCCGCCCCGCCTTTCTTTTGCCCGTCGTGCGGGTCAGTGTCGCTTCGACGGGACCGTGACGAGCTTGCTCAGCGTTGCGAGGCGGCGGCGCGCGGCGCTCCAGTCGCGTTCGGGATGCGCCTCGATCTGGTGCAGCAGCACACGGATTTCCTTGCGGCGGTCGTCTTCGGTTACGGCCTGCATGGGCTGTCTCCTTCCGCCACCGGCATAGCAGGATTTCGCGGCGCGCGGCGACGGCTTGTCGCGCCGGTGAGGCGGTCAGTCGCTGTGGGGTACGATGACCGGGATCGGGGCTTCGGGGTCGATCGCGCCGCGGCAGTCGATCGCGCCATCGCCGCGGCCGATCGCCCAGAGTTCGCCCGCCTCGCGCAGCGTGGCGACATGGTTGCCGCGAAAGGTGACGAGCCAGGCGTTGCGGCTTGGTTCATAATGCGGATCGGGTTCGTAGACGGGCATCAGCAGGCCGTCGGTGCCGGTGTAGCGGGTGAGTTCCCAGCGGTCGCGTTCGACCGTCGCGACATAGAGCGCGCGTGTCTTGTCGCCGCCGTCGTCGAGGCGGCGCAGCGAGAGCAGGCGGAGCGGCACGCGGTCGGGCTGGCCCGCGTGGCTGCCGAGTTCGGCGGCGAGCGCGGCATTGTCCTCCCACGTCGCCGTGCCGAGCGCATCGGTGGTGACGCTGACGCCGAGCAGCGCGTTGGGGCGCGGGCTGGCGTTGGCGACGAGTCCGGCAAGCACGTCGGCGGCGATCGCGCAGGCGCGGTCGGTCCGGTGCGGCGGGGTCGCGACCACCGAGGTCGCGGCGGCGGGCGGCGGTGCGAGGAGGAGCAGCGCAGGGAGCAAGGCGGCGACGGTGCGGTGGCGGACGGTCATCGGTTGATCTCTCTCCGGCGAGCGCTGCGGTCGCCCGTATCCGGGGTGCGCCCGTCGCCGTCTCGCTGTCAAGCGCGCGCCGTTTACCGATCGATCAGCAATTTGTGCGAGGAGGAGGACGGGGCGTTTGGACCGGCAGGGGGATGGCGATGGCGGAATATAATGGCGACCTTTACGCCTTTTCGGACGTGCGTTTCGAACGGCGCGACCAGAAATCGATCCTGGTGGCGTATCTGCTGTGGTTCTTCCTCGGCGGGGTCGCGGCGCACCGTTTCTACCTCGGTTACAACAACAGCGGCATCGCGATGGTGCTGCTGCTCGCGGGCACGCTGGTCGTCGGCATCGCGGCCTTCCTGTCGCCGATCCTTTATATCGGGCTGATCCTCTGGTCGCTGTGGGTGCTCGCCGACGCGGTGATGATCCCGTTCATGGCGCGCTGAGCGCGGCTCGACTTCGCGGCGATGTCCGGCTAGCCTGCGCGACCTGTGGCGGGGAGAAGGCGATGAAAAGCGGCGCGATTCTGGGGGCGATGGGCGCGCTGGCGTTGGCCGCGACGCCGGCGGCGGCGCAGTCGCTGGCGAAACCACCCATCCCGAAGAGCAATCAGGCCCAATGGGTTGATATCATGGGCGCGTCGCAGGAGATGCAGGACCGGCTGGTCGGCCAGCGGCTGGTCATCGCCTTCACACTGGCGGTCGGGCCGCATGGCCGCCCGACCGAATGCACGCATGAGGGCGAGGGTGCGCTGGGCGCCGAATTCGGCGCGCTGACCTGTACGCAGGTGATGCGCCGCGCGCGCTTTACCCCCGCCACCGATGACGTGGGCAATCCCGTTGACGGCAGATGGTCGGGCCGCGCGGTGTGGTGCTATGGCGACAGCTGTTTTTAGGACGGGTTAGCCGGGGCTGGCCGGCGCCGATGGCACGCGCGCGGCGATGGCAAGCGATCGCTCAGTCCGCCGCATCGCGCAGCGTCGCGCCGCGATAGACGCGGTCGATCAGCGCGAAGAGCAGGGGGTCGTAGGCGCGCAGTTCGGCGCGGGTGTTGCGGTCGTTGTGGACGCCGTCGCCGCCCGGGGGGCCTTCGCGATTGACGTCGAAATAGGCCTGCACCCCTTCGGCCCAATATTCGTCGCGGCTGCTGCCCGCGTAAGTGTTCGCCCACAGCCGCGCCTTGCGGGCGTGGGTCCAGGCGGCGGTCAGGCCCTTCGCGAAAGCGGGGTCGGCGGCGAGCGCCATTTCGGCGACCGTATGCGCGAATTCATGGACGAAGACATTTTCGTCATTCTGGCCGTCGATCAAATTCGCCTCGGTCCCCGCGACGATCGGCAGCGTCGGCGTCGCGCCGAAGCCGCCCCAGAAGCGTTTGTCGAGCGAACGGTCGGGAAAGGCGGCGCGATATTCGGGGATGGCGCCGACGGTCTCACCGCGCGCGAGGATGACGACGCGGACGCGCTGCGAGCGCAGCCGCGCCGCGACCCCGGGGCGCGTCGCGAGCAGGGTGAGGACATTGGCGCGCGCCTTTTGCAGCGCGGCGTCGCCGACCGCAGCCGAGCCGAGGACGGGGATGCCGCCGGCGTCGAGATATTTGGCATAGGCACGCGGCGGCAGGTCGAATTCGGCGCGAATCGCCGCGGGGACAGGGGCGACGGTCTGCGCGGCGGCGGGGGCGGCGAGGAGGAACAGAACGGCCGCGATGGCGCTTAAGGGCACCAAGTTCCCCGGTGCGCGCACCGATATTGTGCCCTTTGTGCCCTTAAGCCGCCCGGCGTCGGACCATGGGGCGGCGAAAGGGCGGGCGGGCGCGTGCGTCATCGCACCGGGTGAAGCATGGCGGAACAAATTAGGAAAGCCGCGAATGGCAGCGACCGATCCTATTTCGTCACGCCGTCCTTTGTCGGGTTCGTGCGGCCGCCGTCTGGCGCTGCCGCGTGGGCGTGCCTATCTAGGCCCGCGATGAGAACTGGGGACCGAATGACGATCGTGATCGCGCGGCTGCGGCCGAAACCGCTGGCGGCGGGACAATTGCTGTGCGCGCTGGCGCTCGCCGCGCTGGTCGCCATGCAGGCGCGCGGCGACACGGTCGGCGAGGTCGTGCGGCACATAGTGTTCGGCGATGTCGTGATGACCGCGCTGATGGCGGTTGCTCTATTGGGCTTCGTCTATTTCCGGCGGCTGTGGCGGTGGCGGAACGCCTATGTCCGCCACGACGGCGTGACGCTGTACCGCGGCGGCAGCGCGCGCTGGCCGCTGGCGCTGGTCCGCGACGTGGTGTTGGCGAAGGACGGGGTCGGGGTGGAATCGCTGCGGCTGGTGGTCGACGACGACAGCGAGGTGACGCGCGAGTTGGTGAAGCTCGCGCTGCTGGAGGACACGCCCGAGGCGGTGCGCGGGGGGGTGATGTTTGCGGTGGGACGTGTCGGGGGATTGGCGGGGTCGGTCTCGGTGCATTGAGGCCGCCGTCTTCGCTTCTAATGTTTGAAGACGTTATCCCGGTGCCATGAGAGGAAGCTGGGGTGCGGACGAAGGGCCGGGTCGAGGGGTTCGATAGCCTTGCCGTTCGGCCGCAGCAGCCGGTCTAGGCTCTCCGTGTCGTTGACGTGGCGCGATACCATCACCGAGAGATCGTCGCCCAAGGAAATCAGGCCGCGGTCGAACATCCAATGTGCGGTGCCCGAAAGCGCGAGGCCGTTATTCACGCTGTCGGGGCCATTCGCCGCCACCGGCCGTATATGCGCGGCGGCCACTTCGGCACGACCGCCGCCGTTGATGAATTTGAGGCCGGTCATCGCGCAGCGCGCGTCATAGGCGGCGAGCACGGCGGTGCGGAACACGCGGTCGCGGACGATGCGCGATGTCAGGCTTTCGGTACGGACCCGCTCCTGTTCGAAACGGAAAGGGCGCTGGGTGTCGTTGAGAGCAGGCGCGAGTGGCGCGGTGGGATCGCCGATGCGCGGCAGCACGCTTTCATCGTCGCCGAGGCCGAGATCGATGATGCGGATGAAATCCTGTGGGCTTAGTGGGCGCACAGCCGCCTGCGCATTGGCGAGACCACGTTCGACAAGTTCGCCGTCGATCGTTCGCGGGACATTATGTGCGAAATCCAGATAGGTGTCGGGTTTGATGAGCGCGAGATAATGGCCGCCGCGCGTGGGATCGGGAACGATCCGCTCGACCCAGGCGACGGCATAGAAGCCCCGTCCTCCGGCCTTTACTGGCTCGTAATAGACGGCCCAGTCGCCCTCAAACTGGCTGGCGCGCGACAGATAGGCCTTGGGGAACTGATATTGCCGATAAGGCTCGTCGGCATAGTGCGTGTCGCGGCGATGGACGAAGACCCCGGGCATGCGAAGGGGGTAGCTGATGAGATCAGGCTAGGCGATGGCTAATTGGGGATTGTTACACCCGTCACCGTAATTCCCGTAATTCCGTAATTCCTGTCACCGTAATTCATCTTCGTCATGCCGGACTTGATCCGGCATCCATGCGGCTCAGAGCTATTGGGGGTTATTGCACCTGTCACCGCAACCCCAGGGTGCCGGGTGGGGTTACGGTGAATTAGGCTCGATCAATTTTGGAACCGTACGGGGAAACGTGTGCGTAGGCCGACGGTTGGACGTCCGTCAGGCAGCGTTGCGGGCATGCGCACTTCGCGGCTCCGGTGTTCAGCCCAGCGAGAGAAATAGCCAGCGAATTCTGGCGGGTTCGCGCTAGTGGTCCGGCAAATCAACGAATAGTCGGTCTGCACTTGGCATTCGACGGAGAGCGTCCCTTGTGCATTATAGCGCATCGCGCGCGCTGGATAGTCGCCCGCCGTGATCTTGAACAACGGCCCGAGCAGGACGCTATCGACGAACTCGCCGTTGTCGAGATCGAGCGCAGGGCGCGTTGCGGGGTCGATATCCACGTCGAAGCGGACGCTGCGCCAGGGGCCGTTTTCGGCACTGGCTTCGATCGCTGCGAACGGCGCGAAGGATGGATGCGCGTAGTAGAGCAAATCTTTGGCGATCGCCGCCGTGGGACTATCGGCGTCAAAACCTTCGGCGGTGCAATCGAAGCTGACGGCCCCGTTGGGCAAGACCGGGCAGAGCATCGATACGCGCGTCGAGCCTACGCTTTCCCTTCCGGCGCCGGACCACAGCGCGTAGCGTTCAGCGATAGTAAGCGGGCGTATAGCGGGCTCGTCAGGCGATGGGGACAGGACTTGGACGTCCCTTACCGTGCCGTAACGGTCGGTTACGCGTTCGACCTTGGGCGTAGCGGCCGGTGTTGCTGACGCGGGCGCGGTCACAGCGAGCGCCAGCGCGACGACTCCGGCGGCGCTGGCAATAGCATGGTACGGCGTCATGGATGCTCTGTTCCGTAAAGTCTTGCGCTGTCTAGATAACGGCCTTCGAATGCCACCATTAAACCGAAAACCCGCCCGAGTTCCGCCGGTTTGAGCTCGCCGCCAGCACCTTCTTGCCCTGCGGGGTCAGCGCCCATTTGGCGCCCTGTGCGACCACCAGTCCCAGCGTGACGAGTTCGTCGCGGATCGGGTCGGTGGGGAGTTGGGGGCGGCGGTTCGACAGGCCTTCGAGCGTCGCGCGCTGCGGCTGGCTGAGGATGAGGAGCTTGGGTTTCTTGTCGGTCATTGTCTTTGCCTTGTTCTGTTTATTGGGCGGGGGCCTGTGCCCTGAGGTTCCTGGCCCACCCCGCTGCGCTAAGCCAGCAAGCTGGCAAGCTTCGCTGCCCCTCCCCTGAAGGGGAGGGGTTCGTTATCACTCTGCGGCGATCCCGGCCTTGGCGAACATGTCTTCGCCCTCGTCGCCGGCGTCGTTCACCGCGGGGGCGTCGTCGCTGGTCTTGGCCTTTTTGCGGTTGTCGAAGCTCGACCACACGCTGTTCCATTCGCCGCGGGTCGCGCCCTTGCTGTATTCGGTCGCGCGCGTCTCGAAGAAGTTGGCATGCTCGACGCCGTTGAGCAGCGGGGCGAGCCAGGGGAGGGGGTGTTCGTCGATCATGTAGATCGGCTGGAAACCCAGCTGCCCCAGGCGCCAGTCGGCGATGTAGCGGATGTAGCGCTTGATCTCCTTGGGCGTCATGCCGGGGACCTGGCCCTGTTCGAAGGCGAGGTCGATGAACGCATCCTCGAGCCGCACGGTCTTCTGGCAGGTGTCGATGATGTCTTCCTTCACCGCCTTGGTCAGGCAGCCGCGTTCCTTGGTGAAGGTGTGGAACAGCTTGATGATGCCTTCGCAGTGGAGGCTTTCGTCGCGGATCGACCAGCTGACGATCTGGCCCATGCCCTTCATCTTGTTGAAGCGCGGGAAGTTCATCAGCATCGCGAAGCTGGCGAAGAGCTGCAAGCCCTCGGTAAAGCCGCCGAACATCGCGAGGGTGCGCGCGATATCCTCGTCATTCTCGACCCCGAACTGCTGCATATAGTCGTGCTTGGCGCGCATCTCGTCATATTCGAGGAACATGCCATATTCGCTCTCGGGCATGCCGATGGTGTCGAGCAGGTGGCTGTACGCCGCGATGTGCACCGTTTCCATGTTGCTGAACGCGGTCAGCATCATCTTGATCTCGGTCGGCTTGAACACGCGGCCATATTTGTCGTGGTAGCAATCCTGCACCTCGATATCGGCCTGGGTGAAGAAGCGGAAGATCTGGGTCAGCAGGTTGCGTTCATGGTCGCTGATCTTCTGCGCCCAGTCGCGGCAATCCTCGCCCAGCGGCACTTCCTCGGGAACCCAGTGGATCTGCTGCTGGCGCTTCCAGAAATCGAACGCCCAGGGATATTCGAAGGGCTTGTAGGTCTTGCGGGCTTCTAGAAGGGGCATCAGTCTATCCTTGCGTTCGAACTTCATTCCCTCTCCCCTTGTGGGAGAGGGAGGGACCCAAGGCGTCAGCCTTGGGAGGGTGAGGGGGCCAGGGCGGCGTCGATTTGTGCCAGCACTCCCTCGATATTCGTCATCACATCGTCATTCCAAAACCGGATCACCCGATAGCCTTCGCCTTCGATAAAGCGCGTGCGCGCTTCGTCATAGGCGACGGCTTCGCCATGTTGTCCCCCGTCGATTTCGATCACCAGCCGTGCGGCGTGCGATGCGAAATCGGCGAAATAGGGCCCGAGAGCTTGCTGGCGGCGGAACTTTGCGAGAGGGAAAGCTTCCCGCAAGGCGCGCCACATGCGCTTCTCTGCGTCGGTGGCTTCGCGGCGGAGCTTGCGTGCTCTTTCGGTCGTCCACCAAGGGAGGTCAGCTTTGCGGCCTCGCCCCCTCACCCTCCCATCGCCGCTCACGCGGCGACGGGCCCCTCCCTCTCCCACAAGGGGAGAGGGGTTTTATGCCTTATTGACAGGCCAGACACTCATCGTAATCGGTGCTCTCCAGCTGATACACCGGCGCTTCGGCGGTGTTGTCGGCCTCGACCCCGCCCGCGAAGCCGGCGCGCTGCACCGATTTCGAGCGGAGATAATAGAGCGATTTGATGCCGAGTTCCCACGCGCGATAGTGGAGCATCAGCAGGTCCCATTTCTCGACGTCGGCCGGGATGAACAGGTTCAGCGACGCGGCCTGGTCGATATAGGGGGTGCGGTCGGCGGCGAGTTCGAGCAGCCAGCGCTGGTCGATCTCGAAGCTGGTCTTGTAGCAGTCCTTCTCGTCCTGGGTCAGGAAGTCGAGGTGCTGGACGCTGCCGCCTTTTTCGAGGATCGAGTTCCACACATTGTCGCTGTTCTTCGCCTTGTCGACGAGCAGGCTTTCGAGGTGGGGGTTGCGGATCGAGAAGCTGCCCGAGAGCGTCTTGTGGGTGTAGATGTTCGCGGGGATCGGCTCGATGCACGCGCTGGTGCCGCCGCAGATGATGCTGATCGACGCGGTCGGCGCGATCGCCATCTTGCAGCTGAAACGCTCCATCACGCCCTGATCGGCGGCGTCGGGGCAGGGGCCGCGCTCGTTGGCGAGCAGCATCGACGCCTGATCGACCTGGGCGCGGATATGCTTGAAGACGCGCAGGTTCGACGATTTCGCCATCGCACCCTCGAACGGCAGGCCGCGTGCCTGAAGGAAGCTGTGGAAGCCCATGACGCCGAGGCCGACCGAACGTTCGCGGCTGGCGCTATATTTTGCGCGCGCCATTTCGGGCGGGGCGCGGTCGATATAATCCTGCAGGACGTTGTCGAGCATGCGCATGACATCCTCGATGAACATCTTGTCGCCGTTCCACTCGTCCCAGGTTTCGAGGTTGAGCGACGAGAGGCAGCAGACTGCGGTGCGATCGTTGCCGAGATGGTCGCGGCCGGTCGGCAGCGTGATTTCGCTGCAGAGGTTCGAGGTGGTGACCTTGAGCCCGAGATCGCGGTGATGCTTGGGCATCATGCGGTTCACCTGGTCGATGAAGATGATGTAGGGTTCGCCGGTCGCGAGGCGCGTTTCGACGAGCTTCTGGAACAGGCTGCGCGCGTCGACGGCGCCGCGGACGCTCTGGTCCTTGGGGCTGCGCAGGTTGAATTCGGTGCCGTCGCGGACGGCCTCCATGAACTCGTCGGTGATCAGCACGCCGTGGTGGAGGTTGAGCGCCTTGCGGTTGAAGTCGCCCGAGGGTTTGCGGATTTCGAGGAACTCCTCAATCTCGGGGTGCGAGATGTCGAGGTAGCAGGCGGCCGAGCCGCGGCGCAGGCTGCCCTGCGAGATGGCGAGGGTGAGCGAGTCCATCACGCGGACGAAGGGAATGATGCCGCTGGTCTTGCCGTTGAGGCCGACGGGTTCGCCGATGCCGCGCACGCTGCCCCAATAGGTGCCGATGCCGCCGCCGCGGCTGGCGAGCCAGACATTCTCGTTCCACGTCTCGACAATGCCTTCGAGGCTGTCGGGGACCGAGTTCAGATAGCAGCTGATCGGCAGGCCGCGGCCGGTGCCGCCGTTCGAGAGAACAGGGGTCGCGGGCATGAACCACAGCTTCGAGATATAGTCGTAGAGGCGCTGGGCGTGGTCCTGATCGTCGGCATAGGCCGACGCGACGCGCGCGAAGAGATCCTGATAGGATTCGCCGGGAAGCAGATAGCGGTCTTCGAGCGTTTCCTTGCCGAAGTCGGTGAGCAGCGCGTCGCGGCTGCGGTCGGTGACGACCTCGAACCGGCGCGCGTGGACTTTCGCCTCGCCGCTGTCGTTGAGCTTTGCCGTTGCGGGCGAATCGCCCTTTGATTCGGGGGCCGCCTGCGTGTCGTTTTTCGTCAATTCCATCGTCGCCACGTCGCTCGTCTCCACCCGGTCCGTTTCCCGAAAATCCATGTATCACGCCCTCGATTACACCGGCGCGCATCGCGCGCCTGTTCCTGTCTTGTTCGACTCGGGACGAAACCCCAGCCTAGCATCTAAACGGTCCTCGGGGGCACATATTTTTGGGCGCAAAACGCTCTTTCCCGTGCCCATGTCTCATGAGCGACGGAAAACCGCCATTTCCAGCCAAACACTATTTCTTGGGGTGCCCCCGTCGTCTACCCACCATCCATAGTGCCACGTCGGCGCTGAGACGCAAGAGAGTAAATGACAGATTAGGGACTCGACTCGTCGCCATTTTGATTCGTTTCGTCGATGGCAAAGCACGCTTCGCGGAGTCGGGCCGCGGCTTTCCGCGGGTCCGGCGCGGGCGTGACAAAAGTGCCGCACCGGCAAAAATTATTTCGGGTGACACAAGATATGGGGGAGCGGCTTTTCATCGCCGCGCGCAGCCTTTAGGCGGTGTGCCCTGGAAGCGCGTTGGGGGACAGGCACTTATGCTGGTGGGGATCGATCTGGGGACGACGAACAGCGCGGTCGCGGTGTGGCGCGACGGCGGGCCCGAACTGATTCCCAACGCGCTCGGCGACCTGCTCACCCCCTCGGCGGTCAGCGTCGGCGACGACGGCGCGCTGCTCGTCGGCCTCGCGGCGCGCGAACGGCAGGCGACGCATCCCGAGGCGACGGCGACGATCTTCAAGCGGCGGATGGGCACGACCGAGGAAGCGCGATTGGGCAAGCGCCGCTATCGCCCCGAAGAGCTGTCGGCGATGGTGCTCGGCGCGCTCAAGGCCGATGCCGAGGCGTTTCTGGGCGAACCGGTCACCGGCGCGATCATCACCGTCCCCGCTTATTTCAACGACCGCCAGCGCAAGGCGACGCGGCGCGCGGGCGAGCTGGCGGGGCTGAAGGTCGAGCGGCTGATCAACGAGCCGACCGCGGCGGCGCTGGCCTATGGCATCCATGAGCTCGAGGAGGAGCGGCCGTTTCTGGTCTTCGACCTTGGCGGCGGCACCTTCGACGTGTCGCTGGTCGAGATTTTCGACGGGGTGATCGAGGTGCGCGCCTCGGCGGGCGACAACCGGCTGGGCGGCGAGGATTTCAACGCCGCGATCGTCGCGCTGGCGCGCGATGCGCTGGGCGAGGGGCTGAAGGCGAAGCCGGGCGACAGCGCGATGCTCGACGAGGTGATGCGTGCCGCCGCCGAACGCACCCGCCGCGCGCTGAGCGACGCCGACCGCGCGCCTTTCCAGATCGTGTGGAGGGGCGAGGCGTTCGAATGCGAGATTACCGGCGAGGCGTTCGAGGCGCGCGCGCAGCCGCTGGTCGACCGGCTGCGCGACCCAGTGCTGCGCGCGCTGCGCGACGGCAATGTCCGCGCCGAGGGCTTGTCGGAGATCGTGATGGTCGGCGGCGCGACGCGGATGCCGCTGGTCCGCCGCGCGGTGACGCGGATGTTCGGGCGCTTTCCCAATGCGCAGATCAACCCCGACCATGCGATCGCGCTGGGCGCGGCGGTGCAGGCGGGGCTGAAGAGCCGCGACGCGGCGCTGAAGGAAATCCGCCTGACCGATGTCTGCCCTTTCACGCTGGGGGTTGATACGGGGCACCGCGATGCGGGCGGCAAGGTGACCACCGGGCTGTTCTCGCCGATCATCGAACGCAACACGGTGATCCCGGCGAGCCGCAGCGAGGTCTATTCGCCGATGGAGGCGCACCAGCAGAGCGTGACCTTTGGTATCTATCAGGGCGAATCGCGCTTCGTCGCGCAGAACGTCAAGCTGGGGCAACTCGACGTGCCGTTGCCGCAGGGGCATGGCGGACAGATCGGCATCGCGGTGCGCTTCACCTATGACGTGTCGGGGCTGCTCGAGATCGACGTCGAAGTGCCGGGCACCGGAACGCGGCGCCAGCTGGTGATCCGCGACGAGGAGGATCGCGAGAGCGAGGCCGATTTCGCCAAGCGCCGCAAGGCGCTGGAGGCGCTGAAGATCCATCCGCGCGAGGAAGCCGCGAACGCCGCGACACTGGCGCGTGCCAACCAGCTGTTCGAAAACCGGCTGGGCTATGAGCGGCAACTGGTCGGCGAATGGATCGCGCAGTTCGAAGCGGTGCTGGCGCGGCAGGAACCGCGCGAGATCGAGGCGGCACGGACCGAACTCGACAAGGCGGTCGACGGCATGGACGGAGAGCAGTTCCTGTGAGCCGCCGCCGGCCGCCGTGGAGCAGCCTGGGGATCGATCCGACGAGCGACGAGCGGGCGATCAAGCGCGCCTATGCCGGGAAGCTGAAAGAGATCGACGTCGAGGCCGAGCCAGCGAAATTCATCGCGCTGCGCGGGCGGCTGGAAGACGCGCTGCGGCAGGCGCGGTGGATCGACGACGGCGCGATCGACGATGAGGGCATCGACTGGCCCGAGAATGCGCCGGACGACCCGGCGGGGCTGACGGACAGCTTGGCGGCTGGTGACGGCTGGACGATCCTGTCCGGCGATCCGGTGGAGGCGGCGGTGCCATCGATCCGGGCGCCCGAGCGGGCCAACCCTTGGGCCGCGCCCGCGGTCGATCCGGTCGCGGCGCGCTTCGCGGCGATCGAGGCGGCACTGGTGGCGGGCGGCGAGGGGCGCGAACGGACCCTCGACCGCGAGATGCGCGCGCTGTGGGCCGAACCCGCGCTGGAGACGGTCGATGCGGCCGAGGATGCCGAGTATCGCCTCGCCCATCTCGCGCTCGACCATGGCGCCGACGCGTCTTATCTTTTGCGGCTGGCGAGTTGGCATTATGGCTGGGTGCGGCGTTCGCAGCGGGTCGGGACTGACTGGGCGATCCGCGAAGTCGGGCAGCGCGCCGCGGCCGAGCATTGGTTCCAGCAGATCGGCGAAGGCGTCATCGCCGGCCATGCGAAGCAGGTGATCGACGATATCGAACAGGCGCCGAGCGGCCGCTGGTGGCGCGACTTTTTCCCGAAGCGGCGGATCACCGCTTTCCTCGACGAACTGCGACGGCGGCATCCCGAGGGCGAATACCGGTTCGATGCCGACATCGTCGCCGCGTGGGAGCGAATGCGCAATCCGGGCATTTCGCTGGGATCGTTGTTCGGACTCGTCGTGTTCGGCGCCATCGCGGCGATCGCGGCGAGCTGGATCGACCTCGATGCCGCCGCTGGCAACGCCGCCTTCTGGGGTTTTTTCCTGGCCGGGCTGGTCGGGCTTGCCGCGTATCGCTGGGGATTGCAGCGCATTCGCCCCACGCGCCCGTCGCGCTATGGCGGTCCGCTGACGGCGCGGCAGGCCGGCGCGCTCGCGCTGATGCTGGTGGTGTTCGCGCTTGCCGTTCTGCTGCCGCCGCATTGGGCGATCGGCATCGCGCTCGCGCTGGCGAATGTCGCGCTGTTGCCGCTCAGCGGGGCGGTGCTGCCGTCCGAGGACGAGCGCGATCCGGCGCTGTGGGGCCTGTACAACGGGCGCTATCCGATCATGGCGGCGGGGCTGTTCGGCGCCTTTGCGGTGGTCCATGCGCCCGAATGGGTGCAGGCGATCGCGCCCGGGCTGCTGGTCGTGGCGGCGGAGCAGTTGCTGCGCGAACGGCTGGTGGCGACATGGGAGGCCTTGCCCGCGACGATGCTCGGTGCGGTGCGAGTGGGCCTGTTGATCGCGGCGGTGATCGTGGTCGTTGCGGGGGCCCGAACCATGCCCGACCTGCCGGCCGCGCCGGTGGTGCTGGCGGGGATATTGCTGCTGCTGGTGCAGGACGCGGCGGTGAACGCCTGGCGTCCGCCGCTCTCCACCGCCTTCTACTTCGCCTATATCGTGCTGATCGTGCTGTTGATGGCGTTCCCTTTGCTCGTCCCGATGGCGCTCGTCGTGCGGCGGCTTGCCGACCGGCTGTTCATCAAGGGGTGAGGGAAGGGAGGATTGTATTGGGAAAGACGCGGACGTTTGTAACCTCGTCATCCCGGACTTGATCCGGGACCCGCCTTTCTTCTCCCCAGCGGCAAAGACTCGAACCCGAAATCCTCGGCGAGCTTGCGTCAGATCATATTCGAGGGCCGCAGCCCTCGCTTGATCCGCTCGTCGCGCAGGATCGCGGCGTCATCCTCGCGGGAAAAGGCAAGGCAGGCCCCGGATCAAGCCCGGGGTGACGATGGTGGCCGATGTCCGCAGCCCGTCGCTTGAAGAAGAGGCGGGGCCGCAATCGGTCGAGCGTTGCCAGGCCTCGTTCCGCCCGCCCGGTCGATTTCCACCACCCCAAACGAAAAAAGGCCCCGGCGATGCCGGGGCCCTTTCTCTATTTCGTTCGGATTAGGCTTGGCCGCCACCGCTACCGGTGCCGCCGCCGCCCATGAACCGCCAGAACCAACCCATGTGCTGTCTCCTAGATGCATCGCGTGCACTGCCCAAGCAGAGCAGTTAACAGGGCGTATACCCTAAGAGACGTGGTAAATCGAGTCTTAACTAGTTTTGGTACCATTTTGGTAACGATTAGGCGGAGCGGCTGTGCGGGGTGGTCGCGAGCGAGGTCGTGAGTTCGGTAAATAGTTGCGGCTTGCCAAGGTGATAGCCTTGGCCAACGTCGCAGCCGAGCTCTTCGAGCAGCGCCATGGTGGGGGCATCCTCGATGCCTTCGGCGACCGCGACGGCGCCGAGGCGGTGCGCGAGGTCGATCGTGGACTTAACCACTTCGAAGTTGCGCTGCGAATCGCGCATCGTCATCACGAAGCGCTTGTCGATCTTGATTTCGTCGGCTTCGATTTCGGTCAGATATTCGAGGTTCGACTGGCCGGTGCCATAGTCGTCGATCGACAGACGGATGCCCGCGCGGCGCAGTTGCGCAAGGGTCTGGCGCGCCTGGCGGCTGTTTTCGATCTGCGCGGTTTCGGTAATCTCGATCGTCAGCATTTCGGGCGGCAAATGATGCGCGGTCAGCATGACGCGGATCGTGCCGACAAGGTCGGCGTGGTCGAGGAGGGTGGCCGAGAGATTGACCGACATGTTGATCCGAAGCCCGCGGTCGCGCAGTTGCGCCGCCGAGCGGATCGCCTGGTCCATCACGAACAGGGTGAGGCGATAAATGTCCTGGCTCTTTTCGGCCTGGACGATGAATTCGTCGGGCGGGATCGGCCCGCGCGTCGGGTGGGTCCAGCGCGCGAGCGCCTCGACCCCGACAAGCTCGCGAGTACGAATCTCATATTGCGGCTGGAAGGCGACCCAGATGTCGCCGCCGGTGAGCGCGTCCTCGAGCTGCGAGTGGAAGCTGAGCTGCCAGCCGGCGTCTTCCTTCTGGCGCGGCGAATATTTGGTCCACAGCGCGCGGGTGCGGATCGCGCGTTCGGCGGCGACGAGCGCGGCGGCGAGGCGCTGCGCGTTCGATCCCTCGAACTCGTCGTTGACCCCGAAGGCGATCGCGACGTCGACGCGCAGCTCGCCGATCGTCAGCGGGGCGTTGAACAGCGCGGCGAGGCCGGCGAGGTGCCCCTCGATCTGGCTGTGCTGATAATAAGGGACGAGCCAGGCGAAGGTGCCGTCGAGGTCGTGATGGAGCTGGGTGCCGTGGCACGCGAGCGTCAGGCGGCGTGCGACCTGGTCGACGAGCTGCTGACTGCCCTCGCCGGGGAGGAAGGCGGCGAGATCCTCGAAATTGACGAGCTTGGCGGCGATAACCGTCGCGCTGCCGAAGGCGGGCTGCGTGCGCAGCGCTTCGAAATTGGGCAGGCCCGACACCGGGTTTTCGCGCTGGGCGGAGAAGCGGCGGCGCTTGCGGCTGACATTGGCGCTGACCGCCGCGATCAGGAAGAGCGAGGCGCCGATCGAGGTGGTGATGAGCAGCGTCGTGAGCAGGACCTTGCCGACGATCGCGATCCCCACCGCGGCGAGCGCGACCGGGGCGTACCAGCGTTGAAAGCGCGGCAGCAGCGCGGCGAGCAGGAGCAAGGCGACGAACGCCAGCGGCGGCGCCCAGCCGATGTCGACCGGATTGCCGCGCTTCAGCGTCTCGCCCGCGATCAGATGGATATAGGCACCGGGGACAAGGTCGTGGCCGGGCAGATAATGGGCGTCTTGGAAGGTCGAAGCGGTCGGCGCGAAAATGACGTCCTTGCCGCGGAGCTGCGCCGCACCGACGCGGCCGGCGAGCAGGTCGGCGGCGCCATATTGCGGGATGCTGTTCGTGTTGTAGGAGAAATCGAGGCGGAAGCTTTTCGGTTCGGCCGACGTTTTGCCGCCGAGCAGCGACGCGAAGCTGGGCAGCTTGCGGCCGTCGGCGACATAGGTGATCGGCACGTTCCACACCTGCCAATATTCGAAATCCCACGCGATGCTGGCGAGCTGCGCCTTGTCGCCGAACGCCGGGTTGGGAAAGATCGAGCGGCTGCGGTCGGTGCCGGGCATCGACTTGGTCGCGACCGCGAGCACGGCGCGGTCGCCCATCTTGCGCACCGCGGCGGTCAGCCGCGAGAAGTCGGGGTCCGATTCGCGGCGGTCGAAATAGAAATCGAGGAACATGCGCTTCGCGCCAGCCTTGTCGATCGCGCTGATCACCTCGCCATATTGGGTCATCGAAAAACTGCCGCCGGGGGTCTGGCCGAGCGTGCGATCGTCGAGCGCGACGATGACGATATCGCCCGAAACCGGGCGGTCGCCGACGCGGCTGGTCACCATCGCGATCAATCGGTCGGGAAGTTCGCCGATGCCCGACACGCCGACCGCGATGCTGAGCAGCAGCGCGAGCCCGAGGGTGCGCCAGCTGACGATCATCCTGTTGACACCAATCGGCACGCGCGCACGTCTCCCAGCGACTACCCGACGTGCCTAGGCCGCGATGGTTATCATCGCGTTAATCATGGGAAGGGTGGCTGGTTTGGGCGTGTTATCCCAGCGCAGGAAGCGCCGCGTCGCCGGCGAGAGCCGACGGGGCGAGGCCGACGGCGGCGGGGACGATCTGCTGCAGGTAGAAACGCGTCGAGGCGATTTTCGCTGCGAGGAAGGCGGCGTCGCCCTGGCCCTCTTCGAGCGCGGTTTTCGCCGCCTTGTGCTGCAGCGCCATCAGCCAGCCGCAGGTCGCGGTCGACAGCATGGTGAGATAGGGATAGCTGCCCGCGAGCCGGTCGCCGGTGGGGGCGGTGACCATCCAGTCGGTGACTGCGCGGCACGCGTCGACGAGTTGCTGCAATTCGGGGAAATCGGCCGCGCCACGGGCGATGTCGTCGATCAGGCCGCGGACGAGGTCGCCGCCCGCCATGCCGAGCTTGCGCCCGACCAGATCCGCAGCTTGAATGCCGTTGGTGCCTTCGTAGATCGGCGCGATGCGCGCGTCGCGATAATGCTGCGCGGCGCCGGTCTCCTCGATGAAGCCCATGCCGCCATGGACCTGGATGCCGAGGCTGGCGACCTCGCAGCCGATGTCGGTGGCATGCGCCTTGACCAGCGGGATCAGGATTTCGGCGCGCATCGCGGCGCCCTCGTCGCCCAATTTGCCGAAGTCGATCTGGGCGGCGGCATAATAGGTCAGCGCGCGCGCGGCTTCGGTCTGGGCGCGCATCCGCCACAGCATGCGGCGGACGTCGGGGTGCTGGTCGATGGTGACCGGATTGCGGTCGGTGCCGCCGGCGAGCGCCGACTGGACGCGCTCTGCGGCGAAAGTCTGCGCCTGCTGGGTTGCGCGCTCGGCGATCTGGACCCCCTGGCAACCGACCATCAGGCGCGCGTTGTTCATCATCACGAACATCGCCCGCATGCCGCCCATTTCGGCGCCGACGATCTCGCCAAGGCAATCCTCGTCCTCGCCGTAAACCATCACTGCGGTCGGCGACCCGTGGATGCCGAGCTTGTGCTCGATCGACGCGCAATGGACGCCGTTCGAAATCGTCGAATTGCCGGCGGCGTCGAAGCGATATTTGGGGACGAGGAACAGCGAAATGCCGCGCGTTCCCTCTGGCGCGCCGGGGGTGCGGGCGAGGACGAGGTGGACGATATTGTCGGTGAGGTCATGCTCGCCGAAGGTGATGAAGATTTTTTGCCCGCGGATCTTGTAGAGGCCGGCGTCGGGGCCTTCGGTGATCGCTTCGGCGGTCGAACGCAGCGCGCCGACATCGCTGCCGGCGCTCGGTTCGGTCAGGTTCATCGTGCCGTTCCATGCGCCCGACACGAGGTTCGGGAGCCAGGTCCGGCGCTGTTCTTCGGTGCCATAGGCCATCAGCGCGTGGATCGCGCCGGGGGTCAGGATGTTGCAGAGGGTGAAGCCCATGTCGGCGCTGCCGAGCGCCTCGATCACCACCGTGGCGAGGGTGAAGGGCAGGCCCTGCCCGCCATATTCGGTCGGGCCGTCGATGCTGCCCCAGCCGGCGTCGACGAACGCCCGATAGGCCTCCTTGAACCCCGGGGGCATAGTGACCTTGCCATTGTCCCATTTGGGATTCTGGACGTCGCCGACGCGGTTGAGCGGCGCATAGACCTCTGCCGCGAATTCGCCGATCCCGGTGACGATCGCCTCGACCATGTCGGGGGTCGCGTCGGCGAAACGTTCATGCTGCGCCATCGCGTCGATGCGCGCGATATGGTCGAGGACGAAAAGTTGCTCGGTGGTCGGCGGCGTATAGGTCATGTCAGGCTCCCCTTTTAGGGATGATTCCACAGGTGGCGGCGCTATAGCGCGGCATGGCCGAGGGTCAAACAACACCGCTTACCATCACCGATACCCGCGCTTTCTCCGCGGATGCAATCGCGCGCGCCGGGGGGCTGATCGGGGAGGGGTGGCCGGTCGCGGTGCCGACCGAGACGGTTTACGGTCTCGCCGCCGACGCGCGCAACGCGGCGGCGGTGGCGCGGATTTACGCGGCGAAGGGGCGGCCCGACTTCAACCCGCTGATCGTGCATGTGCCCGACCTCTCGGCGGCGGAAAAGCTGGGGGTGTTCGGCAAAGTCGAGCGGGCGCTGGCGGCGCGTTTCTGGCCGGGGCCGCTGACTTTGGTGGTGCCGCGCACAGCGGGCTGCCCGGTCGCGAGCATCGCGACGGCGGGGCTCGATACGATTGCGCTGCGGGTGCCGGGGCACCGCGCGATGCAGGCGCTGCTGGCGGCAAGCGGCGCGCCGCTGGCGGCGCCGAGCGCCAATGCGAGCGGCGGAGTGAGTCCGACCAAGGCAAGCCATGTGCTCGCGACGCTCGACGGGCGGATCGCGATGGTGATCGACGACGGGCCGACGACGGCGGGCGTCGAATCGACGATCGCGCGGGTGCGCGACGGCGCGGTCGAAATCCTGCGGCCGGGGCCGGTGACGGCGGCGATGCTGGCCGAGGCGTCGGGGCTGGCGGTGACCGGCGTCGAGGGATCGGAGATCGTCGCGCCAGGGATGCTCGCGAGCCATTATGCGCCGGGCAAGCCGGTGCGGCTGGGCGCGACGGGTTTTGCGGACGACGAGTTCGGCATCGGCTTTGGCGCGCTCGCGGGCGATTATCAGTTGAGCGCGGCGGGCGACCTGACCGAAGCGGCGGCGCGGCTGTTCGATGCGCTGCACGCGGGGGCGGCGAGCGCGAAGACGAAGATCGCGGTGGCGACGATCCCGCAGGACGGGCTGGGCGCGGCGATCAACGACCGGCTTTCGCGCGCGGCGGCCTAGCTTCTCCCCTCCCATTTATGGGAGGGGTCGGGGGAGGGCCTGTTGCCGAGCGTGCCGACAAAACAGGCCCTCCCCTAACCCCTCCCGCAAGCGGGAGGGGGACTAAGCCGCCGCCGGCTCGACGGGATCGTCGTGCGGGACCTTGCGCGCCACGATCAAACACGCTGCGACGATCAGCAGCGCGCCGGCGATCGTCGGCCAGGTCACGCGTTCGTCGAAGAAGAACCAGCCGAACATCATCGCCCACAGGAAGCCGGTATATTCGGTGGTCGCGAGGATCTGCGCCTCGGCGCGGGCATAGGCCCAGCTCAGCAGCAGCAGCGACAGGGTCGCGAGGATCGCGGCGCCGAGGATATGCGGCGCATGGTCGCCGCCCGGCACCGCGAGGAACCAGGGCGCGCCGAGCGCGATGATCAGCGCGACGAAGAAATTCTGGAAAAAGGCGATTTCGAGCGGCTCGGCCATCTTCGCCTGCCGCCGCGCGAGGATGAGGTTATAGGCGTAGAGCATCGCCGAGAAAAACACCGCGCCGACCGCCCATAGTGCCTCGGGCGCATAGTCGCCGCGGCCCAATTTGCCCGCGACGATGACGAGCACGCCCGCGATGCCGAGCAGCGACGCGGCGATCGAACGCGGTCCGATCTTCTCGCCGAGAAACAGCGCCGCCATGTAGAGCGTGAGCAAGGGCGCGACAAACGCGATCGCGATCGCCTCGGCCATCGGCAGCCGCGCGAGGCCCCAGAAGAAGCTCAATGCCATACCCGCGACGAACAGCGAGCGGACCGCGTGGATTTTCATCGTGGCGCGGTCGGGCATCGTCGGGCGACTGACGGCATAGATCGCGCCGCTGACCAGCGCGCCGGTGCCGGTGCGCCAGAGCACGGCGTTATACGCGCCGATGTCGATCGACAGCCCCTTCATCAGCACGTCCATCGCCGAGAAGGTCGCGATGCCCGCGCACGCGATCAGGAAGGGGATGGTAGGGGAGGGCGAATCGGGGCGCATGGCGGGGGCTGTAGCCGAGATTGTTGAGAAAGGCGCGGCGCGTGCCTTTCTCGATTCCCGGCACCTGTGCGAGCATCGGCTGTCCCGCATCGTTAACCGTGGCTATTCGTTGCCTTCCTCGCCATCAAGCGGTGGCCTGGCGGCGACGGCGGCCCGAAAACGGTAATATTCTGCGTTGATGGCGACGATGTCATCCGGGGTCAGCTCGACGGGGCCGTCCGCCGACATAAACCGCATACGAGCCCCGCCGCCTTGCCCCAAAGTGCCGCCTCTGCTGTTCTGGACGATCATCAGGGCCGTTCGCATTTCGGGGTCCGAGAGAGGCGCGGCGAGGGACGACGTTTCCATGGCCTGACGAGGGATCAAGTGGGTGTTTCCAAACCGGTCGGTTTGTTCGACCATCGCGACCTCGTTCACGGGATGGGCGGGAGAGAAGAACCCACCGATCAGGCGAATCGAAACGGCGAGGCACAGTATAAACCCAAGTCGAAAGAAGAGCCTCTGAAGAAAACCCATCACCGTACCTCGCAGGCATCCAAACACGACCAGATAAGCAGAGAAGGTTTAAGGGCGCGTTATGGAAGGCCTGTCGAGAGGTCCTTTGTCACCGGAACGTCGCCATCCCGGCCCCGTCGATGTTGAGCTTCTGCCCAGAGCAATAGGGGTTGGCGTCCGACACGAACCACAGCACCGCCGCGGCGACATCTTCGGGGAGCGAGACGCGGCCGAAGGGGAATTTGGCGTCGAGGTGATGGATGTCGTCCTGCCCGGTGATCGCGCGTGCCAGCTTGTCGCCCATGTCGCTGACGGTCAGCGAGGGCGAGACGATGTTGACCCGGATGCCGTTCGCCATCTCTTCCTTGGCCAGCGTCAGCGCGAGCGCCTCGCCCGCGGCCTTGCCCATATTATAGGGCGCGCCATTGGCGCTGTGGCTGAGCGTCGCGACGCTGGAGATGACGATGATGTCGCTGCGCTTGTGGGTGCGCAGCTGCGGCAGCGCGAGGCGGCTGACGCGGTGCGGGCCGAGCGCGTGGGTCGCGATGACGCGCTCGAGTTCGGCGGGATCGGTGTCGGCGACGGTGCGGCCGCGGCTGGCGATGCCGGCGTTGTTGATCAGGATCGACATCGGGCCGAGGTCGGTTTCGATGTCCGCGATCATCGCGGCGCAGGCATCCTCGTCGGTGACCGACGCCTGATAGGCCTTGGCCTTGCGCCCGAGCGCCTCGATCTCCGCGACGGTTGCGGCGGCGGCATCGGCGTCGCGGGTGTAGTTGACCGCGATGTCGGCGCCCGCCCTCGCCAGCGCCAGCGCGATGCCGCGGCCGATGCCGCGCGAGGCGCCGGTGACGAGCGCGGTGCGCCCCGCAAGGTTGATCTCGGCCATGTCTCTCTCCCTATTGCATCAATTCGGTCTGGATTTCGGTCACATTGCGGCTCGCGGCGTTGCGCCATTTGGGCGCCGCCTTGCGGTTGAGGACATGGCCGCGCGCGTCGAGGATCGCGACCGTGGGCGTGCCCTTGATTTTCCTGAAGCCGAAGCGCGTCGGGATTTCCGGGTTCCGGCCGCGCCCGACCTGCGGCATGCCGATATCGACAAAGACGATATGGTAGCGGGTGGCGAGGGCGGCGGCGAGGTCGGCGCTGGTCACCGCATTGGCGAGCCAGGCGCTGTCGTGGCAATCGTTCGCCCCCATCACCAGCAGCACGCGCTTGCCCGACCGGCGTGCCGCATGAAGCGCCGCGTCGACCGCCGCCATCGCGTCGGCATCGGGATCGAAGGCCGTGGTTTCATAGGGGGTGGCGACGCCGGGTATGCTGCGGAGCGGCGCGTCCTCGCTCGCCGAAACGGGCGTCAGCGGGAGCAGCAGGGCGGCGAAAGCGAGGGCGATTTTGCGCGTCATGGCCCGACGATAGGTTTCGCATGACGTTTCCGTCAACGTAAGATAGCCTTCCTCCCATGAGCTGGAAAAAAGAAGTCGACGAACTCGCCGCGCGCCGCGCCATGGCCGAGAAGATGGGCGGGGATGAAAAGGTCGCGCGCCAGCACGGGCGCGGCAAGATGGACGCGCGGGCGCGGCTCGATGCGATCGTCGACCCGGGCAGCTTTCGCGAGATCGGCAAGATCGCCGGGCGCGGAAAATATGACGCCGATGGCGAACTCGAGGATCTGGCGGCGAGCAATTTCATCTTCGGCCGCGCCAATATCGACGGGCGGCCGGTCGTCGCCTCGGCCGACGATTTCACCGTGCGCGGCGGCGCGGCCGATGCGGCGCTGCACCGCAAATTCGTCCAGTGCGAGGCGATGGCGCATGAATATCGCCTGCCGCTGATCCGCATGATCGACGGCACCGGCGGCGGTGGGTCGGTGAAGACGCTCGAGGATATGGGCTATACCTATATCCCGCATGTTCCGGGGTGGCATGAGATCATCGCCAATCTGGATACCGTGCCGGTGGTGGCGCTGGCGCTGGGACCGACCGCTGGGCTGGGCGCGGCGCGGGTGGTGGCGAGCCATTACAGCATCATGGTGCGTGGGCTGTCGCAGCTGTTCGCGGCGGGGCCGGCGGTCGCGGCGGCGATCGGCGATACGCTCGACCGCGAGGAACTGGGCGGGGTCGACGTGCATACGCGCAACGGCGTGGTCGACGACGAGGTCGCGAGCGAGGCTGAGGCGTTCGCGGCGGCGCGGCGCTTTTTGTCGTATTTGCCCTCGTCGATCCACGACCGCGCGGCGCGGACCGAATGCCGCGATCCGATCGACCGGCGCGAGGAAAGCCTGCTCTCGATCGTCCCGCGCGAGGCGAAGCAGGTCTATTCGATGCGGCGCATCGCGGGTGCGGTGTTCGATCAGGGCAGCTTTTTCGAGATGGGCGCGCGCTGGGGGCGAGCCGCGATCACCGCCTTTGCGCGATTGGACGGCTATCCGGTCGCGGTGCTGGCGAGCGATCCGTCGTTCCTTGGCGGGTCGTGGGACGCGAAGACGAGCGAGAAGGCCGAGCGCTTCGTCAAGATGGCCGACCAGTTCCGGCTGCCGATCGTGCATCTGGTCGACAATCCGGGCTTCATGATTGGCGGCGAGGCCGAGCGGACGGGGACGATCCGTTACGGGGTGCAGGCGATGAACGCCATTTACCGCGCGACGGTGCCGCTGGCGTCGGTGGTGGTGCGCCGCGCCTACGGGATCGCGGGAAGCGCGATGTCGAACGCCGAGCGTTTCCAGTACCGCTTCGCCTGGCCCTCGGGCGACTGGGGCAGCCTGCCGATCGAGGGCGGGGTCGAGGTCGCGTACAAGAGCGAGCTCGAGGCGGCGGCGGACCCCGCGGCGCATCTGGAAGCGATCCGCGAACGATTGAACCGCGTGCGATCGCCGTTCCGGACGGCGGAGAAATATGGGGTGGAGGATATCATCGACCCGCGCGATACGCGGCCGCTCTTGTGCGAGTTTGCCGAACTGGCGTGGCGGGT
>Ga0155175_126_pt4 | contig 39350 bp, 38 predicted proteins | sample RifCSPhighO2_01_FD_106143 | JGI IMG/M metagenome (GOLD analysis project Ga0155175, IMG submission 106143) | Sphingopyxis sp. RIFCSPHIGHO2_01_FULL_65_24 | reverse complement strand
ACCACCGCTTCGCGGCGGTCCCCCTCCCCGTGGCCTGCGGCCACAGGGAGGATCAATGGGGCGCTCCCGCCCGTTTCCGGACTAACCCGCCTTGGCCGCGATCACGCCGCAGACGATGCGGTCGCCGCTGTTGCCGCTGGGGTCGGTCTTGTAATCGTCGGGCTTGGCATGGATCACGAAGGCCGCACCGTCGGCGTCGAGGAGGCCACCCTCGCCCGTCAGGCGCGTACCGACGATCCGCAGCGTCGCGCGGCCGATCGTGTCGGGTTCGATGACGAGGTTGGGCATGTCGCCATGATGCGCGCCGAGCGGATTGTCGCGGCCGTGCTGGGCGCTCGTCGGATTCCAGTGCGGACCGGCGGTGGTGAATTTCGGCGCATCGCACAGCCCGACAGCATGGACGTGCATGCCATAGGTCCCGGCGGCGAAACCGCGCGCGACGAGTTCGAGGCGCAGGCCGTCGCTATCGCGGAAGATGTCGACGCGGCCGCGATCAGCACCGCGCGCATCGAACAGCGGCGCGCTCGCGTCGGGAACGGGCAAATTCGACGACGGATCCTTCTTCTGGCCGATCAGGTCGCAGCCCGACAGCGCGAGCGCCGACAGGGCGACGGCGCCGATGGTCATGTTGCGGCCAAAGGTCGAACGGATCGTCATGCTTCTGCTCCCCGGAAAAACCATCGGAATCGCAAAGCCGCCACGGCGGCTTTCGTTCCCGTCGGCGATGATGCCTTTATTCGCCGCGGGTTCCAATAGCGATGTGACGGAAGCCGTGGCGCGCCACCTCTTCGCGGCGATAGATGTTGCGCAGGTCGACGAGCAATTTGTCCGCCATGCCCGCGCCAAGGCGGGCGAGGTCGAGCGCACGGAAGGCGTCCCATTCGGTGACGATCGCCACCGCATCGGCGCCGTCGGCGGCGGCATAGGCGCTCGCCTTCATCTCGACATCGGGCATCATTGGCGCCGCGATGTCCATGCCTTCGGGATCGTAGGCGGTGACCCGCGCGCCGGCGTCGACCAGCGTCTGGACGATCGCGAGGCTGGGCGAATCGCGCATGTCGTCGGTGTTCGGCTTGAACGTCAGCCCGAGCAGAGCGACGGTCTTGCCGCGCGCATTGCCGCCGAGCGCGGTGACGATCTTGCGCCCCATCGCGCGCTTGCGCAGGTCGTTGGCGAGCACCGTCGCCTCGACGAGACGCAGCGGCACGTCATGGTCCTGCGCGGTCTTGAGCAGCGCCAGCGTGTCCTTGGGGAAACAGCTGCCACCGTAGCCGGGGCCGGCGTGGAGGAATTTGCCGCCGATCCGGTTGTCGAGGCCGATGCCGCGCGCGACGTCCTGGACCTCGGCACCGACGGCCTCGCACAGGTCGGCGATCTCGTTGATGAAGGTGATCTTGGTCGCGAGAAAGGCGTTCGCGGCATATTTGATCATTTCCGCGGTGCGGCGGCGGGTGACGAGGATCGGCGCTTCGTTGAGGAAGAGCGGGCGATAGACTTCGCGCAGCACCGCCTCGCCCCGCGCATCCTCGGCGCCGATGACGATGCGGTCGGGGCGTTTGAAATCGCCGATCGCGGCGCCTTCACGCAGGAATTCGGGGTTCGAGGCGACGCTGTGGCTGCGCCCCGCCGAGCCTTCGCGCAGGATGCGTTCGACCTCGTCGCCGGTGCCGACCGGAACGGTCGACTTGGTGACGATGACGCAGTCATGGTCGAGGGTGGCGGCGAGTTCCTCGGCGGCGCCGAAGACATAGGACAGATCGGCATGGCCGTCGCCGCGCCGCGACGGGGTGCCGACGGCGATGAACACCGCGTCGGCGCCGGCGACTGCGGGGGCGAGTTCGGTGGTGAACGACAGGCGGCCGGCGGCGACATTCGCCGCGACGAGCGCATCGAGACCGGGTTCGTAAATCGGCATGCGGCCCGCGTGCAGCGCGTCGATCTTGGACGCGTCCTTGTCGACGCACACCACGTCATGGCCGAAATCGGAGAAGCAGGCACCCGAAACCAGGCCGACATAGCCCGTTCCGATCATGGCGATTTTCATCTGCGAAGCCCTTTTGCTGCTGGTGTCGGCGCGGGTGGGGCGCACGGGGAGAGGGGATGCGGCGCGTCCTTAAAGCCAAAGCGCCCAAAGGGAAAGGGCCGCGAATTGCTTCGCGGCCCCCTGCCTGTTCACGTCGCTTCGATCAGCGATCAGAAGACACGCGCATATTGTTCGTTGCCGACGAAGCCGAGCTTGCCGACGCCGCTGCGCTTGATCACCGCCATCACGCGATCGACGACGATATAGCGTGCGTAGGGATCAGGCTGCACCTGGAGTTCGGGTTCGACCGCCAGCTGCTTGGTTTCGAGCAGATAGCTTTCGAGCGTCGCCAGATCGACCGGCGCGCCGTTCCAGGTGATCGTCCCGCGCGGATCGATCATGACCTTGTTCTTTACCGGATCGACGTTGTTCTTTGCGTCGGTCGGAACCGGAAGGTCGATCTTCACCGCGTGGGTCTGGGGCGGGATCGTGATGATGAACATGATGAGGAGCACGAGCATGACGTCGATCAGCGGCGTCGTGTTCATCTCCATCATCGGTTCGTTTTCGTCCCGATCTCCAACTGCCATGGACATGCGTTTATTCCTTCATAGCTTGTGGCGGAACGCGCTTACATGCGCGCCAGCGTCCCCGAGCCAGGAGCCGGTTCGGAAATGAAGCCGATCTTCTGGAAACCAGCATATTGCATGGTGTAGATCACCCCGCCGATGCACTGGTACGGCGTGTTGATGTCGCCGCGGATATGCACTTCGGGGAAATTTTCCTCGGTAATGTTTTCGACGCCGCCGATATCCTTGATCAGCTTCTCGAGCTTGTCCTGGCCCTTTTTCAGCAGCTCTTTCGAATCGACCGGGGTCTGGCCCCAATAGACTTCGCACGCGGTGCTTTCGGGGTTGGGTTGGCCGTCGCCGTCGGTATCGCCCGAACGCACCGACAACAGCACGTTTTCAGGCTTGGTCGTCGTCGCCTCGAATACCACGTCGGGCAGCTTGAGGTTCACCGTCTCCAGCACCACGGGAACCGTGATGAGGAAGATGATGAGCAACACAAGCATGATGTCCACGAGCGGCGTCGTGTTGATGTCGGACATGGGGGCGTCTTCGCCGCCCTTATCGCCTACACTCATCGACATAGGATCAGCATCCTGTCACAAATAGTTACACGGGACGACCCGGTGTCCGGCGCCAGCCCCGAAGGGCGGCGACGGACACCGGGTCGCCAGATAATCAGGCCTTCTTCGGCGCGGCGGCCGGAGCAGCCTTTGCCGGAGCAACGACGGCCGGCTTCACCTGGCCGCCCGACATGATCGAACCGAGAACGTCGTTCGAGAAGGTCGACAGACGGCGGCTGATCGCCTTGTTGCGGCTCTGCAGCCAGTTGAACGCGAGCACCGCGGGAACCGCGACGATCAGGCCGACGGCGGTCATGATGAGCGCTTCACCGACCGGACCGGCAACCGCGTCGATCGACGCCTGACCCGACGCACCGATCTTCACGAGCGCGTTCAGAATGCCGATAACGGTACCGAACAGACCGACGAACGGTGCGGTCGAACCGACGGTCGCGAGGAAAGCGAGACCCGAGTTGAGCTGCGAGTTGATGTGGTTCTGCGAACGCTCGAGCGTGCCGTGCATCCAGTCATGCGCTTCGACGGGATCGGTCAGCTTGGTGTGCTCTTCGTTGGCGCGCAGGCCGTCTTCGACGACCTGGCGATAGGCGCTGTTCTTTTCGAGCTTCGCAGCACCTTCGGCGAGGGTCGGCGCGCGCCAGAAATTGACGTCGACGGCCTTGCCCTGGTTCATCACCTTATTCTGTTCGAACAGCTTGGTGAACAGGATGTAGAGCGTGCCCATGAACATGATGACCAGCACCAGGCCGGTCAGCTGCGTGATCCAGCCGCCTTCGCACAGCGCCGGGAAGACGCCATATTTGTTGGTGGGGTCGGCGAGCTTTGCTTCGCAGAACGAAGACGGCATCATGCCGTAGCTCCGGTGACCCGCGGCGGCGGCGGTCGCAATCAGATTGATCATCGTGGTATTCCCTCTCAAAATTTCGTCAAAAACTAAAAATCCAGATCGTTGGGCCCAGATCGCTGGGCCCGGTCCCGATCAACGCGGAATCTGCCAGCGGATGCGGTTGCTGTAGCTACCGCCCGTCGGGTTGCCCGCACGGTCCTTGCCCGGGTTGAACCGGCCGCGACGCGTGATGAGCTTGCAGGTCTCGGCATCGAGATCCGCATGACCGCTCGACGAGGTCACATCACAGGAGGTGATCCGGCCGTCGGCGCTGTACGTGACGCGGAAACCGGTCGTCCCCTCGCGCTCTTCGCGCATGGCACGGGCCGGATAATCGTCGTTGGTCGCCCAGCGCCCGGGGTTGCCGCGCGGCGTACCGGCGGCGCTCAGGTCCGCCGTCGGCGGCGGAGCCGGCGGCGCGGGCGGGATATAGACCGGCGGCGGCGGCGCCGGAGGCGGCTCGCGCACCGACTGAATCTGCGGCGCAGCCACCGGCGGCGGGAACGGCGACGGCGGAGTCACGACCGGCGGCGGCGGCGGCAGGACATTGTCCGGCGGCGGCGGCGGCGGCGGCTCCTCGGGCGGCGGCGGCTCTTCGACGTCCACCACATCCAATTTTTCGGCGAGCTTCTTGACGATGCTGATATTCAGGCCGTTGACCAGGCCGTAGCCCAGTCCCGCCGTCAGCAGTCCCACCAAGACGATCGCCACTACCCTGTTTTTAGGGTCGACACTATCACCATAAGCCATTCAGGAACGACGCTCCTTGCTAGATCATCCTGACACCAATCCAAACCGTCGGGGGGAGTTGCCAAATGCCCGGATAATTCCGATGCGTTCCGCAGACCCGGCGGGCGGCTTCCGGCTATTATGTTCTGTGCCGGACGCTTCGTCGGACGTCCTATCGCGGTGGCGGCAAGTTCGCAAACCCTTTATCAGCGGTTAATGTGGCGCGCGCCAAGATGGCACGCCGCCACCGCAACCGGTGTCAATGACAAACAGAAAGTGGACCCCCCATGCGCAAGCTCCTTCCCGCCATCGCGATCGCCCTGGCCGGCTTAAGCGGCGGAATCCCGGCGGTTTCCGCGATGCAGGTGCCCGCCGTCGCGCCGCCGCCGAGCCCGTACAGCTATGCCGACGTCGCCGATCTCGCCACCGCGGCGCCGATGGCGATCCATGCGCGCATCGCGTCGGCCACCGCGCTCAAACCCGAGCGGGCGCCCGGCGTCGCCGCGGGTTCGAGCCGATTCTATGTCGAGGCCGACGTCATCGGGCTGATTCGCGGCAAGGGACCGCTGGCGGCGCGCATATCTTACCTGGTGGACCTGCCGCTGGGTGCCAATGGCAAGCCGGTGAAGCTGAAAAAGAAGCAGCCCGTCCTGCTCTTCGCGCGCCCGGTCGCGGCGGGCGCGGCGGGATCGACCAGCACGAACAGCATCCGGCTGGTCGCGCCCGACGCCCAGCTGCCGTGGGATCCCGCGACCGAGGCTCGGCTGCGCGCGATCCTGACCGAGCTGGTCAAGCCGGGCGCGGCGCCCGCGATCAGCGGCTTCGCCAACGGCTTCCATGTGCCGGGCACGCTGCCGGGCGAAGGCGAGACCCAATTGTTCTTCGACACCGCGACCGGCGAGCCGATGTCGCTGACCATCCTGACCAGCGCCGACGGATCGCGGCGCTGGGCGGCGGCGTTCGGCGAGATCGTCGACGGATCGGCGGCGGTGCCGGCGCGCGATACGCTCGCCTGGTACCGGCTCGCCTGCGGGCTGCCGCGCCAGTTGCCGCTCGCCAAGCTGGCGGGCACGCCCCCCGAAGACCGGCGCAAGGCGGCGTCGGACTATGGCATCGTGCTCGGCGCGCTCGGCGACTGCACGCGGACGAGAAAGCCGCCGGCGGGCTAAGCCTCCTCCACTCTTGTTTCCTCGGTAAAAGCCGATAGGGGCGCAGGCTCTATATATAAGGAGTGCCTGCATGTCGCCTTCCCCCGCCCCCGCTGCCCCGCGCCCGCCGCTGCGCGTCGCACTCGCCGGGCTTGGCGTCGTCGGCGGCGGCGTCGTCCGCCTGCTGCAGGTCAACCGCGACCTGATCGCACGCCGCGCCGGGCGCGCGATCGAGATCGTCGCGCTGTCGGCGCGCGACCGCCACAAGGACCGCGGCGTCGACCTGTCGGCCTATCGCTGGGAGGATGATCTCGACGCCCTGGTCGCGGCCGACGATGTCGATGTCGTGGTCGAGATGATCGGCGGCGCCGACGGCATGGCGCTGACGCTGGCACGGCATACGCTGGGTGCGGGCAAGGCGCTGGTCACCGCGAACAAGGCGATGATCGCGCATCACGGGCTCGACCTCGCGCGGCTCGCCGAGGCGACCGACACGCCGCTGAAATATGAAGCCGCGGTCGCGGGCGGCATCCCGGTGATCAAGGCGATCCGCGAGGGTGCGTCGGCGAACGCGATCGCGCGCGTCTATGGCATCCTCAACGGCACCTGCAATTATATCCTCACGCAAATGGAGCGCAACGGCGCGAGCTTCGCCGACGCGCTCGCCGCGGCGCAGGCCGAAGGCTATGCCGAGGCCGACCCGACCTTCGACGTCGATGGCATCGACGCCGCGCACAAGCTGTCGATCCTCGCCGCGCTGTGTTTCGGGACGAAGCTCGACATCGGCGCGGTCGCGACGGGCGGCATCCGCGACCTGATCGCGGCGGACATCCGCGAGGCCGAAGCCTTGGGACACCGCGTCCGCCTGATCGGCATGGCCGAGCGCGATGGCAGCGGCCTGTATCAGCATGTCCAGCCGTGCCTGGTGCCCGCCGACCATCCGCTCGCCTATGTCCCCGGTGCGCTCAACGCCGTGGTCGCCGAGGGCAATTTTGTCGGGCGACTGTTCTTCGAGGGCGCGGGCGCGGGCGCGGGGCCGACGGCGTCGGCGATCGTCGCCGACATCATCGACATCGCACGCGACGAATATGGCCCCGCCTTCGCGATGCCGGTCGATGCGCTCGACGAGGCGCCCGCCGCCGACGCCGGGGCGCGGGTCGGCAAACATTATGTCCGGCTGGTCGTCGAGGACCGCATCGGCGTGCTCGCCGAAATCGCCACCGCGATGCGCGACGCCGGGGTGTCGATCGAAAGCTTCATCCAGCGCGGCACCGAGAAGGACGACGGCGTCGTCATCGCGATCGTCACCCACGAAGGCCCGGCGCGCGCGATCGCGGCGGCGCTCGCCACGCTCGCGGCGTCGGACCATGTCGTCGGCGCGCCGATGCACATGCCGATCCTCGCGCTCTAGCCCGCTTGAAATAGCCTTCGCCCCTGCTACCCATGCCCATGGGGAACAGGGGGCGATATCATGACGATAGAGATCGGACGCGGGCTGGCCGAAGCGCGGGCGCTGGCGGACGCGCATTGGCAGGCGCTGCTCGTCTATGCGGCGCTGGGGGTGGTCTTCCCCTTCCTGCTGCTGTCGAGCGATCCGATCTTCAGCCTGCGCAACATCATGGCGATCATTTCCGACCCCTGGACCAACCGCGTCGGCGGATCGATCACTGGGCCGCTCTATCTGCTCGGCATCGTCCTGGTCATCGTCTTCGGCGCGATGCTGGCGGCGTGGAACGCGCTGCTCGCCGAGATGCGCGAAGGCTATATTTCCGAGATCATGTACGGGATGGTCGCGGGCGTCGCCTATCTCCTCGCTTATCTGCTACTCTATCTGGTCGTCGCGCTGGTGCTGGTGCTGCCGGTCATGCTCGCGGTCGGCGTCAACGAATGGGCGGCGGCGAGTCCGGCCGTGTCCTCGATCCGCCAGCTCGTCTATTCGCTGATCGGATCGTGGCTCCTTGCGCGCTTCTGCCTCGTCGGGCCGATCATGGCTGCGGGCGGGCGGCTCGAGCCCTTTTCGCCCTATGTCGAATCATGGCAACGCACGGCAAGCGCCCAATGGTGGCTGTTCGGTTTCTTCCTGCTCTATAATCTTGCGTTCGGCATCGCGTTCGGCGGACTGGCCGTCGTCCACGGCATGGTCATCATCAACAATGCGCCGGGCAGCCTGCTCGAAACGATGATGAGCGTCGCTTGGGTGCTCTTGCTCGGTACCTATTTCATCGGGCAGTTGCTGGTTCCAGCCGGCCTCTATCGCGCGTCGCAGCCGGGCGCGACGGCGGCCGAGGTTTTCGCCTAGGGTTCGGGGTCCTCGGGCGGCGGCGGCACCCCGGTGTCGGGGTCGGTCGCACGCTTCGCCATTTCATAGAGATGATTATATTCGGGGCCGGGTTTGTAGCGGCCGCCCATCGACATCCAGTTGTGGGGCAATTTGTCCAATGGCGTCGGGTTGATGCCCGGCGCCGGCGGTCGGCTGTCCTTCGTCGATTTCCCCACCCCGGCGATCGCGCGCAGCTCGGGCGACAGCCGGTGGCGGTCGGTGTCGCTGCCGCAGACGTTGATCGATCCATCCTCGGCGGGTTTGCAGCGCTTGATCGGATCGACCAGGTCCTTGGCGTTGGCGGCGGCGCTTTCGGCATCGCGCGCGGGCCGGGGCGCGGGCGGACCCTGCACCTGCGCGGCGACGGGCGTCACAGCCATGACACAGGCGGCGGCGAGAGCGACGCCGAATCGACGGATGTATTCTCGACAAGCGGCGCGGGCGACCATATGGCGCGCACCATGCCCATGCGGCGGAACAAGTAAAGACGGAGAGTGGCGAAGATGACGAAGACCGGCAGCAATCTCGACCGGGTGCTCGTGCTCGAAATGGTGCGCGTCACCGAAGCCGCGGCGATCGCCGCCGCGAAGCTGATCGGCCGCGGCGACGAAAAGGCCGCCGATGCCGCCGCCGTCGAGGCGATGCGCACCGCATTCAACACCCTCTATATGGACGGCACGATCGTCATCGGCGAAGGCGAACGCGACGAGGCACCGATGCTCTTCATCGGCGAAAAGGTCGGCAATGCGCCGGGCAAGGGCCCGAAGATCGACATCGCGGTCGACCCGCTGGAAGGCACGACGATCACCGCCAAGGCCGGGCCTAACGCGCTCGCGGTGCTGGCGATCGCCGAGGAAGGCTGCCTGCTCAACGCCCCCGACGTCTATATGGACAAGCTGGCAGTCGGCGCCGGCTATTCGCCGAACATCGTCAATTTCGACAACAGCATCCGCGAGAATGTCGAGGCGGTGGCGCGCGAAAAGGGCTGCGGCGCCGAGGGCATCATGGTGTGCGTGCTCGACCGCCCGCGCCACGAGGCGATGATCGCCGAACTGCGCGCGCTGGGCTGCGGGGTCGCGCTGATCCCCGATGGCGACGTCGCCGGCGTGATCGCGACGACCAATCCCGAAACCAATATCGACATCTATATGGGCAGCGGCGGCGCCCCCGAGGGCGTGCTCGCCGCGGCGGCGCTGCGCTGCGTCGGCGGCCAGTTCAAGGGCCGCCTGCTGTTCCGCAACGACGACGAGCGCCGCCGTGCCGCCAAATGGGGTGTCGAGGACCTCGACCGCGTCTATGACCTCGAAGACCTCGCCAAGGGCGATGTCATCTTCGCCGCGACCGGCGTGACCGATGGATCGCTGCTGCGCGGCGTCAAGCACCGCCGCGACGGGGTGATGACGACCGAAACGGTGGTGATGCGCGCCTCGTCGGGCACCGTGCGCTGGGTCAAGGGCGAGCATCGCGAGGGGTGACGCGAAGCGTCGCGGCGGGATGATACGGCGCCAGCCGTGATCGCTTGCCGCCGATAATCTTTCATCCTAGGGGAAGATCACCGGGGCGATGCAACCTCCCGGACAAGCGCATCCGCGCTCAAGCGTTGCCTGTTTGTCTCCGATGCCCGGAGATGAGGAGGTTTGCTTGCGATATCTCTCCCTTCCCCTTCTGCTCGCGCTGTCGAGTCCCGCTTTTGCCGAGGACGGCCTGACCGTCACCGGCAGCGTGCGGCTTCGTTACGAAAGCATCGACGGACAGGCGCGAACCGGTGTCAACGACTCCGACGACCTGTTGAACCTGCGCAGCATCGTCGGCGCGGAATATCGCCGCAGCGGGTTTCGCATCGGCGGCGAGCTTTACGACAGCCGGGTCTATGGCGACGACCCCGGCACCCCGGTGACGACGGGCGAGGTCAATACATTCGAACTGGTGCAGGCCTATGTCGGGTACGACATCCCGGACGCGTTCGGCAAAGAGACGCGCCTGGGACTTCAGGCGGGCCGCTTCACGCTCAACCTGGGGTCGCGCCGCCTGATCGCCGCCGACGATTATCGCAATACCACCAACGGCTATACCGGATTGCGCGCTGACGTGGGTCTTGGCGGCGGCACGTCGGCGACGCTGATCTATACGCTGCCGCAGGTCCGCCTGCCCGACGATCGTGCTTCGCTCGACAACAACCAAGTGCGGTTCGATCGCGAGAGTTTCGATCTCGTCCTGTGGGGCGGGCTGGCGACCAAAAGGCTGAGCGACAAGGGACCGGCGCTCGAACTGTCCTTCTATCATCTCGGCGAGCGCGATGCCCCGCAGCGCCCGACGCGCGACCGGTCGCTCGACACCATCGGGCTGCGCCTCTACCGCGACCCCGCGCCGGGTCGCTGGGATTATGAGAGCGAGACCATCCATCAGGTCGGGACGATCAGCAGCAGCCTAACGCCGACCGCGGCGTCGCTCGATGTATCGGCGTGGTTCGCGCATCTCGAGGTCGGATATGGGTTTCGCCATCGCTGGTCGCCGCGATTGGCGCTGGAATTCGATTATGCCAGCGGCGACGGGCGCGGGAGCAAATTCGGACGGTTCGACACGCTGTTCGGCATGCGCCGGGGCGAGCTGGCGCCGGCGGGGCTGTATAATGCGGTCGGCCGCGCCAATCTGGTCTCGCCGGTGCTGCGCCTCGAAGCCACGCCGTCGAAACGGCTCGACGGCTTTGTCGCCTATCGCCCGCTGTGGCTCGCCTCGCGCTTCGACAGCTTCTCGACCACCGGCGTTCGCGATGCGAGCGGCAATTCGGGGCGGTTTGCGGGGCATCAGGTCGAAGCCCGGCTGCGCTACTGGCTGATCCCCAAACGCCTGCGGCTCGAATGGAACGGGTTGCTGCTCGCCAAGGGGCGGTTCCTGCGCGAGGCGCCCAATGCGCCGCGTGGCGGCGATACGATCTGTAATAGCTTCAACGCCACGGTCAGTTTCTGATCGACCCGCGCCGGCGGCGCTTGCCTCGACACTCCAACTGTATTACAATTACAATACAGTTGGAGTGTCCGATGCCGTCGCTGTTGCCCGCCCTAAAAAATCCCCGCCGCGATGCCCTCGGCCAGCGCCGCGCCCAGATCGCGCGCTTCGGCGAGGCGGGTCGCCGGGATCGTCTTGGGCGCCAAAATCGCCTCCGGCGTCTGCGCCGCCGTGTTGACGATGACCGGCTCCGCCACCCGTTTCAGCCGCCAGCCGGTGGCGATGCGGTCGAGCTGGCGTAGCGCGCCATGCCCATCCGAACCCGCGCAGATGATCGTCGCATAGGGGCGGCCTTCGAGCCGGCCGAGACAGGGGTAGTAGTTGCGGTCGAACATCTCCTTCATCGCGCCCGAGAGCGCGGCGAGATTTTCGGGGCCGATAAAGAGATAGCCGCCGGCCGCGAGCAGATCGTCGGGCGTGACATCCGCGGCGGCGATCAGCCTTGCCGTCGCGGCGCCTTCGGCGGCGGCGCGGGCGAGCACTTCGCTGCCGCCGGTGCGGCTGTGCCAGGCGATCAGCAGGGGCGGCGCGTCGGTCATGTGCCGATGCTTGCCAAGCGCGGGCACGCGGCGCAAGCTGCCCCCAAAAATGGGGGACGATGATATGCGCCGATTGACCGCCTTGCTGCTCGCCGCGAGCCTGCCGCTGACCGCCACCGCGCAGGATGCCGCGAGCGAGGCCACCCGCACCGCACAGGCCGAACTGGCGGCGCGCCTGCCGCTCGACGACCCGCGCGACATGGCGAATGCGACGCGCGGCAAGCTCGCCGAAATCCCCGAGGCGCTGATCACCGGCAAGGATGGCAAGATCGTCTGGGACCGCCGCCCCTATGCCTTTCTGAACAGCGCCGAGGCGCCCGATACCGTCAACCCGTCGCTGTGGCGGCAGGCGCGGCTCGATGCCGTGCACGGGTTGTTCGAGGTGGTGCCGGGCCAGATCTGGCAGATCCGCGGCTATGATATTTCGGTGATGACGATCATCCGCGGCAAGTCGGGCTGGATCGTCGTCGACCCGCTGCTGTCCGAGGAAGCCGCCGCCGCGGGGTGGAAGCTGTTCGCCGACACCGTCGAGGCGAAATCGGGCAAGCTGCCGATCAAGGCGGTGATCTTCAGCCACAGCCACAGCGACCATTTCGGCGGGGTCGGGGGGATCGTCACCCCCGAACAGGTGAAGAAAGACAAGATCCGCATCATCGCGCCGCACGGCTTTTCGGAGGAAGCGACGTCGGAAAATGTCCTCGCGGGGGCGGCGATGGGGCGGCGCGCGCTGTACATGTTCGGGTCGATCCTGGCGCCGGGGCCGGCGGGACAGGTCGACACCGGACTGGGGCCGAAGCTGTCGTCGGGGACGATCGGCTATATGGAGCCGACCGAGACGGTGAGCGAAAAGGGCGGCACGCTGACGATCGACGGGCTGGTCTTCGAGTTTCTCGACGCGGGCGGGACCGAGGCGCCGTCCGAGTTCGTCTTTTACATTCCCGCCTATAAGGCGCTGCACACGACCGAGGTGGTGACCCACACGTTGCACAATGTGCTGACGCTGCGCGGGGCGCAGGTGCGCGATGCCTTGCGCTGGTCGAAGGTCATCGACGCCGCATTGCTGCGCTGGGGCGGCAAGGCCGAGGTCGCACTGGCGTCGCACCACTGGCCGACCTGGGGCGCGGGCGAGGTGAGCAGCCTGCTGACCAACCAGCGCGACGCCTATCGTTATGTCCATGACCGCACTTTGTTTCTCGCCAATCGCGGCGCGACGCTCCACGAGCTCGCCGACGCGACCGCCGAGACGCCGGTGCAGGCGCGCGATTTTTCGACGCGCGGCTATTATGGCACGCTGAACCACGACATGAAGGCGACGTATCAGCGCTATTTCGGCTGGTGGGACGGCAATCCGGCGAATTTCAACCCGCTGCCGCCCGAACAATCGGCGCCCAAATATGTCGCGCTGGCGGGCGGGGCGGATAAATTGCTGGCATCGGGCAAGGCGGCGATCGCGGCGGGCGAGTATCGCTGGGCGGCCGAATTGCTGAACAAGCTGGTCTTTGCCCAGCCCGACAACCAGGATGCGCGCGCGGCGCTCGCCTCGGCTTACGACCAGCTCGGCTATCAGGCCGAATCGGGGGCGTGGCGGAACTATTATCTCGCCGCTGCCGCGAGCCTGCGCGGCAATGCGGTCGAAGCCGCGTCGGGCAATGGCCAGAGCCGCAGCTTCGTCAGCGCGATCCCGACCGCGGTGTTCTTCGACGCGCTCGCGACGCGCTTCGACGCCGCAAAGGGCGCGGGGCTGAGCGGGACGTTCCAGTTCGTCCTGCCCGACAGCAAGGAAGCGGTCGCGATCTCGGTCGGCGGCGGGGTCGAATTCCCGCGCTACGGCGTCACCGACCCGGCGCCGACCGCGACGATCACCATCGATCGCAAGACATTGGACGACGTCATGCTGGGGCAGGCAGGGTTCCCGGCGCTGCTGCAGTCGGGGGCGATCAAAATCGACGGCGACCGGATGGCGTTCCTGAGTTGGTTCGCGCTCCATCCGCCCGCCGACCCGCGTTTCAATATAGTTGTCCCTTGAGCGCCTGACCGACTAACGGAGGATCATGACCGACATCGCCGCCGCCCACCCGACCGATCCCTTCGATCCGCACGCGATCAACGCCGCCGAGGGGCTCGACCCGGTCGATCCGCGCTATGGCCATGTGCTGCGCGTGACGACCGCGATGAACCTGGTGCCGCTGGCGATCGGCGCGAGCGTGTTCGACGCGCTGCTGATCCGCCATCTCGAGGGGCCGTACGGGCTGATCACCGCGCTCGCCTGGCTGATCGCGATCATCGTCATCGTCAGCTTTCCATCGCGGCGCGTATCGCGCTGGGGGTACAAGATCGGCGAGGGACAGCTGCGCGTCGCGCGCGGCTGGCTGTTCCGCACCGACACGATCGTGCCCTTTGTCCGCGTCCAGCATATCGACGTCGGGCAGGGACCGGTCGAGCGCTGGTTCGGGCTGTCGCACCTGATCGTCCACACATCGGGGACGCACAACAGCACGGTCACCCTGCCCGGGCTGCCCGCCGACCTCGCCGCCGCGATGCGCGAGACGATCCGCCGCCATATCCAGACCGACTTCGCATGAGCGAGAGCGTCGCCGCCGATGCTCCGGCCCCGGCGGCCGAAGCCGACGCCGAACCCGATTGGCAGCGGCTGCACCCGGCGACGCTGGCGCTCGCGGTGGTCAAGCTGGGGCCGCGCAGCCTGAACTTCCTGCCCGCAGTCGCGGCGCTCGGCTTCACCGGCAACTGGGTGTGGATCGTCCCCGCGATCCTCGCCTTTCTGGTCATTTCGCTCGTTTCCGCCTGGCTCAAATGGCTGCGCTTTCGCTTCCTCGTCGGCGCCGACGAGATCGTCATCGAAAGCGGCATATTGTCACGCCAGCACCGCACCATCCCGTTCGACCGCATCCAGGACGTCGGCATCGAACAGGGCCTGATCGCGCGCGCGCTGGGCATCGCCAAGGTCGGGTTCGAGACCGGCGCCGGCGGCGCGGGCAAGGAGAATGAGGCCAATCTCGACGCGATCGGCCTCGACGCGGCGCAGGCGCTGCGCACGACCATCCGCGCGCATCGCAGCGAACCGGCCGCCGCAGCGCCCACCGCGGCATCGGCCGATCCGGCGGTCACCGCGACGGCGGGCGAAGACCGGCTGCTGTTCGCGATGGGGCCGCGCCGGTTGCTGCTCGCCGGATTGTTCAACTTCTCGCTCGCCGCGCTCGCCGTGGTCGGCGCGGGCATGCAGTTTTTCGACGGCCTGCTGCCGTTCGACTTCAATGTCTTCGACCCGCGCGACTGGATCGACATCGCCGGCCAATATGGGCTGGACCAGTGGGTGATCGCGCACCGCTGGATCGCCGGGCTCGGCGCGCTGATCTCGCTGCTGTTCATCGGTTTCGCGAGCGGTATCGCGACAATGCTGCTGGCAAACTGGGGGTTCCGCCTGACCCGCGAGCCGCGCTCGCTGCGCCGCACCCGCGGGCTGACGACGCGCACCGACGTCGCGATCCCGGTGCGCCGGGTGCAGGCGGCGATCCTCGTCACCGGTTGGTTCCGGCGGCGCTTCGGCTGGCACGAACTGCGGCTGCAAAGCCTCGCGAGCGACGGCGGCAAGGAGAAGGACCATCAGGTCGTGCCCTTTGCGCAGCTCGCCGACATCGACCCGGTCCTCGCCGAAATCGCGATCGCGCGCGCCGCCGAGGACGCCGACTGGCAGCACAGCCATCGCATCGTCGCGCTGGGCGGCTTCGTCGGCGCGACCGGCGCCACGATCGGCGGATTGACCGCCGTGTCGTTCGGGCAGCCGCTCGGCTGGCTGGGGCCGGTGATAGGGGTGCTGATCGCGCTGGGGTCGCTGTTCGCGGCGCGCTTCCACCGCTGGATCGACCTCGGCGAGCAGATCGCGATCCGGCGCGGGATGTGGAAACCCAAGACCACCCTGCTGCCGCACGCGTCGGTGCAGAGCGCCGACCTCAAGACCGACTTCATCCTGCGCCCGCTCGGCCTCGCGACATTGTTGTTCGGGGTGCCGGGCGGCAGTTCGCTGGCGAGCCACGAAATCCCCGCGATCCCGCTCGGCGTGGCACAGGCGTTGCGCACGCGCATCCTGACCGCCAAGGCACGGGCATGACCGACACCGCTCTGGGTATCACGCGCTCGATCGCCGGGCAGCCATGGCATTGGCGCCGCGCGAGCGCCGACATGGCGGCGGAGAATCTGGCACCCGACGATCTCGTCACCCAATTGCTGCTCGCGCGCGGGGTGCCGCGCGACGACCTTGAACGGCAACGGACTCCGACGCTGCGCGGCTTCATGCCAGACCCGGCGCTGTTCAAGGGCATGGACGAAGCCGCCACGCGGCTCGCCGACGCGGTCGAGCGACAAGAGGCGATCACTATCTTCGGCGATTATGACGTCGATGGCGCGACCTCGGCGGCGCTGCTGGTGCGCCTGCTGCGCGATCTCGATGTGCCGGTCGGCGCCTATATTCCCGACCGCTTGATGGAGGGCTATGGCCCGTCGGGCGCGGCGCTGGTCCGGATCGGCGAGGCGGGATCGAAACTGGTCGTTACCGTCGATTGCGGCGCGCAGGCGTTCGAAGCGATCGCCGAGGCCAATGCGGCGGGGATCGAGACGATCATCGTCGATCATCATCAATGCGCGACCACCCTGCCCGCCGCCTTCGCGGTGGTGAACCCGAACCGGCTCGACGAAGTCCCCGAAGCCGCCGCGCACGGCAATCTGGCGGCGGTCGGGGTCGCCTTCCTGCTCGGCGCGGCGTTGCTGCGCGTGCTGCGCGGGCGCGGCTATTTCGTGAATCGCGCCGAACCCGCGCTGCTCGACCTGCTCGATCTCGTCGCGCTCGGCACCGTCGCCGATGTCGCGCGGCTGACCGGTTTCAACCGCGCGCTGGTGACGCAGGGGCTGAAGATCATGGCGCGGCGCGGCAACATCGGGCTGGCGGCGCTGATGGACGCGGCGCGGCTGACCAAGGCGCCGACCGCGACCGACATGGGCTTTGCGCTCGGCCCGCGAATCAACGCCGGCGGGCGCGTGGGCAAATCGGACCTCGGGGTCCGGCTGCTGACGACGAGCGACCCGCAGGAAGCCGCCGACATTTCGCAGGAGCTTAACCGCCTGAACGAGGAACGCCGCGCGATCGAGGCAGGGGTGCTCGACGAGGCGATGGCGATGAGCGAGCGCGCCGCCAACGCGCCGGTCGCGATCGTCGCGGGCGAGGGGTGGCACCCCGGGGTGATCGGCATCGTCGCGGGGCGGCTGAAGGAGAAGCTCCGCCGGCCGGCGATCGTCATCGCGCTGGGCGAGGACGGTATCGGCAAGGGGTCGGGGCGGTCGATCAGCGGCGTCGACCTTGGCGCCGCGATCCTCGCCGCCAAGGAGAGCGGCCTGCTGGTCGCGGGCGGCGGTCATGCGATGGCGGCGGGATTGACCGTCGAGGCCGGCAAGCTCGACGCGCTCGGCGCCTTTCTCAACGAGCGGCTCGCCGCCGATGTCGAGCGCGCGAGCGGCGACCGCGCCTTGCTGATCGACGCGGTGCTTGCGCCGCGCGGGATATCGCCTTTGTGGTGCGAGGCGATCGAGAGCGCCGGGCCTTATGGCGCGGGCTGGCCGGCGCCGCGCGTCGCGACCGGGCCGGTGCGAATCGTCGAGGCGAGCATCGTCGGCACCGACCATGTCCGCCTGACGGTGTCGGGCGACGACGGGGCAAGGTTCAAGGCGATCGCCTTTCGCAGCGCCGAAACCGAATTGGGGCAGACATTGCTGCACGCTCGCGGGCGCAAATTATGGCTCGCGGGGCGCGCAAAGCGCGACGATTGGGGCAGCCGCCCCGCCGCCGAGCTGCATCTGGAGGATGCCGCCTGGGCCGATTAGCGGCATCTGGACGATGCCGCAGGGGCCGATTAGCGGCATCTCGGCGATGCCGCAGGGGCCGATTAGGGACGTCAGAGAGGGAAGCGGTCATGTACAGCCACACCACGCTCGGCATCGACGATTTCGCCCGCGCCGAACCCTTTTACGATGCGATCATGGCGGTGCTCGGCCATCCCGAACTGGTCCGCGAGAGCGCGGGCAAGGGCTATGGCACCCCCACCGGCCCCAAATTGTTCATCGGCCCCGCCTATGACCGCCAGCCGACGAGCGCCGGCAACGGCAGCCACCTCGCCTTCGTCGCCGCCGACCGCGCGACGGTCGACGCCTTCCACGCCGCGGCGCTGGCGAATGGCGGCAGCGACGCCGGTCCGCCGGGGCTGCGCCCGCACTATCATGCCGATTATTACGGCGCCTATGTGCGCGATCCCGAGGGCAACAAGCTGCAGGCCGTGTGCCATAAGCGGCATGGTTGAAGAAGCGCCGATAGAGTCCTTGACCATGGGGACATGCGCGGCTAATGCGCCGCTTCACCGAACGACGGCCCCTTCGTCTAGCGGTCTAGGACGTCGCCCTTTCACGGCGAAAACACGGGTTCGAGTCCCGTAGGGGTCACCATCTTTCGGTCTTCATGCCGAACCGGCATGCGCGGCCCCTTCGTCTAGCGGTTAGGACGCGGCCCTCTCACGGCTGAAACACGGGTTCGATTCCCGTAGGGGTCACCAAAGACCACCGGCATCCTCCTTCATCCAATCGCTCCATGTCGGCGCCAAAGCCGCGGGATTTTCGCTGGGCTTGTCGGCGCGCCACCGGCAGCACCGACGGCGTGAGCGAGACACAGGGCGAAATCCATCTGGTGCTGCCGGACCCCATCGAACGGGCCGCCTGTTTTCGTGTCCTCGCCGCCGGCGCGGCGCGGGTGGTGCGAAGCTTTGCCAGCGCCGACGATTATCTGGGCGCGGAGGCCGACCATGGCGGCGGCCTGCTGCTGTTTCACTGGCGCCAGCCGGGGGCGACGAGCGGCAGCGCGCTACTCGCCCACGTCGCCACGCGCCCCGACATCACCGCCTTTGTTGCCGCCGAGCGGCTGAGCCTCGACGAAACGCGGGTGATCCTGCGCGGCGGGGCGTTCGACCTGTTGCCCGCGCCGCTCGACCCGCGGCTGGTGCACCGCACCCTCGACCCCGCGTTCGGCGACTGGCAGCTTTGCCAGCGCGACCGCCTGATGCGCCGCACCGCCGCGGCGCGGCTCGCGGCGCTGACCCCGCGCGAGGTCGATATATTGGACGCGATCGCGGCGGGGCTGGGCAACAAGGCGATCGCCCGAAGGCTCGCGCTCAGCCCGCGCACGGTCGAGGTTCACCGAGCGAACATCATGCGCCGCGCCGAGGCGGGGAGCATCGCCGAACTGCTGCGACTGCGCTTCATCGCCGAATCGGGCCGCGACACAGCGGAAAATTCGTTCCGTTTCGGAGCATGATCGCCGCCCGGCGCGGTCAAATTCTTGCGGGCGCATCCGTAGAAGAGGATTGAACGGCGCATCGCCCTTTCGTTGGTCCCTAGGGGCGGCGCCGTTCGCTCCGCGCGGCCGGCCCCACCAGGCCGCTTCCATCGGCGGGCCGGCCGGGAGACCCCCCGGTCGGCCCCAACCGGTCGGTGCCCCGCCGATGCCCCCTAGCCGGTCACCAGCGCACGCTGCTCGGCGCGGCCCATCGAGAGCAGGATCGGGTCCGCCGCCTGCCGCGCCATGAAGTCGGCCTTGCCGCCGATCCCCTGCCAGGTGATGCCGATCAGCGCCTGCGCGATCGCCCCGCCGAGCGTGTCGCCGGGACCGGGCAGGATGACGACGTCGGGGGCGAACTCCTTGACCGCGACCTGCACCGACAGCGCGAAGTCGTAAGGCGCGAGGATCTGGTGGCCGAAGGTGTAATCCCACACAGCGACCGGGTCGCTGGCGAAACGCCGCCAGATATGACCGCGACCGTCGACCATCGGGATCGCGGGGGCGCCGAAGAGGCCGGCAGCCAGTTCGGCCTTCGCCTTGTCCGAACTGCCGAACATCAGCGGGGTGTGGAAGGGGCCGTGGCCGGCGAGGCGCAGCGGATCGCGGCCGGGGGTCGGCGGCGCCTCGGCGAGCAGCGCGGCGAGACCTTCCTCATTGCCCGCGAAGACGAGCATGCCGGCAAGGTCGATCGACAAGGCGAGCGCGTGGCCGGGGCGGGCATCGATGGCTGCGACAAGATCGAGCAGACGGTCGCGCAGACCGGGGACGGGGCGCCAATCCTCGTCGACCACCTGCAGCAGAATCTGCCCGCCGGGGCCGTGGGTCTGGCTGTTGAGGCCCATCGCGTTCGAGATGCGGAAGCCGTCGGCGACCGACACCGCGCCGCCGAGCGCGAGCGCGCTGTACCAGCCCATCGAATTGCCCGCGACGGCGACGATGTCGAAGCGGTCGCGGTCGATGCTCAGATAATCGAGCGCGGTGGCGGTGTAGATGAGCGGCGCCGCGACATCGCCGCGCATATGCGTCGCGACGCTGAAGCGATCGGCGCCGTCGAGGGTGCTGACGGTCGGCTGGCCGCGTTCGGCGCGCTGCGCGTCGAAATCGGCGATGATGCCGGCGAAACGCGCACCGTGGAGCCGGGCGATGCTGCCGAGTTCGCCCTTGCCATAGGTGCCGCGGCCGGGGGCGATAACGAGGGCGGTCCGGCGCGCGCTCATGCCAGCAGCTCCTTCGCGGCGGCGACAATCGAATCGCGGCTCGGCAGGGTGAGCGTCGCCGCGCGGCCGAGCGGGATGAAGCTGTCGTCGGCGGCGATGCGCTTCAGCTTTTTCTCCGGGGTGCGTTCGACGAAACTCGCCATCAGCGCCTCGCTCTGCGACCCGGTGATGCGGCATTCGTCGACGATCAGGATGCGCTTCGCATCGCCGACCGCGGCGACGAGCTTGTCCTCATCGACCGGGCCGAGCCAGCGCAGGTCGATGACGCGCGCCTTCACCCCATCGGCGGCGAGCAGTTTCTCGGCCTGCCGCGAGAGATAGGTGCCGTTGCCATAGGTGACGATCGCGAGGTCGGTGCCGTCGCCATGGACGCCGACATCGCCGAGCCGGATCGGCACGCCGTCGCCGGGGGCTTCATAGACGCTGGTCCACAGGCCGTCGCCCTCTTCGTGGAGGTCGCGGGTCATGTAGAGCGCGATCGGTTCGACGAACACGACGACGCGCTGCTCTTCGCGCGCCAGCCGGACGCATTCGCGCAGCATCGCGACCGCATCGCGCCCGTTCGACGGCACCGCGAGGATGACGCCCGGGATGTCGCGGAACACCGCGAGGCTGTTGTCGTTGTGGAAATGGCCGCCGAAGCCCTTCTGATAGCCGAGCCCCGCGATGCGGATGACCATCGGGTTGGTATATTGGCCGTTCGAGAAGAAGCTGAGCGTCGCCGCTTCGCCGCGGATCTGGTCCTCGGCATTATGGACATAGGCGAGGAACTGGATCTCGGGCATCGGCACGAAACCGTTGTGCGCCATGCCGATCGCGAGGCCGAGGATCGCCTGTTCGTCGAGCAGGGTGTTGACCACGCGCGACGAGCCGAAGCGTTGGTGGAGCTTGGCGGTGACGTTGTAGACCCCGCCCTTCGGCCCGACATCCTCGCCCGCGACGACGATTTCCCGGTGCGCGAGCATCAGGTCGGCGAGCGCCCAGCTCAAGAGCCGCGCCATGTGCTGCGGCTTGTCCATCTGACCCGCGTCGCTGCCGAACATCGCCTTGCGATCGTCGTCCGAGGGGGTGTTCGCACGGACCATGTCGCGCCGTGGCGGGACGATGCTGTCCATAACCTGCGCCGACGTGGTGATCTTGGGGCGCAGGATCGCCGCTTCGGCCTGCCGCGCCAGCGTTGCGCCGATCTCTTCATAAGCGTCGGCGATCTCGGACGCGGTCATCCAGCCCTGCTCGACCAGCAGCGCCGCGCCGGCGAGCAGCGGATCGCGCGCCTCGTCGGACTCGATCAGCGCTTTCGGCAGATAGGCGCCCTGCACGTCCGACCCGGCATGGCCATAGAGGCGGACGGTCGCCATGTGGAGGAACACCGGCTTGCGCAAGCGGCGCGCATAGTCGGCGGCCTCGCTGGCGCCGGCATAGGCCGAGGCGAGGTCGGTGCCGTCGCACTGGATATAGTGGAGCCCGGCGCGGTGGCGGAACTGCGCCTCGATCCAGCCGGTCGGGGTGCGCGTCGAGATGCCGATGCCATTGTCCTCGCACAGGAAGATCAGCGGCATCGGCGAACCCTGGAAGGCCGTCCAGCCGGCGGTGTTGAAAGCGCCCTGCGCGGTCGAATGGTTCGCCGAGGCATCGCCGAAGCTGGCGAGCACGACCGCGTCGTCGGGCAGCGGCAGGTTCTTCAGCCCCTGGCGCCGCGCGATGCCGATCGAAAAGGCGGCGCCGACCGCTTTCGGCAGATGCGAGGCGATCGTCGAGGTTTGCGGCGGAATGTTGAGCGGTTTCGACCCGATCACCTTGTGGCGGCCGCCCGAGATCGGGTCCTCGGACGAGGCGGCGAAGCTGAGCAGCATGTCCCAGGTCGGGGTCTGCCCCGGCACCGCGCGCGCGCGGTGGAGCTGGAAGGCGTTCGAGCGATAATGAAGGAACGCCATGTCGGAGACGCGCAGCGCCGCGGCGACCGCGGCATTGCCCTCATGCCCCGACGAGCCGATCGTGTAGAATCCCTCGGCGCGCGCCTGAAGATGGCGCGACAGCCGGTCCATCTGGCGGCTGGTCAGCTGCGACAGGAAAATGTCGGTCGCTTGCGCACGCGACAGGCCGGCCGCCCCGGGACCCGGCGCATCGGCGCGGTCGGGCAGGCGTCCGTCGGCCAGCGCGGCGAGGAATTTTTCATGTACCGCCTGAGCCGCGTCCACCCGGATCCTCCCATCATGACATCGTTACCGGTGCAACCATCACGCGCGCCGTCGCGGCGCGCTATGATGGCGCGTTTGCCTATGCAAGCATCTCTTGCCATCGCGACCGCGGGCGCGCTACCACTTGTCGCAATGATCCACCGGGGCGGAAGCATTATTTCAACATGATATCGCTGTGGATCGCCCAGGCGTCGGCCGCCGCGCAGCCGCCGAACGCCGATGCGACCGGGGGTTGGCTCGTCGATCCCGAACTCGTCGCACCGGGCTATACCCAGACGATGGCCGGCGACACGATCCAGACCGCCTTCCCGCCGCCCCCGCCGCCGCCGAACACCCCCGAATGGCTGAAGACGCTGGGCGACGCGGTCCGCAGCCTGTTCGACTGGCTGTCGCCGCTCGGCGAGCCCTTGCTGTGGATCGGCGGCATCCTGCTCGTGCTGCTGCTGCTCTATCTGTTCGTCCCCGCCTTTGCCCAATGGGTCGACGACCTGCGCTATCGTCGCAAGCGCCAGGCGCTCGCCGACGAGGCCGATCTGGCGGGCCATGCCGAGGCCGGCGCGGCGCGCATCCTGCTCGGCGAGGCCGACGAACTGGCGGCGGCGGGGCGCTATGCCGAGGCGGTCCACCTGCTGCTCTATCGCAGCGTCGCCGACATCAGCGATCGCCGCCCGGGGCTGGTCCAGCCGGCGATGACCTCGCGCGACCTTGCCGCAGCGACCGACCTGCCCGGGGTCGCACGCGAGGCGTTCAGCCGCATCGCGCGCGCGGTCGAGATCAGCCTGTTCGGCGGCCGCGCGATCGACGCCGGCGCCTGGGAACAGTGCCGCAGCGCCTATGCCGAGATGACGGTGCCGCGAAACTGGGTCCGCACATGAGCAACAATGCGACCGGCGAGACCAGTTTCAACCCGCGGCTGATGGTCGGCATCGTCGTGCTGGGCATCATCGCCTTCATCGCGCTGTGGGCGCTGATCGCGCTGGGGCCGCAGATCGGCAGCGGCAACGACGGCAAGGGCCATGCGCTGTCGAAGGCGGCGCCGGGCTATGCCGGGATCGTCGACCTGATCGAGCGCGCGGGCGCATCGGTCGACGTGCGGCGCAGCACCAAGCCCTATGTCTATGAAGATTACGAACCGCTGGTCGTCCTGACCCCGACGCACCAGACGCGCCCCGAGGAAATCGCCGAACTGATCGCCGGCGCCGGCGGGGCGCCGGTGCTGATCGTGCTGCCCAAATGGCGGGCGGGGCGGCTTCCCGGTACCGACACCAAGCCGGGCTGGGTCAGCGGCGGCTATCCCATCGTGCCGCCGTCGAAGCTGCTGCCGTCCGAACATTTCGGCAAGGTCGACATCCGCGCCGAGAAAGCGGCGGCGGCGCCCGCGCCCGCCTGGCTCGCCGGGCGGAACATCAGCGTGGCGCTGCCCGTCAATGTCCAGACCGTCGCCGGCGACGACATCGAAACGCTCGCCGCCGGCCCGCGCGGCGGCGCGGTGCTGGCACGCGCGAAATCGCACGATTATTACATCCTCGCCGACCCCGACCTGATCAACAATTTCGCCTTTGCCACGCCGGACGGCGCGCGCGGCGCGGTGACGCTGATCGACGCCATCGCCGAGGATGGCGACGCCGCCGACGGGCTCGCCTTCGACGTCACGCTGAACGGGCTCGGCGGCGGACGCTCGCTGCTGCGCTTCGCCTTCGTCCCGCCCTTCATCGGCATCACGCTCTGCCTGATCGCGGCGGGGCTGTTCGCGCTCTGGCAGGCGTGGGCGCGCTTCGGCCCGGCGCTGACCCCGCAGCGCGCGATCCCGGTGTCGAAGGCGGCGCTGATCGCCAACAGCGCCGACCTGATCAAGCAGGCGGGCCGCGAGCTCGAGGGAGCGGGCGATTATGTCGCGAGCCTGCGCAGTGCGATTGCGCGGCGGCTCCACGCCCCGGCGGGGCTCGACGCCGCAGCGACCGACGGCTGGATCGACCGGCATTTGCCGCCCGGCAGCAATCTTTTCTCGGCGCTCGCGCGGCGCTTGCCGTTCGCGCGCAACAATCATGAATTCCTCGCAGACGCACAGGCGCTGCACGACATCAGGAAGGACTTAATCCGTGACAGCTGAACCGATCGCCAAGGGAGACGGGGCCAAGGGCATCGAGCGCGTGCAGGCCTTGGGCGCCGCGATCGACGCCGAGGTCGCCAAGGCGGTGTTCGGGCAGGGTCCGCTGACCCGCATGGTGACGATCGCGCTGCTCGCGGGCGGGCATGTCCTGCTCGAAGGGCCGCCGGGAACCGCCAAGACCCTGCTCGCACAGGCGTTCGCGCGCGCGACCGGGCTCGATTTCGGACGCATCCAGTTCACCCCCGATTTGATGCCGGGCGACATTTTGGGGTCGAACCTGTTCAACTTCCAGACGTCGGCCTTCACGCTGACCAAGGGGCCGATCTTCACCGAATTGCTGCTCGCCGACGAAATCAACCGCACCCCGCCCAAGACGCAGGCGGCGCTGCTCGAAGCGATGCAGGAACGCCGCGTGACGATCAACGGCGAGCCGCACGTCATGAGCCCGCGCTTCACCGTGCTCGCGACGCAGAACCCGATCGAGCAGCAGGGCGTCTATCCGCTGCCCGAGGCGCAGCTCGACCGCTTCCTGTTCAAACTGGTCGTCGGCTATCCCGACGCCGCCGAGGAACGGCGGATCGTCGCCGAACATGGCGGGCGTTTCAAAAGCCCCGCGGTCGCCGATTTCGGCGTGTCGCAGGTCGCCGACGCGGCGGCGATCGGCGAAGCGATCGACGTGATTTCGACCGTGCGGCTGGCTGACGAGATCGTCGATTATATCGTCCGCCTGATCCGCGCGACGCGCGAGAGCGCCGACCTGGAGTGCGGCGCAAGCCCGCGCGCCGCATCGCTGCTGGCGCGCGCGGCGAGCGCCGCCGCGGCGCTCGACGGGCGCGACTATGTCATCCCCGACGACATCCAGCGCCTCGCCGCCGGGGTGCTGCGCCACCGCGTCATCCTGTCGGCGGCGGCCGAGATCGAAGGGCGCAGCGTCGAACAGGTCGTCGCCGCGCTGCTCGAGCGCGAGGAAGTGCCTCGGTGATCTACCCGACCCGCCGCGCGGTCCTCTTGCTGCTCGCGGGCGCGCCGGTCGCGCTTTTGCTCGGGCTGATCCGGCCCGAGCTGTGGCTCGTCGCGCCGGGGTGGATCGGGTTCATCACCGCCTGCCTGCTGATCGACGGCGTCGCCGGTCCCCATCCGCGCGGCCTGGCGCTCGACACCCGTTTCCCGCACCAGGTCGGGGTCGGCGATCCGTTCGACCTCAGGCTCACCGCGACGAGCGAGCGCGGCGTGCCGCGCCATGCCGAAGTCGCGCTGGCGGTCGATGAGCGGCTCGCGGTCGGCGGGCGGCTGTCGGACGAGATGCGCGCCGCCGAAAGCGAGGACGGCACACGCCGCGCGCTCGTCCGGACGCTGAGCCTGTCGGCCGCGCGGCGCGGCAAGGCGGTGATCGACAGCCTGTGGATTCGCTGGCGCGGGCCGCTGGGCCTTGTGTGGAAACAGCGCAAGTTCGCGGTCGATGGCAGCATCGCGGTCGTCCCCAGCCTGCGCGCGGTGACCGAGGAAGGGCGCCGCCTGTTCCAGCGCAACAGCTGGTTCGGGCTGCGCCAGCAGCGGATGCGCGGCGAGGGCGCCGAATTCGAGGCGCTGGCGGAATATCAGCCTGGCATGGACCGGCGCGCGATCGACTGGAACGCGTCGGCGCGGCATGTGAAGCTGTTCGCCAAGGAATATCGCGTCGAACGCGACAATCGCGTCGTGCTGGCGATCGACGCCGGACGGACGATGTCCGAACCCGTCGGCGGCATGCCGCGCGTCGACCGCGCGGTGTCGGCGGCGCTGCTGCTCGCCTATGTCGGGCTGAAGATGAACGACCGGGTCAGCCTGTTCTCCTTTGCGGCCAAGCCGCAGGCGATGACCCCCGCTTACATGCACACCCAGGATTTCCCCGCGCTGCAGCGTGCCGCGAGCCTGGTCGACTATGCCCATGTCGAGAGCAATTTCACCCTCGCGCTGACGACCCTCTCGGCGCAGCTCAACCGCCGCTCGCTGATCATATTGTTCACCGAATTCACCGACGCGACGAGCGCCGACCTGATGATCCGCGCCGCCGGGCGGCTGGTCAAGAAACACCGCCTGCTGTTCGTCGTGCTGAAGGACGAGGAACTGGAGAGCGAAGAGAAACGCCGCCCCGAAAGCGCCGCCGACGTCACAAGGTCGAACGTTGCCGCGGCGATGCTGCGCGACCGGCAGCTGGTGATCGCGCGGCTGCAGCGGCTGGGCGCCGACGTGCTCGAAGTGCCCGCCGACACGATGACGGCGGGGGTGGTCGACGCCTATCTGGGCATCAAGCGCGAGGGCAGCCTGTGATCCCCGACCTTCTCGTCGCCGCGGCGCTCGACGCGCCCGCCTTTTCGACCGGGCGCTTTCGCGCCGAGCGCGAAGCCGACTGGATCGCCTTCGACGCGCTGCTCACCCGGCTCGAAAAACGCGGCGCCAAGGGACTGTCGAGCGAGGAACTGCTGCAGCTGCCGGTACTGTACCGCGCGACCCTGTCGTCGCTGTCGATCGCGCGCGCGACGAGCCTCGACAAGGCGCTGCTCGATCACCTCGAAGCGCTGTCGATGCGCGGCTATTTCCTGATCTATGGCGTGCGCCAGTCGCGGTTCGACCGGATGGCGCGCTTTTTCACCCGCGACTGGCCGCTGGCGGTGCAGGCGGTGTGGAAAGAAACGCTGATCATCGCGGCGATCATCATCCTGGGGGCGATCACCAGCTGGTCGCTCGTGTCGAGCCAACCCGACTGGTATTACAGCTTCGTCGACGAGGGGATGGCGGGCGGGCGCGACCCGCGCGCGACCGCCGCATATCTGCAATCGACGATCGGCCATGGCAAGGCGGCGGCGTCCGAGGACGAAGGCGCGCTGCACGTGTTCGCCACCTTCCTCTTCACCCACAACAGCCAGGTGTCGATCCTGTCCTTCGCGCTGGGCTTCGCCTTCGGCATCCCGACGATGATGCTCGAATTCTATCAGGGGATCAGCCTGGGGGCGATGGTCGCGGTGTTCACCGGCAAGGGGCTGGGCTATGATTTCGGCGGCTGGCTGTTCATCCACGGCACCACCGAATTGTTCGCCGCCGCCTTGTCGGGCGCGGCGGGACTGCGCATCGGCGCCGCGGTGGTCTTTCCCGGCGCGCGCAGCCGGTTGCAGGCGGCGTCCGATGCCGGGCGCACCGCGGGCAAGGTGATGGTCGGGGTGATCATCATGCTGCTCGTCGCCGGACTGCTCGAAGGCTTCGGGCGCCAGCTGATCACCGACACGGTGATGCGCTACGGCATCGGCACCGTGATGCTGCTCCTGTGGCTGGGCTATTATTATATCCCGCGGCGGAGCACGGCGACATGAGCGCCACGGCGAACGCGAAAATGCGGACCGCGCAAAAGGGCAAGATCCGCCAGTTCATCACCCCCGAGGGGGTCGACCTCGAGCTCAAGATCGCGAGTTCGGGGCTGCGTTTCGGCGCGCTGATCGTCGACCTCGGCATCCTGCTCGCGATCATGATCCTGTTCTCGCTGTTCCTCGACTGGATCGACGCCGCCGCGTCGCGCGACCTGATCGAAATGATCTGGCTGCTCGGTTTCTTCGTGCTGCGGACCTTCTGGTTCATCGGCTTCGAACTCGGCCAGCGCGCCGCGACGCCGGGCAAGCGCCTGATGGGGATTCGCGTCGTCGCGCGCGACGGCGGCCGGCTGACCGCCGACGCGGTCGTCGCGCGCAACCTGATCCGCGAGCTCGAACTGTTCCTGCCGCTGATGATGCTGGGCTTCGGGGCGAGCGAGGATGCGGTGTCGGGCTGGACCGCGTTCGCCGGGGTCGCCTGGTCGCTGACGCTGAGCCTGTTCCTGCTGTTCAACAAGGACCGGATGCGGATGGGCGACCTGATCGCCGGGACGTGGGTGGTGATGGCGCAGCGATCGAAGCTCGACCATGACATCGCCGCCGAGGCCGAGGCGGCCGGGCCGATGGCGTTCAGCGAGGCCGAACTGTCGGTCTATGGCATTTTCGAACTGCAGGAGCTCGAGCGGGTCTTGCGTATCCGCGATGCGCGCGCCATGCGCGAGGTCGCGGACACGATCCGCGCAAAGATCGGGCGGCCGGTCGCGGAGGAGGACGATGTCTTCCTCCTCTCCTATTACCGCCAGCTGAAAGCCCGGCTCGAACGCAAATTGCTGTTCGGCAAGCGGCGAGAGGATAAATATGCCAGCGACTGACATCGCCATGCTTTCGGTTACCGACGCGCTGCACAAGCGCCGTTCGGTCCGCGCCTTCACGCCGCAAGCGGTCGACCCGGCGCTGCTGACCCAAATTTTCGCCGCCGCGCAGCGTGCGCCGTCGGGCGGCAATCTCCAGCCCTGGCAGGCCATAGTGGTGGCAGGGAGCGACTGGCAGGCGGTCAAGGATGCGGTCGCGGCGCGCATCGCGATGGGCCGCGAGGGGCATCAACCCGAATATGACATCTATCCCAAGGGGCTGACCGAGCCGTGGGAAACGCGGCGTTTCGGGGTCGGCGAGGGGCTGTACGCCGCGCTCGGCATCCCGCGCGAGGACAAGAAGGCTCGGCTCGGCCAGTTCATGAACAATTACACCGGTTTCGGCGCGCCGGTGATGCTGTTCCTCCATTGCTCGCGGATCATGGGGCCGCCGCAATGGTCCGACATGGGCATGTGGCTGCAGTCGGTGATGCTGCTGCTCGTCGAGGCGGGTCTCGCGAGCTGCCCACAGGAATGCTGGGCGATGTACGGCGCGACGATCCGCGAGACCCTGGCGCTCGGCGACGACCAGATCTTGTTCACCGGGCTCGCGATCGGTTACGCCGACGAGGAAGCGGCGGTGAACCAATGGCCGGTGCCGCGCGTTGGCATCGACGAAGTGGTCGATTTCCGGGGATTTGCATCGTGAGCCGAAAACGCGCCTGGTGGCGCTACAGTATCGCCCTGCCGTTGACGCTCGCGATCGCGAGTTGCACCGCGGTGCCGACCCCGGCGCCGGCGCCCGCGCCGGCCCCGGTCGCCGCGACACCCCGGCCGGCCCCCGCGCCGGTTCCCGCTCCCGCGAAAGCCTGGGACGAGCGGCGCCTCGATGCCGGCGAGTGGCGCTATGACGCGGCGGCCCGCACCGCGAGCTTCGCGCAGGCGGGCGTCGCGTCGCCGCTGGTGACGATGGCGTGCAGCGGCGGATCGATCGAGCTTGGCGCCGGGCTCGGCGCCGGCGAGACGCTCGACGTCGATCTGAAGACCAGCGCCGGCACCGACCGGCTGCGGCTGAGCGGCGGCCGCGTGACGCTCGGCAATCGCGACAGCCGGCTCGACCGCATCGCCTTCAGCCGCGGCCGCTTCGCGCTGGAAGCGAGCAATGGCAGCACCCTGACGCTGCCGGTCCAGTCCGAAATCGGCCGGTTGATCGAGGATTGCCGCGGGTAAAGACCGTCGCCCCCGCGAAGGCGGGGGCTGCCATCGGTATACGCCGTGGTGCCGAGTAAGGCCGCCCGCAGCCCCCGCCTACGCGGGGGCGACGGAAATTTTTAAGCCCCCAGCTGCACCGTCCCGCCCTTGATCCAGCCCCAGCGGCACGGACCCTGATATTCGCGCGCCGAGCGCACCGGCCGCGTGACGTCGCAATAGGCCGGATCGCCGCCGGGCGCGGCGAAGACGATACCGAACCAGGCGTCGTCGTCGGTCGCCTCGCATAGCGACACCGACGTGCCCCCCGCGAGCTTCGCCTTGACCGCGCGCGTTTCGCCGGGCGCCCAATAGACGTCGGTGCCGCCGGGCTTGACGCGCGAGGTGCTGGCGCAGGCGGGAAGCTGCGGCCCTTCGGTCCCGGTCTTCACCGGACGCGAGGCGAGCGGTTCGCCCGCGACGGCGGGGGCGTTGTCGGGCGGCGGGGCGGGCTGCGAACAGGCCGCGACCGAGAGCGCGAGAAGCAGGGGAAGCGAGCGGGCGAGACGAGGTTTCATACCCCGAAACTAGCCGCCGCGACGCGGGCGCGCAACGCTCGATCCGAAAGGAGCGAGAGCCGCATTTTCGCTTGGGTTTTGGCGACCCCGACCCTATATAATCGCTATGACGGACACCCCAGAAAATATCGCGCCGAGCGCCAACGCCAACCTGCCCAATGTGAACGCCTATGGCGCCGATTCGATCAAGGTTCTCAAGGGCCTCGACGCGGTACGCAAGCGGCCGGGCATGTATATCGGCGACACCGACGACGGGTCGGGGCTGCACCACATGGTGTTCGAGGTTTCGGACAATGCGATCGACGAAGCGCTCGCGGGCCACTGCGACCTCGTCCTGATCACGCTGAACAGCGACGGGTCGGTCAGCGTCGAGGACAATGGCCGCGGCATTCCGACCGGCATCCACGCCGAAGAAGGCATTTCGGCGGCCGAGGTCATCATGACCCAGCTCCACGCCGGCGGGAAGTTCGAAAACACCAGCGACGATAATGCGTACAAGGTGTCGGGCGGCCTGCACGGGGTCGGCGTGTCGGTCGTCAACGCGCTGTCCGAATGGCTCGAGCTGACGATCTGGCGCGACGGCGAAGAGCATTGGATGCGCTTCGAACATGGCGATTCGGTCGGCCCGCTCAAGGTCAACGGCCCTGCCCCGGCGGGCAAGAAGGGCACGCGCGTTACCTTCCAGGCATCGACCGAGACGTTCAAGAATGTCCTCGAATTCGATTTCGAAAAGCTGGAACACCGCTATCGCGAGCTTGCCTTCCTGAATTCGGGGGTGCGGATCAAGCTGGTCGACGCGCGCCACGCCGAGCATGTCAGCCATGACCTGTTTTACGAGGGCGGCATCGCGGCCTTCGTAAAATATCTCGATCGCAACAAGACCCCGTTGCTGGCCGATCCGATCGCGATCAGCAGCGAGCGCGACGGCATCGGCATCGACGTCGCGCTCGAGTGGAACGACAGCTATTATGAAAATGTCCTCTGCTTCACGAACAACATCCCGCAGCGCGACGGCGGCACGCACCTCGCGGCGTTCCGCGCCGCGCTGACGCGCACGATCAACGGCTATGGCGACAAGTCGGGCATCCTGAAGAAGGAAAAGGTCAGTCTGACCGGCGACGACATGCGCGAAGGGCTGACCGCGATCGTGTCGGTCAAGCTGCCCGACCCCAAATTCAGCTCGCAGACCAAGGACAAGCTGGTCAGCAGCGAAGTGCGCCAGCCGCTGGAAAGCCTGATGGCCGACCGGATGACCGAATGGCTGGAGGAAAATCCCGCCCATGCGAAAGCCGTGATCCAGAAGGTGATCGACGCCGCGGCCGCCCGCGAAGCCGCGAAAAAGGCGCGCGAGCTGACGCGGCGCAAGGGCGCGATGGATATCGCGAGCCTGCCCGGTAAGCTCGCCGACTGCCAGGAACGCGACCCCGCCAAATGCGAACTCTTCCTGGTCGAGGGTGACTCGGCAGGCGGCAGCGCCAAGCAGGGCCGCGACCGCCATGTCCAAGCGATCCTGCCGCTGAAGGGCAAGATTTTGAACGTCGAGCGCGCGCGCTTCGACCGCATCATCTCGTCGAAGGAAGTCGGGACGCTGATCCAGGCACTCGGCACCGGGATCCGCGACGAGTTCAACCTCGAAAAGCTGCGTTATCACAAGATCGTGATCATGACCGACGCCGACGTCGACGGCGCGCATATCCGCACGCTCTTGCTCACCTTCTTCTATCGCCAGATGCCCGAGATCATCGAGGGCGGTCACCTCTACATCGCCCAGCCGCCGCTGTACAAAGTCGCGAAGGGACGCAGCGAGGTCTATCTCAAGGACGATAGCGCGCTCGAAAATTACCTCGTCGACGGCGGGATCGATGCGCTGATGCTCGAGACGAGCGGCGGGGCGCGGTCGGGCAACGACCTGCGCGACCTGATCGAGCATGGCCGCCGGCTGCGCGCGCTGATGCGTTATGTGCCGCGCGGGCATAATTACGAGCTGGTCGAGGCGCTGGCGCTCAACGGCGCGCTCGATCCCGAACTCGACAGCGCGGGCCGCACCGCGGCCGGCGTGCGCGCCGCCGAATGGCTCAACGCCGCCGAGGGCGCGCTTACCGGCGGCAGCGAGGCGAAATGGACGATCGTCGCGGTGGATGGCGGCTATACGCTCGAAAAGCGTTGGCGCGGGGTCAGCGACCATCATGCGATCGACGCGGCCTTCCTGGCGAGTCAGGAAGCGCGGCGGCTGCACAAGCTCGCCGGCGAACAGGCCGACACCTATGCCCGCCCGGGCCGCCTGGTGAAGGGCAGCAGCGCCGCGGCGCAGGCCGCCGAAGCGGCGGCGCTCGCCGCCGCCGAAGCCGACAGCGACGCCGAGACGAGCGATAGCGACCTGCCTGCGGCCGCCACCGGCAAGACGACGCCGATCACCCGCCCGTCCGAATTGCTCGAAGCGATTTTCGCGCACAGCCGCAAGGGGCTGTCGATCAGCCGCTACAAGGGGCTGGGCGAGATGAATGCCGAGCAATTGTGGGAAACCACGCTCGATCCGTCGAACCGCACGCTGCTGCGCGTCGAGGCCGAACAGGCCGATATCGCGCACGAGATCTTCGAGCGGCTGATGGGCGACGAGGTCGAACCGCGGCGCGATTTCATCCAGACCAACGCGCTGTCGGTCGCCAATCTCGACGTCTGACCGCAAATCCCGCGCGGCGTAACGCGGACCGGCTTGCCTCGGCAAGCCGGGGCTGCTTGCTGCCGCCGAGGACAAAGGGGAGGATGTCATGCGGGGCTTTGCCGCCATGCTGATGCCGCTGTTGCTGGCGGTTCCGGCCGTCGCGCAGGACGCCGATGGCGATGACGGGGTCGTCGTCGAAACCGAGCTTTCGAGCGGGATGGCGAGCTATTACAGCCGCGAGCTGGAGGGCAATCGCACCGCCAACGGCGAAATCTGCGATCCCGACGACCTGACCGCGGCGCATCGCACCCTGCCCTTTGGCAGCAAGGTGCGCGTCACCAACCTGGCCAATGGCGAGAGCGTTATCGTGCGGATCAACGACCGCGGCCCGTTCGGGCGCGGGCGGGTGATCGACATCAGCCATGCCGCGGCCAAGGAAATCGGCATGCACCGCAGCGGCACGGCGCGGGTGAAATTGACGCTGCTCGACGACTGAAGGCGCGGCCTTAGTCGAACACCGACCAGCCGGCGGCATAAGCGAAATGTTCGAGCGCGATCGCGCCGACCAGCGAGGTGCCGGCTTCGTTCAATCCCGGCGACCAGACCGCGATCGATCCCTGCCCCGGCGCGATGCAGAGGATGCCGCCGCCGACGCCGCTCTTGCCCGGCAGGCCGACCCGGAAGGCGAATTCGCCGCTGTTGTCGTAATGGCCGCAGAGCATCATGATCGCATTGATGCGCCGGGCGCGGTGCGGTTCGACCAGTTGTTCGCCGGTGCGCGGGTCGCGGCCGTCCATCGTCAGGAACAGTCCGGCCTTTGCCAATTGGGTGCAGCTCATGGCGATCGCGCATTGCCGGAAATAGACGCCGAGCGTCGTTTCGACGGGGTGACGCAGGTTGCCGAAGGCGTCCATGAAATGGGTCAGGCTGCGGTTGCGGGCGCCGGTTTCGGATTCGGAAAAGGCGACGTCGAGGTCGATGTCGACCCCCTCGTCACCGGCGCGGGCGCGGATGAAGGCGAGGATTTCCTCGATCACCGCATCGCCGTCGCGGCCGTCGATCAGCCGGTCGGTGGTGGCGATCGCGCCGGCGTTGATCAGCGGATTGCGCGGGATGCCATGCTCGGTCTCGAGCTGGACGATCGAGTTGAAGGCGCTGCCCGAGGGTTCGCGGCCGACGCTGTCCCACAGCGAACTGCCGACGCGGCGCAAAGCGAGCGCCAGCGTGAAGACCTTCGACACCGACTGGATCGAAAAGGGCGTGTCGGCGTCGCCCGCGACGTGCATCGTGCCGTCAGGGAGCGCGAGCGCCATGCCGAAATGGTTCGGATCGACGCAGGCGAGCGCCGGGATATAGTCGGCGACCTTGCCCTGCCCGCGGTGCGGCAGCGCGACGGCATAGGCCTCGGCGAGGCAGCGGGCGAGATCGACAGTCATGCGCTTTTCCTAGCAACTTCATTCGCGATTGCATGTATTTTCATTTTTATAAAAATATTGTACGATAGTGAAATCATCTGCGAATCGGGAGAGATATCATGGTCGATCATCCACGCGGCAAGGGGCTTTCGAGCGCCGTGAGTTATCAGGACAGCAAGGCGGCGTTCCGCTGGCTGGAGGAGGCCTTCGGGTTCGAGCCGTTGTTCGTGCTGCTCGATGCCGAGGGCAATCTGGCGCACAGCGAGATGGGCTATGGCAATTCGGTCGTGATGGTCGGCAATGAATGGTCCGACGACCACAAGAGCCCGAAATCGATCGGCGGCAAGAACAGCCAGTCGGTGCATGTCCAGCTCGCGGTCGGCGAGGATATCGACGCGCATTGCGCGGTCGCGCGGGCCGCGGGAGCCGAAATCCTCGCCGAGCCCGAGACGCAATTCTATGGCGACCGCAGCTATCGCGCCAAGGACCCCGAGGGGCATATCTGGACCTTTGGCGTCACCGTCGCCGAAAAGACAGCGGAAGAGTGGGACGCCGAGGGCGGCTTCACGACGAAGACGCGGCTCGACGATTGAGCGCCGAAAGATCGAGCGAGGCCGTCGATCGCCTGTTCGCCGCGCTCGCCGACCCGAAGCGGCGCCGCGCGGTCGAGTTGCTCGGCGGGCGGCCGTATAGCGCGGGCGAGCTAGCCGACGCGCTCGGGCTGGCGCCGCCCGCGATGAGCCGCCATCTGCGCGCGCTGAAGGAGGGCGGGCTGGTCGAAGACGGCCATCCGATGTTCGACGCGCGGGTGCGCATCTATCGGCTGAAGGCCGGCGCGACCGCCGAACTCAAGCAATGGCTCGCCGAAACCGAGGCGCTGTGGAGCGACCAGCTCGCGGCGTTCAAACACCATGTCGAGGGCGACGCATGAGCGCGGCGGTGATCGTCGCGCTGCGCGTCGCGGCCACGCCGGCCCGCGCGTTCGACGTCTTCACCCACGAGATCGGGCTATGGTGGAAAAGCCATGCGCTGTTCGAAGTGTCGCGAAAGGGCGACGGCGCGTTGCGATTCGACCCCGCGGGTCCCGAGGGGCGGCTGGTCACGCGCTTCGCCGACGGCACCGAGTGGGAGATCGGGCGCGTCCGTTGCTGGTTGCCCGGAGAGCGACTGGCGTTCGGCTGGCGCCTGCCAAGTTTTCGCGCCGATCAGGCGACCGAGGTCGAGGTGCGCTTCGAGGCGGTCGGCGCCGAGACGCGGGTGACGGTCGAGCATCGCGGCTGGGATACGATCCCGCAGAAACATGTCGCGCGCCACGGGTTCGAACTGATGCTGTTCCAGCGGCGGCTCGGCGAGCATTGGCGCGGGTTGCTGGGGGCTATGGGGGCGCGGGTTTGAGGTGATCCTCCCCCTCCCCGTTCCGGGGAGGAGCGCTCAGCTATTGCGTCGCGGCGTTCGCCTGCGCCTTGGCCAGGGTTTCGATCGTCCGGTCGGCGCTCGCGAACAGCTCGGGTTGGCGCTCGCGGAAGCCGGCGCAGGTGGCGATGTCGGCGGCGAAGACGTCGGTCTTGCCCTCGACGCGCGCGAGCACGGCATCCGAATCGGCGATGGCATTTTCGGCCTCGAACAAGGTTTTCAGCGTCTTGGCGTCAAACTTGTCGTCGGGCTTGTTCTCGGCGAGCGCGAGCATGATCATATAATATTGCAGGAAATGGCGCCCCGCGGTCAGCTGGGCCTCGCTGTCCTTCGGCGCGCGTTCGCTGGTGACCTGATAGACCGCGGCGCAGCGGAGCATGCCCGCGAGCTTCATCATCGGTTCTTCGGCGGCGACCGGCAACGGCAACAGCAGCGCCGCAGCGCTGGTGACCGCGAGTATCGATTTCAACATGAGCATCCTTCCGATGGATGCGACCCAGGCGGGGTATTGCGAGTTTTGGCGGGGATGTCGATGACCATGTCCCCCTCCCGCTTGCGGGAGGGGTTAGGGGAGGGCCTGTCGGTGAGGCGCCGCTCCTGAATTGACACGCCCTCCCCAGACCCCTCCCGCAAGCGGGAGGGGAGAAGAGCTTGCTCCCCGCAGCTTGCAGCCCCACATCTCCCCCATGCCGCTCCCGCAAATCTTCACCGACTGGTTCACCGCGCGCGGGTGGCGGGTGCGGCGGCATCAGGCCGATATGCTGGCCGCGGCCACACGCGGCGAGCATGCCTTGCTCGTCGCGGCGACGGGGGCGGGCAAGACGCTGGCGGGGTTTTTGCCGACGCTCGTCGATCTGGCCGAAAACCCGTCGGACCGGCTCCACACGCTCTATGTGTCGCCGCTGAAAGCGCTCGCCGCCGACGTCGAACGCAATTTGATCGGCCCGATCACCGACATGGACCTGACGATCAGCGTCGAAAGCCGCAGCGGCGACACCAGTTCGGACAAGAAAGCGCGGCAGCGCAGCCGGCCGCCGAACATATTGCTCACCACCCCCGAATCGCTGTCGCTTTTGCTGTCTTATCCCGACAGTTTCCTGATGTTCGCCGACCTCAAGACGGTGGTGATCGACGAAATCCATGCCTTTGCGCCGGGCAAGCGCGGCGACCTGCTGAGCCTGTCGCTCGCGCGGCTCCAGCACATCGCGCCCGCGATGCGCCGCGTCGGGCTGTCGGCGACGATCGCCGATCCGGTGCAATATGCCGGCTGGCTCGCCCCCGACGCGAACCCCGAAACGGTGGCTTTGGTCGAGGGCGAGGCGGGCGCCGATCCCGACATATCGATCCTGCTGCCCGAGGGTGCGGTGCCCTGGTCGGGGCATTCGGGGCGCTATGCGGTGCATCAGGTGATGGCCGAGGTCGCGAAAAACCGCACCACGATCATCTTCTGCAACACCCGCGGGCTGGCCGAGCTGATCTTTCAGGATTTGTGGAAGGTCAACGACCTCGGGCTGCCGATCGCGATCCATCATGGCAGCCTCGACCGCGAAGCGCGCCAGCGCGCCGAACTGGCGATGGCCGAAGGGCGGCTGCGCGCCCTGGTCGCGACATCGAGCCTCGACCTCGGGCTCGACTGGGGCGACGTCGATTGCGTGATCCAGATGGGAGCGCCGAAGGGGTCGTCGCGGCTGCTCCAGCGGATCGGGCGCGCCAACCACCGCCTCGACGAACCGAGCAAGGCGCTGATCGTGCCGGGCAACCGCTTCGAATATCTCGAGGCGCAGGCGGCGCTCGACGCGGTGGAGGCGGGCGAGCGCGATGCCGACCGCTTTCGCCCCGGCGCGCTCGACGTGCTGGCGCAGCATGTGATGGCGCTCGCCTGCGCCGCGCCCTTCGCCGAGGACGAACTGCTCGAAGAGATCCGCTCGGCAGCGCCGTATCGCTGGGTCAATGCCACGACCTTTTCGCGGCTGCTCGGCTTCGTGCGCGACGGGGGTTATGCGCTCAAAAGCTATGACCGGTTTCGGCGCCTCGCCCCCGATGGGCAAGGACGCTGGCGCATCGCGCACCCGCGACTCGCGGCGCAGCACCGGCTCAACGCGGGGATCATCGTCGACGCCCCGACGCTCGACGTGCGGTTCAAGAACGGGCGCAGATTGGGCAGCGTCGAGGAATATTTCGCGAGCACGCTGACGCCGGGCGACACCTTCGCCTTCGCGGGATTGAGCCTCGAGGTCGAATCGATCCGCGACACCGACCTTTATGTCCGCGCGACGACGCGCCCGGCGCGCATTCCCAGCTACGTCGGCGCGCGCATGGCGCTGACGACGCGGCTCGCCGATCGGGTGCGCGGGTTTCTGGCCGATCCGGCGAGCTGGGTCCGTTTTCCCGACGATGTCCGCTATTGGCTCGAAATGCAGGCGTATCGGTCGGTGTTGCCGCGCCCCGGCGAACTGCTGGTCGAGACTTTCCCGCACGAGGAGCATCATTACCTCGTCGCCTATCCGTTCGAGGGGTGGAACGCGCACCAGTCGCTCGGCATGCTGATCTCGAAGCGCATGGAGCGCGCGGGGTTGCAGCCTTTGGGCTTCGTCGCGTCGGACTATGCGCTGGCGATCTGGTCGCTGAAGCCGGTGGCCGACCCCGCCGCGCTGTTCGACGCCGCGATCCTCGAGGATGAGTTCGTCGAGTGGGTCGAGGGATCGCACCTGCTCAAGCGCGCGTTCCGCGAGGTCGCGGTGATCGGCGGGCTGATCGAGCGCCAGCACCCCGGCAAGCGCAAGACCGGCAAGCAGGTGACCTTTTCGACCGACCTGATCTTCGACGTGCTGCGCAAATATGAGCCCGACCATCTGTTGCTCGAAGCGGCGTGGGCCGATGCGCGCGAGCGGCTGACCGATGTCGCGCGGCTGGGCGACCTGCTCGACCGCGCGGCGGGGACGATGCTGCACAAGGATTTGCCGCGGATCAGCCCGCTGGCGGTGCCGGTGCTGGTGCTGATCGGGCGCGAAAATGTCGCCGCCGCCGACCTCGACGATGCGTTGCTGGGCGAGCTGGCCGACGAACTGGCCGCGGCGGCGATGGGGGACGCGTAGCGAGACGGGATGTCAAAGCGGGAGTAGACAAAGCCCTCCACAAGTCCCGTTCGTGTCGAGCGAAGTCGAGACACCCCAAAGGCGTGCGCTA
>Ga0155175_114_pt1 | contig 40025 bp, 39 predicted proteins | sample RifCSPhighO2_01_FD_106143 | JGI IMG/M metagenome (GOLD analysis project Ga0155175, IMG submission 106143) | Sphingopyxis sp. RIFCSPHIGHO2_01_FULL_65_24 | reverse complement strand
TTGGTCCCTATCTGCCGTGGGCGTCGAAATTTGAGAGGAGTTGACCCTAGTACGAGAGGACCGGGTTGAACATACCTCTGGTGTACCTGTCGTTCCGCCAGGAGCGCAGCAGGGTAGCTATGTATGGACGGGATAACCGCTGAAAGCATCTAAGCGGGAAGCCTCCCTCAAGATAAGATTTCATAGAGCCGTGGAAGACCACCACGTTGATAGATCGGATGTAGAAGCGCGGTAACGTGTGGAGCTAACCGATACTAATTGCTCTATTCGCACTTAAGAGTCCCACCATCAACGACAGTCCTGTAGGATTGTCCGCGACGTGGATGATTGTAAAACAGTCCATATTGCACGGGCATCGATTGAAACCCTTTTTGACCTACGCCGGCTTCATTGCTTGGTGACCATGGCGTCAGTGACCCACCCGATCCCATCTCGAACTCGGACGTGAAACCTGACAGCGCCGATGGTACTATGGCTCAAGCCCTGGAAGAGTAGGACGTCGCCAGGCATTGCAGCCGGCGTATGGTCGAAAAACGGAAAAACCCATTCACAAGTTCAAAGGCCGGCAGCGATGCCGGCCTTTTGCTGTTTTGCGGCGCATGAGCCGCATATTGGTGGCGCGGGATGGAGCAGCCCGGTAGCTCGTCAGGCTCATAACCTGAAGGTCGTAGGTTCAAATCCTACTCCCGCAACCAACAAGACCCGCCTTCTGGCGGGTTTTTTTGTGTTCGGCAGCGGTGAGAGACCGCGCTGCGGGTCGCGATCGCTGGAAAATGCGGCCCAAAGGACCTATTTTGCACCCATGACCACCTATCTCGACGTCACCGCCACCACGCCGCGCACGCGCACCGGCGCGATCAAGCTGCACGGCCCCGATGCCTTTGCCGGCATGCGCCGCGCGGGGCGGATCGCGGCGGAGACGCTCGACGCGCTGGTGCCGCTGGTGGTGGCCGGAGTCAGCACCGCCGCGCTCGATGATTTTGCGCGCGACGCGATCGTTGCCGCCGGCGCGGTGCCGATCAACATCGGTTACCAGGGCTATCGGCACGCGAGCTGCATCTCGGTCAACCATGTCGTGTGCCACGGCATTCCCGGCGACAAGGCGCTGAGCGAAGGCGACATATTGAACATCGACCTGACCGCGGTCGTCGATGGCTGGCACGGCGACACCAGCCGCATGTTCCTCGTCGGCGACGTGCCGCTGAAGGCGAAGCGGCTGGTCGACGTGACCTATGAATGTCTGATGCTCGGCATCGAGGCGGCGGTTCCCGGTAACCGGCTTGGCGACATCGGCCATGCGATCCAGCGCCATGCCGAAAAACATCGCTATTCGGTGGTGCGCGACTTCGTCGGCCATGGCGTCGGCCTCGTCTATCACGACGAACCCGATGTGCATCATTACGGCCGCCCCGGCACCGGCCCCGAACTGCGCCCGGGCATGATCTTCACGATCGAGCCGATGATCAATATCGGCAAACCGGGGGTGAAGATCCTCGACGACGACTGGACCGCGGTGACCCGCGACCGGTCGCTGTCGGCGCAGTTCGAACATTCGATCGGCATCACCGAAACCGGGGCCGAGATTTTCACGCAGAGCCCCAAGGGGCTGAATCACCCGCCCTATCGGTGAGTCCGCCTATTTGGCGAAGAGCTGGCCAAGGTCGGCGAACGCCTTGAATTCCAGCGCATTTCCGGCGGGATCGTGAAAGAACATCGTCGACTGCTCGCCGGGCCGGCCCGCGAAACGCGTGTGCGGTTCGATCACGAAGGTCACCCCATGCGCCAGCAACCGGTCGGCGAGTGCGCGCCATTCGGCGGGGGGCAGGACGACGCCGAAATGCGGCACCGGCACGGCGTGGCCATCGACCGGATTATGCCCCGCGACGCCTGCGCGCTTCGCATCGACGCGGTGCGCGACGATCTGATGGCCATAGAGGTTGAAGTCGATCCAGTCGGGGTCGCTGCGCCCCTCGGGGCAACCGAGAATCCGCCCATAGAAATGGCGCGCGGCGTCGAGGTCGTCGACCGGGAAGGCGATGTGGAACGGGGCGAGGTCGGTCATGCCGCGCTTTTGCCGCAGACCTGCCCGGAAAGCCACCCCGCCCCTTGGGTTGTGCGCCGCAACATGCTACGCGCGCGCCCATGTTGACGATCAGTAGCCTCACCGTGCGCCTTGGCGGGCGTGCCATTCTCGACCGCGCGACCGCGAGCCTGCCGGGCAAGAGCCGGACCGGGCTGATCGGGCGCAACGGCGCCGGCAAATCGACGCTGATGAAGGTGATGATCGGTCAGCTCGAGGCCGATGAGGGCGGCATCGAAATGCCGCGCAAGACGCGCCTCGGCTATATCGCGCAGGAAGCGCCGAGCGGCACCGCGACCCCGTTCGACACGGTGCTCGCCGCCGACACCGAACGCGCCGAACTGCTCGAAGCATCGGAGACGGTGACCGACCCCGACCGGCTCGGTGACATCCACGAGCGGCTGATCGCGATCGACGCTTACACAGCGCCGGCGCGCGCCGCGCGCATCCTGATCGGGCTGGGGTTCGACGAGGCGATGCAGGGCCAGCCGCTCGACAGCTTCTCGGGCGGGTGGAAGATGCGCGTCGCGCTCGCCGCTTTGCTCTTCTCGAACCCCGACCTGCTGCTGCTCGACGAACCGTCGAACCACCTCGACCTCGAAGCGACGATGTGGCTCGAATCCTTCCTCAAATCCTATCCGGGCCAGCTCGTCGTGATCAGCCACGAACGCGACCTGCTCAACAATGTCGTCGACCATATCCTGCATCTCGAGGGCGGCAAGGTGACGCTCTATCCGGGCGGTTACGACGATTTCGAGCGCCAGCGCGCCGAACGCGCGGCGCAGCTCGCTGCCGCCAAAGCGGCGCAGGATGCGCAGCGCGCGAAGCTGCAGGATTATGTCGCACGCAACAGCGCCCGCGCCTCGACCGCGAAACAGGCGCAGTCGCGCGCGAAGCAGCTCGCGCGGATGCAGCCGATCGCGGCGCTGTCCGAAGATCCGAGCCTGGCGTTCGATTTCCCCAGCCCCGACGAGCTGCGCCCGCCGCTGATCACGCTCGACCTCGCGAGCGTCGGCTACACCCCGGGCAAGCCGATCCTGCAGCGGCTCAACCTGCGCATCGATCCCGACGACCGCATCGCGCTGCTCGGCCGCAACGGCAATGGCAAGACGACGCTGGCGCGGCTGCTCGCGGCGCAGTTGACGCCGATGGACGGCGAAATGGCGGCGACGGGCAAGATGCGCGTCGGCTATTTCACCCAGTACCAGGTCGAGGAACTCGACGGCGGCGACACCCCGCTCGAACATATGACGCGGGTGATGGAGGGCAAGACGCAGGGCGCGGTGCGCGCGCAGCTCGGTCGCTTCGGCTTTTCGGGCAATAAGGCGACGACGCAGGTGGCGAAGCTGTCGGGCGGCGAGCGCGCGCGGCTGGCGCTGGCGCTGATTACGCGCGACGCGCCGCACATGCTGATCCTCGACGAACCGACCAACCACCTCGACGTCGATGCGCGCGAAGCGCTGGTGCAGGCGCTCAACGGCTTCGACGGCGCGGTGATCCTCGTCAGCCACGACCGCCACATGCTCGAACTCACCGCCGACCGGCTGGTGCTCGTCGACAATGGCACCGCGCGCGATTTCGACGGCAGCATGGACGATTATGTCGCCTTCATTCTCGGCAAATCGTCCGAGAAGGAGCGCGGCGCGTCGAAGGCCGACCGCAAGGAAGACCGCAAGGCGGCGGCTGCCGCGCGCGAAGCGGCGGCGAAGATTAAGAAGGCGGTGTCGGACGCCGAGGCCGATCTGGCGAAATATGAGGTCGTGCTGACCGCGATCGACCGCGCGATGTTCGATCCCGCAGGCGCGGCGAACGAATATAAGGGGCTGACGATGAGCGAATTGTCGCAGCGCCGCGGCAAGATCGTCGCCGCGCAGCAAGCCGCCGAGGCGCGCTGGGTCGAGGCGAGCGAGGCGCTGGAGCGCGAGACCGCCTAGGCGGCCCGCCGCCGCGCTCTGGCGATCGATACGCTCTGGATCGCCGCCAGCAGGAACAGGATGACCGCGATGAATCCGCCGAGCGCCGTCACGATATAATAGGTTTGCCGCCCGCCGACCGAATTGGTGGTCATCAGATAATGCGGCGACGCGGTCGCCACGCCCTGCTTTTCGAACGCCGCGACGACGTCGGCGGGCAGGCCGTTCTCGACCAGCACCCCCTGCATATGATCGGCGAGGAAGATGTTGGTGCGCGGCGCCTCGCCGCTGTCGGCAAAGGCATAGCTCGCGCGGTCTATGAAGAAACGCACCGGCGCGTCCTTCGCGGCCCCTTCGGCGACGACGGGCACATAGATGGTCTGGTGGTCGATATCGGCCGAGCGCGAGCGGAACGCCTCGTCCATCTGCAGCGCGCGGTCGGTGTCGGGGACGGCGCGCGCAAAGATCGCCGAGCCTGTCGGCGGTGCCGCGCCGCCGAGCGCGGCGAGATCGACCGTCGCCGGCGGGTCCGACGGGTCGGGGAGCGTCTGCGAGTATAGATAGGAACCGCCCGCGACGAGCGCGAGGATGACGCCGCACACCAACATGCCGGTGCGGACGCGGTGCAGGATCGGCACCGGATCGTCGCCCGCGATCAGCGAGGCCTGGTTCAGCAGTTCGCGTTCGCGCAGCACGCGAAACGCGGGAATCGCGAGGATGAAGGCGGGGACGAGCGCGGTCCAGACCTGCTCATACCCGCCCCATTTTGCGATCTGCCAATCGGCGAGCCAACGATAAAGGCCGCTGAAATGGCTATATTCCCACCAGGTCCAGCCCGCGACGAGCGCCAGCCAGCCGAGCGCAAGCCAGAAACGGAGCGCCGATGGCCGCGCCATGCTTTGCTCGTCGTCCACCTTCGTGGTGCCCGACAGGCGCGTCAGGGGCCGGTCTTTACCGGCGCGATGTTGACCTTCTGGGTGAGGTTCGTTGCGGGCGAAAATTTGTTCGCCACCGCGGTCGGTCCGTCGAACTTGATGTGGAAGTCGCCGCTGGCGCCCTGGACATTGTCGAGCGCGTCCTCGGTCAGTTCGACCGCGCCGGCTTTCGATACTTCGGTTTCGCGTTTCTTGGTCATGGTCTGTCTCCAAATAAGCCGGGGTTCAGCCCGGCGCCACAAGCGACCCAAGTCTCGCTCGTCCCAGATACACTGGAACCGACATGGGAGATAGACCGATTCGGCCCCCGCTTCAGTGCGGCGGGTCACAGCCACGGCATGCGGCATGTCGATTGACTCGGCGGCCGTGTTCCATCATAATAGTTTCAATTGAAACTAGATGAGGAATGACCATGGCCGACCTGTTCGACAATCCGCTGGGCCTCGACGGTTTCGAATTCGTCGAATTTTCGGCGCCCGAAAAGGGCGTGCTCGAACCGGTGTTTGCCGCGATGGGCTTCACCTTGATCGCGCGCCACCGCTCGAAGGACGTGCAATTGTGGCGCCAGGGCGGCATCAACCTGATCGCCAATTACCAGCCCAAATCGCCTGCCGCCTATTTCGCCGCCGAACATGGTCCCTCGGCGTGCGGCATGGGCTGGCGCGTCCGCGATGCGGCCAAGGCCTATTCGGAAGCGATCGCGCGCGGCGCCGAACCGGTCGAGGTGATGCCGGGGCCGATGGAACTGCGCCTGCCCGCGATCCGCGGCATCGGCGGCTCGATCATCTATCTGGTCGACCGTTACGGCGACGACCTCAGCATCTACGACATCGACTTTGTCTATGAGGACGGCGTCGATCGCCATCCGGTCGGCGCCGGCATGCAGCTGATCGATCACCTGACCCACAATGTCTATGGCGGCCGCATGGCGCATTGGGCGGCGTTCTACGAGCGCATCGCCGGCTTCCGCGAGATCCGCTATTTCGACATCAAGGGCGAATATACCGGTCTCACCTCGAAGGCGATGACCGCCCCCGACGGCAAGATCCGCATCCCGCTCAACGAGGAAGGCGCCGGCGGCAAGGGCCAGATCGAGGAATATCTGCGCGCCTATAATGGCGAGGGTATCCAGCATATCGCGTTCAGCTGCGACGATCTTTACGTCGCCTGGGACAAGCTCAAGGCGCTCGGCAACCCCTTCGCCCCCGCACCGCCCGCGACCTATTACGAGATGCTCGAATCGCGCCTGCCCGGACACGGCGAGTCGGTCGAGGGCCTCCAGTCGCGCGGCATCCTCCTCGACGGCTCGACCGAGGACGGCGACCCGCGCCTGCTGCTCCAGATTTTCGGCCAGACGGTGATCGGCCCGGTCTTCTTCGAATTCATCCAGCGCAAAAAGGACGAGGGGTTCGGTGAGGGCAATTTCACCGCCTTGTTCAAGTCGATGGAAATGGACCAGATCCGCCGCGGCGCGCTGACCGTCGAGGAGCCCGCCGAATGACCAGCCCGATCAAATTGGGCGGCGTCCACCACGCCGCCTATCGCTGCAAGGACGCGAAGCAGACGGTCGATTGGTACGAGCGCATGCTCGGCATGACCTACACCACCGCCTTTGCCGAGGATCATGTGCCGTCGACCGGCGAATATGATCCCTATATGCATGTCTTCCTCGACGCGGGGAACGGCAACATCCTGGCATTTTTCGAGCTGCCCAACCAGCCCGGCATGGGACGCGACACCAACACCCCGGCGTGGGTCCAGCATCTGGCTTTCAAGGTCGGCAGCTATGACGAACTGGTCGCGGCGAAGGCGCATCTCGAGAGCGAGGGCGTCGATGTCCTCGGCCCGACGCATCACGGCATCTTCAAGTCGATCTATTTTTTCGACCCCAACGGCCACCGCGTCGAGCTGGCGTGCGACATTGGCACCTCCGAGCAATATGCCGAACTGCGCCGCGTCGCGCCGCTGATGCTCGAAGAATGGAGCCAGACGAAGAAGGCCCCGCGCCACGCGGATTGGCTGCACACGGCGGCGAACGAGTAAACTAACTCACTTCTATTCCCGTTCGTGTCGAGCGAAGTCGAGACACGCGAAGACATGCGCCAACCAAGCGTCTCTCGACTTCGCTCGAGACGAACGGGGTTGGGGCCGTGGCGCGCCTACTTTCGATCCAGCCCCATGCTCTGCAGCGTCGCGCCGCTGCATTTGTCGGCTTCCTTGGTCTTGCCGTCGCCCGACAGCGCGCCGATCGCCAGGAACCCGGCGACCACCGCGACCAGGAAGGCGCCGGTGACCCAGATCAGATATTTGTCGATGAACGCCTTGATCGGTGCCCCGAACAGCCGGAACAATATGCCGACGAGCAGGAAGGAAAAGGCCCGGCTGGCTAGGCTCGCCCACAGGAAGGTCCAGAAATTCATGTGGATGAAGCCGGCGGTGATCGTCAGCAGCTTGAACGGGATCGGCGTCGCGCCCTTGATCAAGATGATCTCGGCGCCGAACTCGCGCAGGTAACAGGCGGCGGGCGGGAAGGCGTCGGTCAGCCCGAGCACCCCAAGCAGCCACAGCCCGACGCTTTCATAGAGGAAGAAGCCGATCGCGTAGCCGAACATGCCGCCCGCGACCGAGGCGAGGGTGCAGATGACCGCATAACGCACCGCCTTTTTCGGGTTGGCGAGGCACATCAGCCCGAGCAGCGGGTGCGGCGGGATCGGGAAGAAACTCGCCTCGACAAAGGCGACCAGCGCCAGCCAGGCCTCGGCGTGCGGATGCGCCGATTTCTCCATCGTCCAGTTGTACATGCGGTGGATCAGGCCGGGCCGATGGGTGGTGGCGGTCATGCTGGTCCTTTGATGCGAGAATTCGCGCGAGCGTACCTATGGCGGCGGGCCGGGGCGAAGTCGAGATACTGTTCCCCGGCGAAAGCCGGGGCCCAGATTGCTAGCCCAACCTTGCCCTCATGGCCCCCGGCTTTCGCCGGGGAACATTCCATCAGTGCCTAAAATGCCGCATCCCGGTGAACACCATCGCGAGGCCGGCTTCGTTCGCCGCCGCGATCACCTCGTCGTCGCGGATCGAGCCGCCGGGCTGGATGACGCAGGTCGCACCCGCCTCGACCGCCGCCAGCAGGCCGTCGGCGAAGGGGAAAAAGGCGTCGCTCGCCACCGCGCTGCCAACCGTGCGGGCTTCGGCCCAGCCGTGGCTCTCGGCGGCCTCGCGCGCCTTGACCGCGGCGATGCGCGCGCTGTCGCGGCGGTTCATCTGCCCCGCGCCGATGCCCGCGGTCGATCCGCCCTTGGCGTAAACGATCGCGTTCGACTTCACATGCTTGGCGATCGTCCAGGCGAACAGCGCGTCGGTCAGCTCTTCCTCGGTCGGCGCGCGGTCGGTGACGATTTTCAGGTCGGCGCGGGTGATGTGGCCATTGTCGCGGCTCTGCGCCAGCCAGCCGCCGGCGATCGTCTTCATCATGATGCCGCCGCGCGCCGGGTCGGGCAGTTCGCCGGTCAGCAGCAGGCGCAGGTTCTTCTTCTTCGCGAACACCGCGCGCGCGTCGGCGTCGGCGTCGGGGGCGCAGACGACCTCGGTGAAAATGCCGCTGATCGCCTCGGCGGTGGCGCCGTCGAGCGGGCGGTTGACCGCGATGATGCCGCCGAAGGCCGACACATCGTCGCATTTCAGCGCCGCGTCATAGGCCTCGGCGATGGTGGCCGCGGTGGCGACTCCGCAGGGGTTAGCGTGCTTGACGATGACGCAGGTCGGATCGGCCTCGCGGAATTCGGCGACGAGTTCGAGCGCGGCGTCGGCGTCGTTGATATTGTTGTAGCTGAGTTCCTTGCCCTGAACCTGCTGCGCCTGCGCGATGCCGCGCCCGGCAGGACCGGCGGGCAAATAGAGTGCCGCCTTCTGGTGCGGATTCTCGCCGTAACGCAGCTCGGTCGACAGCTTCGCGGTCAGCGGCAGCGTGTCGGGGAAGAATTTGCCCTGATCGGCAAAGGCGAACCATTGCGCGATCATGCCGTCATAGGTCGCGGTGTGCGCAAAGGCGGTGGCGGCGAGGCGCTTGCGCAGGCCCAGCGTCGTCGCGCCATTGTTGGCGTCCATTTCGGCGATCAGCGCTGCATAATCCTCGGGTTCGGTGACGATGCCGACGAAGGCATGGTTCTTCGCCGACGAGCGCACCATCGCGGGGCCGCCTATGTCGATATTCTCGATGATCGTGTCGCGGTCGGCGCCGCTCATCACGGTCTGGAGGAACGGGTAGAGGTTGACGACCACCAGGTCGATCGCGCCGATCCCGTGCGTCTCCATCGACGCGACATGCGCCGCATCGTCGCGCACCGCAAGGATGCCGCCGTGGACGGTCGGGTGCAGCGTCTTGACGCGGCCGTCCATCATCTCGGGAAAACCGGTGAGGTCGGAGACGTCGAGCACCTCGTGCCCCGCTTCGCGCAGCGCCTTGGCGGTGCCGCCGGTCGAGACCAGCTCGACCCCGTGGCGGACGAGCGCGGCGGCAAGCTCGGCGAGCCCCGCCTTGTCGCTGACGGACAGCAGGGCGCGGCGGACGGGAATCAGGTCGGTCATGGGGAAGGCGGCCTTTGCAGGATGGGAAAGACGCGGCCCCCCTAGGCGGGTGGCGGCCTTTGGGCAACCTTTGAAGGGTTCACGCGGAGGCGCGGAGAGAAAAGAAAGAAGATTCGCGCAGAGGCGCAGAGGACGCCGAGAAAAGGAGAATGAGGGCGGCGAAGCCGCCAATCTCTATTTCTCCGCGGCTCCGCGTGAACCCAATATCTTCTCTGCGACCTCTGCGCGTCTGCGCGAATATCTTACAAGCCGAGCGCCGCCGCGATCTGGTCCCAGCGCAGCAGTTTGAAATTCTGCGCCCTGGGGGCGTTGTCGCCGTCCTGGGCGAGGAACAGGCCGTCGGGATAGGCGGGGCCGAAATCGCCCGCGACCGCCTCGATGCCGTCGGTCTCGCTCGTCGCACCGAACCTACCGGCGGTCACCGCGAAGCGGCCGACATAGTCCATGCCCGGCAGCTTGAAGACCGCATAGGCGTTGTCGCCCTGGCTCGATGCGAGCAGGTAGCGCCGGCCCTTGTGGTCGATCGTCGCAAGGCCCTCGACGTCGGCGACGAGGCGCTGGTTGTCGACCGGCGCGACCATCTGTGCGTCGGCGCCCGCGCCATTGGCGGTGAGCCGCCAGATGCCGGCGTCTTCCTCGCCGACGTACAGCGTATCGCCGTCGAAGACGCAGCCTTCGGACTGGGTCGGGATCTTGTGCTCCCATTGCGCGGTAAAGCGCGGTGCGGCGCCATCGACGGCCAGCGTCCCGACGCGCACCGTGCCGTCCTTGATGATCAGCGCGGCGGTCAGCGGTTCGCCGGGCGCGGTCTTTTTGAGGCAGAAGCCATAGGCTTCGCCGGTGCCGGCGGCAGCGCGGCCAAGCGAGGTCAGCGCGGCGGTGGCGGGGTCGATGGCGAACACCGCGATATGCGCGTTGACGCCGTCGTTGCGGTCGCTCGCCGCGACGATATTGCCCGCGACATCGACATTGTTGACGAACCCGCCCTTGATGAAGGCGATATCCTTGCCGGTCAGGTCATAGACGTGGATGCCCGCCTTTTTGTCGGTGGCGATGATCAGCGCGCGGTTCGGGTTCGCGGGATCGACCCAGATCGCCGGATCGTCGGCGGCATCGGCCTTGCCGGTGCCGACCGGATCGGTCTCGCCGGTCGCGGCGACCGGGACGGGCGGCAAGCCGAAGAAGACGGGTTCCTTGGCGCCGCAGCCGGCGAGCGCCGTTGCGAGGCCGAGGGTGGCGAAGAGTTTTAGGGTCTTGGTCATGTCATTTCCCCGATGCGACGCAGGCGCCGCCGTCGGGTCCGACCTCGCCCGAACAGCGGCGCGTGGCGAGCGTCGGTTCGGTGATTTCGGCCAGGCGATTGCCCTTGTCGGTGCGTGTCAGATCGAAGCCGTCGTACAGCTTGCCCGACGCGGTGAAGGTGCGGAACTTGAGTTTCTTCGGCTCGATGTCGACGATCTGGTACAGTTCGGTCGCCTCGGCGACCTTGTCGGGCTGCCAGGGTGTGCGGTCGTTGAGCTTGTACATCTTCGAGCCGGTCACCGACACCAGATAGACCGGACCCTGGATCATGCCGTCGGCGCGCGCCTTGGCGCTTGCCTCGCGGCCCGCCTCGCCGGTCAGGCGGCTGTAGCAATGATCATGGCCCTGCAGCACCAGGTCGACCTTGCGCTTTTCGAACACCGGCTTCCACGCCGCCTTGATCTCGGCGGTGTCGTTGGGGCGGGCGCAGGTGAACACCGGCTGGTGGAACAGCACGACGTTCCAGTTCGCTTTCGACGCGGCTAGCGTCTTGTCGAGCCAGTCGGTCTGCGCCTGCATCGACCCGAGGTCGATCGCCGCGGTGCCGTCGAGGACGATGAAGCGCACGCCTTGGTAGTCGGTGTAATAGGTCGTCGCTTCGACCGGCTTCACCCCGTTCTTCGGCAGCGCGAACTGCGCCGGCCAATAGGGGCCGAGCTTGCGGCTCTCGGTGCCGTCGGGCCGGATGTCGTCGACATATTCATGGTTGCCGGTCGCCGGCACCTGCGGGACGATCGCATAATTATAGCCGCCGGCCTGATTCCACTCGCCCCATTCATCGTCATGGTCGAGGTCGTCGCGCTGGCCGACGAGGTCGCCGGCGTGGACGACGAGGCGAATGTCGCCATTCGCATGAAACGCCTGGCGGATCACGCGGCTGGCATAGGTCAATATGCCGTTCTGGACATCGCCGAGATAGAGGAAGCGGAAGGGCTTGTCGGCGGCGGCGGCGGTGCGGAACTGATACCATTCGCTCCAGCCGGCGGCGCCCTTCACCCGGTAGCTGTACGCGGTATCGGGGGTCAGCCCCTCGAAGCGGATCTGGTGATAGAGCGCGCGGCCATAGCTGCTGTCGACCGGCATCGACGTGCCGCCGACCAGCTTTGCTTTTTCTTCGAGCGTAGGGCCGTCGACCGACACCGCGAGCTGGGCCTGCGCCTCGGCCTGCGCGGTGTCGGTGCGAAAGGCGACCGCCATCTCGCGCGCCGGGTCGGCCCCGGGCGTGAGAACGATGCGGTCGGCAAGATTTTTGGGGGCATAGGGAAGACCCGCCGAACGGGGGATGGGCTGGCCATCCTCCGTTCGCGTCACGATCGGGAACCCGGTCGTCGCGGGTTCGGCGGCGGCCGCCGTCCCCGCCAGCACCGTCGCCGCGAGCAGCGACAGAGCAAGGCCCGAGCGCGTCTTCGTCATCATGTCTTCCCCGTGCCCCGACGTCATCAGAAGCTCGCCGAAACGCCGAACTTCGCGGTCCAGCTGTATTTTTCATACTGCAGGATGCGCTTCGCGCCCGCGAAGTTCTGATAGGCGAAATAGGGCGCGTCGGTGACGTTGATCCATTCGGCGAACAGGCGGATGTCCTTGGTGACGCGGAATTTCGCCGACAGGTCGAGCTGGAAATGCTGATCGACGAAACGATCCTCGTCGGCATCGCCGCCCAGTTCGTCGAGATATTTGTCGCGATAGGTCCCCGCGGCGCGCAGCGAGATCGGACCCTTTTCATACCCCAGCGCGACGTTGAAAGTGTGCTTCGACGAGGCCGGCAGGTTGATGCGGCGCGGATCGGTCAGGTCCTCGCCCGCGAACACCGTGCCCTTGGCGTCGGTGAAGGTGTAGTTGGCGTTGAGCAGCAGCCCGTCGAGCGGCGCAGGCAGGAAGGTGAAGCGCTGCGCGAAGCTCAGCTCGATCCCCTTGACCTTCGCGGTCTCGCCGTTTGTGAAGGTCGTCGCCTTCGTATAATCGATGCCGAGGATTTCGCCCGGGGTGGTGTCGGTGAGCTCGACGATGAAATCGTCGATCGACTTCCAGAACACCCCGGCGGTCAGCGCCGAATTGTTGCCGAAATAATATTCGGCCGACGCATCGATGTTCCAGGCGCGATAGGGCTTCAGGTTCGGGTTGCCGAACTCGGCTTCCAGTTCCTCGTTTAGGACGACGCGCGGCGCCAGGTTCGACAGCTTGGGCCGCACCAGATTCTTGTACCCGGCGAGGCGCAGGACAAGGTTCTGCGCGGGTTCGAAGCGGAAGGTCAGGCTGGGCAGCCAGTCGGTGTAGTTGCGGGTGATCCGGTTCGGCGTGATGTCCAGCGTGTCCTCGTTGATCGCGAAGGCGCGGATGTCGTTATAGGTGCGCTCGAAACGGACCCCGCCGACGATGCGCAGCGCGCTGCTGTCATAGCGGCCGAGCAGATAGCCGGCGAGTACATCCTCATCGATCGCATAATCCGACGAGGTCGAATTGATGATCGTGTCGTCCTCGTTGAGCCTGAAGGCGCCGGGATTGCCGTAATAGAAGAGGCTCGGCGCATGCTTGTCGGGCAGCGGCCCCAGATCCTGAATACGATAATTGTAGCTGGCGGCGAGGACGTTGCCGAGGTTGTAGGTGCCGTTGAACCCGTCATAGACCAGCGCGTCGAGGTCGTAGGACTTCGAACGCCAGCGCGACTTGACCCCGCCCTGCAGCGTGAAGGTGCCGTCGTTCATCGCGAACTCGCGCGCCACGTCGCCGCGTGCCATCCATTCGCGATCCTGCGAATCCGACAGATCGGTGACTTCCAGCTCGTTGAAGCCGTAGCTCGCGGTGTTGTTGAACAAGGCGGTGTTGCCGGTGACCGCGAACAGCGGCCGGCGCGGGTCCGAATAGTCGAAATTGACCCCGACCTCGTTCGCGCCGGTGCCCGCGAAGCGCGCACGGAAACGCGTCGGGTCGACCGAACCGTCTTCCTTCTCGCTCGCCTTCGAATAGCTGCCCGAATAGGTCAGCTTCCACGGGCCGGTTTCGGTTTCGCCGCCAACGACGAGCGAGGCGATCTTCTGCTTTTCGAACCGGTCCTTCATGCGGCGGCGCACCTCGATGCGGCCGTCGGCGCTCGAGAATTCGGCGCTGGTCTCGGTCGATTCGCGCGGATCGCCGCTCATGATGAAGATCACGTCGCCGCGATATTCCTGGTCGGAGAACTGGCTGTAGAGGCCGCGCGCATAAAGCTTGGTGGTGTCGCTCGGGCGCCAGTCGAGGCTGAGCGAGCCGCCAAGGCGCTTCCGTTCGACGTCATAGTCGCGATACTGGATTTCGCGGGCAAAGGCGTTGCCGTCCTGCTCGTCCCAGTCCGCCGCCTCGATATTGTCGGTTTCGAACTTGCGCTGGTAATAGCTGATGCCGCCGGCGATGCCGAAATTGTCGGTGACGCGGGTCGAGAAATCGAGGCTGCCCTTGGGGGTCAGCGCGTCGGCATAATTGTTGTAGCTGCCCTCGAGCTTGACCGAGAGCAGGTCCTTCTTGCGGTCGAAGGCGCTGGTGGTGTGGATTTCGATCGACGCGCCGATCGTGTCGGCGTCCATGTCGGGGGTCAGCGACTTCTTGACCTCGATCGATTCGATCAGTTCGGCGGCGACGACGTCGAGCGCGACCGAGCGGACGTCGCTTTCGGGTGCGGGCAGGCGCGCGCCGTTGATCGAGGCGGCGTTGAGTTCGGGGTCGAGGCCGCGGACCGAGATGAAGCGGCCTTCGCCCTGGTCGTTGAGGATGTTCACGCCTGGCAGGCGGCGCAGCGATTCGGCGACATTCTGGTCGGGGAACTGGCCGATCGCGTCGCGGGTCAGGACGCTTTCGACGCCGTCGGCGGCGCGCTGGCGCGACAGGCTGCTCGACAGGTTCGCGGCCTGACCGACGACGAGGATGCTGCCGTCGGTGCCGACCGAGAGATTGGCGATCACATTGCCGCTGTCGGTGACCGTGACGCTCCGGGTGACGCGCTCGGCGCCGCTATAGCGTGCTTCGAGCGTGTATGTGCCCGCGGGAACGTCGACGAAGCGATAGCTGCCGTCGCGGCTGGCTTCGGCGACGCGGCCGAGTTCGACGATGCGCACTTCGGTGCCCTGCATCGCGCGGGTGTCGGTGGCATCGGTGACGGTGCCGGTGATGTCGGAGGCAAAGGCGGTGCCGGGAATCGCGGCGGCGAGCGAAAGACAGGTGCCGAGCAGGATGCGCGACCGGACATTCAAAAGCTTGGACATAAATCCCCCTGGAGAGTGGAAAGATCGTCCGGTCCTGTTGGCTCCGGACGAGTCGAGGGGGCCAGTGACAGCGCTCTATGACCGCTGTGTTACGGGGGTGTCACACTAATGAAACAGAAGGAAAGCGGTTTCCGCGCCAGCGCTACGGATTGCGCCGAAAGTGGCGCCCGAAGATTTTTGACGCCGCGCGGCGGCGATCAGCCGATATGTTTGAAGATCCAGCCGATGCTGGCACCGCCCGCGGGCGCGGTGCCGGTGACGACGAGCTGCTCGGCCGGATGCGGGCGGCCTTCGCCGTCGACCCACAGGCTTTCCTCGATGTCGAGCGCGCCCTCCGAGGTGCGGAATTGCCACAGCGGACCGCCGTTGATGCGGAGCAGCGCGCCGAGCTTGTCGGCGGTGAGGCTTGCCGACAGCGCGGGGCCGAGGTGGAAGCGCAGCACGAACGCCTTGTCGCCCTTGCGGCGGCTGCGCGGGGCGGGGAGCAGCTGGTCCTCGCCGCGCAGTTCGCGCCCGTTGGGCGACAGGATCAGCAGGCGGCGGTGGATCAGGCCATGGCGGCGGGCGTAGCCGTCGTGGCTCATCTCCAGACGGCTGCCCTGCGGCGTCTCGCGCCGGTCGAGCTCGACCTCGGTGACCCCCTTGCCGAGCGACCCGCTCGCCAGGATCGCGGTCGAATTGCAATCGGCGAGGATCAGGGTCGAATGCGCGGCGGTGGTACGCAGCCCGCGCGCGAGGTCCTCGGGGATCGTCGCGCCGGTCAGCGCCGCGCCGCCGCAATTGACGATGATGCGGTCGGCGCCGTCGCTGAGTTCGAAGGCGAGCGTCGAGGCGCAGCCCGCCTCGGTCACCCGCGCGATCGGCGGCGGCGCGGCATCGGCGAGCAGCACGACCTTGTTCGCGACGAGCCGCTGATAGCCCCAGTCGCGCGCCTGCTTGAGCGGGCGGGTGCGCACCCCGCTGGCGGTCACGATCGCCTGGATCTGCTCGGCCGCGGTCGCCCCGCTGCCCTGCCAGCTGCCCATGCCGCCGTCGGCGTGGACCAGCCCGAGCAGCGCCGGAACCGCGCGTGCGAGCACTTCCTGCACGAAAGGCGGCACCGCCATGCGGCGCATGTCATAGACGCGCGCGAGCATCGACAGCGCCATGATCGCGTCGAGCTGGGCCTGCGGCGAGCGCGCGATATTGCCGCCGTCGGCGTAGAAGCTGGTCTCCAGCACCTTGCGCAGCCCCGCCTCGCCAAAGATCTGCCGCGGTTCGCCGCCGGGCATCAGCAGCGACGCGGCGACGATGCCGGTCCAGGCGACGAGCTGGCCGATGCCGGGGCGCGTCTTGTCGGCGACGCGGTCGAGGTGGCGCGCGGCGCGCGCGAGATGGTTGAGCACCGCCGAACGATAGATGAGGTCGCTCGACGACAGGATCAGCGGCGCATGGAACGCCCAATAGAGGATGCGCCAGCCGGTGTTGTCGGCGCGCCAGGCGGGTTCGCTGACGGTTTCGCCATGCGCGGTGAGCCAGTTGCGCACCATCGCCTCGGCGATCGGGGCGCCGTCGGCGCGGGCGCCGGTCGCGGCGAGGTCGCGCAGCCAGGCGAAGCTGTGCAGATAGTCGGCAAAGGTCGGCGCGACGGAGAGCGCCGCGAAATCCAGCTCGCCGAGCGGCTGCTTGAGCCCCCGGTGGAGGAAATGCCCGGCGCGGATCGCGGTGCCGGCGCGGGTATCGCCGGGAATCGGGTCGGTCGGCACGCCGAGCAGCTTGAGCGGGAAGCGCCCTTTCAGGCGAAAGGCGTGCAGCGGGGTGCGCCAGGTCAGGCGGGTGAAATGATTGGCGATGCGGTCGCCGAGCGACAGGCCCTTTTCGGCGGGCAGGCGGATCAGCCGTTTGCCGGGTTCGATCGTGTCGTCGATCGGCGGGGTATCGTCGCCCGCATCGGGAAGCTGGTCGATGGGGGCAGAGGTCAAGGCTCTTCCCTTCACCGATCAGGCGCCGCGGAGGCTTCGGATATTGTCGGCGTAAGCGTCGGGTCCGCCGCGGAAGGTCGCGGTGCCGGCGACGAGGACATCGGCGCCCGCGGCGATCGCCAGCGGCGCGGTCGCGACGTCGATGCCGCCGTCGACCTCGAGCCGGATGTCGCGGCCCGACTTGTCGATCATCTTGCGCACCGCCTCGATCTTGCGGAGCTGGCTGGTGATGAAGCTCTGGCCGCCGAAGCCCGGGTTGACGCTCATGATCAGCACCAGGTCGATGTCGTCGATCAGATAGTCGAGCATCTTCGCCGGGGTTGCGGGGTTGAGCGACACGCCGGCCTGCTTGCCCAGCGACTTGATGTGCTGGATGCTGCGGTGGATGTGCGGACCCGCCTCGGGATGGACGGTGATGATGTCGGCGCCGGCGGCGGCAAAGGCGTCGAGGAAATGGTCGACCGGGCTGATCATCAGATGGACGTCGAAGGGCAGGGTGCTGTGCGGGCGCAGCGCCTTCACCACCGCGGGGCCGATCGTCAGGTTCGGCACGAAATGGCCGTCCATGACGTCGATATGCACCCAGTCGGCGCCGGCGGCCTCGATGGCGCGGACTTCCTCGCCCAATCGCGCGAAATCGGCGCTGAGGATCGAGGGGGCGATGCGGACGGGGGCGATGTGTGACGGGGGCGTGACGGGGGACATGACCACCGGCCTTAACCATCAACCCCTTGGGGGGCAAGCGGGCCTTCGGCGCCAGCGGTGGAAAAGGCGCGATGGCGGCAAGATCCTCCCTGCGGCGCTGCCGTGGGGAGGGGGGGCGCCGCGAAGCGGTGGTGGAGGGGCCGCGGCCTTGCGCCAGCCTTTGACGGCGTCGGCCCCTTCGTCAGCCGCTGCGGCTGCCCCCTCCCCCTCGCTTCGCGACAGGGAGGACAGCTCACCGCCAGCGCCAGCCGCCCTCGGTGCGGGCGCGGTAGATCGGCAGCGGCGCGAGGCCCGCGAGGACGATCGCGATCGTCATCATCGCTGGCCGGTCGCGCAGCAGCGTCGCGATGCCGGTGATCAGCGCGATGTGGAGCGCCATGAACAGCCACCCCTGCCAGGCGATCGGCAACCCGCTGCCATAACCGCTATTCTTGGAGCGGAACCAGGGCTTCTTATCCAGGAGCAGATGCAGCATTTTTCAGCCTTCCTCTTTCGGCGGGCGGCCGCGTTTGGCGGCGACCGGCGGCTTGACCTTGATCCCGCGCCGCGCCAGCGCCTCGCGCAGCAGCACCTCGATCTGGGCGTTGGCGCTGCGCAAATCGTCCGCCGCCGCCCGCTCGATCGCGGCGTAGAGCGCCGGATCGACCCGCAGGGCAAAGGCTTTTTTGGACGACGGGGGCATCGCCTCATCCGGCTCAGTAAAGCGAGCCGGCGTTGACCACGGGCTGGGTGTCGCGTTCGCCGCACAGCACGACCATCAGGTTCGACACCATCGCCGCCTTGCGCTCGTCGTCGAGCTCGACGACGCCCTTTTCAGAGAGCAGGTTGAGCGCCATCTCGACCATCGTCACCGCGCCCTCGACCAGCTTCTTGCGCGCCGAGATCACGGCCTCGGCCTGCTGGCGGCGGAGCATCGCGCCAGCGATTTCCTGCGCATAGGCGAGGTGGGTCAGGCCGCATTCGTCGACGGTGATCCCCGCAACGCTCAGCCGTTCGATCAGCGCCTTGCGCAGCTCGACCCCGACCTCGTCATGGTTGCCGCGCAGGGTGATTTCCTGATGCTCGATATCGTCATAGGGATAGCGCGAGCCGATCGAGCGCACCGCGGCCTCGATCTGCGCCATCACGAATTCCTTGTAATCGTCGACGTCGAACAGCGCCTGCGCGGTGTCGGTGACGCGCCACACGACCTGCGCCGCCATCTCGATCGGGTTGCCGCGCAGGTCGTTGACCTTGATCTTGTCCGAAATGACGTTGTTGGCGCGCACCGCGATCTTCTTGCGGGTCAGCCAGGGCAGCACCCAGCGCAGCCCGGCTTCACGGTCGGTGCCCTTGTAGCTGCCGAACAGCTGGATCGCCGCGGCTTCATTGGGGTTGATCAGGTAAAAGCCGCACAAGATCAGCAGGCCGACCACCGCGCTCACGGCGACGACGGCCCATTTCCAGGCGACCTGGACGTCGGCGGTCGCGTTGCTGATCGCCGCCCAGGCGGCGATGCCGAGCAGCGCGAGCCAGACGAGCAGCATCAGATAGCCGCTCGCGGTCGCGGCGCGCACTTCCCGCGTCGGGTTCAAACCCGCCGTCACATTCGAATCAGTCATCATGCCCTCCGATATAATTATGATATCATATTTATATCGAATTTCGCGGCTGTCAACACGTCGGTTGCCGGCGCCGCGGGCCGGGCTTGCCAAGCCCGGCCTTCGCACCCCAATATCGGCGATATGCGCGATGATCGACAAATTACGGAAAGCCTCCCCGCCCGCCTGAACCGCTGGCTACGCCGCTATGGCCCCGCCGAAGTGGCGGCGGTCGCCACCAGCTATGGCGGCTTTCTGGCGGCAAGCGCGATGGGCGCGCCGCTGGTCGGCGCCGCCTATGCCGCGGCGATGGTGGAAAATGTCGGCTTCTATGGCGTCATGGGTTTGCAGGCGGCGTGGACCGCCGCGCCGGGGCGGCGCTGGCGCGCGGTGGCGCTGCTGCTCGTCGAGTTTGGTCCCGCCGAACTGCTCGACACCTTCGTCGTGCGTCCCGCGGCGATCGGGCTCACCGTCTGGCTGCTCGGCCCCGCGCTCGGCATCCTCGCGGGCAAGCTGGTCGCCGACGTCGCCTTCTACGCGCTGGCGATCGCGACCCACGAACATCTGCGCCGCAAGGGGGTTGCGGATTGAGGGAGTCCGGCGCGGCTGGCCGGACTCCCCCGATCCCTATTCGCCGGTCGGGAAGCCGCGCTTCTTGAGCAGTGCCTTCACATCGGGATCGCGGCCGCGGAACGCGCGATACGCTTCGGCGCGGTCGGTTTCGTTGCCGGTCATCAGCAATATGGTGCGGAACTTGTCGGCGACTTTGCGGTCCCACGGGCCGCCGGCTTCGGTGAACGCCGCCCAGGTGTCGGCGTCCATCGTTTCGGACCACAGATAGGAATAATAGCCCGCCGAATAGGCGTCCGAGCTGAACAAATGGCCGAACTGCGGCAGGCGGTGCCGCATGACGATTTCCTTCGGCATCCCGATTTCGGCGAGTGTATCGCGTTCCAGCTTGTCGATGTCGGTCGGCGGGGTCTTGCGGTCGTGGATCTTCATGTCGACGATCGCGCTCGACAGATATTCGACCGTCTCGAACCCCTGGTTGAATTTGTTCGACGCGAGGATCTTGTCGACCAGTGCCTGCGGCATCGGTTCGCCCGTCTTGTAGTGCGTCGCATATTTCGACAGCACTTCGGGGGTCATCAGCCAATTCTCATTCACCTGGCTCGGGAATTCGACGAAGTCGCGCGGTACCCCGGCGAGCGCGGGGTAATAGATGTGCTGCAGCAGATAATGGATGCCGTGGCCGAATTCGTGGAACAGCGTCGTCGCGTCGTCGAGGCTGACCAGCGTCGGCTCGCCCTTCGCGCCTTCGGTGAAATTATTGTTGTTCGACGCGAGCACATTGCGTTCGCCGCCCAGCGTCTGCTGGCTGCGATAGGTCGTCATCCACGCGCCCGAGCGTTTGCCGTCGCGCGCGAAATTGTCGAGATAGATCAGCCCGACATTCTCGTTCGTCTTGAGGTTATAGACTTCGAAGGTTTTGACCTTGGGATCGAAGACCGGAACGGTGCCGGTGTTTTCGCGGAAGCCGAGGTCGTAGAGCTGCCCAGCCGACCAGAACATCGCCTCGGTCAGCTTGTCGAGCTGGAGATAGGGTTTCACCTCGCTCTCATCGAGGTCGTATTTCTGCTTGCGAACCTTCTCTGCGTAGAAGCGATAATCCCACGGCTCGATGGTCAGCTTCGGGCCCTTTCCGGCCTTGGCTTCGGCGTCGGCGATCGCCTGCATGTCGGCGACCTCTTCCTTCACCCGCGCGACCGCGGCGGGCCACACCTTCATCATCAGCCCCATCGCGTTGGCGGGGGTCTTCGCCATCGTGTCGGCCATGCGGTACGCGGCGTGGTTGGGGAAACCGAGCAGTTCGGCGCGCTGCTGGCGCAGCTTCAGGATTTCGGCGATCGTCGCATTGGTGTCGTTGGCATCGCCATTGTCGCCGCGGTTGACGAAGGCCTTGTACACCTTCTCGCGCAGCGCGCGGTTGGTGGCGTTCTGCAGCACCGGCTGCGCCGACGAGCGGGTGTTCTTGATCGCCCACTGGCCGGGTTTGCCATTGGCTTCGGCGGCCGACGCCAGCGAGGCGACGAAGCCGGGTTCGAGACCCGCCAGTTCGGCCTTGTCGGTGACGAAGGTATAGAGTTTCTCGTCGCCGAGCAGCTTCGACGAGAAGGTCGAGAACAGCCCTTCGAGCTTGGCGTTCATCGCGACCAGCTTCGCCTTGTCGGGCGCCGACAGATTGGCGCCGTCGCGGACCATCTCGTCATAGCTGCGCTCGACGATGCGGATCTGCTGCGCGTTGAGGCCGCTCGTGTTGCGGGCGTCATAGACCGCCTTGTAGCGCGCGAAGAGCTTCGGCTCGAGAAACAGCTCGGTATAGAAGGTGGAGATTTTCGGGCTCCACTCGGCGTCGATGTCCTCGACACGGTCGTTCGACTTGTTCGACGATTGTACGCCCCACAGCGCGAACACGCGGTCGGCGGTGTCGCCGGCGAGCATCATCGGGACATGGGTGTTTTCGAACGTCGCCGGTTCGGGGTTATCGATCACCGCCTGCACCTGCGCCTTGGTCTCGGCCATCGCCTGGGTGAAGGCGTCGGGGAAGCGTTCGGGATCGAGCTTGTCCCACGGCGGCACCCCTTCGAAGGGGCCGGTCCAGGGCGCGAGCAGCGGGTTGCCATCGGCGGGCGTTGTCGCGGCCGGCTGGGCAGGGGCGGCGGTTTCGGCGGCGTGGGTCATCTGGCTATAACCCACAAGCAGCGCAGTCGATGCAAGCATCATCGATGCGCGGCGAAACTGGCGGCGAGCAAAAAGGGGCGCGGTGCGCGGCATGATCGGAATCTCCCGGTGGAAAAGGTTTCGAACGAAACCATGTCGGCGGGCGTCTTAACCTTATGTGACAGCGATGCGCAAGTTTGGGGCGCCTAAAGGGAGTCGCAGTAGAGCCGCTCCTCTTGCACGAGCCACGCCTGCACCGGCAGGGCCAGAAGCGACAGCGCTATCGCGATGATATAAAAGAGCCGGAGGCGCTGCCACATCAGCGAGGCGAGCCCGACCAGGAAAAGCACGGTATAAATTGCATGGATCAATCCGAAGAGTTCGAGCGCAGGTTCGCGCGTGGCACTACAAAAGATGTTGATCGTCCAACTGGGGTCGAAGCTGATGATCGCCAGCAGTGACTGAAAGATGAGCAAGACGCTCACCAAGCCTATCTCTCGGGCTTCGGTCATCCTGCGAAGCCCGGCTGGACCAACCCCGGCACATCGACACGAAACGTAAACACGCCCCCCGCGTGCGGTTGCGCCTGGCGTTCGCCGTCGGTCAAATTCTTGCCCGCGCTGGTGACGAAGGCGGTGCACAGATCGTCGCCGCCGAAAGCGAGCATCGTCGGCCGCTGGACGGGCAAGTCGACCGTCTGAAGCAGTTCGCCCGCGGGCGACATGCGAACGATCCGCCACCCGTCCCACAGCGCCGACCAATAGCAGCCTTCCGCATCCACCGCGGCGCCGTCGGGGCGGCCATTGCCCTCGGGAAATTCGTGGAACAACCGGCCTTCGCCGAGCGTCCCGGTCGCGGGATCGACATCATAGGCATGGATGCGGTGCGTCGGCGTATCGGCGTGGTAGAAGGTGCGCCCGTCGGTGCTGAACGCCGCGCCGTTGCTGGTCATCAATCCGCCGAGCATTTTTGTGAGGCTGCCGTCGGGGTCGAGACGGTAAAGCGCGGCGTCGCGTTTCGGCTTGTCGGCAGTCAGGCTGCCGACCCACAGCCGCCCGGCGCTATCGACGCAGCCGTCATTGAAGCGCTGGTGCGGCTTGTCGGCGAGCGCAGCGGGCCCGAACGGACGCGGCACGGCGCCCCATTCGCCGATCAGCGCGCAGCCGTCGCCGAGCGCGGCAATCAGTCCGCCGCCCGCTCGCGGCGCAACGCAGCCGACCGGTTCGGCCAGTTGCATCCAGTCATGGTCGCCGGTCGCGGGATCGAGTCGATGGATCTGCTGCGCGTCGATATCGACCCAATAAAGGCGGGCTTCGCCGGCGTGCCAGCGCGGCGACTCGCCGAGCAAGGCGCCGGCGTCGAGGAGAAGTTGGACCATCGGCGGCGTGTAACCTGCGCCGTCGCCGCTGCCCAGCGCCTGCAAACCTATTCGTCGCTGCGGCTTTGTGCGAGCGATGCCGCGACATTCATGCCGTAACGGCATTTCTACTTGACGTGCACGTAAACGTAAGGTCAGGTGGCGGGCGAAGGGCGCGCGCCAGCGCGGCCATACACGCGCGCCGGCTCCCCGCTTTCGTCCGGCCGTCATACGGGAGAAGAAGACGATGTCGCTCGATAACCTGTCGCGCTCGGCCTATGGCGAGGATCATGAGGCGTTCCGCGCCACGGTCCGCCAGTTCCTCGAAAAGGAAGTCGCCCCTAACGCCGCGCAATGGGCCGAGGACAAGATCGTTCCCAAGTCGATCTGGCCCAAGGCGGGCGAACTCGGCATGCTGTGCCCGACGGTGCCCGAGGAATATGGCGGTCTCGGCCTCGACTTCGGCTATAATGCGATCGTTGATGAAGAAAGCGCCTATTACGGCCGCGCCACTACGGGCTTCTCGCTCCAGTCGGACATCGTCACCTCCTATATCGTCAAATATGGCAGCGAAGAGCAGAAGAAGCACTGGCTGCCCAAGATGGTGGCGGGCGAGGTGATCACTGCGATCGCGATGACCGAACCGGGCACCGGCTCCGACCTTCAGGGCATGCGCACGACCGCGAAGAAGGATGGCAATCATTATGTCATCAACGGGTCGAAAACCTTCATCACCAACGGTCAGAACGCCGACCTGATCCTCGTCTGCGTCAAGACCGACACCGAGATCCAGCCGGCATGGAAGGGCGTGTCGATCGTGCTCGTCGAGGCCGATCGCGAGGGTTACGAGCGCGGCCGCAATCTCGACAAGATCGGGCAGGACGAAGCCGACACCTCGGAAATGTTCTTCAACGACGTCCGCGTCCCGATCACCAACTGCCTCGGCGAAGAGGGACAGGGCTTCATCTATCTGATGAGCGAGCTTCCCCAAGAGAGGCTGTCGATCGCGGTCAGCGCGCAGGCGGCGTCGCAGCGCGCCTTCGACGACACGGTCGAATATACCCGCGACCGCAAGGCGTTCGGCAAGCCGATCCTCGATTTTCAGAACAGCCGCTTCGTGCTGGCGGACCTCAAGGCCAAGCTCCAGGTCGGTTGGGCGCATCTCGACTGGGCGCTGGCGCGTCACATGAAGAAGGAACTCACCCCCGAAGAGGGCGCCGCGGCGAAGCTGTGGCACACCGAGTTGCAGTGGGAGGTGATGGACAAATGCCTCCAACTGTTCGGCGGCTCGGGCTATATGAACGAATATCCGATCGCCCGCGCCTGGCGCGCCGCGCGCGTGACGCGCATCTTCGGCGGCACCAACGAAATCATGAAGGAACTGATCGGGCGCAAGCTCTGACCAATTTCTCTCCCTTCAAGGGAGAGAAAGACTTGGCTTGGCGGCTCGCCGCCTAGCAAGTCTTGTGAGGGGATCTTACCTTGGCGTCATCATGCGACGTCCCACCCCCTCACCCAGCTTCGACTAGGCGGACGAGCCGCCAAGTCTCCGCAACCCTCTCCCTCAAGGGGAGAGGGGAATTGGATCGAAAGGAACTCCCCATGGCTCATGCATATATCGTCGACGCCGTCCGCACCGCAGGCGGCAAGCGCGGCGGCCGGCTCGCCGGTGTCCACCCCGTCGACCTTGGCGCCGCTGTCTTCGATGCGATCGCCGACCGCAACGATTTCGACACGTCGAAGATCGACGACGTCATCACCGGCTGCGTGTCGCAGGGCGGGCAGCAGACGATGGATTTGGGCCGCAACGCCGTGCTCGCGTCGAACCTGCCCGACTCGATCCCCGCGGTGACGATCGACCGTCAGTGCGGATCGTCGCAGCAGGCGATGATGTTCGCGGCGCAGGCGGTGATGTCCGGCACTCAGGACATCGTCCTTGCCAGTGGCATCGAAAGCATGACGCGCGTGCCGATGGGCAGCGTCGCGACCCTGTTCATCAAGGAAGGCCTCGGCCACTATAAGTCCGAGCGGCTCGAGGAAAAATATCCCGGCATCATGTTCAGCCAGTTCATGGGCGCCGAGATGATCGTCAAGAAACATGGCTTCACCAAGGACGACCTCGACGCCTTCGCGCTCGAAAGCCATCGCCGCGCCAAGGCAGCGACCGAGGCGGGCCATTTCAAGCGTGAGATCGTGGGGCTGGACATCGACACCCCTGAAGGCCGCGCGATGCACCTCGTAGACGAAGGCATCCGTTTCGACGCGACGCTGGAAGGCATCGCCGGGGTCAAGATCCTGCAGGAAGGCGGCACGATCACCGCCGCCTCGTCGAGCCAGATTTGCGACGGTGCGTCGGCCGCGCTGATCGTTTCGGAACAGGCGCTGAAGGACCATGGTCTCACCCCGCGTGCACGCATCCATCACATCTCGGTGACCGCGGGCGACCCGGTGATCATGCTCGAAGAACCTTTGTTCGCCACCGAAAAGGCGCTGAAGAAGGCGGGCATGAAGATCGAGGACATCGACGCCTATGAAGTGAATGAGGCCTTCGCGCCGGTGCCGCTCGCCTGGCTGAAGTATCTGGGTGCCGACCATGCGCGCCTCAACGTCCACGGCGGCGCGATCGCGCTCGGCCACCCGCTCGGCGCCAGCGGCACCAAGCTGATGGCGACTTTGCTCGGCGTGCTCGACGCGACCGGCGGCAAATACGGCTTGCAGACGATGTGCGAAGGCGGCGGCCAGGCCAACGTCACGATCATCGAACGGCTGTAAGCAATTTGGCGTCGCCCCCGCGAAGGCGGGGGCCGCTATCGGGGTAGCGCGAGGCTGCCAACGGCCCCCGCCTTCGCGGGGGCGACGAATATGAACTAGGGAGACCAATATGAAACTCGATTCCACCGTTTCCGCTGTCGTCACCGGCGGCGCCTCGGGCCTCGGCGCCGCGACCGCGCGCGCGCTGGCCGCCAAGGGCGTCAAGGTCGCGATCTTCGACCTGCAGGAAGAAAAGGGCACCGCGCTCGCGGCCGAACTCGGCGGCGTGTTCTGCGAATGTAACGTCACCGACGACGCGTCGGTCGATGCCGCTTTCGCCAAGTCGCGCGAAGCGATCGGTCAGGAGCGCATCCTCGTGAACTGCGCGGGCACCGGCAACGCGATCAAGACCGCGAGCCGTTCGAAGGAAGACGGCAGCATCAAGCATTTCCCGCTCGATGCCTTCAACTGGATCATCCAGATCAACCTCGTCGGCACCTTCCGCTGCATCGCCAAGTCGGCGGCGGGCATGATGACGCTGCCGCCGATGGAAGACGGCGAGCGCGGCGCGATCGTCAACACCGCGAGCGTCGCGGCCGAGGACGGCCAGATCGGCCAGGCCGCTTACTCCGCATCGAAGGGCGGCGTCGTCGGCATGACGATCCCGATTGCGCGCGACCTCGCGAGCGAGAGCATCCGCGTCAACACGATCCTGCCCGGCATCTTCGACACCCCGCTGCTTGCCGGCGCGCCGCAGAATGTCCGCGACGCGCTGGGCGCCTCGGTGCTCAACCCGAAGCGCCTCGGCAACCCCGCCGAATATGCGGGTCTCGCGCTCACGATGATCGAGAATGGCTATTTCAACGGCGAGGACGTCCGCCTCGACGGCGGCATCCGCATGGGCCCGCGCTGATATGGCCAAACCGGAAAGCTGGCGGCTCGATGCCGCCAGCTACCCCGCGTCTATCGAATTGCAGACGCGGTTCCAGGACATGGACATCAACGGCCACCTCAATAATGTGGCCTTTGCGGCGCTGTTCGAAAGCGGCCGGGTGCTGCTCAACCGCGAGGTGCGGCCGCTGATTGATCGCCCCGCGAACGAGCGCACGATGGTCGCGATGGTCGAGATCAATTATCTGGGCGAGGGCAATTTCCCCGACCCGGTGACGATCACCAGCGGCATCGGCCGCATCGGCACCTCGAGCTGGACGATCGTCCAGGCGATGTTCCAGAATGGCCGCGCGATCGCGAGCTGCGACACCGTGGTCGTGTGCCGCACCGACGGTCAGGCGAAGCCGCTGCGCGCCGAGATGGTCGCGGAACTGACCGACAAGCTGGTGACGCCGGCCAATCAATAGGGACTGTCCCTGTTATTCGTCGATCGTCGTATCGCTGTCCGGGACCGACCGGATCAGGTCGCGGGCAAAGCCGATCAGGCCAATCTGGCGGCGACGCTTCAGCCGTTCGGCGCGCAATATCGCCATGACTTCGGTGTAACATTCGTCGACCTGATCGTTGATCAACACATAGTCATAGCCGTCCCAGTGGCTGATCTCGTTCGCCGCGCGCGCCATGCGCGCGGCGATCACCTCGTCGCTGTCGGTGTTGCGCGCGCGCAGGCGGCGTTCGAGTTCTTCCATCGTCGGCGGCAGGACAAAGACGCGCACGACGTCGGGGCCGGCCTCCTGATACAGCTGCTGCGCGCCCTGCCAGTCGATGTCGAACAGCACGTCCTTGCCGGCATCGAGCAGTTCGTCGACGCGCGCGCGGGGGGTGCCGTAACGATGGCCGAAGACATGCGCCCATTCGAGGAACTCGCCGTCGGCCGCCATCTGCTTGAACGTTTCGGTATCGACGAAATGATAATCCTTGCCGTCGACCTCGCCGGGGCGCGGCGGGCGCGTCGTCGCCGAGATCGACAGCGCGATATCCGGATCGGCGAGCAGCATCTTTTTCGAGATGGTGGTCTTGCCCGCGCCCGAGGGCGAGGAGAGGACGAACAACACGCCGCGGCGGTTGAGGTGGACGCTTTCAGCCATGCGGGCTAATTGCGCGACAGCGCGGCGCGGTCAAGCGGGAAGGACGACGATGATCCTGGGGGTTTCACGAAAAGGCTGGCTGGTCGCCGCGGGGCTGATCGCGGTGTTCGCCGCGATCCTGTTCGCGATGGGGCGCCCGCCGATCTGCCCGTGCGGGACGATCAGCCTGTGGCACGGCACCGTCCAGTCGAACCAGAACAGCCAGCAGATTTCGGACTGGTACAGCTTCAGCCACATCATCCACGGCTTGATCTTCTATGGCCTTGGTCGCTGGCTGCTGCCGCGCCAGCCCTTGTGGGTCCTGCTGGCGCTCGCGATCGGGATCGAGGCGGCGTGGGAAATATTGGAAAACTCGCCGATCATCATCGACCGCTATCGCGAGGTGACGATGGCGTTCGGCTATTCGGGCGACTCGATCCTCAATTCGGTCAGCGACGCATTGTTCATGATCGCGGGCTTCCTCGCGGCGAGCCGGATGCGGTGGTGGGTAACGGTCGCGATTGCCATCGTCTTCGAGCTGTTCACGCTGTGGACGATCCGCGACAATCTGACGCTCAACGTCCTCATGCTCGTCTCGCCGGTAGAGGCGATCAAGGAATGGCAGGCGGGCGGCTGACGGCCTCCACCGCCGGGCGGTTTCGACGCGGCGCCGGACCCCGAGGACGGAGCGGATGTACGAATCGGTTCAGCCCGAACGGACCCGTTCGGCTCGATCGACAGCCCGCGAACCCGTGACCCCCGGCCATAGTTGACGGTTCGTCATATTTTCTCTACGAGCGCAACCTCTATAACCTAGATATATAAGTCAGGGAGAGGCAGATGAAGCTCGGCAAGGCGTTCGCCGCTGGCACGATGGTGGCCATGGGTATCGGCGGATGGGCTGTCCCGTCCGCCTTCGCGCAGGACACGAGCGAGACGGTCGACACGTCGGACGCGCGCGACGGCGATATCATCGTCATGGCGCGCAAGCGCGAAGAACGACTTCAGGACGTCCCGCTCGCGATCACCGCGCTGTCGGGTGAAGCGCTGACCAACCAGTCGATCCAGAGCTTCCGCGACCTGCAGGAACAGACGCCGTCGCTGTCGATCAACCCGGTTTCGGCGGACCGCAACTCGACCGCCATCTCGCTGCGCGGCCAGACGCAGACCGACGCGCTGCTCACCACCGACCCCGCGGTCGGAATCTATCTCGACGGCGTCAACATCGCCAAGACGATCTCGACCGAAATGTCGAACCTGATCGATGTCGATCGCGTCGAGATATTGAAAGGGCCGCAGGGTACGCTGTTCGGCCGCAACACCACCGGCGGCGCGATCAACATCTTCTACAAACAACCGACCGACCATTTCGAAGGCAAGCTCGTCCTGCGCACCGACGAATATCGGCGTCGCGGCGCGTCGGCGATCGTCAACGTGCCGCTCGCGAGCACGCTGGCGCTGCGCGTCGTCGGTCAATATGACAAGCGCGACGGCTATGGCCGCAACCGCGTCGACGGCAAATATATCGGCGGCGACCTCAACGGCGGCAACCTGCGCGCGGCGCTGCGCTGGGACGTCAGCGACGCCATCGACCTGACGGTCCGCGGCGATTACAACAAGGCCAGCACCTCGACCCTCGCCTGGCATATCGCCGGGGTGCGGCCGACGTCGGCGTTGCTGACCAACGCGATCGCCCAGGGCGGCAGCCTCGCCGAAATCCTCGCGCAGAACGCCGACTATCGCGACGTCAACCATGGCGGCGAAAGCGTCAGCCGGATCGAGGCATGGGGCACCTCCGCCACGCTCAATATCCGCCTGAACGACAGCATCGATTTTAAATCGATCAGCGCCTATCGCGAACTCGACCGGCTGACGCAGCACGATCTCGATGCGACGACCTTCAACCTCATTCTCGTTCGCCAGCCGACACGGCAAAAGGTCTTTACGCAGGAATCGCAGATTTCCGGCGTGTCGCTCGACGACCGGCTGAACTGGATCTTCGGCGCCTTCTATTCGCGCGAAACGGGCACCGACGGCACGCGCACGATCAACTATAACACGACCACCAACGTCGACGGCCGGACGGTCAATGTCACCGATGGTTCGGTCGAGAATTCGAGCATCGCGGGTTTTGCGCAGGCGACCTTCAAGCTCACCGACGCGCTCAGCCTGACCGGGGGGGTGCGCTATACCAAGGACACCAAGGCGCTCGATTCGCGCAACCGGGTCGACCGGCCGCTGGGCACCTTCCTGCGCTGCAACCTGCCCACCGCGATCGTCGGCACCGTGACGACCGAGGCCGGCTGCATCGCCAATCTGAAGCAAAGCTATTCCGACTGGTCCTATATGGCGACGCTCGATTACAAGCCCCGCGACGGGCTGCTTTTCTATGCCCGCACCGCACGCGGCTACAAGGCGGGGGGCTTCAACCTGCGCGGCGGCGCCGATCCGCTGACCTTCCAGCCCTTCGATCCCGAAACGGTCACCGACTATGAACTGGGGCTCAAGTCCGACTGGTTCGACCGCCGCCTGCGCCTCAACCTGGCGGGCTATATCTCGAAATATGACGGGATCCAGCGCACCGTGGTCGTCGGCAGCTCGCTGCCGCCGCCGAGCCCGCCGACGCTGACCGTGGTGCGCAACGCCGCGAAGGGGACGATCAAGGGTTTCGAGGCGGAGGCGACCGCGGTGCCGCTCGACGGCCTTACGCTGCGCGGTGCGCTCGGCTATGTCCACGCCCGCTATGACGATTATGTCAGCAACGGCGTGGATCGTTCGTTCGAACGCTTCCCCTATCTGCCGACATGGAACTGGTCGCTGTCGGCGGCTTATGAGCATGAGATGCCGGGCGGGCCGCTGCGCGCGCAGATCGACTATGCCTATAAGGGCACGCACGACGGCGCGCCGAGCAGCCTGACCGATCCGTTGACCAAGAGCTGGACGACGATTCAGGGCTATGGTCTGCTCAACCTCCGCATTTCCAAGACCTTCGAAAAGCCGTCGATGAATGTGGCGCTGTTCGTGAAGAACCTGACCGACAAGCGCTATGGCACCACGGTTCTCGATTTCTCGGGCAGCCTTGGTTATGTGCTCACCGCGCCGGGCGATCCGCGGATCATCGGCGCCGAAGTCAGCTTCGACTTCTGACGACAGGGGCGGGACTGATGTCCCGCCCCCTCATCATGGGTGCCGGGCCGGTGCCTAGTGGATGACGGGGCGGGGATGCGCTTCGTCGATCGGGATCGCCGGGGGCAGCGCGTCGCCCATGCTCTCGCCGTCCGAAAGCGGTTCGCCGGTGCCGGCATAGCTATCGACCACGCCTTCGCGGGCGAGTTCGGGATCGAGCGCATGCGCTTGCTCCGCTGCCTTGCGCGCCGCGGCGCGGTCGGCCCATTTCTTGGTGAGATACCCCGCCGCGCCCCAAGCCGCGATCGCGGCATAACGCTGGGGAAACAGGCGCCTTGCTGCGAACAGGGTCGCCGCGCCGATCACCGCGCCGGCGACGGGGTGGCCGCCCTTCTGCTTTCCGATGGCGCTGCCGAGAACGCCGCCAACAATCCTGCCGATCATGCCCATCTCTCCTTCTCCCCATCAATCCCCGGAGGGCCGGGTCGGTTCCGCACCCAGCATCGTGCGTGGGTCGACGACGCGGTCGAAGGTGTCCGCATCGACATAGCCCAGATCGAGAGCGGCCTCGCGCAGGGTCGATCCCGTCTCATGGGCATGTTTCGCGATCTTCGCCGCCTTGTCGTAACCGATTTCGGGCGCCAGCGCAGTGACGAGCATCAGCGAGCGGTTCATCAGCTCGTCGATGCGGCCGCGATTGGGTTCGAGCCCGATCACGCAATGCTCGGTGAAACCCGCCATGCCGATTGCGAGCAGGTCGATCGAGCGCAGCACATTCGATCCGATCAGCGGCTTGAAGACGTTGAGTTCCAGATGCCCCTGCAGCCCGCCAACCGTGACGGCCTGATGGTTGCCGACGACCTGCGCTGCGACCATCGTCAGCATCTCGCACTGGGTCGGGTTGACCTTGCCCGGCATGATCGAGCTGCCGGGTTCGTTCGCGGGAAGGTCGAGTTCGCCGAGGCCGGCGCGCGGACCCGAGCCGAGCAGGCGGATGTCGTTGGCGATCTTGGTCAGCGCGACGGCGAGCGTGTTTAGCGCGCCCGAGAAGAAGACGAGCCCGTCGTTCGACGCCAGCGCCTCGAACTTGTTGCGCGCGGGTTCGAAGGCGATGCCGGTGGTCTTCGACAGCTCGGCGGCGATCGCGACATCGAAACCCGCCGGCGCATTGAGTCCCGTGCCGACCGCGGTGCCGCCCTGCGCAAGCTTGTTGATATTGTGGGCGAGCGCGCCCTCGATCCGCGCGCGGCAGGCGATCAGCTGCGCGACATAGCCCGAGAACTCCTGTCCCAGCGTCAGTGGGGTCGCGTCCTGCAAATGGGTGCGGCCGATCTTGACGATGTCGGCCCACGCCTCGACCTTGGCCGCCAGCGCGTCGGTGAGGGCGACGATCGCGGGCAGCAGCCGCTTCGTCGTTTCGATCGCGACCGCGACATGGATCGCGGTCGGGAAGCTGTCGTTCGACGACTGCGCCATGTTGACATGGTCGTTGGGGTGGACGGGCGACTTGCCGCCGCGCTGCCCCGTCAGCGCCTTATTGGCGATACCCGCGATCACCTCATTGGCGTTCATGTTCGACTGGGTGCCGCTGCCTGTCTGCCAGATCGCGAGCGGGAATTGGTCGTCATGGTCGCCCGCGATCACCTTGTCCGCCGCCGCGACGATCGCGTCGGAAATCCCGGCGTCGAGGCCGTGGGCGCGATTCACCGTGGCGGCGGCGCGCTTGATCCGCGCCAGCGCATGGACGATCGGCAACGGCATCCGCTCGTGCCCGGGAAAGGCGAAATTGTGGCGGCTGCGTTCGGTCTGCGCCCCCCAATAGGCGTCCGCCGGAACCGCGATCTCGCCGATGCTGTCGCTTTCGATCCGCGTTTCGCTCATCCGATCAGCATCCGCGTCACCAGCACCGCGCCCGCCCAGATCGCCGCGACGGTGCCGAGCAATTGCCAATAGCCGCTGTCGCCGACGCGCGGACGCAGCCAGCCGGGAGCGAGCCAGACGATGACCAGTGCCGGGGTCGGCGCGAGCAGGCTGAAGCGCAGGATGCCGTCACCGATATCGCTGCCGGTGCCGCCGCTTTCGAGCAGCGCAAACCCTTCGACCCCCCACCAGAAGGCGGCGGTTAGCACGACCATGCCGGCGAGGGCCCAATATTGCCAGAAGCGGCTGGGGGGCCATGTGGGGCCGCCCATGACGCTAACGTTTCTTGCCGAAATCCACGGTGACGACGTTCGTCCCGTCTTCGGTCGTCACCTCGGGGCGATCATTGTCGGCCTCGTCATGCGGTTCGGGTTCGGCGCCGTCGTCGCTGACCTGGAACTGCAGCCCGAAATCGACCGACGGATCGACGAAGGCGGTGATCGCGGCATAGGGGATCGTCAGGATCGACGGGGTCTGGTTGAACGACAGGCCGACGCTGAACAGGTCTTCCTCGACCGTCAGGTCCCAGAACCGGTTCTGCAGCACGATCGTCATTTCGTCGGGGAATTTGGCGATCAGATGCGCGGGGATGTCGACCCCCGGCGCCTGCGTCTTGAAGGTGATATAGAAATGATGCTCGCCGGGCAGGCTGTCATAGCCTTCGATCTGGCGCAGCACGCGGCCGACCACCGCGCGCAGGGCGTCCTGCACGATCTCGTCATAGGGAATCAGGCTGTCGCGAACGTCTTCAGTCATGGCGCAGGGGGATGAACGCCGGTCGCGTGCCGGTCAAGGGGGGAGAGTCGCCTTGCAACGCGAAAAGTGGGTGCTATGGCGTCGGCCATGCGAACCGCCACCGTCCAGCGCACGACCAAGGAAACCGACATCGCGATCGCCGTCAATCTCGACGGCACCGGCGATTATGCGGTGTCCACCGGCATCGGTTTCCTCGACCATATGGTCGAGCAATTGTCGCGCCACTCGCTGATCGACATCTCGATGCAGGTGGAGGGCGACCTTCATATCGACCAGCATCACACCGTCGAGGACAGCGCGCTCGCGCTCGGCGAAGCGGTGGCGAAGGCGCTCGGCGACAAGCGCGGTATCGCGCGCTACGGCGAAGCGCATGCGCCGATGGACGAGACGCTGACGCGCTGCGTCCTCGATATCTCGGGGCGTCCGCACTGCGTCTATAAATCGTCCTTTTCGCAGCCGCGCCTCGGCGAGATGGACACCGAGATGTTCCCGCACTGGTTCCACAGCTTCGCGCAGACCGCCGGGATCACGCTGCACATCGAAACGCTCTACGGCGAGAACAACCATCATATCGCCGAAAGCATGTATAAGGCGCTGGCCCGCGCGCTGCGCCAGGCGGTCGAGATCGACCCGCGCAAGGGCGATGCGATTCCGTCGACCAAGGGGGTCCTCTAAGGACCATCCGATGAGCGCCATCGCCCTGATCGACTATGGCGCGGGCAATCTTCGCTCGGTGCACAACGCGCTCGTCGCCGCGGGCGCGGAGAATGTCGCCGTCACCGCCGATCCCGATGTCGTGGCCAGGGCCGACCGGATCGTGTTGCCGGGCGTGGGCGCTTTTGCGGCCTGCATGAACGGGCTTTCCGCCATCGACGGGCTGATCGAGGCGATGGAACAGCGCGTTCGCGGCGAAGGCGCGCCCTTCCTTGGCATCTGCGTCGGCATGCAATTGCTCGCCGATGCGGGCGAGGAGCATGGCACGCACCAGGGCCTCGGCTGGATCGGCGGCACGGTACGCGCCTTCACCCCCGCTCCCGGGCTGCGCATCCCGCATATGGGCTGGAACGACGTCATCCCGGCGGGCGATCATCCGGTGATCGCGGCGGGCGAGGCCTATTATCTCCACTCCTATCATTTCGCAGACGCGACCGACATCGCGGCGACGAGCGACCATGGCGGGCTATTCACCGCCGCGGTCGCGAAGGACAACATCGTCGGCGTCCAATATCACCCCGAAAAAAGCCAGGCCTATGGCCTCGCAACGCTCGAAAGATTTCTCGCATGGCGGCCCTGACCATCTTCCCCGCGATCGACCTCAAAGGCGGGCAGGTGGTGCGGCTTGCCGAGGGCGATATGGCGCGCGCGACCGTCTATGGCGACGATCCGGCGGCGCAGGCGCGACTGTTCGCCGCTGCGGGCGCATGCCATCTGCATGTCGTCGACCTCGACGGCGCCTTCGCGGGTGCGAGCGTCAACGGCGCGGCGGTCGAGAGCATCGTCGCGGCCTTCCCGGGCAAGGTCCAGGTCGGCGGCGGCATCCGCGACCGCGCCGGCGTCGATCGCTGGCTGGCGCTCGGCGTCAGCCGCGTGATCATCGGCACCGCCGCGCTCAAGGACCCCGAATTCGTGAAGTCCGCCGCCCGCGACCTGCCCGGCCGGATCATCGTCGGGGTCGATGCGCGCGACGGCATGGTCGCGACCGAGGGCTGGGCCGATGTTTCCGACGTCCGTGTCGAGGATCTCGCGCGCCGTTTCGAGGATGCCGGCGTCGCCGCGCTGCTGTTCACCGACGTCGGCCGCGACGGCCTGCTCAAGGGCTGCAATGTCGAGGCGACGGTCGCGCTCGCGCAGGCGGTCGATATTCCGGTGATCGCGAGCGGCGGGGTCGCCGACATCCACGACATCCATGCGCTGCGCCCGCATGTTGCCGACGGCATCGAAGGCGTGATCACCGGGCGCGCGCTTTACGACGGGCGGCTCGACTTGGCGCAAGCGATCGCGGTGGGCAATTCCCCTCCCGCTGGCGGGAGGGGCTAGGGGAGGGCATGTCCAAAGCGCTTCCGTCCCGAAACAGGCCCTCCCCCAACCCCTCCCACAGGTGGGAGGGGAGCAAGTGACCGTCCGCGTCCGCGTCATTCCCTGCCTCGACGTCGCCGACGGCCGCGTCGTCAAGGGCGTCAATTTTGTCGACCTGCGCGACGCCGGCGATCCGGTCGAGGCGGCGCGCGCCTATGACGCCGCGGGCGCCGACGAGCTTTGCTTTCTCGACATCGGCGCGAGCCATCAGGGGCGGGGGACCTTGCTCGACATGGTCAGCCGCACCGCCGAAGTTTGTTTCATGCCGCTCACCGTCGGTGGCGGGGTGCGCAGCGCCGACGATGCGCGCGCGCTGCTGCTCGCGGGCGCCGACAAGGTCGCGGTGAACAGCGCCGCGGTCGCGCGGCCCGAACTCGTCGCCGATATCGCCGACCGCTTCGGCAGCCAGTGCGCGGTGGGCAGCATCGACGCGCGGCGTGTGGCAGAGGACCGCTGGGAAATCTTCACCCATGGTGGGCGCACGCCGACCGGGGTCGATGCGCTGGAGCATGCGGTGCGGCTCGCCACCCTCGGCGCGGGCGAATTGCTCGTGACCAGCATGGACCGCGACGGCACCAGGGACGGTTACGACCTCGCGCTCACCCGCGCGATCGCCGATGCAGTCAGCGTACCGGTGATCGCAAGCGGAGGCGTCGGCAATCTCGACCATCTGGTCGCCGGCGTGGTCGAGGGCGGCGCGAGCGCAGTGCTCGCCGCGAGTATTTTCCACTTCGGCGAAGCGACGATCGCCGACGCCCATGCGCGGCTCGCCGCAGCGGGACTGCCAGTGCGCGTGCATTAATCCGCCTGCGAGGGGTGGTCAGGGCGGAATCGGACTGCAATAGAAGCCCGATGCAAAGCAAACTCCGCATCGCCGACCGTACCAACGACATTTTCCCGATCCTCGGCTTCGTCGCCGCGATGGCGAGTTTCGCGATGCCGCTGAACGCCTGGCTCGTCGCCTTCATCCTGATGGGCGCCGTCGTCGCGGCGGTCCATCATGCCGAGGTGATCGCACATCGCGTCGGCGAACCTTTCGGCACGCTGATCCTCGCACTCGCGGTGACGGTGATCGAGGTCGGGCTGATCCTGACCCTGATGCAGGCCGAGCCGGCCAAGGCACAGACGCTAGCGCGCGACACCGTGTTCGCAGCGGTGATGGTGATCCTGAACCTGTTGATGGGTCTGTGCCTACTTAGCGGCGCGATCCGTCATCATGAGCAACGCTTTCAGCGTACCGGCATCGGCGCGGCGCTGGCGACATTGACCGTGCTCACCGTCGTGACCCTCGTTCTCCCCAATTTCACGTCGAGCGTGCCGGGACCCTTTTATTCGGCGACGCAGCTTGGCTTCGTCGCGGCTGTTTCGTTGATTCTCTATGGCACGTTTGCGCTGGTCCAGACGGTTCGCCACCGCGACTATTTCCTTCCCGACGGCGATGCCGACGGGGACGGTGAACCTGATGCGCACGCCGCGCCCCCGACCGTCCAGCGCACCGCGATATCGGGCGCGCTGCTGCTCGCCAGCCTGGTTGCGGTCGTCCTACTGGCAAAGAATCTGTCGCCGGTGATGGGCGCGCTGCTTTCCGACTGGGGCGCGCCGCCGGCGGTGCTCGGCGTGCTGATCGCGGCGCTGATTCTCGCACCGGAAGGCTTGGCGGCGGTGCGCGCGGCCAAGGCCGATCGCTTGCAGACCAGCCTCAACCTCGCGCTGGGTTCGGCGCTGGCGACGATCGGCCTCACCATCCCCGCGGTCGCGATCCTGTCGATCATGACCGACCTGCCGATCAGCCTCGGCCTCGACGCCAAGTCGACCGTGCTGCTGTTCCTGTCGCTGATCGTGTCGGTGCAGACGCTGGCGAACGGACGGACGACAGTGCTGCAGGGGGTGATCCACCTGATGCTGTTTGCGATCTACCTGTTCACGACCTTCGTGCCTTAATGCGTCGCCCCGCGAAGGGCGACTAGAGTCACGTGCCTCTTGTCGCGGCCGTTGGCGATGTAGCGCAAGGTCGATAGCGGCCCCTGCCTTCGCAGGGGCGACGACTATGTCTTCCGAACGAATACCGTCCCTGCGCTATACCCCGCGCCGAACGAGCAGATCAGCCCGGTATCTCCCGCCGTCATATCCTCATGGTTCAGGTGAAAGGCGATGATCGACCCCGCGCTCGACGTGTTGCCATAGGTGTCGAGCACCGTCGGGCTCTCGTCCGCGCTCGCCTCATGCCCCAGCACGCGCTGCGCGATCAGTCGGTTCATGTTGGTGTTCGCCTGGTGCAGCCACAGCCGGCGCATGTCGGCGCCCTCAAGTCCCAGCAGTTCCATCTGCTCGACGATCAGGTTCGCGACCCAGGGCACGACCTCCTTGAACACCTTGCGGCCTTCCTGGACGAACAGCTTGTCGCTCTTCGGGCCGTCCTGATCGATGCCGCCATGGCCGCGATTGAGAAAGCCGAAATTGTTGCGGATGTTGTTCGAGAATTGCGTTTTGAGCTTGGTGCCGAGGATGTCCCAATGGCCCGTCGGGGCGATGTCCTTGTCCTCGACGAGGATCGCGGTCGCGACGTCGCCGAAGATGAAGTGGCTGTCGCGGTCGCGCCAGTTCAAATGCCCCGAACAGATTTCGGGGTTCACGACGAGCACGCTCTTCGCGTGGCCGGCGCGGATATAGTCGGCAGCGGTCTGGATGCCGAAGGTCGCCGACGAGCAGGCGACATTCATGTCGAAGCCAAAGCCGTCGATGCCGAGCGCGTCCTGGATCTCGACCGCCATCGCCGGATAGGGGCGCTGCATGTTCGACGCCGCGCACAGCACCGCATCGACCTGGCTCGCATCGCGTCCGGCACGCGTCAGCGCGTCTTTCGCCGCCGCGACGCCGATCTCGGCGAGCAGCGAAATCTCGTCATTGCTGCGGTTGTCGAGGCGCGGCGCCATGTGGCCGGGGTCGAGGATGCCGGCCTTATCGACGACGAAGCGCGACCCGATACCGCTCGCCTTCTCGATGAACTCGACGCTCGATTCGGTTAGTTCCGCCACATCGCCCTTTGCGATGGCCTGTGCATTTTTCCTATTGTGCAGTGCAACATACTGGTTAAAACTGGCGACAAGTTCTTCGTTGGAGATGGCTTCGGCGGGGGTGAAAAGGCCGGTCGAGGAAAGTACCGGCTGCGGTGCGTGCGACATGATGGCTCTCGTGTGTCAGTTTCAAGACACGCTGATTAGGCTCCGTCGCGGCATCGCGCAACGCCCCCAAGTCGGATGAACAATCGCCAACACCATGGTTAACCGGCCACTAACCATTTTGGTGGCAGACTGCCTAATTGCAGGCCTCCGGGGGGATGGCTCCCCGGGCGCCGTGCGGGAGCATGACCATGGCGACGCGTTCTGGACCAGCAGCCGGCGAGCTGTCCTTTGCGGAAATCAAGGAATTTGCGGGCTTCCCTGCGGCGACGCAGCGCTACATCCGCCGCTCGCTCGATATCGGGCTCGAGCGCGACGATGCGATCAGCCGCTGGTCGCGCGACATGGTCGAGGAGACCGCGATCCGCGTCCAGGCGCGCGTCTATCAGCGGATCAACGAAATTCGCGCGCATATTCCCGATGACAGCGGCCTCGACGCGCTCGAACATTTCATGGCGCCGCTCGTCGCGGTGTCGGCCTTCGATCTCGGGCAGGACCGCCTGCCGGGCTTTGCGTCCTACCGCTTCCTCTATGAACGACTGCTCGGCGCGCATGCGCGGCCGTGGCTGCCGGGTGCCTTTTGCGCGGCAGCGTCGCTGCCGCACCTGCACCCCGACAAGCGCAAGATCCTGCTCCAGTCGATCAGCGAAGCGGCGGCCACCGCCCCCGGCTGGTCCGCGCGCGAGCCGAGCTTCTACCCCGAATGGGTCGAGAAGATCGACGAGACCAGACCGGCGAATTGAGAGCGCGGTCCGCTTTGGAGCGAGAAGCGGACCCTTTTTTCGGTTCGTGTCGAGCGAAGTCGAGACACCCATCGGTAGCGCACGCC
>Ga0155175_116_pt4 | contig 41648 bp, 42 predicted proteins | sample RifCSPhighO2_01_FD_106143 | JGI IMG/M metagenome (GOLD analysis project Ga0155175, IMG submission 106143) | Sphingopyxis sp. RIFCSPHIGHO2_01_FULL_65_24 | reverse complement strand
CCGGTCGATCATCGCCTGCATCGTCGCGGCGGGGACGAAGGGCACGTCGCCATAGAGGATCAGCACATCGCCATCGAAGCCGGCCAAGGCGCCCTCGGCCTGCTGCACGGCATGGCCGGTACCAAGCTGCGGGTCCTGCACCGCGAGGTCGGCGCTGCCCGCCAGCGCGGCTTCGAGTTGCTCGGCCTTGTCGCCGACGACGACGACCTTCTTCGCGGGTCTCAGCGCATCGACGCTGGCCATCAGGTGGAGCAGCATCGGACGCCCGGCGATCGGGTGCAGCACCTTGTGCAGGTCGGACTTCATGCGGGTGCCCTTACCCGCGGCGAGGATGACGGCAGCGATCGAATTGCTCATGGCGCGAGCCATGCCAGCAAATCATTGCGGTTTCCAGAACATCGCGCCATGCGCTCCTTCAAACTCCGTTCGCCCGAGCGAAGTCGACATGCCCCACGGACGCTTACGACCGATGGGTGTCTCGACTTCGCTCGACACGAACGGGAATCGGGGTTCGCGTCATGTCATTTCCCTTCGCCATCATCGGCTTCGATCTCGACGGCACGCTCGTCGACACCGCGGGCGACCTCACCGCCGGGGTCAATCATGCGCTCGGCCTCGCCGCGCGTGCGCCGCTGACCATCGAACAGGTGCGGCCGATGATCGGGCTGGGCGGGCGGCATATGCTCGAACAGGGGCTGCGCGCCACCGGCGGGGTTCCGGGCGGTGATTTCGAGCGGCTGTTCCGCGAATTCCTGCGCCATTATGAGGCGAATATCGCGGCCCACAGCCACCCCTTCCCCGGTCTGATCGAGGCGCTCGACGCACTCGACGCGCTGGACGTGCGAACCGCGGTGGTGACCAACAAGACTGAACGCCTCGCGCGTTTGCTGCTCGGCGACCTCGGGCTCGCCGATCGCATGGCGACGATCATCGGCGGCGACACGCTGGGGCGGGAGAATGCCAAGCCCTCCCCCGCCCCGATCCACGAAATGATCGCGCGCTGCGGCGGCGGGCGCGCCGCCTTCGTCGGCGACAGCATCTATGACATGGAGGCCGCCAACGCCGCGGGCGTGACGAGCATCGCGGTGCGGTTCGGCTTTCCGAACCAGCCGGTCGAAACGCTTGGCGCCGACCATATTATCGATCATTACAACGCATTACTGCCTTTGTTGCGCGAGTTGGGGGATTCGCATGTCCAATCAGATATGGGACGAAGAGATTGAGCCGCCGGCGCCCAATCAGTGGGTGCGGCTGGGCGGAGTGCTCGCGGCCGCGGCGCTGATCGCGGCCATCGTGGGGATGCGGCCGTCGCAGGTCTCGCCGACCGGCGTGCTCGGGTACAGCCTGATGCAGACGGTGCTGCTTTCGGGGATCCTCTATTTCACCTGGATGCGCGATGGCCCGACCTGGCGTCCGATCGCGACCGCGGCCGGCCTGTTCGTCGTCATCATGCTGGTCAATCTGGACAAGGCCGACCGGCATGCCGTGGCGGTCAAGGCCGATATGGCGACCTTCGGCAAGCTGTATTTCGACGCCGGCGGCAGGCTGGTGGCGCCCCCCGACCCGTCGAGCCACGGTCCCTTTTCGCGGGCGACGATCAAGCTCGCGAAGGAAACCGAAAAGCTCAACGACGAATATATGCTTCAGTTGGACCAGTCCGGCATGCTGGCGCTGTTCGATGCCAACCGGATTCGCGTCAATCCCGACATGGTCAAGAATTGCGGCGCGATCATCGCGGTCAAGTCGGACATCCCGAAATATAAGGCGCGGCACCTTGCCTTGATCGAAAAGGGGCGGCGCGATTTCGAAGACGTCGATGCGGAATCGGAAATGGTGGAGGCGGTTCTGCGCGGCATGGATAGCCGAATGCCGCAGGCGCGGTCGGACATCGAACGAAGCTGGGACCTCAACGGCCAGCAGATCGAAGCCGCCCATGCCGCATGCCAGGTGCTGGCGCGCGGCAACTGGCATGCCCAGGGCACGGTCTTCGCCTTCACCTCGCGAAGCGACATGGCCGCATTCGACCGCCACAGCGATCGGCTCAACAACCTCACCGAGCAGCTCGAGACGATCGCCGACGCCGGACGGCAACGGATGCGGGCCGCGCAAAGGGAGATGGCGCGCGGCCTCAAATAGCCGCGCGGCCCTTGCGCCACTTGGTCCACAAATGCCGCGCCAGCATCAGCGGCGGCATGCGCAGCCAGTGCGAGCGGATGTAGAAGATCTGTTGCAGCAGCGGATCGGTCGCGCGGCCCCAATCGTCGCGTGCAAGCAGGCGGCGCTGGTAGCGTTCGTCACCGGGCTTGATCCGGTTCCAGCCCGACGGCAGCTTCGCCCCGTAAAGGTCGCGCGCCAGCCGCGCGGCGCGATGGACCGGCTTTTCCAGCCCGTGCATCTCCGCCCGCGCGTCGAGCTTGCCCCAGAAACCGCGATCGGCGGCGGCGAATTCGGCGGTCAGCCTATGGAAATCCCACAAGTTGCGCAATCCGCCCTGCAGGTCGCCGTCGGCGAGCATATGCGCGGCGCAGTGGCACGCCATGTCGGCGGGGTTGAGCACGCGAAAACCGCCCGGCGTCCGGATCGCATCGCCGACCAACGCCAGCGCATCGGGCGTAATCCGGTGCGTACGCGGCAGAATCGTGTGGTGGACGTCGATCATCCGGTCGCGGTCCTTGTGGATCAGCGGCGGCAGCTCGTGCATATGGTCGCGGTAATAGGCATCGTCATAGTCGTCCTGCTTCAGCCATTCCCATCCGTCGATCAGCGCCAGATTCTCGGCGCGGCCAAGGTCGTGCCAGGGCACGAGTATGTCGAGATCGCCGATCTGGCGCCCCGCGGCACAGGCCAGGCCGGCCGCCGCATAGGCGGTGCCCTTGAGCAGCACGAACTCGACCCCCGCCGGGTCGAGCGAACGGCGCGCCATTTCGGCCTCCCACAGCGCCTGCGCCTGCCCTACCGCGGCGGCGGCGCGCTGGTCGGCGAACAGGGCAGCGACCGAGGGGGGCAGCACCGCATCCTCGAGCCGACAGGCGAGCGTCGCCAGCAGCGCCTCTGCACGCGCGACGCTGATCACCCCGTCCCAGTCGCGCGGGGCCAGCGAGCCGGGGTCGCGCCGCCCCGCAAGCAGGTCGACGAGCGCTTCGACCGCGCTCATCGCACCGCCTCCGCCCATAATTGCTCGACGATCGCCATGCCGCTCGCGCTGTCGGGATAGCTTATCGTGAAGGCCGGCGTCTCGCGCACCAGCCGGGTCATCGCGGCGAACCCCGCCTCGCCCAGCGCGACATAATTGGTCGATGCCTCGGTCAGCCGCACAAAGGCCTCGCCCTCGCCGATGCGCTCGATCGAAGGCGCACCGCCGAAGCGGGGGAAGAGCAGCAGCGCCGGGCGCGCGAGTTCGTGCATCGCGGCGATCGTGTCGGCGCGCGGGATCAGATGGCGGATATCGCCCTTTGGCGTGCCCGCGAGCAACGGGCCGAACCGCGCCGCGTCGACGCGCGCTTCGACCTCGGCGATCGCCTCATTCTTCAGGCTGACCGCGCGCGGAAAGCCGAGCGCGCCGCCGCTCTGCGGATCGATCAATATGAACTCGTCGCCCATCAGCCGCCATTCCCCCTCGCCGAGCAGCGCCGCGAGGGTCGATTTGCCCGACCCCGACTCGCCCGACAGGATCACCGCGCGACCATCCTTCGTGACCGCGCTGGCGTGGAGCAGCATGTGCCGCCGCCAGCCGAGCGCGACCTGCAGGTTCATCCCCATTTCGGCGGCGAGCAATCCCATCGACAGCGGCAGCGGCAGCGCGTCGGGGACGATATAATCGCCGCCGATATGCACCGACGGCCGCAGCCAGCGCCGCCAGGGCCGCGCCGCGAACAAGCGCACCGTCGCGTCGGCGGGGCGGGCATCGTCGCGGGGATAGCCGGCATAGAGGGTCTTCAACGCGGCGATCGGTGCGGCCCAGTCGCTGCCGATACGGAACTGGACCGGGCCGACGGCGATGCGCGTGCAGTGCCTCACGCCGGTTCGACCAGCCCCATCGCCGCCAGTTCGGCCAGCCGCGCGGCGAGGATCGCGGCGGCATCGCCTTCGCCGTCGAGGTCGAAGCGGTCGGCGAGCCGCGCGGCGAGCGTCGCGGCGTTGCACGGGCTGCTGGCCAATGCCGTCAATATCTCGGGCATCGGCGCCACGACGAGGTGGGTCTGCATCGACCGCCGGTCGAAGATCGCGGTCAATTCGCCCAATGGTTCGACCCGCAGCGCCCCCGCCTCCGCTGCGCGATACCGGCGATCAGCCATAATCTTCGGCGGCGGCGGTCAGCTTGGCGAGGATCGCAAGCAGGGTCGCGCGCTCGGCGGCGCTGATGTTCGATTCGAGCCGCGCCTCGCTCGCCAGCGCGGCGGGAACGATCGCGTTGTAAAGCTCGCGCCCGGTCGCGGTGAGGTCGAGGTGATGCGATCGTCCGTCGGCCTCATGCGCCTGCCGCGCGATCAACTGGCGGTCGGCAAGCGCCTTGGCGGCACGGTTGACGGTGACCTTGTCCATGCGCGTCGCCTGCACCAGCTCGCGCTGGGTCTTGGGCGCGCCCTCGCCGAGCACCGCCATCAGTCGCCATTCGGGGATCTTGAGCCCGAAGCGGTTCTGATATTCGGCGGCGATCCGTTCCGACAGCGCGTTCGACGCGATCGACAGGCGATAGGGCAGAAAATTGTCGAGGTTGAGGTTCTTTGCGGCCATGTCCCCGTTCTTATCGACAATCCCGGCGCTGTGAAGGCCGCAATTGCGCCAAATTCCTAGAAAGACACGCGGGCGCCGACCCAGAGCGTGCGCGGCGTCGCGCGTTCGACGACGCCCGACGCGGAGATCGCGGCGGGCACCAGTTCGTCGAACAGATTCTCGCCGCGTGCCTCGATGCTGACCGCCTTGTTCAGGCGCCAGGACAGCCCGGCGTCGAGCGTCCGCGCGTCGCCCAGCACCAACAGCCCACGGTCATCCTCATTCTGCTTGCCGATATAGCGCAGCGTGGCGAAGCCGCCGAACGGCCCGTCGCCGTTGCTGCGCAGCGACACGCTGCCGCCATGTTTCGCGATCTGCGCCGGGCGGCGACCGTCGAGCGTCGCCGCCGTGCCCGAGGCGTCGACCTTGGCATCGGTAAAGGCATAGGTCGCGCGCAAGGTCGCGGGGCCGATCGCCTGTTCGGCGCTGACCTCGATCCCCTTGCTGTCGATGGCATCGAGATTCTGGCGCTGGTTGAGGTTCGGGGCGAGGGTGACATTGGCGATCGCGTTCGACAGATGGTTGGCGAAGAGGGTCGCCGACAGCTTCGTGCCATCGCTCGCCCAGTCGATCCCGGCCTCGCCGCCCCACAGACGTTCGGGTTCGAGCATCTCGTTCGCGGTCGTCACCTCGGCACCGACGCGGAAGGGGCGGTAGAGTTCGTTGAGCGTCGGCAGCCGCCAGCCGCGATAGGCGGCGGCGCGGAGCGCGAAGGCGTCCGACGTCCAGCGCACACCCGCGCGTCCGCTGCCTTCCCAGCCCTGCCGCGCAGCAAAGCGCAGGTTGGTGATCGTCGAACCGCCGATATTGCGTTCGAGCCGATAGCCCTCGCCCAGCCACCAGTGATCGACCCGCCCGCTGAGCGTCCAGAGCAGGCCGTCGTCGGCGTCGCCCGCGGTCCATTCGGCAAAGGCGCCGACGGTATCGCTGCTGCCGCCGGCGATCCGGTGGCGGCCCGGCGTGACGCTGCTGAAGAAGAAATCCTCTTCGGTACGCCCGGTGGTGCGGCGCCAGTCGGTGCCGATGCGCAGCGGGTTGTCGCCGCTGATCGCCGGCCGCAGCTCGAAGCGCGCGCCGAGCCCGGTCGCGGGGACGCGCTGGAAGAGCGCGGGCGCGACGCTGTTCCGCCCCGCAGCGACGCTGGCGAAGCCGCTGTCGAAATCGCGGACCTGGACATAGGCGAGTGCGAGCCATTGCGCCGCGCCCGCGGGATCATGGACGACGCGCAGGCTTGCATCGACGCCGTCGGTCTTGCTCGTCGTGAAGTCGGTGCCGCGGTCGCGCCGGTCCGAAGAACCGCGCAGGCTCGCCTCGATCCGGCTGTCGGCGCCCGCGTCGAAGCGTAGGCGGAGTCCGAGGCCGCCCTGTTCATAGGGCGCGGCGCGGTCGACCGCTCCGCGCTGGCCCTCGGCAATCGGAATGAAGCCATCGCCGCGGCTGTAGCGGCCGTCGAGGGCAACCTGTCCATTGCCGAGCCGCGTCCCCACGCTGCCAGAAAAGTCCCAGCTGTCACGGCTGCCATATGCAAGACTTGCCTGCTCGACGTCGATCATCTTCGAATGAAGGGCGATGGTTCCCGCAAGCGCGCCCGGCCCATCGACGCCGCTCCCGCCTCCGCGGGTGACGAGGATGCCGCCCAGATTGATCGCGTCATAGGCGCTCCATGCAACCCAGCCGCCGAATGGATCGGCTTGCGGCACACCGTCGAGCGTCACGAGCGCGCGGCTCGAGGCATTGCCCCCAAGTCCGCGCAGCGTGACGCCTTGGCTGGTGGGATGGGCTGAACGCCCGTCGGAGCGGCGGAATTGAACCAAACCGGCTTCGTCCCGAAGGCGGTTTTCGACTCGATTGCCCAACCCCGGCCTGATGTCCGTTATCAAGGTCCGGCCCTGCGTCTTGTCTGCGTCGACCATGGGCAACTGTCCGCTGCCAGTCACGACAATGACCTCTTTGGGCGGTACCGAGACGACACAGCAGTTGTGGTCATCATTTTCGGAGGATGGCTCGGCCGTCTGCGCCATAGCCGCCGCCGGCATCACCAGCAGCGCGGCCCCCGCCAGCAGCCGGATCATGCCGGCTTGACCGCGTCGGGGTGCGCCCTCTGGAAGGCGTCCAGTTCCATGCACGCGGCGTCGATTTCGACCAGCCGCGGATAGGCGTCGAGCGGCACCTCGAAGCGCCGCGCGTTGTACATCTGCGGCACCAAACAGCAGTCGGCGATGCTCGGCGTGGCGCCGCCAAGGTACGTCCCCTCGCCCGCCATGGCTTCCAAAGCTTCAAACCCCTGCGCGATCCAGGTGGCGATCCAGCGGTCCTTGGTCGTCTCGTTGAGGCCGAGGTCGCGGGTCAGATATTTGAGCACGCGCAGGTTGTTGAGCGGGTGGATGTCGCTCGCCACCACCTGCGCCTGCGCCAGCGCGACCGCGCGCGGCATTGCTTCCTCCGGAATCAGCCGCGGCTCGGGGAAGGCGCGGTCGAGCCAGTCGATGATCGCCAGGCTCTGGATGATCGTCTCGCCATCGGCGATCAGCAGCGGTACAAAACCCTGCGCGTTGAGTTCAAGATAGGCGTCGCTGCGCTGCTCGCCCGCGATCAGGCTGACCTCGACGCGCTCGTAAGCGAGCCCTTTCAGGTTGAGCGCGATGCGGACGCGATAGCTCGCCGAGGAGCGGAAATAATCGTGGAGGACGAGCTTTGTCATGGCGCGTCTAATGCGATGCTTTCGGCATCTCCGCAATCCATTGCCGCAGCAGGGCCGCGCCCTCCTTGTGCACCGTCGAGCGCCCGACCTCGGGCATCGCGATGCCGACGTCGGTGCTTTCGAGGCGATAGATCATATAGCTGTTGTCGGGGTCGCCCGGCGCGATCGCGAAATCCATGCCGCCGCTGCCGCGTCCCGCCGCGGTCGGGCGCTTGCCGATGCCGTAATTGACCGTCGTCGGATCGTCGGTCCAGCGCAGGAACAGCCCGCTGTTCGACGCGCTGCCCGCCGGATTGTGGCAATGCGCGCAATTGACGTCGAGATAGGCGCGCGCGCGGTCCGCGACGCTGCCCGATTTGGGGTCGTCCCATTGCGGCATCACCGGTTTCAGCGCCGCAGGCTTGTCGAAGGTGATACCACGCCAATAGTCGGTCGCGCCCGCCGGCAGCACAAAATTCCGCGCCTTGGGTCCGATCGGCACGATCTCGCCCGACAGGCTGTGGCATTCCTTGCACTGGTTCTTGTTCGGCACCGCGTAGCGGATGTCATGTGTTTCGCCGTCGGGACTCTTGAAGCTTACCGCCACGCGGCGCCCGCCCAGCGCCAGCGTCGCGTCCTTGCCGTCGGCATCCCAGATATAGGGGAGCGCGACCCAGCCTTCGGCGCGATGGATCAGCAGCCGCGTCTCGACCGGGCGTCCGCCATTGACGTCGGGCCAGCCAAAGCTTTTGACGATGATGCTGCCGACCGGAAAAGCGATGCCGCCATCGGCGGCGACCGAGGCTTTCCGGCCTTTCGGAATCCAGAACATCCGGTGCTTCTCGGTATAGTCCGAGAACAGCGCGGTGCGCAGCGTATAGGGCGTCAACGATTCGAGCGGCTGCGACGAGTCCGGCCAGAACAGCCGGAACGCCGACAATTTGGGCGGCAGGGCGCTGCCCTCGATCACCGACTGATCGGGTTCGGGCACCGGGATAACAACCGCCGAACTGCCACTCGCGCACAGCGATGCCGCCGCCAGCGCGGCGAAAACGCGCTTCACTTGACCTTCGCCTCCATCGCTTCGGGCAGCGTGATCCCCGGCAGTGCCGCGGGCGGCGTGCCCTTCGACAGGTCGGCGGGTGCCGGTTTCGCCTGGTCGCGCGGGGTCGCGACGTCGGGCAGGTTCAGCGACAGCACCCCGACCTTGTCGAGCACGATCACATCCTCGCCCGCGCCGTCCCACAGGACGGGCGGGATTGCCCCGCCGAAAGCCCCCGCGATCTGCGCCCCGCCGTCGAACGCCGGGGCATAGCCCGCCTTGCCATGCACATTGTCGCGCACGACGATCTGACGCGGCAGCGGCTGGTATTTCGGGTCCTTATGCTCGTAGCGATAGCCGACGATCATCACGTTCGCGGTGCCGTTCTGATCGAAGTCGTTGTCGAAAATCTCGACATGGCGGTTCGCCATGATCAGCACCCCGGTTCCGGTCGGAACGCTCGCGACGATATTACCCTTCGGCGCGAAATTGGGCGTGCTGTTGTCGTTCACGTCATTGTCGAACACGCGGACATTGTGCCCGCCCTGCATCGGCAGACTGGGCAGGTCGAACACCAATATACCGCCGGTGTTCTTCGTTGCGATATTGTCGTGGACGTCGGCGTCGTAGCTGTTTTCGATCTCGATCCCCGCGACATTCTCGGTCGCGATCGAATCGCGGACGACTATATTCTTCGACTGGCCGACATAGATGCCCGCGTCCGACGCGCCGCGGACGTAGACGCTGTCGATCAGTACATCGCTGCTTTCGACCGGATAGATGCCATAGGCGCCGTTAGTTTCCTTTGGTCCCGCGGTCCATTCGACGCGCAGCTTGTGATAGACGATGCGGTCGGCGCCCTTCGACTTGATGCCGTCGCCCTTGCTGTTGAGCACAGCAAAATTGGTAAGAAAAACATCGTCGCTGGTGACCAGCAGCCCCTCGCCCGCGCCCTGCTGGCCCGTGAAGTCGAGGATCGATCCGCCCTCGCCCGTCCCCGCGCCGCGGATCGTGACATTCGCCACGTCGAGCGACAGACCATCGGTCAGGTGCCACGTCCCCGCGCCCAGTTCGACGACATCGCCGGGCTGCGCAACGATCAGCGCTTCCTGGAGTTTCTCGTTCGCGTCGGCAGCGCCCGCCTCGACCTTGATCGTCTTGGCCTGTGTCGGCACCGCGACCATGAGCGCGGCAACCAGCGGCAAGGCCAAATAATGGAATCGCATCAGACTCTCCCTTGTTTTTTGCCAGCATGGTGCAAGACTGCGCGCATGCCAAGCCATGTTGCTGACATGGATGTAGCTAGGGTCAGGGTCGCAACCCCGCCCGCACCGGGGAGAAGAAATTGAAGCATCTTATCATCGCGGCGACCGCCGTGTTCGTCGCCGCATCGCCGGCGTCGGCGGTTGCGCCGCAATCGATTACCGGCCGCTGGGCCACCGACGACGGCAAGGCGATCGTCGACATCTATGCCTGCGGCGCCAAGCTGTGCGGCAAGGTCCACAAATTGCTGATCGCCCAGCCCGCCGGCGGCCAGCGCGACGAACGCAATCCCGACAAGGCGAAGCGCGCGCGCCAGGTATCGGGTCTGCAAATCTACTGGGACCTCGCCGCCGACGGCAATGCGTGGAAGGGCCAAGGCTACAGCCCTGAGGACGGCCGCTATTATAAGGCACATCTCACCGCGAAGGGCGGCAAGATGACGATGAAGGGCTGCGTCAGCGTCTTTTGCAGGACGGTGACCTGGACGAAGATGGGGTGAAAACTTGATCCTCCCTGTCGCGCAGCGATGGGGAGGTGGCAGCGCGCAGCGCTGACGGAGGGGCCTTGGGCGCTACCGTTGCCGCCCCTCCACCATCACCTTCGGCGACGGTCCCCCTCCCCATGGCTTCGCCACAGGGAGGATTTGATCAGCCCTCATCCCCCAAGATCCAGTCGACCCCTGCTGCGACATGGATGCGCGTGGTGTCATAGACCGGCAGCACATTGGCGTCGGGATCGACGAGCATCACCAGTTCGGTGCTCGCCAGCACCAGCGCCTGGACATCCTGTTTCGCGATGTCGGTGATGAAGGTCTTCATCGTGCGGCGCGAATTTTCGGTGACCTTGCCCTGCATCAGCTCGTCATAGATGATGTTGTCGATCGCCTCGGCGCGTTCGGCATCATAGGGCGCGAGTGTCAGTCCGTAGCGCACCAGATTCTGGCGGAACCATGGCTCGGTCATCACATTGCGCGTGCCGATGACCGCCGCAGACTTGATTCCGTCGGCCTTTAACTTCTCGCCCGCCTCATCGACGATATGAATCAGCGGAATCGACACCGCGCCCGCGATATCCTCGGCGATCCGGTGCATCGAATTGGCCGCGATCATCAGCGCGGTCGCGCCCGCGGCCTGGAGCCGCAGCGCCGAGGAGATCAGCACGAACTTCGCATGGTCCCATTGCTCGGGCGTCGTCAGCCGCGACAGCTCGCAATAATTCAGGCTTTCGAGGATGATCGGTGCCGAACAGGCGGTGCCGAGGCGCTTCTGCACGCCCTTGTTGAGGTGGCGGTAATAGAGCTCGGTCGATGCCCAGCTGATGCCGCCAATCAGGCCGATTTTGCGCATAAGGTCCCTTTAAAACACGTCGCCCCCGCGAAGGAGTGAAGGGTCGGATTGTCCCCCGGACAATCCTTGGACATGCTGGGGGCATGTCCAACCCTTAACTGGCCGCTATCGAGGCAGCGCGAGGCCGCCAGCGGCCCCTGCTTCGCAGGGGCGACGATTCTTGTCTAGTGCCCGCTGCCGCTCAGCGCCTTGACGATGTCGTCGGCCATCTTCTTGGCATCGCCGAGCAGCATCATCGTCTGGTCCATATAGAAGACGTCATTGTCGACGCCGGCATAGCCGACCCCGCCCATCGAACGCTTCACGAACAGCACCGTCTTGGCATTGGCGACATCGAGGATCGGCATGCCATAGATCGGCGACGTCTTGTCGGTCTTCGCCGCCGGGTTGGTCACGTCGTTCGCGCCGATGACGAAAGCGACGTCGCATTGCGCGAATTCGCCGTTGATGTCCTCGAGCTCGAAGACTTCGTCATAGGGCACATTCGCCTCGGCCAGCAGCACGTTCATATGGCCCGGCATGCGTCCCGCGACCGGATGGATCGCATATTTGACGTTGACGCCTTCCTTCTTGAGCTGGTCGCCCATCTCGCGCAGCGCGTGCTGCGCCTGCGCCACCGCCATGCCGTATCCGGGGACGATGATGACATTCTCGGCCTGGCTCATCAGGAAGGCCGCATCCTCGGCGCTGCCCGGTTTCCACGGCCGCTGTTCCTTCGATCCGCCGGCACTCGCCGCCGCATCCTCGCCGCCAAAGCCGCCGGCGATCACGCTGATGAAGCTGCGGTTCATCGCGCGGCACATGATGTACGACAGGATCGCACCCGACGAGCCCACCAGCGCGCCGGTGATGATCATCGCGGTGTTGCCGAGCGTGAAGCCCATCGCCGCCGCCGCCCAGCCCGAATAGCTGTTGAGCATCGACACCACGACCGGCATGTCGGCGCCGCCGATCGGGATGATCAGCAGGAAACCGATCGCGAAGCTGAGGCCGGTGATCGTCCAGAACACCCAGGGCGACTGGTCCTGCGTGAAATAGGCGGTCAGGCCGACGATCGCGGCGAGCGTGCCAAGGTTGATGATGTGCCGTCCCGGCAGCATGATCGGCGAACCCGACATATTGCCGTTGAGCTTGAGGAAGGCGATCACCGAACCGCTGAAGGTGATCGCACCGATCGCGATGCCGAGCCCCATTTCGATGCGGCTTACGACGTGGATCTGCCCCGCCGCATCGGCGATGCCGAAAGCGAGCGGGTTGAGATAGGCTGCCGCCGCGACCGCGACCGCCGCCAGGCCGACGAGGCTGTGGAACGCCGCGACGAGCTGCGGCATCGCGGTCATCGCGATCCGGCGCGCCATGACGATACCGATGACGGCACCGATCCCGATCGCGACAAGGATTTCGATCAGGCTAACGCTGTCGAGCACGCCCGCCGCATCGACCGGCGCATGCGTCAGTAGCGTCGTGACGACCGCGATGAGCATGCCGGCCATGCCGAAACGGTTGCCGCTTTGCGCGGTCGCGGGGCTCGAAAGCCCGCGCAGCGCGAGGATGAAGAGCACGCCCGACACCAGATAGGCGACGGCGGCCCAGGGATTCACGGCGAGGCCGTGTTCGCCGGTCGCGGCGGAGAGGATCGATTGCATGTCCATCTCAGCGCGCCTTCTTCTTGTACATCGCGAGCATGCGCGCGGTGACCGCGAAGCCACCAAAAATGTTGATGCTGGCCATCACGACCGCGGCGAGGCCGAGCCATTTCGAGGTCGCCGAACCGGCGGCCGCGCTGGCGATCAGCGCCCCGACGATGATGACCGACGAAATGGCGTTGGTCACGCTCATCAACGGCGTGTGCAACGCCGGGGTCACCGACCAGACGACGAAATAACCGACGAAGCACGCCAGGACGAAAATCGAAAAAATACCGATGAAATCCACGGCGAGCTCCCCTGCTGATTCCGCGAGCGCACCTCTTGCCGCGCCGCCGCCACCCTGTCGACTCCTAAGACGCGCAAAAAGACGGGCCCGCAATCGCCGGGTGGCGGATTGCGGGCCCGTGCGGCAATTAAATGTCGCGGGCGATCAGCTCGCGGGGGTCGCTTCCGCCGGCGCCGCGGCATCGGCTGCGGGCGCTGCGGGCGGCGTGATCGTCGGGATCAGCACGCCGTTCAGCACATGGACCATGCCGTTCGACTGCGCGACGTCGGAGCGGGTAATGTAGCCCGAACTGCCCTGCGTGCCGTCGACCTTGATATTGCCCTGCACCTCGGTGAACGAGATCTCCTGGCCCGCGACGGTGGTCAGCTTCGCGGTGCCGCCACCGGCCTTGATCTTCTTGTACAGATCCTCGGCGGTGATCTGGCCGGGCACGACATGATAGGTCAAGACCTGCTCCAGCGCCCATTTGTTGGCGGGGGCCATCAGATAGTCGGTCATCGGCTGCGGAACCGCGGCGAAAGCGGCGTCGGTCGGCGCAAAGATGGTGTAGGGGCCGGCGCCGTTGAGCGTATCGCCAAGTCCGGCGGCCGAAATCGCCTGCGCCAGCGTCGTCAGATCGGGGGTGTTGGCGGTGGCCTGCGCGACGGTCGTGTCGGGCGCGGCTTCGGAGGCCACTTCGTCGGCCCAGGCATGGGCAGGAACGGCAAGCACGGTGGTCAAGGCAAGAAGGGGGGCAACAAGAAACTTGGCACGCAACATCAGACATTTCTCCGGATAAGGAAAGGACGGGGTCAAACCCTCGGCCCCATCCTAAGCAAGAACATTGTCATGAAAAGGCCATAATCGGCCATTTTCTATCAATTTTCCCACGAACCGTGCTTCGCTGGCGATAGTCCGCCAAGGGAAACAGGCCCGCGGCGCCGTCCAGACGGCATCGCGGGCCCGATTCGTCGGCATCGCGGTCGGCGCCTCAAGCCTACATCTTCGGCGTCAGCACCCCGTCGACGACGTGGATCACCCCGTTCGACTGGTTGACGTCGGCCTGCGTCACCGTCGCCTTGCTGCCGTCGGCACCGGTCAGGGTGATGACATTGCCCGCCATCGTCGCGGTCAGATCCTGCCCGTTGACGGTCTTGAGCACCGCCTTGCCGCCGCCGGCGGTAATCTTGGCGGCGAGATCGGCGGCGGTCAGCTTGCCGGCGACGACATGATATTTCAGCACGTCGGCAAGCACGCTTTTCTGCGCCGGACGCATCAGGCCGTCGAGCGTCGCCTTCGGCACCTTGGCAAAGGCGTCGTCGGTCGGCGCGAAGACGGTGAACGGACCCGCGCCCTTCAGCGTGTCGACCAGTCCGGCCTGCGTCACCGCGGCGACAAGCGTCTTGTGGATCGGCGAAGCGATCGCATTGTCGACGATCGTCTTGGTCGGGAACATTTCGGCGCCGCCGACCATCGGGTTGGTGCTCGGCGCCATGGTATCGGCGGGCACCGCGTCGCCTTCGGCGACGGTCGTGGTTTCGGTGGCGGGCGGCGCGTCGGTCTTGCTGCAAGCCGAAAGGCCAAGCGCGGCGACCATGGCAGCCGTCGTCAGATAGCTGATTTTCATGACATCATCTCCAGAGATCGGGGGATGTCCCCTCTCCCTGCATGACTCCCACGGCGACAGGATCGTTCCAGCGGGTCGCTCGTTTGCGACGAATGGAGTGCGGGTCACGCGACGCGTGGCGGCACAAATAGCCCGGCTACGCTTGGCCTAGCAAGCGAAGCGCACCTTGCTGCCCGTGGTCAAGGGGCCGGCGCTACGAGTCCGCCGCGCACGAAGACCATCTTGTGCGGATCGCGGATCATGCGGATGTTCAATCGCCCGTCGGCCAAAAGGGCGAAGCCATATTCGCCGCCCACGAACTCCACCGTCTGCTCGCTCGCCATCGGCTCGATCTTCGGACCGTTGGTCAGGCAAGTATAGCCGAGGCCGATACAATAGGTCAGCCTGCCGCCGACATAACGCAGCGCATACACCGTCCAGGGTTCAAGGTCGTCGACCTGTTCAGGGGTAAGGCGCGTCGCCGCAATCGGTCCGATAGGATAGATGTCATCGCGCTGGATATTGCCGTGATATTCGCTCCAGATCGTGGCGACGCTGCTCCGGAACCATGAATCGAGCACACCGTCCCGGTCGTAATCGATCAGGCAAACCGACGCCTTGCCACCGCCGAAAAGGCCGGCGGTGACCGACAGACCCTGCTGACACGCGATGAAATAACTGCTCGTCGCAATGGACAGCGGCAGGCCCTTTTCGAGGACCGCCTTGGTTTTCGGAATGGCAACCGGCGCATCAAGCACGACCGCGCCAGCGGGCACGGCCTTGCCGACGAACCAGGCGTCCTTCTTGTCTACCGTGTGCGTCCGCTCGGCGGGGTCCCCGGGGACCAGCAACGTATCAAATCCATAACGGATCGACCCGGCGTCGGCCTCTTTGGCATCCGCCGAAGACGTCGCAATCGCCAGCGCCAGTGTCGCGACGCACGCGTAGCGCCGCATCACCCCAGCAAACGCTCGTGCACCACCTTGCCGCCCTGCGTCAGCCGCACTGCGGTGCCGATTTCCTCGTCGAGCACCGGCTTGCCCGCTTCCTTGTCCCAGAAGGCCGAGAGGAAGTTGAACAGGTTGCGGCTGAACAGCGCGCTGGTATCGGCGGGCATCAGCGCCGCGATATTCTTCGCGCCGATCACGGTGACACCGTGGATCTTCTTCGCCTCGCCCGAGACCGCACCCTCGACATTGCCGCCGCTTTCGGCCGCCATGTCGACGATCACGCTGCCGGCGCGCATCGTTGCGAGTTGCGCGTCCGAAATCAGCCGCGGCGCAGGACGCCCCGGGATCAGCGCGGTGGTGATGACGATGTCCTGCTTGGCGATGTGCGACGAGACCAGCTCGGCCTGCGCCGCCTTATATTCGTCGGACATTTCGGTGGCATAGCCGCCCGCGCCCTCGCCCTCGATGCCGGCGACGGCCTCGACGAAGATCGGCTTGGCGCCGAGCGACATGATCTGTTCCTTGGTCGCGGACCGTACGTCGGTCGCGCTGACCTGCGCGCCCAGGCGGCGCGCGGTGGCGATCGCCTGCAGCCCCGCAACGCCGACGCCCATCACGAACGCCTTGGCCGCGCTGACGGTGCCCGCCGCGGTCATCATCATCGGAAACGCACGGCCATAGGCGTTCGCCGCCATCAGGACCGCCTTATAGCCCGCGAGATTCGCCTGGCTGGACAGGATATCCATCGACTGCGCGCGCGTGATGCGCGGCATGAACTCCATCGCCAGCGCCTCAATACCGAGCTTGGCATAGGCATCGACGCGCTCGCGCTCGCCGAACGGGTTGAGTCCCGCCGCCAGCCAGGCGCCGTCGGCCATGCCTGTCAGCCCCTTGGGATCGGGTCCCTGGATGGCGAGGATGATGTTCGCGCCCTTCAGCACATCGGCGCGCGATCCGACCGTCGCGCCCGCGGCGCTATAGTCGGCATCGGCGATCGACGCGCTGTCGCCCGCCCCCGATTCGACGGCAAGTTCCGCACCCAAGCCAATGAATTTCTTCACGGTTTCCGGAGTGGCGGCGACGCGGCTCTCGCCGGGGGCGAGTTCCTTCAGGACAGCGATACGCATGCCGGTCCGGTCAGGAGATCAGGAGGACGACGAGGACGACGACGATCGCGGTGATGATCGACCCGACCTTGAACAGGCTGATGAAACCCGAATAGGTGTCTTCCGCTGCCTTCATTTCCTGCTGTGCCATGGCTTTTTCCCCTTTGTCGCTGCCGGACGCCGAGCGGGCGCGCCGCGCCCGGCCCGGAATCGGCCTTCGCGCCGGTCTTAGCCATGCCTCCCGCGATGCTCAATAGATGGTTTCGCGATAAGTCGCCCGCCGCAAAAGCCCGACGCGCTTAATCGCCCTTTTACCCCTTTCGCGTAGATCGGCGGTTCGACGCGGAACAGGTGGCAGAAAACTGCCGCCCAATGGGGGCATATTCACACCGATGGCAAGCGCGCGCGACACCCGAATGGTGATGATCGTCGACAGCGAAACGGCGCAACAGCGCTTCCTGTCGGCGCTTGTGTCGCGTGGCGGCTGGCGCAGCGTGATCGCCGGCGACACCGACACCGCGCTCGCCAAGCTCGGCACCCAGGAAGGCATGGCGCTCGACGCCGTGCTTGTCGATCAGGGCACGCCGGGCATGGATATGGCCGAATTCGTCGCCGAACTGCGCCGCTGGCGCCCCGCGCTGCCGCTGATCGTCATCACGATGCGCAACGGGGTCGAGGTCGCGGTCAGCGCGATGCGCGCCGGGGCAAGCGATTTTGTCCAGAAACCGATCGCCCCCGACCGCCTGCTCAACGCGCTCGACCGGATCACCGCGACCAGCGGCCCGCAGGGCGAACTCCGCCCGCTCACCGAAAAGCTGCGCGCGCCGCTGGCGTTCGAGGAAATCATCGGGTCGAGCCCCAATTTCCGCAGCGCGCTCGCGATCGCCGCCAAGGCGGCGCGCGCGCGCGTGCCGGTGATGATCAACGGCAAGCCCGGCACCGGCAAGGAAGTCTTTGCCCGCGCGATCCACAGCGCCAGCCCGCGCGCCCGCGGCGGGCTGGTGATGGTCGATTGCTCGGCGGTGTCGCCGGGGCTGATCGGATCGGGGCTGTTCGGCCACGAACGCGGCGCCTTTCCGGGCGCCTTCGACCGCCAGGTCGGCCGGCTGGTCCAGGCCGACGCCGGCAGCATCATCATCGACCATGTCGAATGCATCCCGCTCGAGACGCAGGCGAAGCTCGTCGAATTCCTCAACACCGGCGAAGTCCAGATGATCGGCGGCAGCATCCGCCAGAGCGTCGATGTCCGCATCATCGCGACCAGCGCGAGCCCGCTCGACAAGCTGATCGAGGCCGGCCATTTCCGCGAAGACCTGTTCTATGCCTTGTCGAGCGCGCAGTTCACCCTGCCCTCGCTCTCAGAACGCCGCGGCGACGTCGGCCCGCTCGCGCGCCATCTGCTCGCGCGCATCGGCGGCCTGCCGGGCATGGGACCGATCGGGGTCACCGACGACGCGCTGCGCCTGCTCGCCGCCTATGCCTGGCCGGGCAATGTCCGCCAGTTGCAGGACGTGCTGTTCCGCGCTGCGGTCGGCAGCACCACCGACGTGCTCACCAGCGCCGATTTCCAGGCGCTCGAGGCGACGCTCGCCGGCGGCAGCATGGTCGGCCAGGGCGATGTCGCGATCAACGGCGAAGCGATCGGCGTCACCCTCTACCTGCCCGACGGCAACCTCCGCCCGCTCGAGGAGATCGAGGCCGACGTGATCCGCCTCGCGATCGGCCACTATCGCGGCCGGATGAGCGAAGTCGCGCGAAGGCTGGGGATCGGCCGTTCGACGTTGTATCGCAAGCTCAGCGATCTCGGGATCGATACCGCCGCCTGAGGGACTTCAGGCTGCCGAAATCGCCTGTTCGATCTGCGCGGTGTCGGCGTTGGTCAATGTCTTGGCGATTTCACCAATCAGTCGTTTTTCCAGTTCGCCGTGATAATGGCCGCGCATGACTCCCAGAGTATGCGGATCGGCAACGATCAGCAATTTTTCGATATCATTGTCGAGCACACGCTTGTTGAGCAATGCCGCAACGCCCGCCGCGTGGCCGCGTTCGTCCAGATCGCGGACCTCGGGGCTGGCGCCGCTGCGGTTGGAGGTTTCGACCTCGGGGCTCACAGCATCGACGAGGTTAATGATCGCGGCGTCGCCATCGTTGCGGAACAGGACAAACCGTTCGCCGTCTGCGACGGCTACATGCGCGCCATGGGGCAGCTGCATAAAAATCTCCTTGGGAATAACGCCGCCAGAACGGGGGAGCTTCCCAAAAGAGACGCACGGGAAGAGGATTGGGTCGCGCACGATGCGGCGCGCCGTGGCGCTCAGGCGGTCAGCGCGGCATCCCTGAGCCCGCGCCATATGCGCAGCGCCTGCCGGTTCTCGGCGATGTCGTGAACGCGCAGCAGTTGCGCGCCCTGCGTCGCCGCCTGATAATGCAGCGCCACCGTGCCGCCGAGCCGCTGGTCGGCGGGCGCTTCATTGTCGAGCGCGCCGATCATCCGCTTGCGGCTCGCGCCGAATAATATCGAACAACCGAGGCTGTGAAACAGCGCGAGGCCGTTGATCAGCGCCAGATTGTCGCCGATCCCCTTGCCGAAACCGAGTCCCGGATCGACGATGATCTTCGCGGGGTCGACCCCCGCCGCGATGCACGCCGCGACGCGCTCGGCGAGCAGGTCATAGACGTCGAACAGGACATGATCGTAGCCGCCGCCTTCGTGCGGGTCGCTCTTCGCCGCGGGCGCGTGCATGAGCACGACCGGGCAGCCCGCCTTGACGACGACCTCCATCGCGCGGTCATCGTAACGCAGCGCCGACACATCGTTGACGATCGTCGCGCCGGCGGCCAGCGCCGCCTCCATCACCGCCGCCTTGCGCGTGTCGATCGACACCGCGACCCCGCCTTTCGCCAGTCCCGCGACGGTCGCCTGCACGCGCTCGATCTCGTCGCCTTCCCAGACGACCGGCGCGCCGGGGCGTGTCGATTCGCCGCCGACATCGATGATCGCGGCGCCCGCCGACGCCATCGCGAAGCCCGCGTCGATCGCCGCCGCGCTGTCGACATGTTTACCGCCGTCGGAGAAGCTGTCGGGGGTGATGTTGAGGATGCCCATCAACTGCGGCTCGTTCAGCCGCACGATGCGTTCGCCAAGCTGCAGCGCCCCGCGCGGGCGCAGCACGCCGGCGCGCTGGGCGGCGGCCATGGCGACGAGAGGGTCGGGCATCGCCGCGACCCAGTCGGCGAGTTCGGGAACGGTGACGATCGCCGATTTGACGACGCCGCTGTCGCGCAGGCTGATGTGCCAGGCGGCGAACCAGACCATCGTATCCGAGATGCGCAGGCAGGCGTCGTCGAGTTCGTGCGGGCGGTCGACGAAGCAGGCCGGCCGGCAATAGAGCCGCGCGTCGGATGAGGCGTTGCCGAGGTCGGGCTTGGTCAGTGGTTGGAACATGCCTATCCCTTATTCGTCATTGCGAGCGAAGCGAAGCAATCTCCAGCTATCGACGTTGCGCGACACCAATGGCTGGAGATTGCTTCGTCGCCTTCGGCTCCTCGCAATGACACCGTGATGTTACGCCTCGTTGGCCAGCAGCCAGTCCTGCCGCACCGCATCGATCACTCGCAACTGCTTGCCGTCGTCGACATGCCAGAAGGTCCAGCCGTTGCAACTCGGGGCGCCTTGGACCCCGGCGCCGACCTTGTGGATCGACCCCGCAGGCTGGCCGGCACAATCGAGGCTGCCGTCGACGCGAACGGTCGCTTTCCAGCGCCGCTTGGTGTCGGTCAGCACCGAACCCGGCGCGATCAGGCCGCATTCGACCAGCGTGCCAAAGGCGACGCGCGTCGCCGCTTTCGGCGCCATCATCGTCTTCACCGCGCTCTCGTCGAGCGGCAGCGCCATTTCGATGCGCTCCTTCGCGGCGGCGATATAGTCATCCTCGCGCTCGATCCCGATATAATGGCGGCCGAGGCGCTTGGCGACCGCGCCCGTCGTGCCGGTGCCGAAAAAGGGATCGAGGATCACGTCGCCGGGGTTCGAACAGGCGAGCAGGATGCGATAAAGCAAGGCTTCGGGCTTCTGGGTCGGATGGACCTTGTGCCCGCCCTTCTTCAGCCGCTCCTGCCCCGCGCAGATCGGGATCAGCCAGTCGCTGCGCATCTGCAATTCGTCGTTCAGCGTCTTCATCGCGCGATAGTTGAAGGTATATTTCGCCTTCTCGCCCATCGACGCCCAGATCAGTGTTTCGTGCGCGTTGGTGAAGCGCGTGCCCTTGAAATTGGGCATCGGGTTCGCCTTGCGCCACACGACGTCGTTGAGGATCCAGTAACCGCGATCCTGCAGCGCGGCGCCGACGCGGAAGATATTGTGATAGCTGCCGATCACCCAGATGCTCCCGCCGGGTTTCAGGATGCGCTTCGCTTCGGCGAGCCAAGCGTGGGTGAAGCGGTCATAGGTCGCAAGGCTGTCGAACTTGTCCCATTCGTCGTTGACCGCATCGACCTGGCTGCCGTCGGGGCGATGCAGGTCGCCGCCAAGCTGAAGATTATACGGCGGATCGGCGAAGATCATGTCGACCGACGCGGCGGGCAGGCTGCGCATCATCTCGACGCAATCGCCCTGCAGGATGCTGTCGAGCGGCAGGTCGACCGGCACCGTTTTTGCCGCGCGCTGCTTCACCGCGGGTGCCTTCACCCGTTCCATCACACCCATGTTTCGCCCCTGTCCCGCATTGAAAGAAGGCCCTGATGAGTCCGGCGGAGTCCGCCGTCAAGCCCGGGATTCTAGGGATTCCGGGTGTCATAAAGGTTAACGCCATGGGAACGAAACGAGTCCCACACACCATATGGAGTCTCGACCGAATCGGAGACTCAACGGGTGGTGGTGTGGCGAAGAGGACTCACCCCAAAAATAATTTCACCGGACGGGTTGCTGCGTCGCTACCAGCGGTTCCAGACCTTCTCGGCGAAGCCCGGCAGGTCGCGAACGGTCATCGCGGTGCCGTCGTCGAGGATCACGCGCCCCGAAAACCAGCCGAAGACCTGATCCTGTTCGGTCCTGACCATCCCGGCATCGACCTTGGCCCAGCGATTGACGGCGGGAGCGAAGTCGAGTTCGAACCGCCCATCATTGCTCGAAAAGCGCCAATTTCCGCTGTCGGGCGGGCCTTCGGGCATATGGAATGTCACCTCGTCGAGCTTGTGCGCATGGTCGTCGAGGAAGAGCATATTCTCGCTCGCCGCCGCCGTGTCGCCGAAACCATAGCCGATGTTGAAGCCGAAGCGCCGACCGTCGACCAGCCCCGATGCCGACCCCCAGTACCAGACATTGTCATAGGTCCAGACGCCGCGCCCCCAATCGAGCACCGCAAACGCATTTTCGGACAGGAAATCATGGCATTCGTCGCCGATCCTCACGCGCCCTCGCGCCGGCATGCAGTTGATCTTCTGATTATAGTAAAAGGCATGCGGATCGTCGGCGAAGGGGGTCGCGATCACCATTCGGTCCATCGCGAGCTGATCGAGCCAGATCTCGCCCGACAATCCGCGTCCATCGGCGAAGCCCGGCGCATGGACGGTCAGCCGGCGCCCTCCGGCCTCGTGTCGGAACGCCAGTTCCATCCCGTCCGCCGCCTGCACGATATCGCCGCGATCGGCGCTGGCCGGCAAGGCCATGCGCCCCATCGGTTCGGGGATCAGCACGCCATGATTGACGAAGTTCCCGGCCCGCAAATCCATCCACGACACCCCCAGAAAGCCGGCATAGGCGTTGTCCGCGACGGTCAGCGCCAGCGCCAGATCGGCGTTCATGACGCAATAATAGTCCCATTCCTTGATCCGCACCGCTTCGGCGCCGATCGCGGCACGATCGTACCGGCGCACCTCGCGCGTGGCATAGCCAGGATCGATCAGCCGTCCCGCATCATCGTGCAGCGGCCCCTCGCCCATCATATGCTGGCCCATCGCATCTCCCCCATTCCGCGCGGTCTTGACCGCCTATATCCCCGGATCGACCCCGGTCAGTTTGACCGACCGTTCCCATAACTCGCGCGCCAGCTTCGGATCGCGCGCCGTGCGGGTCGCGCGCGCCGGGCCCGAGCGCCCCGATATCTCACCCAGCCCCTGCGGCCCGAGATAATCCCCGCCCTGGACATGCGCGCCGGTCGCCGCCTGCAAGGTCGGCCAGGCGCCCTGCGCGGCGCTGTTGAAGAAGGGTGCCGCCAGCGGTGTCATCGTGCGCAGCGGCAACGGCAAATGCCGCGTCAACTCGGTCAGCGCGACCCCGGGATGGCAGCCGATCGCCTGCGTCGAGCGCCCTGCGGCGCCGAGCCGCCGGTCGAGTTCGAACATATGGAGCAGGTTCGCGAGCTTGCTCGCCTGATAGCGTTGCCAGTTATGATAGCTGCGGCTCGCCGACAGGTCGCTGAAGTCGATTTCGCCGCCCTTGTGCGCGATGCTGCCGGTGATGACGATGCGGTCGTCGACATGCGGATGGACGAGGCCGGTGAAGGCGAAGGTGCCAAGGTGATTGACCCCGAATTGCAACTCAAAGCCCTGTTTGGTCAGCGTCTTCGGCGGAATCATCACCCCCGCATTGTTGACCAGCACGTCGATCCGCGGTCCCGCCAGCACCGCTTTCGCCGCCTCGCGCACCTGGTCGAGGTCGGCGAGGTCGAGCGGCTGGAACGATAATTCGGCTGCCGGCACGTCGGCGCGGATGCGGTCGATCGCCGCCGCCGCCTTGCCCGCGTCGCGGCACGCGAGGATGACGTGCGCGCCGCGCGCCGCGAGCACCCGGCTCACTTCGAAACCTAGCCCGGCATTGGCACCGGTGACGAGGAAGCGTCGGCCCGTTTGCGCGCCGACGCCGTCGGCCGTGAAACCCTTGCTCATCGCCGTCTCCCCTTTACGGATATTCGGTCAGACCAGCTGCAATTGAGCGACCGGGGCAAAACTGGTCCGATGGAGCGGCGTGGGACCATGCTGACGCAGCGCCGCGAGATGACGGGCGGTACCATAACCCATGTTGGTTTCCCAGCCAAAGCCGGGGAAGTCGCGCGCCGCCGCGACCATGAAGCGGTCGCGATGTTCCTTGGCAAGGATGCTGGCGGCCGAGATGCACGGATGCGTCGCGTCGCCGCCGATGATCGCGCGCGCGGTGTAGCGCCAGCGCGGCAGGCGGTTGCCGTCGACGAGCACCTCGGCGGGTTCGATCCCCAGAGCTTCAACTGCGCGGGTCATGGCGAGGAAGGTCGCCTGTAATATGTTGATGCGGTCAATCTCGGCGACGCTCGCCTCGCCGATGCCCCAGCGGCAGCGCGCCTTGATCTCGCTCTCGAGTTCGGCGCGGCGTTTGGCGCTGAGTTTCTTGCTGTCGTCGAGACCGGCGATGCCGCCGTCGCAGAGCAAGACCGCCGCCGCGACGACGGGGCCGGCGAGCGGTCCGCGCCCGGCTTCGTCGACGCCGACGATCACACCCGCCACGGCGGATATCTCCGATATTCGCCCGCCTGGTACAGGCACAGCCGGTTCCCCGCCGGATCGCTCAGCCGCGCCTCGCGCCAGCCCCATTCCTCGTCGGCCGGCATCTGCTCGAACTGCACCCCGCGCCGCGCCAGATAGGCGACCCACGCGTCGAGCGCGCCGCTTTCCAGATAAGTCACAGGCCCCTCTTCTCCCCTCCCGCTTGCGGGAGGGGGCGGGGGAGGGCCTGTTTCATTGGACGACGTGGATGACCCGCCCTCCCCTATCCCCTCCCGCAAGCGGGAGGGGGACAAGTGGATCGACAGGGTCACCCCGTTGATCGCCTCGAACCTTGCATATCCATTGTCCGGGCTGTCGACGATCTGCGTCAGACCCATCTGTTTGTAAAAGGCAACCGACGCCGCATAATCCTTCGCCGGCAAGGTGATCTGGTTGAGCGCCGGGCCGGTGAACAGCCCGTCGTTGCGCACCAATTGCTGCCCCATCGGGCCGTGCCCCTGCCCCAGTCCCGGCGCGTCGAGCAGCGCCAGCCGCACGAAGTCGCGCGCGCGCGCGACCGCGGGTTCGAGCGGCATGCCTTGCGCCAGTCCGGTCGCGATCGCGCTCGCCAGCGTGCAGCCGGTGCCGTGGGTGCTGCGGGTGTCGATCCGCGGCGCTTCCCACAGCGCGATCGTGCCATGGCCGGTGACCAGCCGGTCGGTGACCGTCTCGCCGCCGCCATGGCCACCCTTGGCGAGCACCGCGGCCTCGACCTTTTGCGCATAGGCGACCGCTTCGGCCTCGACCGTGTCGGCGGTGATTGCCGCACAGCCGCGCAGCGCGGCGAGTTCGGGCCAGTTCGGCGTCACGACGGTGCTCAGGTTCGCGAGCAGTTCCATCGCGTCGATCGTCTTGGGATCGGCGAGCATCGCACCGCTCGTCGCGACCATGACGGGATCGAAGACGAAGGATTCGCCGTAGACGCCCGAGATCAGTTCCTCGGCGACCGCCATCGCGGTGTCGGCGCTGCCGAGCATCCCGATCTTGACCGCATCGACCCCGATGTCCTCGGCGACGCAGCGCATCTGCTGCACCACCATCTCGGTCGGGATCGCATGGACGCCCTCGACCCCCAGCGTGTTCTGCGCCGTGATCGCGGTGATCGCGGTCATCGCATGCCCGCCGAGCATTGTGACCGTCTTGATGTCGGCCTGAATCCCCGCGCCGCCCCCGCTGTCGGAGCCGGCGATGATCAGGACGCGTGCGGTCAAACCTTGTACTTCCGCACCGTCGAGCCCGGATATTTCGCAAGGATCGCGCCCTCGCGCAGCGGCCGGTCGAGCAGGTCGCCGCCGCAGTTGGGGCATTGCTCGTCCAACCGGTCGGCACAATTGGCGCAAAAGGTGCATTCCATCGAACAGATGAAGGCGCCGTGCATGTTCGCGGGCAGGTCCTTGCCGCACTTTTCGCAATCGGGTCGCATTTCCAACATTAACTTACTGCCTTTCTGACTGCGTCACAGATACTGTCGACGACGCTTTCTACCTGAGATGCGTCATCGCCTTCGGCCATGACGCGGATGAGGGGTTCGGTGCCCGAGGCGCGGATGACGAGGCGCCCGCGCCCGGCGAGCGCGGCCTCGCCGTCGGCGATCGCGGCTTTGACATGAGCATCGTCGAGCGGCTCGCCCTTCGAGAACCGGACATTTTTGAGCAACTGCGGCACCGCATCGAACTGGTGGAGCAATTCGCTCGCGGGCTTGCCCGACGCGACGAGTTCGGCGAGCACCTGAAGCCCCGCCAGCGTGCCGTCGCCGGTCGTCGCATGGTCGGACAATATCATATGCCCCGACTGTTCGCCGCCGACGTTGAACCCGCCGCTCTTCATGCGTTCGAGCACATAACGGTCGCCGACCTTGGTCCGCTCGAGCGTCAGCCCCTGGCCTTCGAGAAACCGTTCGAGCCCGAGGTTCGACATCACCGTCGCGACGACCCCGCCGCCCTTCAGCCGCCCCTGCCGCGCCCAGCTCGCGCCGATCAGCGCCATGATCTGGTCGCCGTCGACGATCGCGCCCTTTTCGTCGACGACGATCAGCCGGTCGGCATCGCCATCGAGCGCGATGCCGATGTCGGCGCCGCTCGCCACGACGGTTTCCTGCAGCAGGCCGGGCGCGGTCGATCCGCATTTGTCGTTGATGTTGATGCCGTTCGGCGTGACCCCGATCGCGACGACATCGGCGCCGAGTTCCCAGAACACCGTCGGCGCGCTGTTGTACGCGGCGCCATTGGCGCAATCTAGCACGATCTTCAGCCCGTCGAGCCGCACCGATTCGGGCAGGCTCTGTTTCACCGCATGAATATAGCGCCCGCGCGCGTCGTCGATGCGCTTCGCGCGGCCGATCTGTGCGGGCTCGGCGAGCTTCGGTTCGCTCGCGAGCAACAGCTCGATCTGTGCCTCGTCGGCGTCGGACAGCTTGTAACCATCGGGCCCGAACAGCTTGATGCCGTTATCGAAAAAGGGATTGTGGCTGGCCGACAGCATCACGCCGAGGTCGGCGCGCATCGACCGCGTCAGCATCGCAATCGCGGGAGTGGGCATCGGCCCCACCTGCACCACGTCCATGCCGACACTGGTGAACCCCGCGACGAGCGCATTTTCGAGCATATAGCCCGAAAGCCGCGTGTCCTTGCCGATCACCACCCGATGCTTGTGGTCGCCGCGCAGGAAATGCGCGCCCGCCGCCATGCCGACGCGCATCGCGACCTCGACCGTCATCGGGATCTGGTTGGTCAGGCCGCGGATGCCATCGGTTCCGAAAAACTTGCGCATACCACCTCTGCTACCTAAGCCGGGACGAAGACAGAGCCTGCCCCGGCGTTCCTGGGATGGCCCTAGGTTACGCCGTTTTGCTTGGCAAGCTGGCCAGCGTTCCTTTGGGGGATTTGAACTTGAAATCGGCATGGATCATCCTTGGGGCGCTCGTCGCCGGCATGCTGCTCGGGATCGCGGTCGAGGGCGTTTCGCTCGCCGCCGCGACTGCCTCGCTGCCCTTTATCGAACCGATCGGCCTGCTCTGGCTCAACGCGCTCAAGATGACGATCGTGCCGCTGGTCGTGGCGCTGCTTATCACCGGCATCACCGCGACCGCCGACGCCGCGCGCGCGGGCCGGCTCGCGGCGCGCTCGGTCATGATCTTTCTTGCCGCGATCTTCCTGTCGGGGACGATGTCGCTGTTGATGACGCCACTGCTGCTGCGGCTCTTTCCGCTCTCGGCCGGGGCCGCCGAAGCGCTGCGTCACGGGCTTGGCGGCACGGCAACCGCCGGACCGTCGCCGACCTTCGGCGATTTCCTGCTCTCGCTGATCCCGACCAACCCGATCGCCGCGGCGGCAGAAACCGCGATCCTGCCGCTGATCGTCTTCACGACGATCTTTGCCTTCGCGATCACCAAGCTCGAACCCGTGCAGCGCGCGACGCTGTCGGGGCTGTTCAAGGCGCTGGGCGACGCGATGCTGATCGTCATCGGCTGGGTCCTCGCGCTCGCGCCGATCGGCGTCTTTGCCTTGGGCTATGCGCTCGCGGTCAAGGCCGGGGTCGCGGCGTTCGGCGGGCTCATCCATTATGTGCTGATCCTGATGGGAATCGGCGTCTGCTGCTTGATCCTCGGGCTCTTGCTCGCCTGGCTCGTCGTCGGCATTTCGCTGCCGCGTTTCGTCCGTGCGATGGTGCCGACCCTCGCGGTCGCGATCAGCACCCAAAGCTCGCTCGCCAGCCTGCCCGCGATGCTCAAATCCTCCGAAGAGCTCGGCGTCGATCCGAAAAAGGCCGATGTCGTGCTGCCGCTCGCGGTCGCGCTGTTCCGCTTCACCAGCCCGGCGATGAACCTCGCGGTCGTGGTCTATGTCGCCTGGCTGTTCGGCATCGAACTGACGCCGTGGGAGATGGCGGTCGGGCTGGGGGTCGCGATGGCGGCGGCGCTGTCGTCGGTCAGCCTGCCCGGTTCGATCAGCTTCGTGACCTCGATCGCCCCGATCGCGGTGTCGATGGGGGTGCCCGTCGCGCCGCTGGGGCTGCTCGTCGCGGTCGAGACCTTCCCCGACATCTTCCGGACCCTCGGCAATGTTATCGGCGATGTCGCCGCGACCAAATATGCCGCCGACGGCATCGACGACGACACGGACTTATCAGGAGATACGCCATGAAATATCGCAAGCTCGGCCACGGCCTCGAAGTCTCCGCCATCGGGATCGGCTGCATGCCGATGATCAAGGGCGGCAATATCCTTTATGGCGAGGCCGCCGACCTCGACGAATCGACCGCGACGATCCACCGCGCGATCGACCTCGGCGTCACCTTCTTCGACACCGCGCAAATCTATGGTCCGTTTTCGAACGAGGAGCTGCTCGGCGCGGCGATCAAGGGCAAGCGCGAGGGCCTCGTCATCGCGACCAAATTCGGCTTCAAATTCGATGGCAACCAGATCGTCGGGGTCGACGGCTCGCCCGCCAACGCCCGCGCCGCGTGCGAAGGCTCGCTGCAGCGGCTCGGCATCGACACGATCGACCTTTTCTATCAGCACCGCGTCGATCCCGCGATCCCGATCGAGGAGGTGGTCGGCGGGATGATGGACCTGGTCAACGAAGGCAAGGTCCGCCACATCGCCCTGTCCGAGGCCGGCCCCGACACGCTGCGCCGCGCCGCCAAGGCCGCGCCGATCACCGCGCTGCAGAGCGAATATTCGATCTGGGAACGCGACGTCGAGGCGGAAATCCTGACCGCGTGCCGCGAAAATGGCATCGGCTTCGTGCCCTATTCGCCGCTCGGCCGCGGTTTCCTCGCGGGCGCGGTGCGCAGCCGCGACGAGTTGCCCGAGAAGGACTGGCGCCGTAACGACCCGCGCTACAGCGAGGAAAACTTCCCCGCCAACCTCGCGATCGTCGACGCGATCGGCGCGGTCGCCGACAAGCATGGCGCCTCGAAAGCCCAGGTCGCGCTCGCCTGGCTGCTCGCGCAGGGCGACGACATCGTCCCGATCCCCGGCACCAAGCGCCGAGTCACGATGGAGGACAGCGTCGCCGCCGCCGAGCTGACGCTCACCGCCGAAGACCTCGCCGCGATCGCCGCCGCGGCGCCGATGGGCGGCACCAGCGGCCCGCGCTATGGCGAACAGGGCATGCGGATGGTGCGGCTCTAGGAAAGGTCGGCGTCGACCTCGCGCTGGTCCTGCGCCAGCGCGAGGAGGTCGGCGAACATCCTGGCGAGGCCGGTGTCGGCATAAGCGTCGGCGCACGCCGCGCCTGCCTCGGCGATCCCGTCGGCGCCATCGGGCATCCGGCGCTTGACGAAGGCCATCGCCGCCATGAAGCCTTCGAGCATCACCTGCTCGGCGGCTTCGGCGTCGAGCCGCGGGTCGAGATGCGGGGCGAGTCCCAGCATCGTCAACGCCGACTGGAACAGCGGCGCCAGCAACTCGTGGGGAATTTCCCGGTCATAGATCGGCGCGACCGCGGCGACCGCGGCGCGAAACGCCGCGAAGGCACCCGCAATATCGCGCCGGTCGAGCAGCATGTGCCCCATCGTCGCCAGTTGCGGGGCGTTTCGCGCATGATCCATCGCGACATTGCGGATCGCCGCCGCGACATCGGCGCGCGCGGCATCGTTGAGCAGGCGCGCCTCGGCCTGCTTCAGCAGGCCCAGCGCCTCGGCGAGGTCATCGCTCGCCGGCTCCTCGCGCTGTCGCAGCACGCGCGCGCGGACAGTCAGTGCCGTCGCCAGATCCCGCAGCCATGCCACGCGCGGCGCCTCGGCGACCAGCGCGCGCATGATCGCGATGCTCTCGTCGCTTGCCGCCAGCGCCGCGTCGGCATCGCTCGCCCGCGTCCGGTCGGCGCGGCTGTTCAGCGCCGCCGACAGGTCGCGCCGCGCGTCGCCGTCGCCCCGCTCGACCAGTTTTCGCGCGAGGACCTCGGCTTCGGCCAAGCTCGCCTCGATCATCGGCCGACGCGCCGCCTGCGCGCGCATCCGGGCGCGAAGATCCCCCGCCGACTGCATCGACCGGCGATTGCGCGCCATCAACATATGCCCGCGCAGCGACAGCGTCGCACCGCGCCGGTAATCCGCCTCGTCATCGGTCAGCACAGCCTGGTCCCGCGCCCAGCCGATGATGTCGAGCAACAGGTCGATCCGTTCGTCGGCCTTGGCATAGGATCCGGTCATGTCGTCGTCGCCCGCCGTCAAGGTCAGCACGTCCTGAATCCCATCGACGATCGGCCGCGAGGGTGCGGTCGACAGCGCATCGCGATACAGGGCAATGGCCTCTTCGAAACAGGCGGCGGCCGCGTCGAACTCGCCTGCACCGCCGTGGACCACGCCGCGGCCCTTCAACCAGATCGCCAGTTCGTACCGCCCCTGCGCCGACCTTTCGTCCGCCTTGCGCAGCGCGGATATGCGCAGGTCGGCCAGCCGTGCGATCGTCGCTTTCCGGTCGAACAGCCGGGCGTTCGTCACCGCCGTCACCAGCGGTTCGTGCGGCATCGCCGCGATCGTCGCCGCCTGCTCGGCATCGTCGCCTGCCGCGATCGCGGCGAAAAACCGGTCGAGCAGCGCGCGGATCGCCTCGGGCTCATCGCTCGCCTCCATGCGTGTGGCGGCCGCGGTCGCGACCAGGCGGCGCGCGGCGGCATCGCCGGCATCCTCCACAAGCCGGAGCGCCACCGATGCCGCCGCGTCGCGCGTCGCGGCATCCGCGTCCGGATCGTCCAGCATCGTCTGGATCGCCGGGATCAGCGCCGCCTTCACCGCCGCCTCGTCGTGCAGCCCCTTGATGTTGCGCCGCAACTGCGCCGCCGCCTGGAGGAACAGGCGCTCGGTAAAGCTGCCGACCGCGCCGCCGCTCTCGAATGCCATGACGCTGAACGGGTCCTGCCCGCGCAGCAGCGGCTCGCCGAGGTCGTGACCGAGCAGCGACCGCCCCGCCGCTTCGACCACCTCGCGAACCACCTGCATGCCCTGCACGCTCGCCAGCGCCAGTGCCTCGCGAACCTCGGGCGCCACCTGCGCCGACGTCAGCCGCGCCAGCACCACCTCGTGCACGCGCTGCGAGCGCGACAGCGCTTCGGCCAGCCCCTCGGCGGTGAGCGCGCGCGCCGGATCGAAATCGTCGAACAGCCGCGGCTCGCCGCGCAGATAGGCGATGATCTGTTCCAGAAAGCGCGGATTGCCGTCGACCGCGTCCAGCAGTGCGCTGCGCTGGTCGGCGGGCAGGCCCGGCAAGGCGGTCCGCAGCGCGGGATCGAGATCGTTCAGCTTTGCCAGCCGGATCTCGTGATAATTTTCGCTGTTGAGATAACCGCCGAATATCCCCGAGATCGGCCCCGGCTCGTCGCTGCCGCCATGGCGCGCATGATGGACCAGCGTCGCGACCGACCGGCCGCCGCGATCGCCTTCGAGCGTCCATTCGGTCTGCCAGTGCGTCATCACGATCATCACCGGCCAGCGCTGCGTCATCGCGGCATGGGTCAGCCGCTCGACGAAGCGCAGCAGGCCCGGATCGGCGGCGGCGAATTGCGCGTCGTCGATCAGGATCATCGCCGGCACCCGCGCATAGCCCAGCCGCGCGGCGGGGTTCAGCACCTGTTCGAGGTCAGCGAGCAGCGCATCGACGCGGTTCTTCACCAGCGTGTCCCCCGCCAAGGCCTGCGCCGCGCCCTTGCCGATCTCGCCCTGCAGCAGCTTGACCGAATCGAGGAAGGCACCGCCGACCGACAAGATCGTGTCGACCTGCAACGCGCCGGCCAGCGCATCGACGCCGGCCCCCGCCCAGATTTTTGCCAGCGAAACGCCGGTGCCCGCCATGCGGGCGCGCATCGACATCGCGACGAGGTGCGGCGCAAGGAAGCGATCATGGAGCGCGACGCTGTCGCCGCCCTCGGCCTGCGCCGCGATGCCCCACCACAGGAACGGTATCGGCCGGTCGAAGCGGCATTGGTCGGGCGGAAAATTCAGATGCAGGCGATCGGACACAAGGCCCGCGGGATCGGGCCAATAGCCCGGCTGATCGGTGAGCCCCGCAATTTGCCGGCGCAGGAATTCGAGCGCCAGCCGCGTCTTGCCCACCCCCGGCTCGGCCGCGAGCAGGACAAGCTGCGGTTGCGGGTCATCAGCATTCGACGCGAGCCGCCAACATTCGCCGAGGGTAGCCAGCTCGACCTCGCGGCCGCAAAAAGACAGGTCGGTGGTCATCGTCGCAGCGCCCCTTCCGCTTGGTCAGGGCTGTACTTTCAACGCCTTCACCGCCTCCGTCAACTGGTCGACCTTCTCGTGCAGCCGCATGATCTCCAGCTCGGCGCGCAGGTTGATTTCATAGTCCAGCCCGGCCGCGATGCGATCCTTCGCCGCCGCCCGGTTCTGGCTCATCATGATGATCGGCGCCTGCACCGCCGCCAGCGTCGACAGCATCAGGTTCAGGAAAATGAACGGATAGGGGTCGAACGCCATCCCCCAACGCGCCAGCACGTCCGAATTGAGCAGCATCCAGCCGAGCAGCACGGCGGTGAACAGGATGATGAAACTCCACGACCCGCCGACCGCCGCGACCTTGTCGGACAGCCGCGCGCCGAACGTGGCCTCGGCATCGTCGAGGTCGGCGGCATCGCGGCTGATCAGCTGGCGGTTGGCGATCGCCGCGATCACCCGGCATTCGTCGGGGTCGAGGTCCGCATAGGGCCGCCCGAGCAATCGCAGCGAGAGGTCCGAAAGATGCGCCTCGCCGTTCATCCGATCATCCCACCCAGCGCCAGATGCCGGCGACCATGTAACCGAGCGCGCCATGCGCCCAGGTCGCGGCGACCCACAGGAGGATGCCGCCGAACAGCGCGTGCGGCCGCGGGATCGTGTCGATCCACGACCCGCGCCCGCCGATCTGCCTTGCGAACGGCACGAAGCTCGTCCGCGCCGCCCAGTGGCGCCAGGCATCGCCCATCAGCCGCGCCTTCTTGACGTCCTGCCCCGCCGACCCGGCAAGCGCGAGAAAGGCGATGATCGCCGACAGGACGATCTGCCCCGGCGTCGGCATCACCAGCGCATGCGCCAGCGCCCACAAAGTGAAGCCCCACATCATCGGGTGGCGCGTGATCGCGAACACCCCGCGCGGTGCGCCCTGCGCCGCCGCGGCGGCGTTCGGAGCCGGCAGCGCCGGATTGCCGATCAGCGAGCCCATGAACAATATGCTCGCGAACAGCACCAGCGCCGACGCGAGCATCCACAGGCCGTCGCCGACCGCCCACAGCGGCGGCTCGGGCGGCATGCCGCGCCACGCCTGCACCAGCAGGACGAAGGTCGCGATCGCGACGACCGAATAGACGATCAGGAACGCCCGTTCGCCCATCCGTCCCGCCAGCGGCGCGCGCAGCGGGTGCGACAGGGCAAAATGGGTGCCGACGAACAGCGCGCCGGTGGTGATCAACAGCGTCATCGGTTGCATGGAGTTCTCCTCTCCGTTTCCCCGGTCCGCCGCTTAGTCATCAGGCGCGGGCGATTACCTGTCGTAAGCCTTCGGCAGATTGCCTTCCTGCGGCGTCAGGTAACGGTCGCGCAGGCGATCCTGCCTGGTCACCAGCGACTGCGCCTTGCCATCGATCCACACGGCGGTCGGGCGGCTGCCCAGTTCGAGCGGATCATTGTCCCAGATCACGACGTCGCCGACGCGGCCCGCACGGAGCGAGCCGATGCTGGCGTCCATGCCGACCGCGCGCGCCGGGACGCTGCTGATCGAGGCGAAGGCCTGGTCCCAGTTCAGCCCGCTGGCGCCCGGCAATCTGGTCAGCCCTACGAGGTTGCCGGCATATTGCGTCGCATAGCCCATTTTGTGCGCGTCGTCGTCGTCGAACACCCCGACCGACACCGGCACCCCGGCGGCGAAGAGCCGTCCGGCGTTGGATTGCGTCGCGCCGAGCTGTTCGAAACTGCCCGGCAGGTCGGTCAGCGGCGATACCAGCACCGGCACCCGCGCCGCGGCGATGTCGTTCGCGACCAGCCAGCCCTCGGTCGCGCCGACCAGCACCAGCTTTAATGCCGGAAACTCGGTCTTCAGCTTGAGCACGTTGAGGATGTCGGTCGCGCGGTCGACGCGCACGAACAGCGGCGTCGTCCCGTCGATCACGCGCACCAGCGCATCGGCGTCGGCGCGCTGGATCAGCGCGTCGCTGCCCCATTCGGCGAGCGTCGCGGGGTTGCGCGCATAGCTGCGCGCCGCGAGCAATTGTTCGCGGAACAGCAGGAACAGCGCGGCGCGGCTGCCGCCGGCCTTTGCCGACCCATCCTCGCCGAACGCGACATATTGCAGCGCGCGGGGCTTGGTCACCATGTCATTGTCGTCGGCGAGGTCGACCACCGCGCCCTGCCCGGCGAACAAATTGCCGCTCGATCCCGGCGCGACGATCGCGCGGGTGACGCCATTGGCGCGGTTGACCGCGATCGGCGATCCCATCGGATTGAGCGCCGGGGCGATGTCGAGTCCCGCCGAGAACCGCGACTTGTTCGCCGACCGGTCGTTGGTGCCGCTGACGGCATCGACCTCGGTCAGCCCGACGCGGCTGAACGCCGCGACGATGCCGGGGGTGACCCAGCGGCCGCCCGCATCGACGCGTTCGATACCCGCGGGCACGGCGACGCCCGCGCCCGCCGCGACGACCTTGCCGCCGCGCACGACGACGGTGCCGCCCTCGATCGGGGCGCTGCCGTCGCCGATGACGAGCTTGGCATTGGTGATCGCGACATCCTGCGCCGCGACGGGAGCTGCGATCAGCGCGGCGGCGGAAAGGAGGAGCGCGCGCATCATTTCACGTCTCCTTCGCCCGGCTGGCCGAGCTCGAAATCGCTCACCGGCCGCAATTTGGGGTTCATCGCGTCATACATCATCGCGCCGTCGATCCACACTTTCTCAGGCCGGGTATAGGCGCTGAACGGATTGCCGTTCCACAGCACGACGTCGGCCATCTTGCTGGGCTTCAGACTGCCCGTCTTGTCGCCGATGCCCAGCGCCTTGGCGGGATTGTACGACAGCCACGTCCAGGCCTGTTCGTCGCTGATTTGCATGCCCATGCGGCGGCCCGAGGCGAGCGCCTTCGCCGCCTCCTGGTTCAGCCGCTGGATCTGGTTGGCATCGTCCGAATGGACGATCGTGCAGGCGCCGGCCTTGTACACCAGCGGGATATTCTCGGGCACGCTGTCATAGGCTTCCATCTTGAAGCCCCACCAGTCGGCCCACATCGCCGAGCAGATGCCTTCTTTCGCGAGGATATCGGCGATCTTGTAGCTTTCGACCGCGTGGTGGAAGGTCGACACCTTGTAGCCGAATTCCTTCGACATATCGATCACCAGCGCCATTTCGTCGGCGCGGTAGCAATGATTGTGGACGAGGATCTCGCCCGACAGCACGCCCGCGAGCGTTTCCATCGCGAGGTCGCGGTCGACGACCTTCCCCTCGTCCATCTTCTTCTTGTAGGCGGCCGCCTTCTGCCAGGTCGCGCGATTGACCGCGAAATTGCCCATGCGGGTCGAGGGCATCCGCCCCTTGCTGCCATAGACGCGCTTCGGATTCTCGCCGCACGCCATTTTCAGGCCATAGGGCGCACCGGGGAATTTCATCCCCTGCACCGTCCGCGACGGCACATTCTTGAGCGTGATCGAGCGCCCGCCCATCAGGTTCGCGCTACCCGGCAGAATCTGGAGCGACGTCACGCCGCCATTGGCCAGCGCGCGGCTGAACCCCGGGTCCTGCGGCCAGACGCTATGTTCGGACCAGACTTCGGGGGTGGTCGGCGAGGTCGCCTCATTGCCGTCCGAATGCGCCTCGACGCTGGGCGACGGATAGTCGCCGAGGTGGCTGTGGATGTCGATGACCCCGGGGGTGAGGAACTTGCCGGTGCCGTCGACGACATCGGCGTCGGTGGGCAATTCCATATCGGGACCGCCTACCGACAAGACCTTGCCGCTCGACAGGACGATCGACCCATTGTCGATCCGCCCGCCCTCGCCGTCGAAGATGGTGACGTTCCGCACGACGGTCAGCCGCGTCGGATATCCCTTGTACGTCGACGGATAGGGATCCTTGTTGAACTTCACCGGCTTTTCGGCGGCGGGCTTGCTGCTCGCCGTCTCCACCTCGCCGCCGTTCGCGGTGCAACCCGCGAACGCCAGCGACACCGCGGCCAAAAGGCCGGCTTTCACGCCCCGGATCATCGATTATGCCCCCTTGGGTTCGGGATGGACGCCCGCAGCCTGCGGCTCGGCCAACTCGTTCTGGCCAGCCAGATCGTCGGCATCGCGCAGCGTGTCGAGATGCATCAGCTTCTTGATCAGCGGCGACACGACGATCACCAGAATGCCGAAACCGACCGCCCACAAGCCGATCGTGCCATAGACGTCGAGGACGAGCGCCTTGCCTGCCCCCTCGCCGCTCGCCTTTTCGGACCCCGTCGCCGCCGCGATCAGGCCGGCGGCGAAGTTGCCGGTTGCCGATGCGAAGAACCAGGTGCCCATGATCAGGCTCGCCATATGCGCCGGCGCCAGCCGGTTCATCGCGCTGAGACCGACGGGCGACAGGCACAGTTCGCCGGTCGTGTGGAACAGATAGATCAGGAAGATGAAGAGCACCGGGGTGGCATTTTCCATACCGACCGCCGCCGCGCCCCATTTCAGCGCATAGAAACCAAGTCCGAGCTGCAGCATCGCAAGGCCGAACTTGACCGGGGTCGACGGCTCCATGCCCTTGCGGCCGAGCCAGGTCCACAGCCCCGCGAACAGCGGTGCGAGCAGGACGATATAGATGGCGTTGACCGACTGGAACACCGATGCCGGCACCCCGCCGCGGTCGACATAACGGTCGGTGAACAGGTTGAGCGACGACCCGGCCTGTTCGAACAGCGCCCAGAACAGGATCGAACCGAGAATCAGGAACATCGCGGCAAAGATGCGATCGCGGTCCTCGGCGGGCAGCTTGATGACCGCGGTGCCGATGACATAGGCGACAAGGATCGCGCCCGCACCGCCGAGCAGCGTGCCGACGATCGCCTGGTTCTGAACCAGCCACCAGCAGACGACGACGGCGACGAGGCCGACGAGATAGAGCAGCCATTCGAACGGCACGCCGAACTTCTTTTCGGTGAGCAGCGCCGGATTCTCGGGCTCGCCGCGGCCGAGCAGCAGCGGCTTGAACACGACGAAGACGATCAGGCCAAGCAGCATGCCGAAGCCGGCGGCGCCAAAGCCATAGGCCCAGCCATAGACTTCGCCGAGATAGCCGCAGAGCAGCGAACCGAGCGCCGCGCCGAGGTTAATCCCCATGTAGAAGATGGTGTAGGCGCCGTCGCGGCGCACGTCGGTACGCGGATAGAGTTGGCCGACGATCACCGAGATATTGGCTTTCAGGAAGCCCGAGCCGACGATGATGAAAGCGAGCGCCAGCCAGAAGATGTTGAGGCTGGTCGGATCCTGTCCGCCGTCGCCCTCGAATCCCATCATGAAATGGCCGAAGGTCAGCAACACGGCGCCGTAAAGCACCGCCTTTCGCTGCCCCAGCCAGCGGTCGGCCAGATAGCCGCCGAGCACCGGGGTGATATAGACCAGCGCGGTATACGCCCCATAAATGACACCCGATTCACTGTCCGAGAACAGCCAGTGCTTGGTCAGGTAGAAAATCAGGAGCGCGCGCATCCCGTAATAGGAAAAACGCTCCCACATTTCGGCGAAGAACAGAACAAACAGGCCCTTCGGATGGCCGAGAAACGTCCCGGCAGCATCCCCGTGCTGGGCATAGGCTTTGGTCATGGCGACCCTTCCCTGGGTATGGTGTTGGTCCCGAAAACGGGACAGATGGACGTAACACTAGCGTCAAAATTGCGTATGGGAAGAATCTAATTGCGCGTGAAACCATCGCAATCGGGCTGGAATAGTGTTGCGAACGATTCGCAACACTTGCGCAAACGCTCGGAAACCGCCACATGGCGGGCCATGTTCAACGACACCTCTTCGCTCCGCTCGCACCTTGCCACCCGCCGTTCGGGCAAGGCCCGCGACATGGTCGCGCCCGGCCCCGATGCCGCGACGCTGCACGACATCATCGCGCTCGCGCTGCGCACTCCCGACCATGGCAAGCTCGCGCCCTGGCGCATCGTCACGGTCGCGGACAATCAGCGCGAAACCCTTGCGACCTTGCTCAAGCACGCATGGGTCAAAGAGAATCCGGGCGCTGCGGGTCTCGACCTCTCCGCGCTAGACCAGTTCGCGCATCAGGCGCCGACATTGCTCGTCCTCCTGTCGACTCCGGTCGAAGGATCGAAGATCCCGCTGTGGGAACAGCAGATGTCGGCGGGCGCGGTCGGCATGAACCTGCTCCACGCCGCCCACGCGCATGGCTTCGTCGGCAGCTGGCTCACCGGCTGGGCGGCGTACAGCCCCGACGTCGCGGCGGCGTTCGGCGCGCGCGTCGGCGATACGATCGTCGGCTATTTCTTCCTCGGCACCGCCGGCGCCAACCTCTCCGAACGCCCCCGTCCTGAATATGGCGACGTCGTTCGCGACTGGGACATTTAATTTCAAACTCCACTACGCATCGATAATATTGTGATTTGACTGTGCTGCTGTCTTATGGCATTAAGGCGGCATGCTCGATCAGTCCAAACCCGTGTACCAGCGTCTGCGCGATGTGATCGCCAACGCCATCCTCGACGGCAGCTTCGGAGACGGCGACATGCTCCCGTCGGTGCGCAGCCTCGCTGCCGAAGAGGGCGCCAACCCGCTCACCGTCGCCAAGGCGTACCAGACCTTTCAGGACGAAGGCCTGGTGACCGTGAAGCGCGGGGTCGGCATGTTCGTCGCCGACGGCGCGACCGAGCGGCTGCGCACCCTGATGCGCGAAGATTTCCTGGCCAATGTGTGGCCCCCGGTCGCCGACCAGATGCGCCGCATCGGGCTGGATGCGCGGACGTTGCTGGATTTGACCGAGGCCTGAGAAAAATCCTCCCTGTGGCGAAGCCATGGGGAGGTGGCAGCGTGAAGCGCTGACGGAGGGGCTAAAACACTGCCGTCGCCGCGCCTCCACCACTTGCTTCGCAAGCGGTCCCCCTCCCCATGGCTTCGCCACAGGGAGGATTTCGAAACTACCGCCCCACCTGCTCCATCTTCTCGCGCAAATCCGCCGCGCCCTGCGCGTTTCCGCCCTCAGCGAGCAGGCCGGCATAGAGCCGCATGACCTCGCCGTTCAGCGGCTGCAGCCGGTACGCCAGCGCGATCAGCCCGGTCGCGCGTGCGCGATCGCCCCTGGCCGCATAGGCCTTCGCCAGTTCGCGTAGTACCACGACGTCGCGATTGCCGATCCGCTGGCGCACGCGCTCGAAATGGGTGATCGCATCGTCCCAATGCTCGATGTCCATCGCCAGCGATCCCGCCAGCCGGTCGGCGGCGATGCTCGACGGCTGGCTGTCGCGCAGCGCGAGGATCGTCGCCCCCGACCCCGCGATGTCACCGGCCCGGAACAGGGCATTCGCGAGCCGAAGCGTCGTCCGCTCGCCTGCGTCGAGGTCGCGCGCGGCGCGGAAACTCTGCACCGCCTGGCCATATTCGCCCGCCGCCAGCGCCGCGTCGCCATATAGGATATGCGCATCGGCGACGCCCCGATTGGCGTCGCGCAGCCGTGTTGCGCGCTCCAGCGCCCGTGCCGCATTGCCGCCCGCCATCTCGGCCTCCATCGCCGGGATGACCTTCGCCGGGTTGAGCGGGTCGGCATCGGCCGCGGCCGACAGTGCAAAGCCATCGGGGCGGAAGGGCGCCGCCTCGCCCGGCGCAAGCGCGGCAGCGCGCGCGAGATAATCGGCCGAATCGGTCGCCCGACCCAGTTCGGCGGCGACCCGCGCGGCGAGCAACAGCGACCAGCTGTCGGCATCGGTGCGCGACACGATCGGCGCCAGCGCCTCGGCGGCACCATCGGCATCGCCCCCGGACCATTCGGACACCGCCAGGATGCGCCGCGCGGTCAGATTGTGCGGCTGTTCCTCGATCAGCCGGTCGGCCCAGGTCGCCGCCACCGCCTCGCCGCCGAGTTCGAGCTCGACGATCGCGCTGAGCAGCATGAACGCCGGTTCCTCGTCCATTCGCCCGCGCGTGCGCTGGAGCAGGCTGCGCGCAAGTCGATAGTTGCCGGCGCGCGCCGCGACCACCGCCTGCAGATAATAGAGGCGCGGCTCGCCCGGCACGAGTGTCGCGGCGTGGCGGAGCGATACGAGCATGTCTTTGTACCGCCCCAGATCGCCGAGCGTCGCGGCGCGGTCGATCAGCGCCCCGGCATTGTCGGGATCGGCCTCCAGCGCGCGGTCGTACCAGGGCAGCGACGCGGTCAGCCCCAGCTGGGTGCGCACCAGGTTCGCCTTATACGCCAGCGCCGCGCTGTTAGCCTTGTCGAGTTCGATCGCATAATCGATCGCGTCGCGTGCGCCGAGCGCATCGGCATTGGCGTCGCGAAAGCGCGCGACGTCGACCCACAGGTCCGAACTGCGCGGCAAATCCTGCACCGCGCGGTCGAACGCATCGCGCGCCGAGGCAAGGTCGCCATTGCCCAGATGGACATTGCCCGCGACCCACGCCGCCTCGCCGATCATCTCCGGCGCGATCGGCCCGGCGTCGAGGATGCGGAAGGCGCGGTCGCCCTCGCCCTGCATCGCCGCCGCCCTCGCCGCCAGCGGGCGCAGCGCCGCCGCGTCGCCCCCCGCGCCGAGCGCCGCCTGCACCGCGGCCTCGGCGCCGACACCATCGCCGAGCTTGAACAGGATGCGCACCAACTCGACCTGCGCCGCAAGCTGCCTCGGATCGTCGGCGAGCGATTGTTGCAGTTCGACGCGCCGCTGTTCGAGATCGGCGCGCGGGCTCGCCGGGCGCGGCCCGTCGCACCCTGCCAGCAACAGCGCACCGAGCAGCACCCCGGTCAAGATGCGCAGGCGCCGCAACTCAGGCCGCCTGCATCCGATATTGCTTGAGCAGGTCGTAAAGCGTCGGGCGGCTGATCCCGAGCAGCTTCGCCGCGAGCGAAATATTGCCCTCGCTCTGCATCATCGCGCGGCGGATCGCGACCCGGTCGGCGGCCTCGCGCGCGCTGCGCAGGTTAAGCCAGGCTTCCTCGTCGCCCGGTCCATGGGCGCCATCGGCGCTGCCGGCGATATCGAGATCGCCCTTCGTCACCAGCTTGCCGTCGGCCATGATCACCGCGCGCTTGATGCGGTTTTCCAGTTCGCGGACATTGCCCGGCCAGCGCGCTTCGTCGATCGCCTGCAGCGCATCGGGGGCGAAGCCGCGCACCCCGGGGTTCATCGCGGGCGCATATTGGTGGAGGAAATGCCGCGCCAGCAGCACCGCGTCGCCCGGCCGCTCGGCGAGCGCGGGGATTTTCACCACCATCTCGGCGAGCCGGTAAAAAAGATCGTCGCGAAAGCTTTGCGCCGCGATCATCGCGTCGAGGTCGCGGT
>Ga0155175_105_pt3 | contig 42264 bp, 40 predicted proteins | sample RifCSPhighO2_01_FD_106143 | JGI IMG/M metagenome (GOLD analysis project Ga0155175, IMG submission 106143) | Sphingopyxis sp. RIFCSPHIGHO2_01_FULL_65_24 | reverse complement strand
GCCGACTAAATCCCCGGGATGAAGGGGTCCTTTTTGCACGCCGATCACCCCACGAAGGGGGTGCCTATTGCACGCTGATCCTCAGCTGGTACGAGGCAAGGCGCGCTTGCTCGCATCTGCCATGGCCTTGTTCCGCACCGCCCGGGTAAAGGCAGCTTCCGCAGCACGGCGCCCCTGCAATGGCACGACTTCTTCGTCGTCTTCATCTTCCACGTCGGCATCGTCCGGATCGTCATCGCTGTCGGGGGCGAGGGTCGCGATGAAGCGTGCGAGTGCGTCGAGAACGCCGGGGTCTTGACGTGCATGCAGCGCGAGCGGGCGGCGCAAGGTCAATCGCGTCTCCTCGCGGAGCGCCTGGACTTGTTGCCTGAGGTTGGCGAGCGATCCGGCGATTTCGGAGATCAACAAGACGGGACGACCGGCTGCGCGCGAAAGCGCCGCGGCGAGTTGCCGACCGATTGCCGCGATGGGAACTAAGGCAAGCCAAATTGTTCGAAGGTGAAGGAATGTCGTTCCTTGGACGGGAAGGCCGCAAAGGCCGTCAATTGTCCTGCCTCGTAACGAAAATGCCACGTCTGTTCGATCTTGGGTGTGCTGGCGGTAAACGCCGATGGATCGAACAAGGCAATGTTCGCCCGGGCCTGGGGGTCGCGCACCGAAGCATAACGAATGGCTTGCGCCTTGATTCGACGCGCGCGTCCGGCCAGCGCCTGGCAAGCCGAATAGTCGTCGGGGTCACGCCAAAGAACGGCATGCTGTAGGAATGGGCGCGCGGTGAGGTCCAGCAATCGATCGGTTTGCATCGGCACCATAATAGCGGAATGTTCGACGACATTGCTCGGCGGATTGAATCCAGGTGACCGCGAAAAGAACAGCAGCCGCCAATAGGCCGTTTCGGCAATCGCCGTCGCAACATGCTCGGAAGCGTAGAATATTCCTGGACGTTCACCGGCCTTTCGGAAACGGGATGCCTTCATGTGGCCATAACGGAACGGCGTCGCCAGCAGATAGTGCAGACCGCGCGCGGCCGGCGGCAGCGTCGGTTTCACCTCATCGACGAGCCGTTCGAGGAGCGCCTGATCGCTTGCATCCGCCGCGAGCCGGTTGGTCGATATGCGGTGTTGTGCTTCGACCAGTCGCCATAGCTTCGCGCGGTAGCTCTGAAAATGCGCGGGCTTCGGCGAGACTTCAGACTTGCGCGCGGTAGTCGTCGACATAATCGGCCACTTCGCTCAAACCCCGGACCGTTCGGATAAGGTCGATCGGGCGTCCATCGAGATCGACATTGATGGCCTTGAGCCACGAAACCGAGGCGTTGTCGTCGCTACCCATCAAGGCATCGAGACTGCGGAACAGGCGCACGAGATACTGGCCCAACTCAAAAGCCTTGGCCGATCGATCGAGCTGGAATCCGCCGGCGCGGAGCCGCGAGGCCGTGGCGGGCGATAGGCCGAGAATTGCACCGAGTTGCTCGTTGGTCAGCCTCCAGCAGGCAGCCACGCGGGTTACGGCTTCCGAAAGCACCCGGCTTTGGTCTGGAGCGAGGGCAAGCTGCGTCGTTGCCATTTTTCGTTCACCTGAACAAATTTCTTATATTTCATTCATAGGATTGAATTGGCCATTTGGCAAGAGATGACCCTAGCCGCTCAATCAACCGTCACAATATTCGCTCTTCGGAAGGGGTGTCGAAAACGCCGGCACGAAATCCGACACTCCCGCTTTGCCCCCAATGATCTGAATTTGCCCGGATTGGACACCCGATCCTTTCCGGAGCAAACAAGTGACCCCGACCAAGCTGCTCATCGGTCAGATATTCATCGTGTTCGCGATCGTCAACGCGGAACCGTCAATATGGGAAGGGGGCGTTCGGATGCTAAAAGCCGGAAGCCCGGAAGCATGGCGGGCCATCTCCGATGCCGCTGAAATGCAGCATCAAAACAAGAACATGATCGAAAATGCGAAAATTGGCGCCAAGAAATCGCAAAAAGCTGTGCGATGCACCGTGAGGACCGAGCCTCGCTGGAACCTTATGATCCGAATTGACCCGAACGGTGTTTCCTCGGTTCCTGAAGGCAAATTGGGCCATGGGCTGCTTCGTAGCGATCAAACTCTTGTACCGACCGAGTTCGGTATTAAAACCGGGCCATGCGCTGCCCCCGCTCCCGTCGGACGCTGCCATGAGGGGCTACTTATCCCTTGGGGTCGCAGTCGCAGTGCGATCAGCGGATGCTGCGCCACGGTCGCACCGGTGACCGGCTTCGCGCGCTTGCCGTTCGAAAGGCAGAAATTGCTGGTCATGGCGACGCTGATGCTCGCCCTTGTCGCCTTGCTGCGCCGCTTTTTCCCCTTTCGCGCCATTGCCGCACGGACGCGGCATCCGGACGCGCCCCATGCCGCCCCGGCGCGGCAGGAGGAACTGATCGCTGCGATCCGCTGGGCGATCTGGGCGGCGGCCCGGCGCGTTCCCTGGCGCGCGCAATGTTTCGAGCAGGGCTTCGCCGCGCAATGGCTGCTGACGCGCCGGCATGTGCCGACCACCCTTCATTATGGCGTGGCCAACCGCGCCGACGAAGGCATGGTCGCGCATGTGTGGGTGCGCGCCGGGGATATCGACGTCGTCGGTTGCAACGGGATTGACGAATTTACCGAGCTGGCGCGGTTTCCGCTGGCACCGGCGGATCGATCCACAGCCTGACATTCGCCATGTCGTGCTGGCCGAGGACGGGAATGTCCTGTCCGTCCTGCGGGTCGAGCATGGTTTCGAAGGCGTGGAACACCGCCGCCCAGGCCGAGGGCGGCGCTTCGGTCGACGGCCGGTTTTCATAAGCGGTGACGCCGTCCATATCGAGCGTGATCCACTGGATCAGGCCGTTGGCCGGTTGTCCTGTCGCGCGCAGCGTCGCCTGCGCGCGGTCGCCGCTCCATGGGGCGGTCGAGGTGAAATCGAATGCGAACAGGTCGACGGCATCGCTCGCCAGCGTCAGGCCGCGGCGATTGGTGGGGATACGGAAATTGGGTTCGCGCAGGTCGTCGAAGGCCGACAGGTTGAAGCCCGACACTGTACCGATCGTCTTGGGGAAATCGGCGAGATGCGCGAGCGCGACGCGGATCGTGCCCTGTGCCGGAATGATGATCCCGCCCGGCTTGACGAGGCGCGCGATGGCATCTTCCATCGCGGGCAGGACCCCTTCGCCGAGCATTTCATTGCTGACGATTTCGGAGACGAGGATATCGACCGGGCCGCCCAGTTCACCGACATCGACATCCTTCGAATGTTTGTCGATCACGGTGATCCGATCGGCAAATCCGTTGCGCGCGACGATTTCGCGCGCGGTCATCGCCACCGCCGGTTCCATTTCGCAGGTATAGACATGCGCCGCCCCGGCGCGGGCCGCCATCATCGCGAGCAATCCGCTGCCCGTCCCGATTTCGAGCACCCGGCTGCCCGGCGTCACCGCGCGTTGCAGCGCCTGGTCATAGGCAAGGTTGCGCGCCAGATCGGCGACGATGACGAAATGCCATTGCGGCACGTCGGTCGTGATGACGTGGCGCGCGATCGTTCGCGCCGCCACATCGCCGTCGGGCAAGGCCAGCACCTGCGCCGCGATTTCGCCCGCACGCGATTTCCAGCCGTCGCTGCTGAACAACAGGGAAAGGGCGGCGAGCGCGGGGGCGTTGCCGTCGGCCTGGCGGACGAGGGCTTCAAACCCGTGCAATCGATCATCTTTGTTCATCGGCGCAATATATCGGGACGCAGCATCGCCACCAGCAAAAGTTGCGGCTTTACGCCGGGACGGTTGTCGGGAAGAAGAGTCGGTCATGGTGGAACCCAGCCTGGTATGTCCGCTCCGGATCGGCATCGCGCGAACCGAGGTCGACGAGAGCGACGCGACGATCGCCGATATGCGCGCGGCGCTGCTGCGCGATGGCGCGGTGTCGTTCCGGCCGGCGTGGGACGACGGGCTGCTCGACACGCTGCTGCAACTGTGCCGGGCCGCCGACTTCCTGCCCGAAACCATCGCGCGCGTGGGGGAGCGGACATATGAGGGGGGCGACAAGGCGGGGCGGCTGCTGCGTTTCCTGCTCGAGCGGCCAAGCTTCCTCCTTTGGGCGCAGGCGATCGCCGGCTGTGAAACGCTGCATCATGTTACCGGCCTGATCGGCGAAATGGCGCCCGGGACGCAGCAGGGGCTCGACTGGCACGACGATCTGAACGACGGCGGATTGCGTCGGCTGGCGGTGACGGTTCACCTGAGCGATGCGCCCTGTGAGGGCGGCAGTTTCGAGATTCGCGAAAAGGGCTCGGGTCGCACGCTGTTCCGGCAGGATGCCCAACCCGCCGGGACGATGACGCTGTTTCGCATCGGTCCGCAACTGCACCACCGCGTCACCCCGCTGACCGGCGGCGGACCGCGCCGGGTGTTCGGGGGCTGGCTCAGCCGATGACGGGCCGCAGCGCCGGCGCCAGATAGGCCGACCCGTCGAGGGTCAGATGCCCCTGATTGCGATAAAGCAGCCGCCCGTCGATGGCGGCGGGGCAGCGGTCGTGCGGACACAGGCGGTCGAGCGGCGACCAGAGGCGCACATCGGGGCGCTGGGTCGCGATTTCGTCGAGGGCGCGATCGACTGCGGCGGCACGGCGCTCGATCGCGGCGCGCGGCTCGGCGCAGCTGTCGGCGCCTCGGCGGACCGTGCAGCGCAGGACGTCGCGGCTGTGCAGGGGCACGTCGCGCGCGATGATCACGCGCAGGCCCAGGCGTCGCGCGGCGTCGACGTCGGCGGCGAGCTGCCGCTCCCATCCAGCCTGCCGGGCGTCCCAGCCGCCCGCGAACAGCAGGGTGCGCAGATTGCGATGGCCCCGTAGACCGGCCAGTTCGGCGCGGACCCGATGTTCGAATGCGGCGCATGCCATCCAGCGCGGATCGCCCCGGCGGACACCAAGGGGCGAACCGCCCGGCGCGCAGCCCCCTTCGGTCCGCGTCAGGATGTGGATGCCCGTCTGCCTGCCCGCGAGGTCGAGCGCGTGGCCAAGTTGGGCGGCATGCGAATCGCCCCATAGCAACAGCGCCGGCCCGCCTGCCGGAGCGCCCGACGCGCAGGGCGCGGGACCGTTGCAAAAGGGAAAGTCCCGCACCGCGCCGCTGCGCGCCGTCCGATATTGCGCCATCAGCGACCCCGCCGGGCTCGGCCGGGCGGCCCAGACCCACAGCGCCGCAGCGAGCGCAAGGCCCGCAACGAGCAGCGCACCGCCGCTTGCGAGCGAGCGGGTGGTGTCGCCAAACCCCGCCACGCGCCGCTCGCGGATCGGCATTTCGACCCGGTGGTACATGATGATGGCGAGCAGCAGGGCGAGCAGGACGAGGCCGGTGTCGCGAACGACATGGATGCCGCCGCCCCATTGGATGCGGACGAAGGCCAGCAGCGGCCAGTGCCACAGATACCAGCCGTAGGAGACCTTGCCGAGACCGGCGATCCAGCGCTGCGACAGCAATCGCGGCACGACCCCGCGCGGGTCAGCGGCGCCGGCGGCGATCAGCGCGACACTGCCGACGACAGGCAGGGCGGCACGGAAGGAGGGAAAGGGGGTGTGGGCGTCATAGACGAGGATGGCGAGGAGGATCGCCGTGACCCCGAGCGGGGCGAGCCAGCGCGCTCGGGCGGCGGATAGCGGCGGGGCCATGGCGAGCAGGCAACCGGCGCCGAGCTCCCAGGCGCGGGCGGGCAGCAGGAAGAAGGCCGCGCGCGAAGGACCCTGCACGATCGCGAGGGCCAGCGAGGCCGCGACGGCGGCGATGAGGACAAGGCGCAGCGCGGGAAGGACAGGCCGGTTTCGCCGCCGTGCCAGCGCTGCGGTGCCGACGAACGCCAGCGGCCAGAGCACGTAGAATTGTTCCTCCACGCCGAGCGTCCAGAGATGCTGGAGCGGGAGCAGCGTGCTGGCGGGCTCGAAATAGCCGGTCCCGACAGTCCAGAAATGGATATTGGCGACAAAGAGCAGCGCCATGATCGCCGATCGGGCGAGCGCGACCTGTTCGTCGGGCAGCAGCCAGAGGAAACCGGCCACCAGCGTCGCGGCGACCACCAACAGCAGCGGGGGCAGCAGGCGCCGGACGCGCCGCGCGTAGAAATCGGCGAGGCCGATCCGTCCGTGCGCATCATATTCGTCCGCGAGCAGCCGCGTGATCAGAAAACCCGAAATGACGAAGAAAATGTCGACGCCGACAAATCCCCCGGCGGCGAAGGGCAGGTTGATGTGGCAGGCGACCACCGCCAGTATCGCGATCCCGCGCAGGCCGTCGATATCGGCACGATATTCGGTGGTCCGCGCGATAGGGTTTCGCTCCAAGAAGATGCCGGGGATCGAGCGGACAGGATTGGCGGACTTGTCGCGCACTGTTATCGTCAGGTCAATTCCGACAAGATGTCGGCCGAATGCCAGACCGGGGATGCATGACGTGGACGGAGATGAGCGGCGTTTCGCCCCGAGCAAGGCAATGGTGTGGACCGACAATGGCGGCCCGATCCTGTTGTTCGACCAGGACCGGGGCAGCTATCACTCGCTCAACAAACAGGCGTCGGAAATGTGGCGGATGATCGCGGACGGCGCGAACCGCACGCAGATCGTCGCGGCGCTGGCGTCATCCTATGAAGCGCCGGAGGGCGTCCTCGCGGCCGATGTCGCCGACTTTCTGGACAGCGCGACGGCAAGCGGCCTGATCGTCGTTCGCGCATGAGCGGTATCGCCGGGCTGGTCTTTGCGAGCGGGCGGCCGGTCACGGCGGACATGCTGGACCGCCTGGCCGCCGCCACCCCGCACCTCGGGATCGACGGCGTCGGCTGCTGGCACGACGGCCCTGCGGGTTTCGTCCGCTTTGCGCTGCACACCACCCCCGAGGCGACGACCGAAGCGCAGCCGCACGCCGATCGCGCGTCGGGCGCGGTGATCCTGTTCGACGGGCGCCTCGATAATCGCGGCGCGTTGCGCGAGGCGCTGGGGCCCGCCGATCCCGGTGCGGCGGCACCCGATTGCGTCATCGTACTGGCCGCGCATGGCCGTTTCGGCGACGAACTGCCGAAACGGCTGGTCGGCGACTATGCGCTGGCGATCTGGCAACCGGGCACGCGCCGCCTGTTCGCGGCGCGTTCGCCGGTCGGGATGCGCCCCTTTTTGTGGACGCGGCAGGACGGTTTTTTCGCCTTTGCGAGCGAGCCGTCGACGCTGATCCGCGGGCTCGGCTTGCCGAAGCGCCTGAACGAAGGCGCGCTCGGCGAGCATCTGGCGGCGCGTTTCGTGACCGATACGGAGACTTTGTGGGACGGCATATACCGCCTGCCGCCGGGACATGCGCTTTGCGTCGACGATGGCAGGGTGCGGAGCTGGTGCTGGAACGCGGGGCCGTTCGCGGACCATATGGACTTGTCCGAATCGGAACATGTCGAACAGTTTCGCACGCTGTTCGACCAGGCGCTGATCGCGACGACGCGGTCGGAGCGACCGGTCGCGGCGCAATTGTCGGGTGGCCTCGATTCATCGGTGGTCGTCTGCCGCGTCGACCAGCTCGTCCGCGACGGGCGTATCGGGGCGATGGTCGAGGCGGTATCGGCGCGCTACCCCGGCGAAATCTGTGACGAAGGCGAATGGATCGCCGAGGTCGAGGCGCAATGCGGGATTCGATCGACCATGGTCGAAGGGGCACCGTTCGATGCGATGAAGGCCGCGACATGGTGCGCGCAGACGCTGCACCTGCCGCTGCGCCCCAACACGGCGGGGACGGTCGAGTCGGTGTGCCGCCATCTGAACGATCGCGGCCTGCGCGTCGCCCTGACCGGCGAGGGCGGCGACGACTGGCTGGCCGGATCGCGCGCGCACTGGCCCGACCTGTTCCGGCGCGGACGATGGGGCGGCCTGGTAAGCGAAGCCGGGGCCGCCGGCGCGGGATGGGGCCGGCCGGTGCGCGCGACGCGGGCGATATTGGCCGGTGCGGTAGGACCGTTGCTGTCACGATCGCGGCGCGAACGGCTGTTGCGCCCGCATCTCGATTTTTCCCAAGACACGCCGCCATGGCTTTCGGCCGACTGGGCCCGCCGGATCGACCTTGCGGATCGCTGGGCCGACGCGCCGCGCCCGCCGGCGCTCGGCTCCTTCTCGCAGACCCAGCGCTATCGCGTCTATTCGCTGGCGCGGCGGCACATCAACATGGACAATGTATTCAGCTATGCCGCGAGCCGGGGCATCGAGTTTCGCCATCCCTTTCACGATCTGCGGCTGACGCGTTTCCTGATGGGCGCGGCGGGCGACATGTTGCGGCGCGGCGACAGCAAGAAATATCTGCTGCGCGAAGCGATGCGCGGCGTCCTGCCCGAAAGGATCCGGCAGCGGACCGACAAGGCCAATATTTCGGCGCCGATCATCGACGCGGTGACGCAAAGACTGGAAAAGCGCCCCTTTCGCGACATGCATGGGGTCCGCAACGGATGGGTCGATGCGGCCGTGCTCGAGCAAATTCAGGCCGAACATCTCGTCTGGCGCGAGGCGGGCGGCGGCGCGCCGCCCATGTCGGCCTATGCGGCGGTCTGGAACATGGTTGCGACCGACATGTGGCTTGAATATGCGTTTGAACATGAACGCGGCGAATGAAGGACGATCCCGATGATGACAGAAACCAGCGTGGTGGCGCGTGTCGATACGATGGTGTCGTCGGAAGTCGATGGCGAGGTCGTCATCATGAGCATCGAGAGCGGCCATTTCTTTCGGCTGAATCATAGCGCGTCGCGCATCTGGGACCTGCTCGATACACCCAAGGACTTCGCGACCCTGTGCCGCCATCTGGGCGACCGGTTCGAAATGGATGCCGCCGACGGGCAGGCGGACGTGGTCGAATTCGTGAGCGCGATGCAGGCGAAGGGGCTGTTGACGGTCAACTGACCGGCGGCGCGTCATGCCGTCCGGGCGGCATGGTCCTCGAGGAATTGCAGCATCAGGGCGTCGCTGGTGCCGTTCGATTGGCGCCGCATCCGCTGTGGCAGGGGCACGGGGTTCGTCGCCCCCAGATCGACCAGCAGCGCACCGATGACGCCTTCGGGATCGGCGACCATATCCTCATAGGCGATCATTCGCGGCGCGATGCCATTGGCGGCGAAGAAGCCGCGCCAATGGCCATGGCTGAACGCGCCGAAGGCGAGCAGGGCCATGATGCGATCATAATCATAGGCGGCCTGCCCCGAGGCGGGCCTGCTCTGCGATCCGTCGATCACGCGCCATATCCCGGTCTGCGTGGCGACCAGCGACGACACCGCCTGACGCAGGCCGTCGCGGCGATAGAGATAGACATAGTGCGGATTGGGCAGGATGGCCGTCAGCATCGCCGCCATCGCGCGATAATCCTCCGCCGGGACCGCGTCGGCGGGGCGTTCCAGTCGCGCCGGGTCGTGATCCGGCTGCGTTTCCAGAACGAGTTCGGCGATATCCTGCCAGAACATTTTGATCGACAAGGTGCCATTGGCGTCGGTGCGGTGGCGGTGCATCGCGGCGACGTAGCGATCGAGATCGGGCGTCTGCCACCGTTCGGCGAGGGTGGGACGAAATCCGCGATGCAGATATTCGAGCGGGCATCCCAGCCCGCCGGCAAAGGCGATGGCTTCGCCGAGCAGCGTGCTGCCCGATCGCGGATGGCTGGCGATGATCAGGCTTTTGCGCGGCGCACCGGCCCATGGCGCATAGTCGGCCGCGGCCAGCGAAAGGTCATATTGGGTCACGCCGCCCGCCGATCGATCAGCGGCGCGACCGTGTCGACGACGGCGGGCAGCATGGCATAGGTGCGGGGGTAGGACAGGGCAAAGACGGGCACGTCCGCCGCGACCCGATTGAAGCGGCGCATCAGGTCGGCGTTTTCGACGGGGTCGCGCGGATTGAACGGGACGATCTGCGAGCAGATCATCACCAGCACCTCGGGCCCCGCCAGCGGTTCCAGTCGGATCGCGCTGTCGTCGGTTGCCGCCGACAGAAGAATGATGGCGTTCAGCGGCAGCGGAGCCGACGGACCCGCCGCAGGACGATAGGCATATTTTCCTTCATATCCCGCCATCGGCGACAGATGCGCGGCGGAAATATCCAGCCCGTCGACCGCATCCTGCCACAGCGACACGCCGGGCACGCCGCCAAGCGCCAGCGGGCAGTCGCCATCGTCGAGGATCGACATGTCGTCGCTGAAAATCCGCCAGCCCAGATTGCGCGCGAGGGCCGCGGTCGTCGTCGACTTGCCCGAGCTGGAGGCTCCAAGCAACAGCAAGGCACCGGCGTCGTCGCCTAGGGTCGCCGCGTGAATGGGCAGGCGGCCGTGCAAATAGCAAAGTTTGGGGAGGATGCGGCGCACCAGGATTTCGGCAAGCAGCGACAGATCCGATGGTTGCGGACAATGACAGACCAGCCGCCGCCCCGTCGCATCGACACGGACGCCGGTCGCGCGATGGCGGAAAATCCAGTCCGACCCGAAGGAATGGAGCGCCAGACCATAGCGGCCGGCCGACTGATGGATCAGGCGCCCGTCGGGCAGATCGTCGAACGACAGTTCGATATGGATGTCGGCGATGGCGCGAGCGATGGTGGCCGGCAGCGCTACCAGAAAAGGCAGGGGGAATGACGACGACAAGTGCAGGCCGCCGAATTCATAAGAACATACGGCCGCCGGTCGATCACGGACGGCCCGCGAGCAGGCGGGATCGGTCAAAACACAAGCCCCTGTCCAGGGCTTTGGTGCGGCTCAGCTCAGGTTGCTGATGCCGTCGCCGATGCGGTAGCTGATCCCGCGGGCAACCGTCACCGGCTGAAAATCGGCGATTTCCGGCTTGATCCACGCTTCCTTCGCACTCGCCAAGACTTCGTTCGTGTTGTGAACAATGTCTGCAGTTTCTTTGTCGGACATGCCGTTTCCCCTTGTGAACCCGGATACCATAAGCGGGGATTGCCCGGTGCACAAGCGATTACGCCAGTTACAAAATATGACGGATTGTTGATTGTTCGGGGTTGCGGTTCGGCTGCCCCGAACCGTGATCTGTGCTTCAGAGAATTTTCTGCATCATCATCAGTCTCAGGACCTAGGCGAACCCCAATTGGCGACTATCGAACCATGGCCTTCGCATCGCCAAGACGGTTCAGTCGCGTAGGGTCCCTCCTTCAGCTGCAACCCGAGCGATCGATTGACGAAAGGGCGGCCCGACAGGTCGCGCGGAAAGTGGCGGGGGCCGTTTATCTCCCCGGTTTTTTGGGTGCGGGTCCGATGATGATCGCATCGGCGCGTATCTCGACCCCGAGATCGAGTTTCGCGGCGAGTGCACGCGCCAGCGCGGCGGGGTCGGCAAGATCGAAACGGCCACTGACCTCGATCGCTTCGAGCGCGGGTTCGGTGAGGCGGATTTTCACGGCGTTCACGGTATTGGCGCGGGCGACGACATCGCCGAGCGGCATCCTGTCTGCGTCGATCGCGACCGGGCCGGCCGCGGACCGCATCGAGGGCAGGATCCGGACGTCGGAGGTGACGACCTCGGCGGTCTCGCCCGGCCGCAGACGGACGCTGCGGTCGGAATTGCGCGAGGCGACCTCGATCACCCCTTCGATTAGCGACACGCGCGGGCGGCTGCGGCGAAGATCGACCTCGAAGATCGTGCCGAGCGCGGTGGTTCTCGAGCCGGCACCGAGGACGATGAAGGGGCGCCCCGCGTCGTGCGCGACGTCGAAGCGGGCGTGACCGCCGAAGAGAATGACGCGGCGTTGCCCGTCGTCGAACTTGTTTTCCAGAACCGCGCCGTCGGTCAGCGTGACGCCGCTGCCGTCGGGAAGCTTGAACGTGCCGCCGGTGAGGACCGCAGGCGCCGTGACGACGGTATCGATCGTGAGCGGTGCTGCGGCCTGCGGCTCCTGCCGGTCGCTGACGATATACCACCCCATGGCGAGCAAGCCGCCGACCGCGATCGTCGCCGCGATCGCCGGCCGTGTGCGGCTGGAGGCCAGCAAACCGCCTCGCGTCCGCGTGTCCCGTCCCGTCATGCCGATCCCCCGAATCCCGTTGTCGTGTGATAACCGAGCCGCCGACCTCCTCGAAGCCGTCAGCCGCGCCGGGTCAAGCGCCGGTTTGCCCGCGGCTTCGCCATTGTTCGCGCGCGAGTTCCCAATAGCGTGACACGCGTATCGATCCGTCGGGTCGGACGCTCCGTCTTTCGCCCTGCGACAGGAATCCGGCGGCCTCGATGACGCGTGCCGACCGCAGATTGTCCATGGCCGCGGTGAGGCCGATCAACCGCACGCCAAGATGCTCGAACATCCAGCCGAAACTGCGCGCTGCGCCTGTTTTTCCGCGGCCCTGGCCTTGTCCATCGGCGCGCTGCGCCCCGGCGAGTTCGGCTGCCGAGCGCTCGGGCCAGACGGTGAAATAGGAATATCCGGCGACGTCCCCATCCTCGTCCACCGAGACCGCCAATATCGCTTCGCCGCGCGCCTGCCTGTCGCGCGTATCGGAGATCCACGCCGATAGGACATCATGGGTGAATGGTCTTGGCAGATCATAGATCGGATCGGAGACGGCGGGATCGGACAGCAGCGCGATCAGGCCCTCGATATGGCGCGCGTCCGCCAGATGATATCTGGCGCCGAGCAGGGAAAGGTCGGCGGCGCGAACCGCGGCGCGGATTGCCATCTCCTCCTCCGCCGCGACCGCGAGCTTCGTTTTGGGGGGCGCACTCATCGGTTTGTCGCTCTTCCCTTCGCTTTGCGTACGCGGCGGCCGCGTGCCGCGCCTATGGACGTGAGACGTCCAGGGTCGTTCAAAGGCCGCCTTCGCCTTCGCCGTGCAGGCTCATCAGCGAATCCATGAGCCCGTCGTCGGCGCTCGAGCAGACGCCGAGGACGAGTGCCTCCTCGCATCCCTCGGCGACGACATAGGCGTGGCCCATCGACGAATCGAGATAGATGCCCTGGCCGACTTCGAGCACCACCGGGTCGTAATATTCGGTGTGCACCGCCATCCGGCCCTCGAGGACGTAGATGAATTCCTCGCCCTGATGGTGGACCAGTTCGCCGAATTCGGTCGCGCTGTGCGCACGGATGCGGGTCAGGATCGGGATCATGCGCTTCTGGCGCAGGTCGGTGCAAAGGTAGTGATAGTCGTAATTGTCGGTGGTGACGCGCACGGCATTGTCGATCGTGCCGACGCTGCGGCGGCCGGTCGGGCGCGGCGACGCGTCCTCCGAATCCTCGGCGAACAGGTCGGACATGCGCATGTTGAGCCGTTGGCTGAGCTGCTGGAGCTTGTCATAGCTCAGCGTCAGCCGGTCGTGCTCGACCTTCGACAGCGTCGATACGGGGATACCCGACTGGGCGCTCATCTCCTTGAGTGTCCAGCGATTTCGCGACCTTATGCCGCGCATCACCTCGCCCAGCGTGGGGGGCTTTGTCCGGTTCGCCATCAGCGTTGCCACAAGCCGTTTGACAATTTTCTAATCAGGATCATTATGTCCCTATTGGGCTAACAGTTGTTGGTCCCTTGGTAAGGGGTCGCGCGGCTCGCTGCAAGGTTAAGTGAGGGCGCCAGCAAAAGGGAGGTCGCGATGCGTTTTGTTCGCAAGCTGATGATCGGACTGGCCGCGCTCGCGGCGGTGCCGTTGATGGCGCAGGGGCCGGCGGTCGCGCCGCCCGCCAAGAAGGTCGCGGTGCCCGCGACATCTGCCGCCAAAACCGCCGCCGCGCCGGTGACGCTCGACCGCGCCGACCTTGAGGCCTGGCTAGACGGCTATCTCCCCTATGCGATCGAACGCGCGCGCATTCCCGGAGCGGTCGTCGTTGTGGTCAAGGACGGCCAGGTCGTGCTGGAAAAGGGTTATGGCTTCGCCGACGTCGCCAAGCGCGCGCCGGTGCTGCCCGAAACCACCTTGTTCCGTCCCGGTTCGGTGTCGAAGCTGTTCACCTGGACCGCGGTGATGCAGCAGGTCGAGGCGGGCAAGCTCGATCTCGACAAGGACGTCAACGCCTATCTCGATTTCAAGATTCCGCCTTATCAGGGCAAGCCGATCACGCTGCGCAACATCATGACGCACACTGCGGGTTTTCAGGAATCGGTGCGTTACCTGATCAGCAGCGATCCCAAGGCGGTCATGACGCTGAAGAAGCAGATGCCGCTGGCGCTGCCCGACCGCGTCTTTGCGCCGGGCACGACGCCGGCTTACTCCAATTACGCGACCGCGCTCGCGGGCTATATCGTCGAGCGGGCGAGCGGCGAGGATTTCGACAGCTATGTCGAAAAGCATATCTTCGCGCCGCTCGGCATGACGCACGCGTCGTTCCGCCAGCCGATTCCCAAGGCGCTCGAGGCGCATATGTCGAAGGGCTATCCCGACGTGACCGGCAAGGCGCAGCCGTTCGAAATGGTGATCCCCGCGCCGGCCGGCAGCTTGTCGGCGTCAGGCGCCGACATGGGGAAGTTCATGATCGCGCACCTCAACGACGGCGCCGGGCTGCTCAAGCCCGAAACCGCGAAGATGATGCACGATTATAAGGCGCCCGGCGTCGGCCCGCTCAACAGCATGGCGCTCGGTTTCTACGAACAATGGGTCAACGGCCACCGCGCGATCGCGCATGGCGGCGACACCGTCTGGTTCCACTCCTATCTGTGGCTGTTCCCCGATGCCGACATTGGCGTCTATATCTCGATGAACAGCCCCGGCAAGGCGGGCGACGCGGGTGCGGTGCGCAGTGCTTTGTTCCACAAATTCGCCGACCGCTACCTGCCCGGCACCGAAAAGCCCGGCACCGTCGACGCCAAGACCGCCGCCGCGCACGCGCAGATGATGGTCGGAAATTACGAAAGCAGCCGCGGCAGCTTCACCAATTTCATGAGCCTGTTCGGACTGCTCGGACAGGCGACGATCGGCCTGACCGAGGATGGCAAGATCACCCTGCCGGCGCTCGACGGCCTTGGCGCCGGTGCGCGCGACTGGGTCGAAGTCGAGCCGTTCGTATGGCGCGACACCGGCACCGGTGAGCGCCTCGCCGCCGAAGTCAAGGACGGCCGCGTCACGCGGTGGAGCGTCGATGCCGGCTCGCCGTTCATGGTGTTCGAACCCGCGCCTGCCGGTACCAACGCCGCCTGGCTCAACCCGGCGCTGATCTTTGCGCTCGGCATCGTCCTGCTCGCCGCGCTGGCCTGGCCGGTGCGCGCGCTGGTCCGGCGCAGCTTCAAGGCCGACTTCGCGCTCGAGGGGAAGGCGCGCCGCGCCTACCGCCTGTCGCGGCTCTTCGCCTGGCTGGTGCTCGCGGCGCTCGCGGGCTGGATCGGGCTGATCATGGCCTTCTCGGCTGATATCGGCAGCATCGGCGGACCGCTCGACTGGCTGATCCACCTGCTGCGTATCCTGACGCCGCTCGCGACCTTCGGGCTGCTGGTCACCGCGGTGTGGCATCTGGGACAGAGCATCAAAGGCAAGCGTCGCTGGACGATGAAGCTCGGCGCGGTGCTGCTCGTGCTGGCGGCGCTTCCACTGGTGTGGGTCACGCTCGCCTTCCACCTCTATGGCTTCAACATGGTGTATTGATGGCGACGATGGGCAAGCAGAAACTGGCGCTCGACCTTCGGGTCGAGCGCTTTCCCTATCACCAGCCGTTCCGCATTTCGGGGCATGTCTTCACCGAGACCGCGCTGCTTGTCGCCGAAATTTCGGATGGCACGCACAGCGGGCGCGGCGAGGGGGCGGGGGTCTATTATCTCGGCGACGACATCGACCATATGCTGGGCGAGGCGCAGCGCGTCCGCGGGGCGATCGAGGCCGGGGTAACCCGTGAGCAATTGCAGGAGCTGCTCCCCGCAGGCGGGGCGCGCAACGCGATCGACTGCGCCTTCTGGGAGCTCGAGGCGAAACAGGCGGGCAGGCCGGTGTGGGACCTCGCCGGGCTGGCGGCGCCGCAGCCGCTGCTTTCGACGCTGACGCTCGGCGCCGACGCGCCGGGGACGATGGCGCGCGCCGCGCTGGCGCTCGATCCGGATGCGCCGGTCAAGGTCAAGCTGACCGGCGATCTGGGCGAGGACATCGCGCGCGTTGAAGCGATCCGCGCCGCGCGGCCCGACGCCTGGATCGGGGTCGACGCCAACCAAGGCTATAGCATCGCGACGCTGCGCGAGTTGCTGCCGGTTCTGGTTGCGAATGGCGTCGCGCAGCTTGAACAGCCGCTTGCGCGCGGGCGTGAAGCCGATCTCGACGGATTGAAGCGGTCGCTGCCTTTCGTCGCCGACGAGAGCGCGGTGACGCTCGCCGATACCGCGTCGCTCGTCGGCCGCTTCGATGTGGTGAACATCAAGCTCGATAAATGCGGCGGGCTGACCGAGGGGCTGGCGATCGCACGGCAGGCAAAGCTGCTCGGGCTCGACGTGATGGTCGGCAATATGATGGGCAGCAGCCTGTCGATGGCGCCGTCGTTCGTCCTTGGCCAGCTGTGCGACATCGTCGATCTCGACGGCCCGACCTTCCTCGCGACCGATCGCGATCCGGGGGTGCGTTACGCGGGCGGGCGGATCCATTGTCCGGAAGAAATTTGGGGTTAGACGGTCGAGATGTCCTATTTGGGTTGACAATTCTCTGATTGGGACAATAGTCTTGAAATTGTAAATTTCGTGAGTTGGAGGGTGGAATGAAGACGTCATTCCCGCTGACGCGCCGCGCACTCGTCGCTGGCGCGGTGGGCACCGCTTTGTCCGCGCCGATGATCGGCCGGAGCGCCTTCGCCTTTGCCGCCGCGCCGGGGCGCAGCTATTCGCGCCGCGCCGTCGACCTGGTCGCGTCGTCGCTCGTCATCGACATGCTCGCCCCGCTCAAGATCACCATGTCGCCCGACTATGTCGCGCATCGGCTGACCGATGCGGAGGCAGCGGAGTTCCGGGCGAGCGGCATCACCGGTTTCCACAACGCCTATGGCCTCGGCGGCCCCGACGCCCGCGCGCAGGGACTCGAGTTCCTCGCCGGCTGGCAGGGCTTTGCCGGGCGCAACAGCCATGTCTTCACCCTCGTCGACACCGTGGACGACCTCGACCGTGCTAAGGTCGACGGGAAATGCGCCGTCATCATGGGCATCCAGAACGCCGAGCAGTTCGAAAAGATCGAGGACGTCGCGACCTTCCGCCGCCTCGGTCTGCGCTGCGCGCAGCTTACCTATAACAGCCAGAATATGATCGGGTCGGGCAGCACCGAGCGCGTCGATGGCGGGGTCAGCGACTATGGTGCCGCGATCATCGCCGAGATGGAAAAGACGAAGATGCTGATCGATGTCTCGCATTGCGGCGACAAGACGACGCTCGACGCGATCGACATCGCCAAGGGTCCGATCGCGATCACCCACAGCAACGCCCGCGCGCTGGTCGACCATCCGCGCGTCAAGACCGATGCCGCGATCAAGGCGCTCGCCGCGAAGGGCGGGGTGATGGGCATCACCGGGGTGCGGATGTTCGTGCGGCTGACCGACCCGACCAACGTCGGGCATATGGCCGACCATATCGACCATGTCGCGAAGCTGACCGGCATCGAGCATGTCGGTATCGGCTCGGACGCCGATCTCAACGGCTATGACGATATGGCGCCGGACGAATATGCGCTGCTCAAGCAGGGCTACAAGGCGAGCTACGGCTTTCGCGACAAGATCGACATCGACGGCTTCGACCATCCGCTCAAGGTCTTCGACCTGACCGAGGAACTGATCCGCCGGGGCTATTCCAACGAAAACATCACCGCGGTGCTGGGGGGCAATTTCCGCCGCCTGCTCGCGCAAGTCTGGGGGTAAGACGATGAAACAGGGTCTCTTTATCGCAGGAAGTATGGCCGCACTGATGGCCGCGATGCCGGCAGCGGCGCAGGAAGCCGGCGCCGTGGAAGCGGCGGGCGAAATCGTCGTCACCGCACAGAAGCGCGTCCAGAATGTCCAGGACGTGCCGATCTCGATTAGCGTCGTCGATGGCGAGGCGCTGCAGGAACAGGGCGCGGCGTCGCTCGTCGATTATGCGGGCTTCGTCCCTGGCATGCAGGTGTCGAACAGTGGCACGCCGGGCCAGACCACGATCACGCTGCGCGGGGTCGCACCGCTGAACTCGGCGCAGACGGTTGGCATCTATCTCGACGAGGCGCCGGTCGGATCGAGCGCGATCTACAACCGCGCGGGGGCGTTCACCATCGACCTCATGCCCTATGACCTCCAGCGTATCGAAGTGCTCAAGGGGCCGCAAGGTACGCTCTATGGCGCCAGCTCGATCGGCGGGCTGGTCAAATATGTCACCGTCCAGCCCGACACCAGCGCGTTCAAGGTGCGCGCCGGGGTCGAGGGTTTCGCGATCAAGGGCGGCGACGGACTCGGCTGGGGGGCGCAGGCGATGGTCAATGTCCCGATCGTCACCGACCGGCTCGCGATGTCGGCGAGCTTCGCCTGGCGCAAGACGCCGGGCTGGGTCGACAGCGTCAACAATGCCGCGCTCAAGGATCAGAACGACTATGAACAGCGCGGCGGCCGCGTCGCGCTATTGTGGCAACCGACTCCTGAATTCAGCGTCAAGCTCGCGGGCATCTGGCAGTCGCTCGATTCGGACGGCAACGGCCTTTACGCTGCCGACCTCGCCGGCAACCGGCTCGGCGACGGGCGTTCGTTCAACAATTATGTCCCCGAATCCTACGACATCGACCTCGACTATTATTCGGCCACGCTCGATTATGATTTCGGCGCCGCGTCGCTGACCTCGGCGACCACCTACAGCAAGACGCAGAGCCGACAGGTCCAGGATGCGAGCTATGCCTTTGGCGTGCTGTTCCCGCTGCTCACCGGCGGCGCGATCGCGCCCGGCATCACGCCCTTCTACCTCGATCTGGGGCTGGAAAAATGGACGCAGGAACTGCGTCTCGCCTCGCCGGGTGGCGGGCGCTTCGAATGGCTGATCGGCGGCTTCTTCACCGACGAAACGACCAGCAATTCCCAGCTCGTCCGGTCGTTCGACATGGCTGGCAACCCGATCGCGCCGCTCGATCCGCTCGCCATCGTCGGCCTGCCCGCGACGTACAAGGAATATGCCGCCTTTGCCAACGCGACCTTCCGCTTCTCCGACCAGTTCGAAATTACCGGTGGCCTGCGCTGGGCACGCAACGAACAGACCTTCCGCCAGATCAGCTCGGGCGCGATCGTGCCACAGGCGAACGATCCGGGTGAATCGGCGGAGAATGTCTTCACTTACTCGATCAGCCCGCAATTCCACATCAACGACGATGCGATGCTCTATGCCCGCGTCGCCACCGGCTATCGCCCGGGCGGCCCGAACGTCATCGTGCCCAATGTGCCGCCGACGGTCGATGCCGACCGGATGAAGAATTACGAGCTCGGGTTGAAGGCCGATTTCGCCGACCGCCTGGTGTCGGTCGATGTCGCGCTCTTCTGGATGGACTGGACCGACATTCAGGTCGTGCGCGCCTTTGGCGGCGTGTCGGGCGGCGCGAATGGCGGCAAGGCGACGAGCAAGGGCATCGAAGGTTCGATGTTGCTGCGCCCCGCCCCGGGCCTGACGATCACCGCGACGGGCAGCTATACCGACGCAACGCTCAGCGAGGATGTTCCCGAAATCAGCGGCGTCGACGGCGACCGCCTGCCGGCGGTGCCGAAGTTCAGCGGTGCGCTGCGCGCCGATTATGAATTCGAGCTCGGCGGCGGCACCAAGGGCAGCTTCGGTGCCGGCGTCCGCCATGCCGGAAACCGCTTTTCGCTGGTGGAGAGCGATCCGCTGACCGCGCTCGCCAAACCCTATACGTCGGTCGATCTCAATGCGTCGCTGACCTTCAGCGACCATTGGACGCTGCGCGCCTATGCGCGTAACCTGCTCGACAACAAGGGGGAGATGGCGCGATCGACGATGGCCGACGGACTCAACCGGCCCAGCTTCCTCGCCATTTCGCCGCTGCAGCCGCGGACGATCGGCGTCGCGCTCGACCTGTCTTTCTGACGCGACCGGAGTGAACCAGATGAACGCCCCCACCGGACGCCTGTCCGACCGATTGACCCTGCCGCAGCCCTATCTGCTGTTCCTCGGCGACACCAGGGAGGCGAGCTTTGCGAAGACCGCCTTCGGGCTCGCCGACTGGGCGGCGGACCGCTGCGTCGGCGAATTCTCGGCCGCCGGCTGCACCGTCACCACCGGCCTGCCGCGGCTCGACCCCGCGGCGGCCAAGGCGGCGGGCGCGCGCTCGCTGGTGATCGGGGTCGCCAACCAGGGCGGCGTCATCGGCGAAAGCTGGGTCGCGATCCTGATCGACGCGATGGAGGCGGGGCTCGACATCATCAGCGGGCTGCACGTCCGGCTGGCGAACGTGCCCGCGCTGGCCGAGGCGGCGCGGCGCACCGGGCAACGGCTGATCGACGTGCGCACCCCGCCGTCGGACATCCCGATCGGCACCGGGCGCAAGCGGACAGGCAAAAGGCTGCTCACCGTCGGCACCGACTGCGCGCTCGGTAAGAAATACACTGCGCTCGCGCTGCACCGCGTCTTTGTCGAGCGCGGGCTCGACGCCGATTTCCGCGCGACCGGCCAGACCGGCATCATGATCGCCGGCGGCGGCATTCCGATGGATGCGGTGGTGTCGGACTTCGAAGCAGGCGCCGCCGAAATCCTCAGCCCTGACGCGCCCGCCGACCATTGGGACCTGATCGAGGGACAGGGGTCGATCTTCAACCCCGCCTATGCCGCGGTGTCGCTCGGCCTGCTCCATGGCAGCCAGCCCGATGTGTTCGTCGTCTGCCACGATCCGTCGCGCACGGTGATCCTCGGCATGGAAAGCTTTGCGCTGCCGACGGTCGAGGAGGTCATCGACCTGACGATCCGCCTCGGCAGCCGCACCAACCCGGCGATCCGCTGCGGCGGGATCAGCCTCAATACCTCGAGCCTGGGGACCGATGCGGCCGAAGCCTTGATGGCGGCCGAAAGCCGGCGGCTCGGGCTGCCGGTCGCCGACCCGATCCGCGGCGGCGCGGCCTTCGCCGCGCTCGTGGACAGCTGCCTCGCATGAGCGCCGCCGAACCAGCCGGGACGTCGAGCTGGTTCCAGCGCTTCCTGCTCCCGGGTTTTGCGTTGAAGGCTGTGATCATCGGCGGCGGTTATGCCACCGGGCGCGAGCTCGCCGAATATTTCGTGCCGGCCGGGCCGTGGGGCGGGCTGGCGGCGATGCTGCTCGCGACATGCGTCTGGAGCGTCGTCGCGGCGGTCACCTTCGCGCTGGCGCGCAAGCTCGGCGCCTATGACTATCGCGCCTTCTTCCAAGGGCTGCTCGGCCCGGCTTGGGTTGCGTTCGAGATTGCTTACCTGATCTTCGTCATCCTGATTCTCGCGGTGTTCGGCGCGGCGGCGGGGGCGATCGGCGCCGCGACCTTCGGCTGGCCCGAATGGACGGGGTCGCTGCTGCTCGGCGTGTCGATCACAGCGGTGGTCGCATGGGGCACCGGCGTCGTCGAGCAGATGTTCAAATATGTCTCGATCCTGCTCTACACCGTCTACGGCCTGTTCCTGGTCATCGCGCTCACCAGTTTCGGCGGGCTGGTCGGGCAGGGGTTTGCCAGCGCGCCGCCGCCGTCGGGAAACTGGATGGCGGGCGGGCTCACTTATGCGAGCTATAATATCGTCGGCGCGGTGGTGATCCTGCCGGTGCTGCGCCATTTGACCAGCCAGCGCGACGCGGTGCTGGCCGGGATCATCGCGGGGCCGCTGTCAATGCTGCCCGCGATGCTCTTCTTCGTCGCGATGATGGCCTTTTATCCCGCGATCGGCGCCGAGACCTTGCCGTCGGATTTCCTGCTGCGGCAGATGACGGTGCCGGGGTTCCATGTGATTTTCCAGGTGATGATCTTCGCCGCGCTGCTCGAAAGCGGCGCGGGCGCGGTGCATGCGATCAACGAGCGTATCTCGGGCGCGGTCGAGAGCCGTGGGCGTGCGTCGCTGACCCCCGGTGCGCGTGCGATCATCGGTGCGGTGATCCTCGCCGGCTGCATCTTCGTCGCGGGGCGCATCGGCCTCGTCGACCTGATCGCCAGCGGCTACCGCTTCCTCGCATGGCTGTTCCTCGCCGTCTTTGTCGCGCCGTTGCTGACCATCGGCGTCTGGCGCCTGCTACGTCCTTCCCCCATTCCCCCCATGGAGACCGTGTCATGAAACACGTCCGTTTATTGGCCTTTGCGTTGCTCGCCACCGCCGCGATGCCGGCCTGGGCAGAACCGCCCAAGGATATCGCCGAAAGCGTCGAGGCGCTGCGCAAGGAGATCGGCGCCACCGGCGTGTCGATCGCGATCGTCGAGGATGGCAAGACGACGCTGTCGCGCGGCTGGGGCGAGCGCAAACTCGGCGAGCGCGGGCAGGTCGATGGCCAGACGATTTTCCAGACCGGATCGACCGGCAAGGCGATGACCGCCGCCGCGCTCGCGATCCTCGTCGACGAAGGCAAGATCGCGTGGGACGACCCGGTGATCAAGCATATGCCGTGGTTCCGCATGTACGACGCGTGGGTGACGCGCGAGATCACGATCCGCGACCTGCTCGTCCATCGCAGCGGGCTGGGGCTAGGGCAGGGCGACCTGATGTTCGTGCCGCGCACCAACCTCACGCGCAAGCAGACCGTCGAGCGCGTCGCCTACCTCAAACCCCAGACGAGTTTCCGCTCGTCCTACGCTTATGACAATATCCTCTATGCCGTCGCCGGCCAGCTGATCGAGGAGGTCAGCGGCCAGACCTGGGAAGCCTTCATGCGCGATCGCGTGCTGCGTCCCGGCGGCATGAAGAATGCGACCAGCGACAGCGAGGATCGCTTCCGCATCGCGAACCGGTCGTGGCCGCACGCGCGGCTGAACGGGCCGCTGCGCGGGTCGGGCGACCAGCAGGCGCTCGACGAGCGCGACGAACTCGGTCGCAACGGCGCGCCCGCCGGCGGCCTTGCCATGAGCGCAGACGACATGGCGGCGTGGCTCAAGATCCAGCTCGCGCACGGCGCGTTGCCGAACGGCAAAGCGCTGTTCAGCGCGGCGCAGGCGGCCGAGATGTGGAAGCCGGTGACGGCGATGCCGATCACCGAATTGCCCACCGCGCTCAAGCCCGCGCAGCCGATGCAGCAAGCCTATGCGCTTGGCTGGCAGGTGCAGGACTATCGTGGCCATCGCATCATCCAGCACAGCGGCGGCGTGTTCGGATCGATCACCCGCGTCGTGATGATCCCCGACAAGAATGTCGGCTTCGCGATCATGATGAACAGCGAGGAAAGCGGGATGCTGCTCGGGCTGACCTTCAAGCTGATCGATCATTATCTCGACCAGCCCGACTATGGCTGGACCACCAAATGGCAGGATTGGTACAAGGAGCGGCTCGCGGGCGGCGTCGAATATTTGAAACAGACGCAGGCGACGCCCGCGAAGGTCGGCCCGTCGCTCGACCCGGCACGCTACGCGGGGCGGTATCGCGATCCCTGGTATGGCGACATCGTCGTCGCGAATACGGCCAAGGGGCTGACGATCGACTTCACCTCGACCCCGCGCATGATCGGGCGGCTCAAGCATTGGCAGTATGACAGCTTCGTCACCGAATATGACGACCCCGCGATCGAGCCCGCATACGTCACCTTCGCGCTCGACGCTGACGGCAAGGTGACGGGCGTGACGATGAAGGCGGTGAGCAAGATCGCCGACTTCAGCTGGGATTATCACGATCTCGACCTGAAGCCGGTGGAGGGGGCGAAGTGAAGCGCCTTGTTCTGTTGATGACCGCCACCGCGCTGGCGGGCTGCACGGCGACCAAGGAAAAGGGCGCGACCGATGAGCGGCCGCTGCACAGCCGGATGCTCGTGCTCGACACCCATCTCGACACGCCGCTCCATTTCGATCGGGCGGAGTGGAGCTTCGCCGACCGCCACAGCCTCGCGACCGACCTGTCGCAACTCGACATCCCGCGCATGAAGGACGGCAATCTCGATGGCGGCTTTTTCGCGATCTACACCGAACAGGGGGCGCTCGATGCCAAGGGCTATGCCGATGCGCTCGCCTTTGCGCGCAAGCGATCCGACCTGATCGACGCGACGATCGCCAAACACGCCGACGCGATCAGCCCCGCGCTCACCGCCGTCGATGCGCGCCGGCTCGACAAGGCGGGCAAGCTGATCGCCTTCAAGTCAATGGAGAACAGCTATCCGCTCGGCGAAGACCTGACATTGCTCGATGAATTCTACAAAAAGGGCGTGCGGCTCGCGGGGCCGGTGCATTCGAAGAACAACCAGTTCGCCGACAGCGCCACGGACAAGCCGCGCTGGAACGGCCTCAGCCCGCTCGGCAAAAAATGGGTCGCGGAAATGAACCGCCTTGGCATCGTCATCGACGCCAGTCATTCGTCCGACGCGACCTTCGACCAGATTCTCGCGCTGTCGAAATATCCGATCCTGCTCTCGCACTCCAGCCTGCGCTCGGCGCATGACCACCCGCGCAACCTCGACGAGGCGCGGCTGAAGGCGCTTGCCGCGAAGGGTGGCGCGATGTGCGTCTCGACGATCTTCATGTCGGAGATGAACATGACGCCCGCGCGCGCCGAACTGTTCGGCCAGTACGAGAGGATCGGCAAATTGTCGCCCGCCGAGCAGGCCGACGTCACCCGCCGCTGGCGCGAACTCGACAAGAGCGAACGGATGTGGGCCGCCGATTTCGAGGCCTATATGAAGATGGTGCTGCGGGCGATCGCGGTCGGCGGGGTCGATCATATCTGCTTCGGTGCCGACTGGGACGGCGGCGGCGGCCTGCCGGGGATCGAGGATATCTCGGCGCTGCCCAAGGTCACCGAGCGCTTGAAGACCGCAGGCTATTCGGACGCCGATATCGCGAAGATGTGGAGCGGCAATATATTGCGCGTGCTGGCGGCGCAGAGGAAATGAGGAAAGGCCGGAAACATCAAGCCTGATCCCCGGCGAAGGCCGGGGCCCAGAGCGTGATAGCGTGACGGCGGCTCCCGGCCGCCCTGGACCCCGGCTTTCGCCGGGGCACGGGCTATCTTGAGGAAAAGCTCGCCCACCAAAGGCCGCCGGTTCACGGTCCCAAGGGGCTAGCAACCGGCGACCGAACCGCATAGCAGGCCCAACATGACCGCTACCGTCGATCCCTTCTACGCCATCTCGATTAGCCGCCTCGCGCACCAGATGGCGGCGGCGGGCGATCCGGTGATCCATATGGAGTTCGGCCAGCCCTCGACCGGCGCCCCCGTCGCCGCGGTGGCGCGCGCGCAGGAGGTGCTGGCGCAGGACGGCATGGGCTATTGGGAAAGCCCGGCGCTCAAGACACGTATCGCGCGCTATTATCAGGAGACGCATGGCGTCGCGGTCGATGCGGAGCAGGTGATCCTGACCTGCGGCGCCTCACCCGCCTTTGTCCTCGCACTGACCTGCGCCTTCGCGCCCGGCGCCCGCGTGGCGGTCGCCCGGCCGGGCTATGTCGCCTATCGCAACACGCTCCGCGCGCTGCACATGGTGCCGGTCGAGGTCGGCTGCGGCGAAGCCGAACGCTTCCAGCTGACCGCTGCCGCGATCGAGGCGCTCAACCCGGCGCCCGACGGGCTGATCGTCGCCAGTCCCGCCAACCCGACCGGCACGGTGATCGAGGCAGCGGAAATGGCCGCCATCGCCGAAGTCTGCCGGCGGCGGAACATCCGCATCATCTCCGACGAAATCTATCACGGCCTGTCCTATGTCGGGCCGGTGCCGTCGATGCTGCAGGAGGCGCCCGACGCCTTCATCGTCAACAGTTTTTCCAAATATTACAGCATGGCCGGCTGGCGGCTCGGCTGGCTGGTGGTGCCCCCCGACCAGATCGACGCGGCGCGCGCGCGGATGGGCAATCTGTTCCTGACTCCGCCCAGCCTCGCCCAGCATGCGGGGCTGGTCGCCTTCGATGAAAGGGACGAACTGGAAGGGCACCTCGCCACCTATAAGCGCAACCGCGAACTGCTGCTGGGTCGGCTGCCCGCGATGGGGCTGCGGCGGATCGCGCCGCCCGACGGCGCCTTTTATATCTATGCCGACATCGGGCATCTGACCGACGACAGCATTGCTTTCTGCCGGCAATTGCTGGTCGACACCGCCGTCGCGACGGCGCCGGGCGTCGATTTCGATCCGGTCGACGGATCGCGCTTCATGCGATTGAGCTTCGCGGTGTCGACCGCCGAGATCGAGGAGGCGTGCCGCCGTATGGCGCCCTGGTTCGAGAATTATGCTCGCTTGCCCTAGCGGCATCGGGACCCCAAGAATTTCTATTCCGCGCTGGCCTCGCCGCCGCTTGCCTCGCCTCGCCCTGCGTGCAAGGGACATTCTCGCATAAACCTATGCGGGAGAGATTTGGCGATGCGGTTCGACGTGGTGATCGTGGGGGCGGGGCATGGCGGCGCGCAGGTCGCGGTATCGCTGCGCACGCAGAAGTTCGAAGGCAGCATCGCGATCATCGGCGACGAACCCGAACTTCCCTATGAACGCCCGCCCTTGTCGAAAGAATATTTCGCCGGCGAAAAGGAATTCGAACGCATCCAGATCCGTCCCGCCAAATATTGGGACGAACGCGAGGTCACGATGCTGCTGAACAAGCGCGTCGTGTCGGTCGATCCGGTGGCGCACAGCGTCACCACCGACGGCGGCGAGACGATCGCCTATGGCAAGCTCGTCTGGGCGACCGGCGGCAGTCCCCGGATGCTGCCGATCCCCGGCGGCGACCTGCCCGGCGTGCAGGGCGTACGGACCCGCGCCGATGCCGACGCGATGAAAGCGGCGTCCGAAACCGCGAAGCAGATCGTCGTCATCGGCGGCGGCTATATCGGGCTTGAAGCCGCGGCGGTGCTGCGCAAGGCGGGCAAGCCCGTCGTGCTGCTCGAAGCGCTCGACCGCGTGCTCGCGCGCGTCGCGGGCGAGGATCTGTCGCGCTTCTATGAAAAGGAACATCGCGACCATGGCGTCGACCTCCGCCTCGGCGTGCAGGTCGCGGCGATCGAGGGCGACAGCCATGCGACCGGCGTTCGGCTCGGCACCGGCGAGGTCATTCTTGCCGATCTCGTGATTGTCGGCATCGGCATCGTCCCCGCGGTCGAACCGCTGATCGCGGCGGGCGCGGCGGGCGGCAACGGCGTGCTGGTCGACCATCATTGCAAGACCAGCTTGGCTGACATTTACGCGATCGGCGACTGCGCCGCGCACGAGAACGACTTTGCCGAGGGTGCGGTCATCCGGCTGGAATCGGTGCAAAATGCCAACGATCAGGCCAATGTCGTCGCCAAGGGCATCTGCGGCGACGAGGCGCGCTATCACGCGATCCCCTGGTTCTGGTCGAACCAATATGATCTGAAGCTCCAGACCGCGGGCCTGTCGACGGGCCACGACCAGACGGTGCTGCGCGGCGATATCGCCAGCCGCAGCTTCTCGGTCGTCTATCTGCGTCAGGGCAGGGTGATCGCGCTCGACTGCGTCAACGCGACCAAGGATTATGTCCAGGGTCGGATGCTGGTCACCGCAGGCCTGCAGGCGACGGCTGAGCAGCTTGCCGATGTCGAGACACCGCTGAAGGCGCTGCTGCCCGCCTGATCAGGCGGGCGGTAATTCGCCCACCGGTTCATCTCCCAGCGTTCGCTTCAGCGTCGCCTTGATGTTGCGGAGCAGGCGGCGCAGCGCGATGATCACGATCACCGCAGCGACGAACATCAGCACCGCGATGACGATCGCGATCGGCGGATAGGCGATGGCGAGCGCGAGCAGTCCGCCGGTCGCGACATCCTCCCCGGTCGACACCGCAACATTGCTGAACGGTTCGGGGCTGACGTTGACCACCGCGCGCGTCGTCGCCTTGGCGCCGTGACTGAGCAGCGCGCCGCCGCCGCCGAGCAGGAAGGCGACAACCTGCCATGCCGGATCCGAACTGTCGACGAGCGCCAGCGCGAGCAGCGCCCCGCCGAGCGGACGGATGAAGCTGTGGACGCCGTCCCAGATCGAATCGACCCATGCGATCTTGTCGGCGAGGAATTCTGCGATGGTGCCCACCAACGCGACTCCGAGGACCCACGGATTGGCCAAGATCTGCAAGGATTGCAGATGGTCGGGCAGGGGCAGCCAGCCGAAATGCATCGCCACGCCGGTGGCAAGGATGGTGAGGTAGAGCCGCCAGCCCGCGAGCAGGCTGAGGCTGCCTGCGACGCCCAGTATCTCGACGATGCCCATCGGCCCTTCTCCCGCCGCCGACGCAAGGCGCCGGGCGATTGCCATCTTGCACGCAGCCCCCGGCGTGGGCAATGCCGGATGACAACAAGGATCGAGAGGATTATCGCCGGTGATAATGAGCGATGCAAACAAACTGCCCGACGGCGCGATTCCCGCGGCCACCCTCGTCATCATGCGGCCGTCCGATGACGGCGGCCCCGACGAAATATTGATGGTCAAGCGTGCGGCGAATATGGCCTTCGCGGCGGGTGCGGTGGTGTTTCCCGGCGGCCGGATCGACCCCGACGACTATCTCGTCGCTAGCCGCCACGGCTATGGCGACAGCGACGCCGATGGTGCCGGTCGCGTTGCGGCCTTGCGCGAAACGCTCGAGGAAACGGGACTCGCGGTGGGCTGGCCCGCGCTGGCCGACGCGGATGTTCCCGCGGTACGGCAGGCGCTGCTCGCCGAACGGCTGCTTTCCGAAATCCTCGACGAACGCGGCGACCGACTCGCGCTCGATGCGCTGGTGCCCTTCGCGCGGTGGTGCCCCAATTTCAAGGAAGCGCGTACCTTCGACACCCGCTTCTTTGCGGTCGAGGCGCCCGCGCACGGTCATGAACTGACCGTCGAGGAGGCCGAGCACAGCCATATTTTCTGGGCCGGCGCGCGCGAAACGCTGGCGATGGCCGATCGCGGTGAGGTGTCGATCATCTTCCCGACTCGCCGCAATCTCGAAAAGCTGGCGCAGGCCGATGATTTCACCGCATTTTCGGCTCATGCTGCCGCACATCCGGTCGAATTGGTGACGCCATGGATCGAGGAACGTGAAGGGGAGTCGCACCTCTGCATCCCCGGACATCTGGGCTATCCCGTGACCAGCGAACCCTTCGAACGGGTGCGCCGGGGGTAGGCCAGGCCTTTTGGACAACTTTTTCTCTATTTAGCAGATTCATAAGAAATGCTGCAGTACGGCAAAACGCCTTGCAATATCTGGCAGCGATGCATAGAAGGGCGGGGCGGAAACGAGTTCGGGATGTGATTCTCAGGCTCGATTCGAGAAGATCAAAATTCCAGTGGATGGAGAAAACGATGAACTTCCTCAAGAAAGCAGCGATCTCCCTCGCCGCGACTTCGATGATTGCAGCACCGGTGGCGGCTTCGGCTGCACCCGCCATTTCGTCGGTGTCGTTTGACGACGTCAGCGCCGTTTCGGCCGTCGACGGCCAGAGCGAACTTGAAGGCAGCAGCTGGATCATCGCCCTCCTCGCACTGCTCGCCATCATCGGCGGCGTTGTGATTGCAGCCGGCAACAACAGCGATACCCCGACCAGCCCGTAATTCGGCCTAGTCGTCTAAGCTTCAAGGGGCTCCGAGTTTCACTCGGGGCCTTTTGTGCGTCTGAAGAACCGGCAAGCGAAACGCGCCGGATTGGGTGGGGTTAGAGCGCGGGGCGGCGATTGGCACGCGAACGCGCGAGCGGGATCGACTGGCGGGCGCTGTCAGTCGTCGCGGGATCGATCGGCACCACGACGATCTGGAAGTCTGCGGCGGGCCGCCCGGTCGCCACGCTTTCGCCGAGCAATTCGCCCCACGGCCCGACCGCCAGGCTATGGCCATAGGTCGATCGCCCGTCCGCATGCGTGCCGGCCTGCGCCGCCGCGACGACATGGCACCCGGTCTCGATCGCGCGCGCGCGGAGCAGGACGTGCCAATGTGCCGCGCCGGTCGAGACGGTAAAGGCGGCGGGGATCGCGATCAGGCTCGCGCCGCGCTCGACCAGCGCGCGATACAGTTCGGGGAAGCGCAGGTCGTAGCAGATGCTCAGGCCCAGCATGCCCACCGGAGTCTCGGCGACGACCACCGACTCGCCGCCGGCATAGCTCGACGATTCGCTCCAGCTTTCGCCCGAGGGCAGCGCGACGTCGAACATGTGGATCTTGTCATAGGCGGCGGCGATCGTGCCGTCGGCGGCGATGACATGGCTGCGATTGACGCGGCGACCGCCGTCGTCGCTCAGGAACGGCATCGATCCGGTATGAACCCACAGCCCGTGGCGGCGCGCCATCGCCTGGAGCGCGGGCAGCCAGGGACTGTCGGCCTCGCGCGCCACATGTCCCGCCGACCGGGCGCGGTCGCGGTCGAGCAGCACCGACATTTCGGGGAAAAAGGCCATGACCGCGCCCGCCGTGGCGGCGGCCGCCAGCGCGCGGTCCATCGTCCCCAGATTGGCGTCGGGATCGATGCTGCTCGTCATTTCGACGAGCGCGATCAGCGGCGAGGCGGCCTCCATGGTCATCGCTATGGGCTAAGCCGATGCGACGAAGAGGGCAAGCATCGCGACAGTTCAGTGGCGAGCAAGGTTCGGACGCGATAAGGTGGGGCAATGTCCGATCTTTCAGCGCCGGCCCCCGCCCGCTTCGCCCGTTCCCTGATGTCCGCCTGCGCCGCGCTGGCATTGCTTGGCGCGCCGCCCGTCGCTTTGGCCCAAGGCAGCGCGTCGACCGCGCAGGTTCAGCCCGACAGCTGGCTGTACGAAGGCAGCGACATCCCGCGCGACACCGCCTGGCAGTTCGGCACATTGCCCAACGGCGTGCGCTATGCGGTGCGCAACAATGGTGTGCCCCCGGGGCAGGTGTCGATCCGCGTCCGCATGGACGTCGGCTCGATGTTCGAAACCGAGCAGGAGCGCGGCTTTGCGCATCTTCTCGAACATCTGACCTTCCGCGGTTCCGAACATATTCCCGACGGCGAGGCCAAGCGCATCTGGCAGCGGTTCGGGGTGAGCTTCGGCAGCGATTCCAATGCCCAGACGACGCCGACGCAGACCGCCTATCAACTCGACCTGCCCAGCGCGACTCCGGCGACGCTCGACGAAAGCATGAAACTGCTCGCCGGCATGGTCCGCGAACCGCTGATTTCCGACACTGCGGTCGCTGCCGAGCGCGGTGTCGTGCAGTCCGAACTGCGCGAATCGGACGGGCCGCAAAAGCGGATCGCCGATGCGACCAACGCGCATCTGTTCGCCGGCCAGCTGCTAGGCGACCGCTCGCCGATCGGCACCTATGAATCGCTTGCTGCGGCACGCGCGAGCACCGTCAAGGCCTTCCACGATCGCTGGTACCGCCCCGACCGTGCGGTGGTGGTGATGGTCGGCGACGGCGACCCCGCCGAATTCGCGCGGCTGATCGCCAAATATTATGGCGACTGGAAAGCCGGCGGGCCGATGCCGAAACAGCCCGATTTCGGCAAACCCGACCCCAAGGCGCCCGCGGCGCTGCAGATCGTCGAGGCGAACCAGCCCCCGGCGCTGACCCTTGCGATGGTCCGGCCATGGGTGAAGCGGATCGACACGGTCGAGAACACCCGGCGGCTGTACCTCGAGTTCCTCGCCATCGCGCTGGTCAACCGGCGGCTCGAAAACCGCGCGCGCGCGGGCGGCAGTTACCTCGTCGCGACCGCCGAACAACAATATGTCAGCCGCAGCGCCGATGTGACGCTGGCGCAGATCGTGCCGCTCGGCGACTGGAAGGCGGCGCTCGCCGATGTCCGCGGCGTCATCGCCGATGCGACCCAGAACCCGCCGTCGCAGGCTGACATCGACCGCGAAGCGAACGAGATTCAGGCGTTCCTCGTCAAGGAATTGCAGAACGCGCGCAACGAACCCGGCGCTCGGCTCGCCGACGACATGGTGCGTGCCGTCGACATCGGCGAGACGGTGACCAGCCCGCAGGGACAGGTCGACATGTTCGCCGCGATCCGCGCCTCGGCAACTCCGAAGGTGATGCTCGACATCAGCAAGGCGATCTTCTCGGGTCCCGCGACGCGTGTCGTCCTGACCACCCCGACCGCCATCCCCGGCGGCCAGCCCGCGCTGCTCGCCGCATTGAAGGCGCCCGCGGCGATCCGCGACGACCGGCTGACCGCCGCCGACGTCAATTTCAAGCAATTGCCTCCGCTCGGTACGCCGACTCCGATCGTCAAGACCGAGCGGCTGCTCGGGCTGCGCGCCGAACGGATCGAACTCGGCAATGGCGTCACGGCGCTGATCTCGGACAACAAGGTCGAACCCGGCAAGGTGCGCGTCAACGTCCGGTTCGGTACCGGCAACCGCAGCGTCGCGGCGAACGAGCCGAACCTGTTGTGGACCGGCGACTATGCGCTGATCGCCAGCGGTATCGGTCCGTGGGGACAGAATGAGATCGACGCGCTGACCAACGGCCGCCAGATCCAGCTCAATTTCGCGATCGACGACGACGCGTTCGAACTGTCGGCGGAAACCAAGCCCGACGATCTCGACGACCAGCTGCGGCTAATCGCCGGCAAGCTCGCGACTCCGCGCTGGGACGCCGCGCCGGTCGAACGGTTGCGCATCGGTTTCCTGACTGGCTACGACCTCAACGACGCGACCCCCAATGCGGTGCTCGACCGCAATCTGCGTGGCTGGCTCGCCGCCGACGACAAGCGCTGGTCGCCGCCCGACAAGGCGGCGATCGAGGCACTGACACCCGCCGCTTTCCGCGCCTTCTGGGAACCGCGGCTCGCGAGCGGTCCGATCGAGGTCCAGATTTTCGGCGACCTGTCGGCGATCGACTACCGCAAGATCCTGTCCGAAACGCTCGGTGCGCTCGCGCCGCGCAAGCCGATCCTGCCTCCCGGCGGTCAGCAGGTCGCCTTCGCCAAGCATCTCGCGGAGCCCGCGCTCGCCTATCATCGCGGGGACAAGGGGCAGGCGGCGGCGATGACCGCCTGGCCGACCAGCGGCGGCCTGGGCGCACCGCGCGATACGCGCACGCTCGAGGTGCTCGCGGCGATCTTCAACGATCGCCTGTTCGACCGGCTGCGCGCCGAACAGGGGGCAAGCTATGGTCCGGTCGTCGACAGCCATTGGCCGACCGGTTTCGACAGCGGCGGCTATCTGCTCGTCGGCAGCCTGCTGGCGCCGAAGGATATCGACCGTTTCTATGCGATCGCCAGGGATATCGCCGCCGACCTTGCCGCCAATCCGGTGACCGCGGACGAACTGGCGCGTAACGCCGGCCCGATCCGCGAGCAGGTGGCGCGCGCGTCGACCGGCAACGTCTTCTGGATGTACCTGCTGGAGGGCGCGACAACCGACCCGCGCGTCGCTGCGGCGGCGCTGTCGATGGAAGAGGATATCGGCGCCGTCACCGCCGCCGACATCCAGCGGCTCGCACGGCTCTATCTGGCGCCCGACAAGCAATGGTCGCTGGCGATCCTGCCGACGGGAATGACGCTGGCCGAGGCGTCGGCGCTCAATGCCCCGGCCGCCGCGGCCGCGGGCGGGCGCTAAGCCGGCCTTAGGCGGTGTCGTCGGCGCGGGCGGCGGGGCGCGGGCGCAGCTTACGGATCCGCGGTTCCTGGTCGAGGTCGCCCTTGGTCATGATGTCGCGCCGCATCTTGGCGCGCACGTCGTGGATCGAGGCGATCACCGGCCCCATCGCGACGCCGAGGTCGATCAGCACCGCTTCGGCGAGTTGCAGCGAGCTTTCGAGCGTTTCGGGCACCGCGTCATTGGCGCCCGCCTTGTAGAGCGCCGCCGCATGATTGGCGTCCCGCGCGCGGCTGATCACCGGCAGGTCGGGATATTTCTGTTTCAGCTGGCGCGTCATGCGCAGTTGCTGCACCGGATCGTCCATGGTCAGCACGATGGCGTTGGCGGTCTCGATTCCCAGCTTGTCGAGGCTTCCGGGGCGCGCGACGTCGGCGAAGCGAACGATGAAGCCGTCGCGCCGCGCCGCCGCGACGGTATCGATATCGGCGTCGACCGCGACATAGGGCCGGTCATGTTCGCGCAGCAATTCGGCGACGGTGCGGCCGACGCGGCCGAAGCCGACGACGACCGTGCGGCCTTCGGGCGTGTCTTCGGCCTGGGCGTCGCCGCTGCGCATCTCGATCCGCCGCGCCATGTCGTGGCCGATACGCGCCAGCAGCGGCGTGATCGTCAGCCCGATCGCGGTGACGATCTGCCAGAATTCGGCGGTGTCGCGGCTGATGAGCTGGGCCTGCAAGGCGGTGGCGAGTACGATCAGCGTGGTTTCGGAGGGGCTGGCCATCAACAGGCCGACCTCGGCCGCAGTGCCGCGCCGCGCGGCGCCCGAAAAGCGTAGCAGCGCAGCGGTGACGACCGCCTTGACCACCACGACGCCCACCACCGCGGCGACCAGTTCGGGCCATTGCGCGGCGATCGTCTTGAGGTTGAGCCCCATGCCGACGCTGATCAGGAAGACCCCGAGCGCCAGCCCCTTGAAGGGCGCGGTAATCGCTTCGACCTCTTCATGATATTCGGTCTCGGCGATCATCAGGCCCGCGAGCAGCGCGCCGACGATCGGTGACAGGCCGACCGCCGCGGTTGCCAGCGCCGCGACGATGACGACGAGCAGGCTGGCGGCCAGGAAAAGTTCGGGGTCCTTGGCGCGCGCCGCCTGCGCGAAGATCCGCGGCAGGAGGAACCAGCCGCCGATCGCCAGCGCGGCGATGACGGCGGCGCCCTGCCACAGGGTCGTGAGCAGCAGTTCGGCGCTGTCGCCCGATGCGGTCGGGGAGAGCGCGGCGAGGATGAAGATGATCGGCACCAGCGCCAGATCTTCGAACAACAGCATCGAAAAGGAGGCGCGGCCGACCGCCGATTTGGTGCCCGCGATCGGCAGCACCAGCGCGGTGGAGGAGAGGGCGAGGGCGATGCCGAGGCCGTAGGCGGCGGCGGTCGAATGATTGCCGATGAACAGCAGCGCGGTGCCGAGGATCGCGCCCGCGACGAACAATTCGGCGGCGCCGATGCCGAACACCAGCTTGCGAAGTTGCCACAGTCGCCGGAACGACAGTTCGAGCCCGATCGAGAAGAGCAGCAGGATGATGCCGAGCTCGCCGAACAGTGCGATATCCTCGGTCGAGGCGATGGTGACATGTTCGAGCCAGGGATAGTCGGTGGCGAGCGCGCCGAGGCCCGACGGACCCACCAGCAGCCCGACGAGGATGAAGCCAATCACCGGCGAAATCCGGAACCGCGCGAAGGCGGGAATGACGACGCCTGCGGCGCCGAGGACCACCAGCGCGTTGCCGATGGCCGATGTTTCGGTCTCCGATACCATAGGGGCCGACCTTATGCAGGCCGGCCCCCCTTGGCTAGTCGCCTATGTCAATCAAATCGCCAAACTTTGCCGGCGATTGCCCGAGCCTCAGGCGGCCATCGCCTTTTCGAGATTTTCGACGACGGCTTCGAAGAAGCCTTCGGTGGTCAGCCAATTCTGGTCGGGACCGATCAGCAGCGCCAGATCCTTGGTCATCTTGCCGCTCTCGACCGTGTCGACGCAGACGCGTTCCAGCGTCTCGGCGAACTGGACCACTTCGGGGGTGTTGTCGAGCTTGCCGCGATGCTTGAGCCCGCCGGTCCAGGCGAAGATCGAGGCGATCGGGTTGGTCGAGGTCGCCTTGCCCTGCTGGTGCATGCGGTAATGGCGGGTGACGGTGCCGTGCGCCGCTTCGGATTCGACGGTCTGGCCGTCGGGGGTCATCAGCACGCTGGTCATCAGCCCGAGCGATCCGAAGCCCTGCGCGACGGTGTCCGACTGGACGTCGCCGTCGTAATTCTTGCACGCCCACACGAACTTGCCCGACCATTTGAGTGCCGAGGCGACCATGTCGTCGATCAGGCGATGTTCGTAGACGATGCCGGCGGCGTCGAACTGGGTCTTGAACTCGGCGTTGAACACCTCTTCGAACAGGTCCTTGAAGCGGCCGTCATAGGCTTTCAGGATCGTGTTCTTGGTCGAGAGGTACACCGGCCAGCCGCGCGCGAGGCCATAGTTGAGGCTAGCGCGTGCAAAGTCGCGGATCGAATCGTCGAGGTTGTACATCCCCATCGCGACGCCCGCCGACGGGAACTGGAACACTTCCTCGTCGATCAGCGTGCCATCCTCGCCTTCGAACACCAGGCGCAGCTTGCCGGGGCCGGGGACGCGGAAGTCGGTTGCCTTATACTGGTCGCCGAACGCATGGCGGCCGACGACGATCGGGTCGGTCCAGCCGGGAACCAGACGCGGGACATTCTTCATCACGATCGGTTCGCGGAACACGACGCCGCCCAGGATGTTGCGGATCGTGCCGTTCGGCGACTTCCACATCTTCTTGAGCTTGAATTCCTCGACGCGCGCTTCGTCGGGGGTGATCGTCGCGCATTTGATGCCGACGCCATATTTGGCGATCGCATTGGCGGCATCGACGGTGATCTTGTCGTTGGTCTCGTCGCGCATTTCGACGCTGAGGTCGTAATAATGCAGGTCGATGTCGAGATAGGGAAGGATCAGGCGCTCGCGGATCCATTGCCAGATGATCCGGGTCATTTCGTCGCCGTCGAGTTCGACGACCGGGTTCACTACCTTGATCTTGCCCATATGCGTGCCTTTTCCTGCGGGGAGTCGAGTTGCAGGGGCCTTAAGCAAAGCCGCGCGATTGTTCAACTGCCCCGTGGTCCGTGAATTGGCGCCCGGACGACACCATCAGCGGACCTTATGCATTGTCTATGCGAGACCTGCCCCCTAGAAAGACCGCCATGTCCTCATCCATATCCTCCAACCGCCCCGGTGGCGGTATCAAATGGCATTGGCCGTCGATCCATCCCGAGGGACGAAAATTCGTCCTGATCGCCGCCATCGTCACCCTCTGCTTCTGGCTGCTCGGCTGGGAAATCGCCGGCTGGCTGATGCTCGGCATCACCGCCTGGGTTGCGGCTTTCTTTCGCGACCCGGTGCGCGTCACCCCGACCGCCAGCGATGTGGTGATCGCGCCCGCCGACGGACTGGTCACCCAGATCGCCGAAGTCGCGCCGCCGCCCGAGATCGCGGGCGCCGACGGCATCGGCGACGCGCCGATGCTGCGCGTCTCGATCTTCATGAGCGTCTTCGACGTCCATATCAATCGCACGCCGATCGCGGGGACGCTGCGCAAGATCGTCTATATCCCTGGAAAATTCCTCAACGCCGACCTCGACAAGGCGAGCGAGGAGAATGAACGCCAGCATTTCGTCGTCGAGCGCGGCGACGGGGTACGCATCGGCTTTACCCAGATCGCCGGGCTGGTGGCGCGGCGCATCCTGCCGTTCGTCAGCATGGGGCAGGATGTCTCGACCGGCCAGCGGATCGGGCTGATCCGATTCGGCAGCCGCGTCGACGTCTATCTGCCCGCGGGCACGACGCCGCAGGTCCTGCTCGGCCAGCGCACGCTGGCGGGCGAAACCGTCGTTGCGCGGATCGGCACCGCGGACCTCCTCGACGGCATCGGCCAATAATATGGCGGCGGGCGAGGAGATTCCCGCGGACGCTGCCGGCCGTCGCATCGGCGGCATCAGCCTGCGCGCCTTTCCGCCCAACGCGATCACCGTGCTGGCGCTCTGTTTCGGGCTGACCGGGGTGCGGTTCGCGATCGGCGGGCAATTCGAATATGCGATCGGCGCGGTGATCTTTGCCGGGGTGCTCGACGGCATGGACGGCCGTATCGCCCGGTTGCTCCGCGCGCAGAGCAAGTTCGGGGCCGAGCTCGATTCGCTGTCCGACGTGATCGCCTTCGGCGTCGCGCCGGCGATGATCCTCTTCCTGTGGTCGCTCACCGATGCGCCGAAATTCGGCTGGACCGCGGCGCTCGCGCTCGCGGTGTGCTGTGCACTGCGCCTCGCACGTTTCAACTCGCGCATGGATGCCGATTTCCAACCGCACAAATCGGCGGGTTTCATGACCGGCATCCCGGCGCCGGCGGGGGCAGGGCTGTCCTTTGTGCCGGTCTATCTGTGGCTGGTGACGGGTGACGAGCTGTTCCGCCAATGGTATCTGGTCATGCCCTGGGCGCTCGGGGTTGCGATGTTGATGATCTCGGCAATCCCGACCTACGGCTGGTCGTCCTTTCGCCTGCGCCGCTCGTGGCGGCTGTTCGCGTTGGCGGGCGTGGGCCTGTTCGGCGCGGCGCTGGTCACTGCACCCTGGCTGACATTGCTCGGGGTGTGCGCGGTCTATCTGGCGCTGCTGCCGTTCGGTATCGCCAGTTACGCCCGCGTCAGGCGGCGCGGCTGAGAACCGGTCGGGCGGTCAGCACGGCACGAACCGGGCGCGGCGCGTCGCGGCGTTCGGCGTGGCGGCGCAGCAGCACCGCATCATTTGTAGGACCGGTGACCGGACCCGTCGCGATCGGAAAGGCGCCTTCGCCGAGCAGCGCGGAGAGAATGGCCGATTCGTTGTTCTTCAGCATCGCGAGGATCACAGTGATGCCGAGCCCGGCGGCAATGGCGAAGAGGAGAGCTGCTGCGACCTGAACCATCATCTTGTCCTTCCGGTTTCTTTGTGCGAAACCATGATCGGAACGACGGCCTCGCTGCGCATTTCGTTCCATGTTCTTGTTTTGTTCTCAAGGCATTTGCGACGAATGGAGTCATTTTGTCGCCGGGACGAGTCCGTCCGCGGGGCGGGCGCGATGGCTCGATGCGACGAAAAGCGTGCGCCGACCCTTGCTTTCGGCGCGCAAGCCCGCTAACGGGCCGCCCATTCCACATGGAAAGCGCACATAAACCGGTGCCGGGATCCGTCGCTTGCGACACCCGGTTCTTGCTTTCCAGAGGACCAACCGGAAGGAGAAAGACCATGGCGGCCCCTGTCGTCACGATGCAGAATCTTATCGAAGCTGGCGCCCACTTCGGCCACCAGACCCACCGTTGGAACCCGCGCATGAAGCCGTATATCTTCGGCGCGCGCAACGGCATCCACATTCTCGACCTGTCGCAGACCGTGCCGCTCTTCGCGCGCGCTCTCGAATTCGTCGCCTCGTCGGCGGCTTCGGGTGGCAAGGTGTTGTTCGTCGGTACCAAGCGCCAGGCGCAGGGCCCGATCGCCGATGCGGCCCGCGCCTCGGGTCAGCATTTCGTCAACCACCGCTGGCTGGGCGGCATGCTCACCAACTGGAAGACGATCTCGAACTCGATCAAGCGCCTCAAGACGCTCGAAGAGCAGCTCTCGGGCGACACCTCGGGCCTCACCAAGAAGGAAGTGCTCAACCGCACCCGCGAACGCGACAAGCTGGAAATGTCGCTCGGCGGCATCCGCGACATGGGCGGCATTCCCGACGTGATGTTCGTGATCGACGCGAACAAGGAAGAGCTGGCGATCAAGGAAGCCAATGTCCTTGGCATCCCCGTCGTCGCGATCCTCGATTCGAACGTCTCGCCTGACGGCATCGCGTTCCCGGTTCCGGCGAACGATGACGCCGCCCGCGCCATCCGCCTTTACTGCGACGCGATCGCCCAGGCCGCGACCCGTGGCGGGCAGCAGGCCCGCGCCGATCGCGGCGAAGACCTTGGCGCCGCGGTGAACCCCGTCGCCGAGCCCGTGCTCGTCGAAGAAACGGCTCCGGTCGCTGACGAAGCCCCGGCCGCCGATGCTGCCGCTCCGGTGACCGAAGACGAACAGGTCTCGCCCGAAACTGCGGCCGAAACCGAACGCCAGAGCGACGCCTAAGCGCTTGCTCGGATGACGGGACGGCGCGCGAACTCTCGGGTTCGCACGCCGTCCCGGTCATCGTTTTGACTTATCGCCCCGTCATGCGCGCGGGCGTCATGCAGGCCGGATCGACGGCTTGCCCCACAGGAAAGGATCACCCATGGCTGAGATCACGGCCTCCCTCGTCAAGGAACTGCGCGACCGTACCGGCGCCGGCATGATGGATTGCAAGAAGGCGCTGGCCGAAAATGGCGGCGACATCGAAGCGTCGATCGACTGGCTGCGTACCAAGGGCCTTGCCGCCGCCGCCAAGAAGGCCGGCCGTGTGGCCGCCGAAGGCCTGGTCGGCGTTGCCACCGATGGCACCCGCGGCGCGATGGTCGAAGTCAACAGCGAGACCGACTTCGTCGCCAAGAACGAGCAGTTCCAGGGCTTCGTCCGCGACGTGACCCAGGTCGCGCTTGCCGGTAACCTGACCGACGTCGATGCGCTCGGTGCTGCGGCCTATCCGGCCGGCGGCACCGTCACCGAGGCGCTGACCCAGAATATCGCGACGATCGGTGAAAACCAGTCGCTGCGCCGTTCGGCGATCATGTCGGTGAACTCGGGCGTCGTCACCGCCTATGTCCACAACGCCGCCGCGCCCGGCATGGGCAAGATCGGCGTGCTGGTCGCGCTCGAATCGACCGCCGGTGCCGACGTTCTCGAACCGCTCGGCAAGCAGCTGGCGATGCACGTCGCCGCCGCCAATCCGCTGGCGCTGAACGGCGACGATCTCGACGCCGAACTCGTCGCCCGCGAACGCGCGATCGCCGAGGAAAAGGCTGCCCAGTCGGGCAAGCCCGCTGACATCGTCGCCAAGATGGTCGACGGCGGCATTGCCAAGTTCCGCAAGGAAAATGCGCTGCTGTCGCAGCTGTTCGTGATGGACGGCAAGACCCCGGTCGCCGAAGTCGTCGCCGCCGCCGGCAAGGACGTCGGCGCGACGATCACGCTCAAGGGCTTCACGCGCTTCCAGCTCGGCGAAGGCATCGAGAAGGAAGAAAGCGATTTCGCGGCGGAAGTCGCGGCGGTCGCCGGCGTCTAAAAGAAACGTGGGGTTGCTGCGCCGCGGCGTGGCAGTCCGCTTGGCAATGGCGCGCACTCTGACTAGGGTGCGCGCCATTCGCATATTGATAACTGACAAGAGGTTCACCCAGACATGGCATTGCCCGGCCTGAAACGCATTTTGCTCAAACTGTCGGGCGAGGCGCTGATGGGACCGACCCCCTTCGGCATCGACCCCGAAACGGTCGCGGGCATGGCCGCCGAGGTCAAGGCGGCGAAGGAGCGCGGGCTCGAAATCTGCCTCGTCATCGGCGGCGGCAACATCTTTCGCGGCATGGCGGGCGCTGCCAAGGGCATGGATCGCGCCCAGGCCGACTATATGGGCATGCTCGCCACCGTGATGAATGCGCTCGCGATGCAGAATGCGCTCGAGCAGCTCGGCGTCGAAACGCGGGTCCAGTCGGCGATTGAAATGGACAAGGTGTGCGAGCCGGTGATCCGCCGCCGCGCCGAACGCCATATGGAAAAAGGCCGCGTCGTGATCTTCGCCGCCGGCGTCGGCGCCCCTTATTTCACCACCGACAGCGGCGCCGCGCTGCGCGCCGCCGAGATGAAGTGCGACGCGCTGCTCAAGGGCACCAGCGTCGACGGCGTCTATAACGCTGATCCCAAGAAGGATCCGAACGCGGTACGGTACGACACGCTCGGTTACGACCGGGTGCTCGCCGACAATCTGAAGGTGATGGATGCCAGCGCGGTGGCGCTGTGCCGTGACAATCATATCCCGATCGTGGTGTTCAACATCCGCGAGCCGGGCAATCTGGCGCGGGTGCTGGCGGGCGAGGGTGTCTCGACCGTCGTCAGCGACGCGGCCGGCCACGCATAAGAGAGGAAATTACGATGGCGAAATATGACAAGGCCGATCTCGAGCGCCGCATGCACGGCGCGGTCGAATCGCTGAAGAGCGACCTTGCGGGCCTGCGCACCGGCCGTGCGCACACCGCGCTGCTCGATCCGGTGACGGTCGAGGTCTATGGCAGCCACATGCCGCTCAACCAGGTCGCCTCGGTCAGCGCGCCCGAAGCCCGCATGCTGTCGGTACAGGTGTGGGACAAGTCGAACGTCGGCCCGGTCGACAAGGCGATCCGCTCGGCGGGTCTCGGCCTCAATCCGATCGTCGACGGCCAGGTGCTGCGGCTGCCGATCCCCGAGATGACGCAGGAACGCCGCAAGGAATTGTCGAAACTCGCCGGCCAATATGCCGAAAAGGCCCGCGTCGCGGTGCGCAACGTCCGCCGCGACGGCATGGACAATCTGAAGGCCGACGAGAATAAGAAGGAAATCAGCGAGGACGAGCGCAAGCGCCACGAAGCCGAGGTGCAGAAGCTGACCGACGCGACGATCGCCGAACTCGACGCCGCCGCGAGTGCCAAGGAAAAGGAAATCCTGGGCTAGTGCTTTCGAGGCCGCGCCCCTCCGC
>Ga0155175_104_pt1 | contig 44848 bp, 53 predicted proteins | sample RifCSPhighO2_01_FD_106143 | JGI IMG/M metagenome (GOLD analysis project Ga0155175, IMG submission 106143) | Sphingopyxis sp. RIFCSPHIGHO2_01_FULL_65_24 | reverse complement strand
ACACGAACGGATAGGGTGGTTCCGGATTTATCCGGTTGAGTCACGAAATTGCCACGCCCGCCCGCTTTGGGTCGCGGCGGGCCGCATGATAACGAGGACCAAGTGACCTTCAACGCCGCCGCCCTTCTGCTTTTGATCGCCGGCCTCGCGCTGATCGGCTGGCTGGCCGGCCGCGCGCGCTCGTCGATGCTCGCGGGCCGCGCGGGCGCCAAGCTTCATTCGCGGCCGCAATATCATGGCTGGTATGTCGCGCTGTGGCTGTTCGCCCCCGCCGCGCTGTTCCTGGCCGTGTGGAGCGCGGTGTCGCCCGGGCTGGTGACCAACACGGTGCTGGCGAGCGAGGCGGCGAAAGAGCTGCCCGCCTTCGGCTTCGAACGCGGCGCGATATTGTCCGACGCGCGCAACGTCGCGACGGGCAGGCAAGCGGCGGTGCGCATTCCCGCGGCGGCGCCGCTGGTCAAACCCTATGCCGATGCGAGCCACACCTATGCGTGGATCGGCATCGCCGCGATGCTGGCACTGGCACTCGCCGGCGGGCTGTACGCCTTCACGCGGATCAAGCCCGATTTTCGCGCCCGGACACGGGTCGAAAAGATCGTCATGCTGCTGTTGCTGGTGGCGTCGCTCGTCGCGATCCTGACGACCTTCGGCATCGTGCTGTCGCTGCTGTTCGAATCGATCCGCTTCTTCCGCCTCGTCTCGCCGGCCGAACTGCTGTTCGGGACCAACTGGGCGCCGACCAGCGGTGCGCCGGTGAAAGACACCTTCGGCGGCATCCCGCTGTTCTGGGGCACGGTGCTGATCGGCGCGATCATCGCGATGATCGTCGCGATCCCGATCGGCATGATGAGCGCGGTGTATCTGACCCAATATGCCAACCCGCGGGTGCGCCGCTGGGTCAAGCCGTGCCTCGAGATCCTCGCGGGCGTGCCGACCGTCGTCTACGGCTATTTCGCCGCGCTGACCGTCGCGCCGGCGCTGCGCGAATTCGCGGTGATGATCGGCATCCCCAACGCCAGCACCGAAAGCGCGCTGGCGGCGGGCATCGTGATGGGGGTGATGATCATCCCCTTCGTCTCGTCGATGGCCGACGACAGCATCAACGCGGTGCCGCAGGCGATGCGCGACGGATCGCTGGCCTTGGGCGCGACCCCGAACGAAACGATCCGCCAGGTGCTCATCCCCGCCGCGCTACCCGGCGTGATGGGCGGCATCCTGCTCGCGGTCAGCCGCGCGATCGGCGAGACGATGATCGTGGTGATGGCCGCGGGCCTGTCCGCCAACATGACCGCCAATCCATTTGCCAGCGTCACCACGGTGACCGCGCAGATCGTGAAATTGCTCACCGGCGACCAGGAATTCGACAGCGCCAAGACGCTCGCCGCCTTCGCGCTCGGGCTCGTGCTGTTCGTCGTGACCCTGCTGCTCAACATTGTCGCCCTGCGCATCGTCAAAAAGTATCGCGAAGCTTATGAGTGATAGAACCTCCCCCACCGACTGGAAGGGCGGCGCGATGCAGGGCCGCATCGCCCGGCGCTATGCCGCCGAGCGCCGGTTCCGCCTGCTCGGGCTGGGCGCGGTGCTGCTATCGGGCCTGTTCCTCGCCTTCCTGCTGTTCACGATGGTCGGCAACGGCCTGCGCGGCTTCACCTACACCAATGTCGAAGTGCCGGTCGATTTCAAGGCGATGCCGCTGACCGTCGACGCGTCGCGGCTGAGCGATGCCGACGCCGATCAGGTGATCGCGGGCGCCGGCCTTGCCGACATCGTCGCCTTTGCCGCCGACGAGGCGCTGGGCGACGGCGGGTCGGCGATGATCAGCGAAAATGCGTGGAAGGAAGTGCGCACCGCGATCAAGGCCGATCCCGACCTGCTGAAGGGCGCGACGGTCTTCCACCTGCCGACGTCGAGCACGGTCGACATCGCCGCCAAGGAGGGCGCCAAGGGCGAACTCGGCGCGAAGGTCGATGCGCTCGAGCGCGACGGCAAGCTGTCGACGGGCATCCATTGGCCCTTCTTCAGGAACGCCGACGCCACCGACCCCGCGGTCGCGGGCATCTGGGGCGCATTGAAGGGGTCGGTGCTGACGATCCTGATCGCCTTCCTCATCGCCTTCCCGACCGGGGTGCTCGCCGCGCTCTATCTGGAAGAATATGCGCCGAAGAACCGCTGGACCGACCTGATCGAGGTGTCGATCAACAACCTCGCCGCGGTGCCCTCGATCATCTTCGGCCTGCTCGCGCTCGCGGTGTTCATCAACTGGTTCGGCATCTGCCAGGCGAGCGCGCTCGTCGGCGGACTGACGCTGGCGCTGATGACGATGCCGGTGATCGTCATCGCCAGCCGCAACGCGATCAAGTCGGTGCCGCCGTCGATCCGCGACGCCGCGCTCGGGGTCGGTGCCAGCCCGGTGCAGGTGGTGTTCCACCATGTCCTGCCGCTCGCGCTGCCCGGCATCCTCACCGGCACGATCATCGGCATGGCGCGCGCGCTGGGCGAGACCGCGCCGCTGCTGCTGATCGGCATGCGCGCTTTCATCGGCGACGTGCCGAGCGGTGTGTGTTCGCCCGCGACGGTGCTGCCGATGCAGATCTTCCTCTGGTCGGACGAGGTCGACCGCGGCTTCGTCGAAAAAACCTCCGCCGCGATCATCGTGCTGCTCATCGTTTTGCTGTCGATGAACGCCCTCGCGATCTATCTTCGCAACAAATTCGAAAAACGCTGGTGATCATGACCCAAGAAGACCTCACGATTCTCGATCCCAAGATGAAGGCGCAGGGCGTCAACGTCTTTTATGGGGAGAAACAGGCGATCAACGACGTGTCGATCGATGTCGGTACCGACCTCGTCACCGCCTTCATCGGCCCGTCGGGCTGCGGCAAGTCGACCTTCCTGCGCTCGCTGAACCGCATGAACGACACCGTCGCCAGCGCCAAGGTGACCGGCCGCATCGAACTCGACGGCGAGGACATCTATGCGCCGTCGATGGACGTCGTGCAGTTGCGCGCGCGCGTCGGCATGGTGTTCCAGAAACCCAACCCCTTCCCCAAGTCGATCTATGACAATGTCGGCTATGGCCCGCGCATCCACGGCCTCGCGCCGAACAAGGCCGATCTCGACGTCGTCGTCGAACGCGCGCTGGTGCGCGCCGGCCTGTGGGACGAGGTCAAGGACCGGCTCGGCGAAAGCGGCACCGCGCTGTCGGGCGGCCAGCAGCAGCGCCTGTGCATCGCGCGGGCGATCGCGGTCGATCCCGAAGTCATCCTGATGGACGAGCCCTGCTCGGCGCTCGACCCGATCGCGACCGCCAAGATCGAGGAACTGATCCACGAATTGCGTGGGCGTTTCGCGATCGTGATCGTCACCCACAACATGCAACAGGCGGCCCGCGTGTCGCAGCGCACCGCTTTCTTCCACCTCGGGACGCTGGTCGAATATGGCAAGACCACCGACATCTTCACCAACCCGAAGCAGGAACGCACCAAGGACTATATCACCGGCCGCTACGGCTAAGCCCCGGCCCTGAAGGACTGAACGATGGCGATTGTGAATGATCATACGGTCAAGGCGTTCGACGAGGATCTCAACCGCCTCCGCGGCCTGATCAGCGAGATGGGCGGCCGCGCCGAACAGGCGCTGCTCCAGGCGATGACCGCGCTCAACATGGGCGACCTCGAACTCGCGGCGCAGGTCGTGCGCGACGACAAGAAGATCGACGCGCTCGAAAGCGAGGTCGAACAGCTCGCGGTCCAGACCATTGCCCTTCGGGCCCCGATGGCCGACGATCTGCGCGAGATGATCGCGGCGCTGAAGATCGTCTCGGTCGTCGAGCGCATCGGCGATTATGCCAAGAACATCGCCAAGCGCGTCGCGCTGATGGACCAGACGCGGTCGATCGAGGCGATCCCGCTGCTGATCTCGATGTCCAACATCGTCGCCGAGCTGATCCACGACGCGCTCGACAGCTTCGCGGCGCGCGACGCCGAACTCGCGGTGCGGGTGACCGTCCGCGACAAGAATGTCGACGATTTCTACAACAGCATCTTCCGCACCCTCGTGACCTTCATGATGGAAAATCCGAAATATATCTCGGAAAGCGCGCATCTGCTGTTCGTCGCCAAGAACCTCGAACGCATGGGCGACCATGCGACCAACATCGCCGAGATGGTCTATTATGTCGTGACCGGCGGCCAGATGGACGAACGCGAACGCGGCGAGCAGCCCGAGGACGGCGCCGCGGAACAGGAGCAAGGCTGATGCCGCAGCCCGACCTGCTTCTCATCGAAGATGACGAAGCGATCGCCGAACTCATCGTGTGGCATTTTGCCCGCGAAGGTTTCTCGGTGCGCCAGACCCCGGACGGCGAACAGGCGCTGATCCTCGTCGAGGAACGCGTGCCCGACATCGTCCTGCTCGACTGGATGATCGAAAGCCTGCCCGGGATCGAGGTCTGCCGCCGCCTGCGCCGCAACCCGAAATCGGCGAATGTGCCGATCATCATGCTCACCGCGCGCGGCGAGGAAGAGGATCGCATTCGCGGGCTCGAGACCGGCGCCGACGATTATGTCACCAAGCCGTTCAGCCCGCGCGAGCTGGTCGCGCGCGTCCAGGCGGTGCTCCGCCGCCTGCGCCCCGCGCTCGCCGGCGAGATGCTCACCTATGCCGACATCGAACTCGATTCGGTCGCGCACAAGGTCGTGCGCGGCGGGCAGATCGTGAACATGGGGCCGACCGAATTCCGCCTGCTGCGCCATTTCATGGAGCATCCGGGCCGAGTCTTCTCGCGCGGACAATTGCTCGACAGCGTCTGGGGACAGGATAGCGACATCGAGCTGCGGACGGTCGACGTGCATATCCGCCGTCTGCGAAAGGCGATCAACCTGCCGGGCACCGCGGACATCATCCGCACCGTGCGCTCGGCGGGCTATGCGCTGGATGCGGGCAAGGGTTGATCCCTTTCATCGTCATTGCGAGCGCAGCGAAGCAATCCAGAGCGCGTGTAAACCGCTCTGGATTGCTTCGCTGCGCTCGCAATGACGGCGTATTTGTTTGCAACCTCAGTAAGTGAACTGCACCCGCGCACCGACGACGTCGACGCCGTAATCGCGATCGCCCGCCACCGCGATCGCCGCGTCGCGATAGTTCAGCCGCGCATATTGCGCCATCAACCGCATCCAGCTGGTCGGCGACCAGATGATCGACGCCATATAGCCCTTTTGCGTGCCGCCGGTGATCCCGGCATCGTTGAGGTCGAGATAATCGTAGCGCGCATTGACCTGCACCGCGCCGATGCCCCCGTCGCCGAGCGGCTTTTTCGGCTTGATCGCGCCGAACTGCCCGCCCTTTAGCGGCCGGCTGTCGCCTTTCGTCAGAAAAAAGCCGACCTCGGCATAGGCGCCGAAGAAGGTCGGGTCGCTCGCCCCGTCGCGGCTCGCATGCTGCCAATAGGCTTCGCTGGCGAAATGGAACGGGCCGTTCACCGCCGCCGCCTCGACGCCATAGGTCTGCTCGCGTTCGGCGAGCAGGCCGGGGGTCGCGATATAGCGCGTCTCGGTCGAATGGACGAGCGGACGCTGGCGATAGCGCACCGGCACCAGCTCGGAATCCTGGCGATGCTTCCAGTGATAGGCGGCGCCCAAATGGACATTGGTCTTGCCGAACTTCGGCATCCACACCGCACGGATATGCGCCGCCTGGCTGTTGTCGTCGACATCGTCGAGCTGGATCAGCGGATCGGTACTGACCCCGCCGTTGATCTGGAAATCGCCCTTGGCATAGCCCGCCGACAGGCCGGTGCGCCGCGAGAAGTTGAACGCCGTGACCAGCGCCGCGCGCTCGGTAAAGCTGGTGTTGAGGTCGCTCGTCATATCGTCGAGCGGGGTGAAGAATTTCTGCTGCCCCGCGGTCACATTGATGCCGTCGCCGTTCCACGCGACATAGGCGTCGACGAATTCGATCGGGTCGGCGGTGAACTCGCCCTCGACCCGCGCCGAAAAGCCGCCGGGCATCTTGATATCGACGCCCAGTTGGGCGCGGCGGAGTTCTTCCGAATGGCCGGTACCGGCCAGCCCCGCCGGGCCGCTGACATTGGCGAAGTCATATTGCAGGCGCCAGCGCGGCTTGAATTCCCATTCCGACTTTTTCGCAGGCGCCTTGGCGGGTTCGGGGTCGCTCGCGGCGGGCGGCGGGCTCGGTGGTCCCTGGACCGGTTCGGCAGCGAGGGCGGGCGCGCCAAGAGGCAAAAGGAAGCCCGCGGTGGCGAGCAGGAAGTGGCGCATGGGGATTTGCTCCGTTGCGAAAGGGTGACAAACTCGTGGCGCTGTTATGACGGCTCTATGACAGTTGCACGTCATTTGCGTGACATTTTCGTTGCAGCGGGCGCTTTTCCGATCACCCCTTGCCTGAGAGCGGCGAACGGCTAAGGACGGGCCAGTTTTTTCGGGCAACCTATCGGGATCGCCCCTTCGGGAGACCATCATGACGATCAAATTTGACGGACGCGTTGCCATTGTCACCGGCGCCGGCGGCGGGCTCGGCCGCGCCTATGCGCTCGAACTGGCGCGCCGCGGGGCGAAGGTTGTCGTCAACGACCTCGGCGGCGCGCGCGACGGCACCGGCCATTCGGACGCCGCGCTGCAGGTGGTCGAGGAAATCAAGGCGCTCGGCGGCACCGCGATGTCGAACGGCGGCAGCGTCACCGAATATGACCAGATGGTCGAAATGGTCGCCAAGGCCAAGGAAGCCTGGGGCGGCGTCCATATCGTCATCAACAACGCCGGCATCCTGCGCGACAAGAGCTTCGCCAAGATGGAACCCGCCGATTTCGACCTGGTGCTGAAGGTGCATGTCAGCGGCAGCGCCAACGTCACCAAGGCGGTGTGGGACACGATGCGCGAACAGGCTTATGGCCGCCTTCTGATGACCGCCTCGTCGACCGGCCTTTACGGCAACTTCGGCCAGGCCAATTATGGCGCGGCGAAGCTCGGCCTCGCCGGTCTGACCAAGACGCTCCACCTCGAAGGCGCGAAGTACAACATCCGCTGCAACACGATCGCCCCGGTCGCCGGCACCCGCATGACCGAGGACATCTTCCCCGCCGAATTGTTCGAAAAGTTCACGCCGGAGAATGTCGTCCCCGCCGCGCTCTACCTGGTCAGCGAGGACGCCCCGACGAACATGATCATCGGCGCCGGCGCCGGCGCGTTCCACGCCGCCTATGTCACCATGACCCCCGGCATCGCGCTGTCCGAGGGTGAACGCACCCCCGAGGGCGTCGCCGCGGCGTGGGACAAGATCATCGACCGCAACGGCGAAACCGTGCCCCAGTCGGGCAGCGAACAGTCGATGGCGGTGATGCGGGCGTTGCAAGCGCTGGGCTGACCCTGATAGGCGTTCTTCGCATCGGCGCCCCATCGGGGCCGCCGATCGCGAGGGGCCTATGACGGACATGACCTTGGGCGACGGCATCGCCCTCCTCCAGCGCCGCGGCAGGCTCCTGCGGAACCTGCTCGCTTTCGGCTGGATCGTCCTCGCCCTTGCCTGCGTCGGCCAGATCGCAGAACTGAACGGCCGGGTCTCGCTCGACGAGGATGCGCCCGTGGTCGGGCTCAACGCATTGTATCTCGGCGTGTCGGTCAGCGACGGGCTGCTGGCCTTCACCACCTTCGTCGTCTTCTGCATGTGGACCTATCGCGCGGCCGCCAACGTCAAGGCGGCGCGAGTCCCGGGCTTCGGCTTCACCCCGGCCTGGTCGGTGGGCTGGCATTTCGTGCCAATCGCCAATCTCTTCAAACCCTTTCAGGCGATGCGCCAGATCTGGGCGTTTAGCCACGGCGGCGACCGTGACGGCATCCGCGACGGCCAGTCGCTGCTCATCGCCTGGTGGGGCCTGTGGTCACTTTCGCTCGCGGTCGGGATGGTGCTCGGCATGGCGGCCGCCTCCCCCGTCACCCCCGACGAAAAGCACGAGGCGATCATCCTCGCGATCGTCAATTCGGCGACCAACCTGGCCCTTTACCCGCTCGCGCTGCGTCTAGTCGCGCGCCTTACCGAGGCGCAGCGCGACCGCCTGACCGCGGCGGGCATCTTTACCTGATTTATCGTATTGCATCACTAACACAGCTGTGCCATAAGCGCAGCGGGGCAAGGGGATCGGACAGAAGGACGACCCCAATGTATAGCGAAAGCGACCTGCAAGCAGCGGTCGACGCAAAGGTGATGACGCCGGAGGCCGTAGCGGCCTTCCGCAACCATATTGCGTCGGTGCGCGCCGCTCCCGGAGCGGATGAGGAATCATTCCGCCTCATCACCGGCTTCAACGACATCTTCGTCAGCATCGCTGCAGTGATCCTGCTCGTCGCGGTGGGCTGGATCGGCCAGTCGATCCATCCGGCGCTCGCCGGCATCGGCGTCGCCGCGACCGCCTGGGGCCTCGCCGAATATTTCACCCGCCAGCGCCGCATGGCGCTGCCCAGCATCGTCCTCGTCCTCGCCTTTGCGGCGGGCGTCTTCGGCTCGATGGTGGGTTTCCTCGTCAAGCATGGCGAAGCGATTTTCGGCAACCATCCCGCTGAAGCGACCATGGCGATCGTCGCCGCAGGCATGGCGCTGGTCACCGCGGGCGCGACCTGGTTCCACTGGAAGCGCTTCATGGTACCGATCACCGTCGCCGCGGGCAGCGCCGCGCTCGCCGGCACCGCGGTGGCGCTGGTCCTCGCGGTCGTCGGCGGCAGCGAGCCGCCGGTGAACCTGTTCATGACGCTGGTGCTCGTCGCCGGGCTCGGCATCTTCGCGCTCGCCATGTGGTGGGACCGCAGCGACCGGGTGCGCCAGACGCGCCGCAGCGACGTCGCCTTCTGGCTCCACCTGCTCGCCGCCCCGATGATCGCGCACCCGATCTTCCACCTGCTCGGCGTGACGCAGGGCAACGACATCGGCAGCGCCGCCGCGGTGATGGTGATCGCCATCTATATCGCCTTCGGCCTGATCGCGCTCGCGATCGACCGCCGCGCGCTGCTCGTCTCCGCCCTCGCCTATGTGCTGTTCGCGCTGACCCAGTTGTTCCAGACCTTTGGCGCGGTCGAACTCAATGTCGCGCTCACCGCCTTCGTCATCGGATCGGCGCTGCTCCTGCTCTCGGCCTTCTGGCAGAATGCGCGGAGCGTGGTGGTCGGGTTCCTGCCCACGGGCCTCGCGGACCAGTTGCCCGCGACGGTCCGGCCGGTCAGTCCGATACCAGCTTCATAAGCTTGCGTTCGACGGGGGCGAGCACATTGGCAAGCTCGTCCCCGCGCTTCAAAATCGCCCCGGCTTCGGAGACCAAGGCCCACATGCCTTGCCGGCTCCGCAAGGCGGGGCGTTTTTCTATGCGATATTCGGGGCGTTCCGATGCGCGGCGAAAGCAGGAAAACACCGCGACGTCGCGCTGGAAATCCATCGCATAGTCGCGCCATTTCCCCGCCGCGACCATGCGGCCGTAAAGATCGAGGATGCGGGTCAGTTCGTGGCGGTCGAACGCCGTCTGCTGCGGCAAGGAACTGGTATAGGGCCAGGGGGTGACGATCCCCATCAGGCGCGGCTACGTCCCTTGCGCGGAGCCGGCTCGGCGGCGACGTCCCGTTCGGCGACCAGCGCGGCGAGCTGTTTCTGCAGCTGTTCGAGCTGGCACTGGAGCAGTTCGACCTTTTGCGTCGCGGGATCGAAGGTCTCGTTGCACGTCCCATAGGGGACGAACTCGCGGGCATATTCGGTGGCGTCGACCAAAGTCGAGCGTGCCGGGATGCCGACCATCACCGCGCCTTCGGGGACATCTTTGGTCACCACCGCATTGGCGCCGATGCGCGCGCGCGGGTTGACCATGACGGGACCCAATATCTGCGCGCCCGAGCCGACGATGACGTCGTTCGCCAGCGTCGGGTGACGCTTGCCGCCGATGCCGTTGGCGGGATCGGTGCCGCCCAGCGTCACGCCCTGATAGATCGAGACATTGTCGCCGATCTCGGCGGTCTCGCCGATCACGACGCCGAAACCATGGTCGATGAACAGATGCTGCCCGATCTTCGCGCCCGGATGGATATCGATCGCGGTCAGGAAGCGCGAGAAATGATTGACGAAGCGCGCGAGGAAAAACAGGTCAGCCTCGAACAGCCAGTGCGCGATACGGTGCATGCCGACCGCGAGCAGGCCCGGATAGAGCAGGATTTCCCAACGCGAGCGCGGCGCGGGGTCGCGCGCCTTGATCGAATCGAGATAGGCGACCAGCCCGTTGAACATCAATCGTCCCCTGCGACCCTATTATGTACCGGACAAGATAGATGTTTGCCGGCGCCATTTCCAGCCCCGGCGCATTTTATTCGTCAGCGGCCGATCAGCCCGACGCGAAACAGCAACAGTCCCTCGCTCCGCCAGCGCCGTTCGCCGTCCGCGGCGGCGATGGCGGCGGCCCAGCGGTCGAGCATCAGCAGGGCGCGCCGGCCCACGAAAGCGGCGCCCGTCGGAACGGGTGCCGCGCGCGCCGCGGCGAAGAGATAATGCGCATCCTCTTCCTCCGACTGCACCACCGCCCCCCACAGCAAGCCCCAGCGCGTACCGGGGCCACCGCCAGACAAGGTGAACAGCGCCGTGCCGAACGCCATCGCCGCCGCGCCGCGCGAGGCTTCATCCTCGGCAAGCAACATCGCCTCGGCCGCGTCGGCGAGCGTATCGAGCCCGCCCTGCCCCGCCCAGGTCGCCTGCAGTTCGGCGAGCAAAGGTTCGCCCTTCGGCAGCGCCGCCGGATCGGCGGCGAGCAAGACCATCATGTCGCGCCACCAGGCGAGCTTGATCTGTCCGATCAGCGGCTCGCGCGTTTCGATCAGCAAATTGGTGAGCCGTTCGGCCAATCCCCACAGCGCCGTCATCGCCGCACGCCGGTCGCGCGACACCGCGACCATCACGCGCGGATCGCGGATGTCGGGATAGAGCAGAAATTCGGGAGCGACGTCTTCGGTCATGCGACGCGCGCTACCACCACCGCATCGTCATTGCGAGCGAAGCGAAGCAATCCAGGGCGGTTTACGCCTGCTCTGGATTGTTTCGTTCCCCCGGATCAAGTCCGGGGTCCTCGCAATGACGAGGATTCAGGCGGTCAACGGTTACAAACCGCCTTCACCGCCGCGATGACGCGCGGCGTGTCGACCAGCGCGAGCTTTTCGAGGTTCGCGGCATAGGGCAGCGGCACATCCTCGTTGCACACGCGCGCTACCGGGGCGTCGAGGTCGTCGAAGCCATGTTCCATCGCGACCATCGCGAGTTCGCTGGCGATCGAGCAGGTCGGCCAGCCTTCCTCGACGACAACCAGCCGGTTGGTCTTCTTGAGGCTGGCGAGCACGGTGACGGTGTCGAGCGGGCGCAGCGTGCGCAGATCGATCACCTCCGCCTCGATGCCCTCGGCGGCGAGCGCGTCGGCGGCTTCGAGCGCGAGCCCGACGCCGATCGAGTAGCTGACGATGGTGACGTCGGTCCCCGCGCGCATGATCCGCGCCTTGCCGATCGGCAGGACAAAATCGTCGACCGCCGGCACGTCGAAGCTGCGGCCGTAGAGCAGTTCATTCTCGAGGAAGACCACCGGGTCCTCGCTGCGGATCGCCGCCTTCATCAGCCCCTTGGCATCGGCCGAGTCATAGGGCGAGATCACGATCAGGCCGGGGACGCTGGCGTACCAGGGCGCGAAATTCTGGCTGTGCTGCGCGGCGACGCGCGATGCCGCGCCGTTCGGGCCGCGGAACACGATCGGACAGCGCATCTGGCCGCCCGACATATAGTTGGTCTTAGCCGCCGAGTTGATGATGTGGTCGATCGCCTGCATCGCGAAGTTGAAGGTCATGAATTCGATGACCGGCTTGAGCCCGCCCATCGCGGCGCCCGCGCCCAGGCCGGCGAAGCCATATTCGGTGATCGGGGTGTCGACGACGCGCTGCGCGCCGAATTCCTCGAGCAGCCCCTGCGTCACCTTGTACGCCCCCTGATATTCGGCGACTTCCTCGCCCATCACGAAGACGCGGTCGTCCTTGCGCATTTCCTCGGCCATCGCGTCGCGCAGCGCTTCGCGGACGGTGGTCTTGACCATCGCGGTCCCCTCAGGGATCGCGGGGTCGGAGGCGCGTTCGGTCGCGGCGGGCTTTTCCGCCGCGGGTGCGGGTGCGGGTGCGGGTGCCGGGGCCGGCGCAGCGGCCTTGGCTTCCTCGACCGGAGCAGGCGCCGGAGCGGCAGCCGCGGCAGGCGCCGCCGCTTCCTCCCCCTCGCCCGAAATCGTCGCGATCACGGTGCCGACCTTCACATTGTCGGTGCCCTCGGCGACCAGGATCGACGCGATCACGCCCTCGTCGATCGCTTCATATTCCATCGTCGCCTTGTCGGTCTCGATCTCCGCGAGGATGTCGCCCGACTTCACCGTGTCGCCTTCCTTGACGAGCCACTTGGCGAGCGTGCCCTCTTCCATCGTCGGCGACAGCGCCGGCATTTTCAATTCGATGGCCATCTCAATATTGCTCCACCAGCACGTCGGTATACAGTTCATGCAACTCGGGTTCGGGCGCGCTCTCGGCGAAGTCCGCCGAGTCCGCGACGACCTGCCGGATTTCCTTGTCGATATCCTTGATCTTGTCCTCGCTGATCCCGGCGTCGAGCATCAGCTTTTTCAGATGCTCGATCGCATCGCTCTTGTCGCGCACCGCCTGCACTTCCTCGCGGCTGCGATATTTGGCGGGATCGGACATCGAGTGGCCGCGATAGCGATAGGTCTTGAGTTCCATCAGCACCGGACCCTTGCCGCTGCGCACCCATTCGAGCGCCGCCTCGGCGGCGCCGCGCACCGCGAGCACGTCCATGCCGTCGACCTGCATCCCGGGGATGCGGAAACTTTCGCCGCGGCGATAGAGCTGATCCTCGGCCGACGAGCGGTTGACCGAAGTGCCCATCGCGTACTGGTTGTTCTCGATCACGAAGATGATCGGCAGCTTCCACAGCTCGGCCATGTTGAAGCTTTCATAGACCTGCCCCTGGTTCGACGCGCCGTCGCCGAAATAGGCCATCGCGACCCCGCCGTCGCCGCGATATTTGTGCGCGAAGGCCAGCCCGGTCCCGAGCGACACCTGCGCGCCGACGATGCCGTGGCCGCCATAGAATTTATGCTCGACGCTGAACATGTGCATCGAGCCGCCCTTGCCGCGCGAGATCCCCGCGGCGCGGCCGGTCAACTCGGCCATGATGACCTTGGGATCGATCCCGTAAGCGAGCATATGGCCATGGTCGCGATAGCCGGTGATGACGCTGTCCTTGTCGCCGTCGAGCGCCGACTGGAGTCCGACCGCCACCGCTTCCTGGCCGATATAAAGGTGGCAGAAACCGCCGATCAGCCCGAGCCCGTAAAGCTGCCCCGCCTTTTCCTCGAAACGCCGGATCAGCAGCATTTCGCGGTAGAATGTTTCCAGCTCCGCCGGCGTCGCGTCATAGGGCGCGGGGTCTTGCGGGCGGTCGCGATTGGTCGCGGGCGCGGGGGTTGCGGCAGCATTTGGGGCGGGCTTTTTCGGCGCAGCAGTCTTGCGCACGGGTGCTTTGGCCAAGGCGGGTTCCTTTGCGGTTAGCCGTTACGGCAGGGCTTCCCTATAGGAGAGCCGCGCCGCACTTGGCAACGCCCGCTTGGCCCCCAAGGGGTCCAAGGATAGCTATGCAACAAGGGTGCAGCAAAAGCCCTTCAGGGCTTTTCGGCGGGGTCCATCGGAATGATCACCTCGTCGGGGTGATAGGCGCCCAGTTTCTCGCGCACATATTCCTCGGCCAGGTCGGGATCGACGCGGCGGCGGTCGAGCAGATTGACCCGGTTCTTCAGCTCATTCTGCTTCTTTGTCAGCTCGGCGAGGACGACGCGCTGCTTCTCGACCGACTGGCCGTAATCGCCCCAGGCATAGAGCCCGGTCGGACCGAAGATCGCATAGCCGATCATCGCCAGCACCGCGATCACGGCGACGGTGGGACCTATGGCCCGGTTCACCGATTTCCGTACTTTGTGGCGCTGCGTCATCCCGGCCCTTGAATCACAAGTGATTCGCCGGGTCAAGCGGCTATACTTTGCTTTTCCACACGATAGTCTGCGCATCATATAACAGGGAGTTCACCGATGCGTTCGATTCTCACCGTCCTGCTGCTCGCCACCGCCGCGCCCGTCTTCGCCCAGGTCGCGACCCCCGACCGTCCGGTCACCGATCCGCGGACGATCGCCTCGCCCGCCAATCCCGACGCGAAGCCGGTGCCGCTCGACGATATCGGCGTCACCCGCGCGCTGTACGATGCGGTGTGGAGCGCCGACGGCAAAAATATCTTCATCGCCACCGACCTGACCGGGCGCGTCAACATCTGGCGCATGGATGCGAACGGCAGCTGGCCGGTGCAGCTCACCCAGTCCGACGACGCGCAATCGGGGCTGGCGACGACGCGCGACGGCCAGTGGCTATATTTCACGCAGGATGCCGGCGGGAACGAATATTATGACATCTATCGCGTGCCCACCGTCGGCGGTGCGGTCGAGAATCTGACCAGCACGCCCGACCGCAGCGAAAGCGGGCTGCTGGTCGGCCCGACCGGGGGCCTCGTCGCGCTGTCGACCAAGCTCAAGAGCGAGGGGCAGAGCAATCTCGCGGTGATGGATGCGGGCGGCAATATCCGCAACCTGACCGCCGAAAAGGACCCGCAGTTCAGCTGGGCGCCCGCGGCATGGGTCGACGGTGGCAAGGCGATCATCGCCAACCGCAGCCTCGTCGACGGGTCGGCGAGCGAGATCTGGCGCGTCGACGTTGCGAGCGGCGCCGCGACGCAGTTGCTCGGCAAGCCCAAGACCATCTATGCCGCGAGCGGCGCGACCCCCGACGGCGCGGTGCTGGCGGTGACCACCGACGAAGGCACCGGCCAGCCGCATGCCACGGCCTACACCGTCGCGACTAAAAAATGGCAGGGCCTGCCCAAGACCCCGTGGGAGGAAACGAGCGACATCGTCACCCCCGACGGCAAGGCGATGTTCGTGCGCACCAACAACGACGGGCGTTCGACATTGTCGCGCGTCGACCTTTCGACCATGGCCAAGACCGAGCTGGCGCTCGATCCCGGCCGCGCGTCGATCCCCGGCCTCACCGCGATCTCGCCCGACGGGTCGAAGATGTTCGTGACGCGCAGCGGCGCGGATTCGCCGACAATGCTCTATGCCTATGACCTCGGCGCGAATAAGGCCATTCCGGTCGTGCCGCTGGCGATGGCCAGCCTCGCCCCCGCGACGCTGCCCAAGTCGCAGATCGTGACCTACAAAAGCTTCGACGGCACGCTGATCAGCGCGGTGGTGACGATGCCGTTCAACCTGAAACGCGATGGCAGCAACCCGGCGATCGTGATGCCGCACGGCGGCCCGACCGGCCAGTCGCAGGACGGCTTCTCGCGCTACGCCACCGCCTTCGCGACGCGCGGCTATGTCGTGATCCAGCCCAATTTCCGCGGTTCGACCGGTTATGGCAAAAAATTCCAGGAGGCCAATTTCCAGGACCTCGGCGGCGGCGACCTCAAGGATACGGTCGCGGCCAAGGCGTTCCTCGTCCAGTCGGGCTATGTCAACGACAAGAAGGTCGGCATCTTCGGCGGCTCCTACGGCGGTTTCATGACGCTGATGGCGATCGGCCGCACCCCCGACGAGTTCGCCGCGGCGGTGCAGTGGTTCGGCATCATCAACTGGCGCACCATGTACCGCGACCAGGACGAGTTTTTGAAAGCCTATCAGCGCAGCCTGCTCGGCACGCCGGAAAAGGACGGCGCGGTTTACGACGCCGCCTCGCCGCTGACCTATATGAAGGCGGCGAAGGCGCCGCTGCTGACGATCCAGGGCGAGAATGACATTCGCGTGCCGCGCGGTCAGGCGCAGGAGGTCCACGACCTGCTCAAGGCCAAGGGCAATGTCGTCGAGACGATCTTCTACCCCGGCGAAGGCCATGGCTTCCAGAAGCGCGAAAACCAGCTGGACTCGCTGCGCCGGACGATCGGGTGGTTCGATAAATATTTGAAGGGGGAGTGAAAAATTCTCTAAAATTCTTTAAGCGAAATATGAACATTTCCATCGAAATAAATTTGAACTCTAGTAAATAATATTTAACTAACAAAATTAGACCAATCGATTGCGGAGTACCATTTCATGACTCTCGATATTTTCGAGACCAGCTCCCGGAACCCGCTCCGCGCGTAAGCGACAAGAAAGCGAGCTATTAGTTCGATCTATAGTCACGAGGTTCACTGACATATAAGTTTGCCCCTCTTGCGCAGTATCGACTTTACCGATCGATGACCCGCAACCGATCACGGCTACTCCATCATGTATATCAAATCTAGGGATGTGCTTGTGCCCATGAAGTACGGCGCTAACGTTACGCACCTTTAGCCAGGATAGAAACGCGGAAGAATCTCTAAGCGCTTCGGTACGATCGAACTGCCCGCCGAATAACTTTTCATACCACGTCCTACGATACCAATCAGGCGTTTCAACCGGAATGGGGTGATGATGCAATGCAGCCAATAAAGTGTAAGATCGTTTATTCGGATGTTGATCCAAAGCATTTCCCACATTCGTTAATCCGGCTTCACCGATTTCACCCTGCGCTAGCACACCGCTGTTGACCGAGTTGAAGCAAGCAAAGGCAATTTCTGCTTCATCAATCCATACAACCGGTTGCTGAGGAATATTTATTGCTTGATATAGGTTGGGATTCAACCAGCCATCATCGCGTACATCGTGATTTCCGATAGTAACGACCGGCTCATCTATTCCGAGAGACCGAATAAAAACCATGAACGCGCGAAGGTCACCTAAGTTTTCTTCGCTCGGAGTGTCCATCAGATCTCCGGTGAGGACGGGAATAATCCGTTCATCGTCACCCAGCTCGGCAACAATCGTCTTTATGATGGTCTGGATACGATCCATTCGTCGCCGAGCAAGTTTACTTCCAAGATGCAAGTCGCTCAAATGTACAATATGGGTGCGACTGGAATCTGATCGCCCGCCGTCAAATTCTTGTAAGAAGTGATGCTTTAGGTGATTCAGATTTGGGTTCCCAACCGACAGGAAGAGCCGATCAAATATCCAATTCAAACGATCCCCTGCGTCATCGACATGCTTAGTCAGCTCCAAAAAAATGGCATCGTCCGAAGGCGTCCAAAGCAACACGCCTGGCCAGCGGGTCGCTTCGGAAAGCGCAACTTTGAACGCCGGAAAGACATTTTGAAGCGATATAGCTTCCTCAGAGTATCTGTCGATTTGGAGGATCACTCCGGCTTCGTCAGGGTGTTGAAGAACGAGTTCCCTCAGGAACCTTCTGCTTGTCAACAAGCGGTCGACGCTCCCGCCCTCACCACTAGGGAGAAGTAAAGCAAACCAGGGCACGTCTGAAAAATAATCTTTGATGACTGCTACTTGCTTCCTAAGAGAATCTCCTCGTTCGGAAGAAACGACCCCATCCAGTGCTTCCATCAAGGAATACCCATGAGGGCTTGAGGGAAAGAAATTATGCCTGAAGCTCTCGACGAAAGAACCAATTGCGTTTCGCGATGCGTTGTAGGTCGCGTCAGGCACATCAATGTTCCGGCCAAGAACGTGCGCCATCCAATTGGCGTCCTGCAGGGAAAATCCATAACCCACTCGCAGCCCCCTCGATATCACTTGGACATCGAGGTTATACGCTCACATTTTCTATTAGCAAACCGGAGCCAGAAAAGGTTCTATAGAAAGTCGACTTCTGCAGACTATTGCATCGAATAAGAGCTCCGCTCCTGAAATTGTATGCGGACGAAACCCTATCCGAAAATCGCCGCCCCCGGGTAACGCGCCATATCGCCCAACTCTTTCTCGATGCGGATCAGCTGGTTGTATTTGGCGAGCCGGTCCGAGCGCGCGAGGCTGCCGGTCTTGATCTGGCCGCAGTTGGTCGCGACCGCGAGGTCGGCGATCGTCGAATCCTCGGTCTCGCCCGAGCGGTGCGACATGACGGCGGTGTAGCGCGCGCGGTGCGCCATATCGACCGCGTCGAGCGTTTCGGACAGCGTGCCGATCTGGTTGACCTTGACGAGCAAAGAGTTGGCGAGGCCATCTTTGATGCCCTGCCCCAGCCGCACCGGGTTGGTGACGAACAGATCGTCGCCGACGAGCTGGCACTTGTCGCCGATCAGGTCGGTCAGCGCCTTCCAGCCGGTGAAGTCGTCTTCGCTCATCCCGTCCTCGATCGACTTGATCGGGTAATCCTTGACCAGCGCGGCGAGATATTCGGCCATCTGTTCGGGGCTGAGCGACAGGCCTTCGCCGCTGATCTCATATTTGCCGTTCTTGAAGAATTCGGTCGCGGCGCAATCGAGCGCGAGCACGACGTCGGTGCCGAGCTTGAAGCCCGCTTGGTCGACCGACGCGGCGATGAAGTCGAGCGCCGCGCGGGTCGAGGCGAGGTTCGGGGCGAAGCCGCCCTCGTCGCCGACTGCGGTCGCAAGGCCCTTCGCCGACAGGCCCTTCTTCAGCGTGTGGAAAATCTCGCTGCCCCAGCGCACGGCTTCGGCGATGCTGCCGGCGCCGACGGGCATGATCATGAATTCCTGCACGTCGATCGGGTTGTCGGCATGTTCGCCGCCGTTGATGATGTTCATCATCGGAACGGGGAGCGTGCGCGCCGAGACGCCGCCGACATAGCGGTAGAGCGGCAGGCCGCGCGCGTCGGCGGCGGCCTTGGCGGCGGCGAGGCTGACCCCGAGGATCGCATTGGCGCCGAGGCGGCTCTTGTTCGGCGTGCCGTCGAGGTCGATCATCATCTGGTCGAGTTCGCGCTGGTCCTCGGCATCGAGGCCGATGAGCGCGTCGGCGATGTCGCCGTTCACCGCGGCAACCGCCTTGGTCACGCCCTTGCCGAGATAGCGTCCCTTGTCGCCATCGCGCAGTTCGACCGCTTCATGCGCGCCGGTCGAGGCGCCCGAGGGCACCGCGGCGCGGCCGAAGCTGCCATCCTCCAGCAGCACATCGACTTCGACGGTGGGGTTGCCGCGGCTGTCGAGGATTTCGCGGCCGTGAATGTCGATGATGGCGGTCATGGAGGATCGTCCTGCTGGCGGCACTGAATGGGCCGGTTGGAAAGGCGCCCGCCTGTTATCGGCGCCCTGCCCTTAGTGCAACCGTGCGCGTCGCTATTTTTGGGGGAATTTTGCCGCGCTATGGAACCATTCATCGCCTGTTGCTATATTATCGCAGAGACAGGGACAGGCGCGGCGGGCAAAGCCGCGCTTCGTATAAGAGAAGAGGACGAACCGATGGCCAAAGCCGCTACTCCCGCCGCCAAGAAGCCCGCTGCCAAGGCGCCCGCCAAGCCCGCCGCAACCAAGGCCGCGCCCGCGCGCAAGCCCGCGGCGGCCAAGAGTGCCGAACATCCGATCCGCGACCAGCTCGCCGCCACCGGCGCGACGATCAAGAGCGAAGCCTCGAAAAAGGCCGCTTCGCTGAAGGAAGAGGCATCGGCGCTTGCTGGCCAGGCCTCGACCAAGGCCCGCGACGCGGCGACCAAGGGCAAGGACAAGGCCGCCGAAGCCGTCGGCAGCCTCGCCCGGATGCTCGAGGACAGCGCCGGCACCGTCGACAGCAAATTCGGCAAGCAATATGGCGACTACGCCCGCTCGGCCGCCTCGACCGTCGCCGGTCTCGCCACCTCGCTCGACAAGAAGGACCTCGACGAACTCGCCGCCGCGACCAAGGATCTGGTCAAGAAGAACCCGGCGGTGTCGGTCGGTGCGGCAGCAGTGCTCGGCTTTGTGCTGGCGCGCCTGCTCAAGGGTTCGAGCAGCGACTGAAACCCAGCCATTCGCAATGTCACCGCCAAAGCCTGACACCCCTGCCCCGTCCGAAGAGGGCCCGTTCAACCGCGTGAGCCACGGCTATGCGCCCGACGGGCGCCCGGTCGCCCCACCGCCGGTGCCGCTCGAAAAGATCGTCGGCGACGTCGTCGACAATCTGCAGGCGGCGGCGGAGGCCGAGGTCGCGCTGCTCAAGGCGCGCGGCGCGCTCGCCTATCATGGCGTCGGCTGGACGTCGGCCTGGGGTTTTGTCGCGGGAAGCGCGCTCGTCGTCGCGATGCTCGCGCTGGCGTTCGGCGCCATCCTCGTGCTGGCCGTCCAGGTCGGGCCGTTGCTCGCGACGCTGATCGTCGTCTCGGCGCTGCTCCTCGTCGCCGCCTTTGCGGGCTGGCGGGCGAAACTCAGCTATGGCGATGTCAAAGCCGCGTTCCGCGACGATTTTCTTGCGCGGGGAGATGATTGATGCGCCCATCGCGAACCCGCCTGATCAACGCCGCGCGCCGATCGATGATCCAGCGCGCCGAATTGCAGCGCAAGCTCGGCGCGGCGGGCGAGGCCTTCAAGCCGAAGTCGCTCTACAACCGCGGCAAATACCGCCTCGGCGCCAAGGTCGACGACACCGCGGAGGCGGTACAAAAACAGTTCAGGAACAATCGCTTGCCGATCGCTCTTGCCGCGGCGGCGGGGATCGCCTGGCTGCTCCGCGACCCGATCCGGGAGCATGCCCCCCGCCTCGGCCGCCGCCTGCGCGATCTCGCCGAAGCGGGCCTCGACAAGCTACGCCCCGATCAAGGCGATGTGGGTGAAGATCGTGAAATTACGGAGGACCAGAATGAAGCCGCTCAGTGAAACCGCCCGCGAAACCACCGCCAAAGTGAGTGAAGTTGCGCAGAAGACCGCCGAAAGCGCCAAGCTGACCGCCGAGGCGGCGAAGGCGCGCATCCAGGACGGTTATGGCCGCGCCCGCGCCGCGACGAACGAGCTGGCCGCCAAGGGCGCCGAACAGGCCGGCGTCGCGCGCGAAGCCGCCGGCGAAGCGCTTGCCAAGGGCAAGGCGCAGGCGAAGCGCGCCAATTCGAAGCTCAAGGATGTTGCCGAAAAGCAGCCGATCGCGCTCGTCGCGGGCGCGGTGGCGATCGGCGCGCTGCTCGGCGCGCTGCTGCCCAAGAGCGGCGGCGGCGACAAGGACGCATAAGACAGGAAGCGGACAGCTTGCTTGCCTATTGGCGCGTAGCGGAATAGGGGCGCCCGCATCCCCTCCCCAGTCTACCAGCGCTAGGAAACCAAGATGAGCAAATTGCACCTGGTCTTCGGCGGCCGCGTCAGCGACCCGCAGGGCCTCGACTTCGTCGACCTCCACAATCTCGACGTTGTCGGCCTTTATCCCGACTATAAGGCCGCCGAAAAGGCATGGCGCAGCGCCGCCCAGCGCACCGTCGACGATGCCGAAATGAAATATGTCGTCGTCCACCTGCACAAGCTGCTGCAGCCCGAGGCGGAGTAACCGATCCTCGTCATTGCGACCCCGGCGAAGGCCGGGGGAAGCAATCCATGGCGGTACCGCAGATTTTGGATTGCCGCGTCGTCTGCGGCTCCTCGCAATGACGAAGCTTTTGCCTGAAACTTAACGGAAATTGTCGGCGTAGGCCTGGATCTTGAGCGTGCGCGCCGGGGTCGCGATGACCTCCGCGTCGATGCCTTCGCGCGTCGCATAGGCCACCGCCTCGTCGCGGCTCGCAAAGCCCAGCTTGAGCTGGCGTTGGGTGTCCCCGCTGCCCGCCCACCCCATCAGCGGATCGGCCTTGCGCGCCTCGGCGGGGGCGAATTCCAGCACCCAGCGCTGCGTGCCTGCGCGGCCCGACTGCATGGCGTTCTTGGGCTTCTGGAAAATGCGCGCTTTCATCGGGTCGTCCTGCGTTGGTGGCAATGACGCCGCCTTAGCGGCTCGGTGCGCAGACGAAAAGGCCCAACGTCACGCGCCGTCGCGCCTCGCCTGCGCCGCCTTGGTCAGCAAGGTCGGCCGCGCGGTCGCGGGGTCATCCGGCCAGCTATGCTTGGGGTAGCGGCCGCGCATTTCGCGCGCGACCTCGTGCCAGCTGCCGCTCCAGAAGCTCGCGATGTCGCGCGTCGTCTGGATCGGGCGGTGCGCGGGCGAAGTCAGCGCGAGCACGAGCGGCACCGGCGGCTCGCCGAACGTCGGATGGCGCGCCAGCCCGAACATCTCCTGCACCCGCACCGTCACCTGCGGCCCGCCGTCGGCGCCATAATCGATCTTGTGATGGCTGCCCGCCGGCGTCGCATAATCATCGGGGGCCCGCTTTTCGAGCAATTGCCGCGCCGGCCAGTCGAGCAACGCCATCAGCGCGTCGGTCAGCCTTCGGTCGCCGATATCGCGCAGGCCCCGGCATCCGGGCAGCAGCGGCGCGAGCCAGATGTCGACGCTGTCGGCGAGCGCGGCGGTCGACAGCGCGTCGATGCCCGCGAAGGAGGCGCGCAGCCGCAGCGCTTGCGATGCCGGCCCCCAGCCGATCAGCCCGAGCCCCTTGTCACGCACCGCCGCCAGACGCAGCGCCGCGTCGTCCCCGGCGCCCTCGTCGCGCCCGGCCTTGCCGCTGGCCAGCGCGATGGCGCCGAGCCGCCGTTCACGGCGATGATCGACCCGGTCGTTTGCGACGTCGTAGCTGCTCGCCGCATGCGCGACGATGCGGTCGGCGAAGATCGCCTCGACCTCGACCTGCGCGATCGGCGCGGCGGCGAGGATGCGCACCCCCGCCGCATGGCCCTGCGCATCGGCGATCGCCAGCCATTCGCTACCCGCGAGCGGATCGATCGGATCAAGCTTGTAGGCGCGGCCACCGACGCTGAGATATTCGCCGCGCTGGCCGGCGCGCTGGCGCGCCACGCGGTCGGGCCAGGCGGTCGCGATCCAGCCGCCGACCGAGCGCGAGGTCAGCGGCGCGCTGTCCTCGACGCGTTTTTCCGCCAGCGCGGCGAGCCGGCGCCCCAGCCGCCAGGCCCCTTCGGCGCGGTCGCCTTTTGCGCCTTTCCAGCGCTGGAGCCGCGCCTCGACATCCACGCCGCGCCCGCCGAGCCCCGGTTCGGTGAGCAGTACCGCGAGCCGCGCGGCGAGTTCGGCCTCGCCCGCCGCTACCGCGTAGAGCATCATATGCGCGAGCGGCACCGGCAGCGGGATCGCCGCGAGCGCATGGCCGTGCGGGGTAATCCGCCCGTCGGCGGCGAGCGCGCCGATCGCCTGCAACCGCGCCTTCGCTTCGGCAATGGCGGCTGGCGACGGCGGGTCGAGCCAACCGAGCTGACGCGGATCGACGATGCCCCAGCTGGCGCAATCGAGCACGACGGGCATCAGGTCGTTCTCGTGGATCTCTGGCGGGTCGAACGGCGGCATACCCGCGGTCGCCGCGGCTTCCCACAGACGATAAGCGACCCCCGGCCCCTGCCGCGCCGCGCGGCCCGCGCGCTGGGTCGCCGAGGCCTGGCTGGCGCGTTCGGTGACGAGCCGCGCGATGCCCGCCGCCTTGTCGAAGCGCGGGCGGCGCGACAGGCCGGCGTCGATGACGATGCGCACCCCCTCGATCGTCAGGCTCGTCTCGGCGATGCTTGTTGCGAGGATCAGCTTGCGCTTGCCGTTCGCGTCGCGAACCAGCGCGGCGCGTTGCAGCGCCGGGTCGATCTGGCCATGCAGCCGGTGGACCACGAGCGGTAGCCGCGCCTCCTCGACCGCGGTCGCCGCACGCTCGATGTCGCCGGCACCGGGCAGGAAGGTCAGCATGTCGCCCTCGGGCTCGTCGGCAAGCGCCTTGCGCACGGCCGCGAGGACGCTGACCTCCAGTCGATCCTCGGCGCGGCGGCCGATGTGGCGCAGATCGAGCGGCCAGATCTTGCCCTCGCTCTTCACGACCGGCGCATTGCCGAGCAGCGCGCCGAAACGCGCACCGTCGAGCGTCGCCGACATCGCGACGAGCCGCAAATCGTCGCGCAATCCCTGCTGCGCATCGATCGCCAGCGCGAGCGCGAAATCGCCGTCGAGGCTGCGTTCATGGACCTCGTCGAACAGCACCGCGGTGACCCCGGTCAGCTCGGGGTCGGCAAGGATGCGGTTACGGAACAGCCCCGGCGTCATCACCAGCAGCCGCGTGTCCTTCGACTGCTTGCTGTCGAGGCGCGTCGCATAGCCGACGAGACCGCCCACCTTCGTCCCCGTTTCCTCGGCGATGCGCTCGGCGGCGGCGCGCGCGGCGAGGCGGCGGGGCGAGAGCAACCACACGGCGCCCTTGCACCAGGGCTGTTTGAGGATTTCGGGCGCGACGCGCGTCGTCTTGCCCGCGCCGGGTGGGGCGACGACGACGGCATTGGGCTTCAGCGTCAGCGCCGCCATGATGTCGGGCAGCACCGCGTCGATCGGCAGGGTCAGGCTCATGTCCTTGTCGACGGATTGCCGAGATCGAAGTTAAGCCGATAGGCCTCCGCCGCGAGCCGTTCGACGACCGCGACATCGATGACCGTCTCTTCGGTCATGATGAGATTGCCAAGCTCATATTTGCCGCTCGCCTTGATGCGCGGCTCGATCTCGCACAGCCTCTTGCCGCGCCAGAAGCCGAGCAGCACGCGTTTCTCCTCGGCACGGATCAGGATGCAGGAACCATTCGCCAGGAAGACGAGATTGGTCCATTTGATCGTCTCTTCGAAAGCGGCAGCCCGCATCACGGCGGCGCGGAGCATCGTGCAATGCTCGCGCTGCCAGCCCGACAAGGCGGCGATATAGGCGTCGGGGCTTTCGGCCGCGGGACCCATCATCGCCATGATCGCTCCTCAATAAGCGCGGGCGACCGCAAAGGCGACCGCCTCGGTCAGCGCCGCCTTGGCCTGGCTCGCGCGGAAGCCGCCGATTGCGTCGACCGCGCGCTGGCCATAATGGCGCGCGCGCGCCAGCGTGTCGGCGATCGTGTCGTGCTTGTGGAGCAGCGAGGTCGCATAAGCGAGGTCCTCGTCCGAGCTGCGGTGGCCGACGATCGCCTGTTTCCAGAAGTCGCGCTCTTCGGCATTGCCACGCGCATAGGCAAGGATCACCGGCAACGTCACCTTGCCATCGCGAAAGTCGTCGCCGACGCCCTTGCCCATCGTCTCGGCGTCGGAGACATAGTCGATCGCGTCGTCGACGAGCTGGAAGGCGACGCCGAGGTTGCGGCCATAGCTGTCGAGCGCCGCCTCGGTCGTATCGTCGCGTTCAGCGACGACCGCGGCGATCTTGCACGCCGCCGCGAACAACTCGGCGGTCTTGGCGTTGATGATCGCGAGATACTGGTCCTCGCTCGTTTCGATGCGGCGCTGCGCCGAGAGCTGGTTGACCTCGCCCTCGGCGATCACCGCCGAAGCGCGCGACAATATCTTGAGGACCTTGAGCGAGCCGTCCTCGACCATCACCTCGAAGGCGCGGCTGAACAGGAAGTCGCCGACGAGGACGGACGCGCTGTTGCCCCAGATCAGGTTCGCGGTCTTGCGGCCGCGGCGCAGGTCCGATCCGTCGACGACATCGTCATGGAGCAAGGTCGCGGTGTGGATGAATTCGACCGCCGCGGCGAGCTTGCAGTGGCGGCGGCCCGGATAGTCGAGCAACTTGCCGCACGCGAGCGTCAGCATCGGGCGCATGCGTTTGCCGCCGCCGGCGATCAGATGGCCGGCGAGTTCGGGGATCAGCGGCACTTCGGACTGCATGCGATCGAGAATGACCGCATTGACCTCGTTCATGTCGGCGGCGACGAGCGCCATCATCGGGTCGAGCGAGGGGGGCTTTTCGCCGTGAAGACGGTGGATTTCAGCACTCATGACGCGGCGAGCCTTGGCCGTGCGGGGGTGAATTTGCAACGACTTTCGGCTTGCCTTGCGCCCCTGCGCGGTGCCAAGCGTGCCGGGCATCAGAGGAGCCGCGCATGGACGACCAACTCAGCCGCTATCGCCAGAGCATCGACAATATCGACGCGGCGCTCGTCTATATGCTTGCCGAGCGGTTCAAGGTGACCAAGGCGGTCGGCGAACTCAAGGCGAAGGGCGGCCTGCCCCCCGCCGACCCGGCGCGCGAGGAACGCCAGATCGGCCGGCTGCGCGAACTGGCGCGCGATGCCGATCTCGATCCCGATTTCACCGAAAAATTCCTGCGCTTCATCATCGAGGAGGTGATCCGCCATCACCAGAAGGCCAAGCAGGAGCAAGGAGCGTGACGCACCCGATCTTCGCCAAATGGCCCGCGCAGCATCCCGACCGGCTCCAGCTTTTTTCCGCCCCGACGCCGAATGGTGTGAAGGTCGGGATCATGCTCGAGGAAAGCGGTCTTCCCTATGAGCCGCACCGCATCGACATCATGGCGAACGAAAGCCACGACCCGGCGTTCCTCGCGCTCAATCCCAATGGCAAGATTCCCGCGATCTACGATCCCGACGGCCCCGGCGGCAAGCCGCTGGCGCTGTTCGAATCGGGCGCGATCCTGATCTACCTGGCAGACAAGTCGGGCCAGTTCCTCTCGGCCGATGCCGCGACGCGTTACGAGACGATCCAGTGGCTGATGTGGCAGATGGGCGGCGCGGGACCGATCTTCGGCCAGCTCGGCTTCTTCCACAAATTCGCCGGCAAGGACTTTGAGGACAAACGCCCGCGCGACCGCTACGCGGCGGAATCGGCGCGGCTGCTCGGCGTGCTCAACGACCGGCTCGCGGATCGCGAGTGGATCATCGATGAAGGCTACAGCATCGCTGACATGTCGCTGCTCGGCTGGGTACGTAATCTGATCGGCTTCTATGACGCCGCCGAAATCGTCGGCTTCGCGCGATTCGAGCATGTCCAGCGCTGGCTCGATGCGGGACTGGCGCGGCCGGGCGTGCAGCGCGGGTTGGAGGTTACGGCGGCTTAAAGCGACAAAAGCGACGGACGTTGAGGGGGAAACTGTCTCCTTTGTCGCTTTAAGGCTTGGTATCCAGGAGCATCGCGAAGCGGGGCGCTGTGATCGACAAGTCAAAGAGCGGGTCTAAGGCTGACACAGCGAAATAAATTAGGAAAGCGGCAATTTCCGCTGCGGGTCCTATTTCGCGAAGGGCAGGAAACGACCAAATGCTGTCGTTCCATTGACGTCACCCCGAGCTTGCCCCGGGGCCTGCCTTGTCTTTGAACCGGCAGCGAAAGAAGGAAGGCGGGTCCCGGGTCAAGCCCGGGATGACGATGACATAAGCGTCCGCTTGCCACCCCAAAACGGCCCCTTGCCTACCCCGCCGGCAGCCTGAGCCGTACCAGCAGCCCCCCTAAATCCTCGCTCTCTTCGAGCGCGATGCTGCCGCCGTAAATCTCCGCCACGTCGCGCACGATCGCAAGGCCGAGGCCCGTTCCCGGCTTGCCGCTGTCGAGCCGCACGCCGCGGTCGATGACCCGGTCGCGGTCGGCGGGCGAGATGCCCGCACCGTCATCCTCGATAAGGATTTCCACCATGCCACCCTCGCGCTGGACGGTGACGAACACGCTGCCGCCGCCGTATTTTGCGGCATTTTCGAGCAGGTTTCCGATCAGTTCGTCGAGATCCTGCCGCTCGACCCGCGCGATCAGTTCCTTGTCGCCCGATGCGTCGAGCCGTGCGTCGGGATAGAGCAAGGCGACGGCGCGCGACACGCTGTCGACGCTGTCACGGACGTTGGCGCGCGCCTGCGCCGCACCGCGCCGCCCGACCGCGCGCGCGCGCGCGAGGTGGTGTTCGACCTGCCGCTGCATCGTCGCCGCCTCGCGCCGGACCGTATCGGCAAGATCCGATTTGTTGCCGGTCGCGCTGTTGACGAGCACGGTCAGCGGAGTCTTCAGCGCATGGGCGAGGTTGCCGGCGTGGAGCCTCGCCTCTTCGGCCTGTTTCTCGTTATGCGCGAGCAGCGCGTTCAATTCATCGACGATCGGCTGCACCTCGAGCGGCAGCGGCGCCACGACGCGGCGTTGCTGGCCACCGCGCATCGCGGCGATCGCCCGGCGGATGTGCCGCAGGGGCCAGAGGCCATAGAAGGTCTGGAGCGCCGCGAGGATGATGAGCCCTAGCCCCAGCAGGCCGAGGCTCGGGATCAGCGTCGCCCGCACCGCCCGCGTTTGCACCTGCAGCACTTCGCGCGACTGGGCGATCTGGAACCGCCATTTGGTTTTGCTACCGGGCAGCATGACGTCGCGCTCGGCGACGCGCAATTCCTCGTCGGGAAACTGGTTGCTGTCATAGACATGCAATTGCTGGTCGTCGTGCTTGTCCGACGTATCGAGCCGTCGTTCCCACAACGAGCGCGACGGATAGGGTTCCTGCCGCCCGCCGCTGATCTGCCAATAGAGGCCGCTATAGGGTTCGAGGAAGCGCGGGTCGCCGAGCGGCTCAATCATCCGGACCTCGCCGTCGGGGCCGATTTCCGACGAGCGGATCATGCTGAGCAGCACATATTCGAGGTTCGAATCGAAGTTGCGCGTGATCGCACCGGTCAGCACCCGGTCGAGCGCGAACCCGCCGCCGATCAACAGCACCGAAATCCAGATCGCGGCGATCGCGATCATGCGCCGCGCGAGCGAGCCGGTGATCCGGCTCGTCAGCGCCTGCGGCTTCGCGGCGTCGGTGTCGGCTACGATGGCCGGAACATCGGCCTCGGCCACGGCTTAGCCCTGCGGATCGTCGAGCTGGTAACCCAGGCCGCGGATCGTCGTGATGATGTCGGCGCCGAGCTTCTTGCGGATGCGCGTCACGAACACTTCGATCGTGTTCGAATCGCGATCGAAATCCTGATCATAGATATGTTCGATCAACTCGGTACGCGACACCACCTTGCCCTTGTGATGGAGCAGGTACGACAGCAGCTTATACTCCTGCGCGGTCAGCTTGACCGGCTCGCCGTCGAGCGTCACGCGGCCCGAACGCGTATCGAGGCGCACCTTGCCCGCGATCAGCTCGCTCGACGCGTTGCCGGCCGCGCGGCGGATCAACGCGCGCAGGCGGGCGATCAGTTCCTCGGTCTGGAACGGCTTGGCGAGATAATCGTCGGCGCCGGCGTCGAGGCCCGCGACCTTGTCCGACCAGCTGTCGCGCGCGGTCAGCACGAGCACGGGAAAATTGCGCTTTTCCTTGCGCCAGCGGTCGAGCACGGTGAGCCCGTCGATTTCGGGCAAGCCAAGGTCGAGGATCGCGGCGTCATAGCTTTCGGTCGAGCCGAGGAAATGGCCGTCCTCGCCGTCGGTGGCGAGGTCGACGGCATAGCCCGCACCCTCCAGCGTCGCCTTCAACTGCGGGCCGAGCGTGGGTTCGTCTTCGACAATCAAAATCCGCATTCAAACGCCTTTCCTAGCGCGAGCCGGTTATCCCCGGCCGCTTTGCTGCTGTGTACCACTCGCGGCGGTCATCGCAAATGTCGTTCGGGAAGATTTCAGGGCTTGCGGCCGACGATCCGGCCGGTGCGGGCATCGACATAGACGACGACCACCTGGCTGCCGTCCATGAATTTGAGCGCATATATCATACGCTGCTGGTCGAACTGCGGGCCGCCGAGATAGGTCATGTCGCGATAGGGCGGCCGCGAACGGACGTCGGCGATCAGCTTGCCCAGCGGCACCACCTGTCCCTGCGCCGCGGCGTCGCGCAGTTGATCCTGGTCGCGATCGCCGCGCGCGACGGCGGGCGCCGCGGAAGCAAGCAGGACGGCCGAGGCCAGCGAAAATGTGAGAGTGCGGAACATGGCCGGATTCCTAATGCGAACGCATTGAATAGGCGATGAATGACCCGGTCAGCAAGGAGTCCGCCTCCGGGGTCATGGTGGGCGCGGCAAGGATTGAACTTGCGACCCCACCCGTGTGAAGGGTGTGCTCTACCACTGAGCTACGCGCCCTTCCGGACCGAAGCGGCGATGCCGCGTCCGAAAGCCGGACGTCCATAGCCGCTGCGGCGGTGAATGCAACGGGCTTTCGACAGCAGTTGGTCTGCCCGATGCAGAACGGGGCCGATGCAAAACGGGCCGCAGCTTTCGCCGCGACCCGAAATGTTTTCAGCAAAAGGTGCTGCCGATCAGTTGACGGCATCCTTGAGGGCCTTGCCGGCCTTGAACTTCGGCTGGTTCGATGCCGCGATGGTCATCGTTTCGCCGGTGCGCGGGTTGCGGCCGGTCGAGGCCTTGCGCTTGCTGACGGCGAACGTGCCGAAACCGACGAGGCGGACTTCGCCACCCTTCTTCAGCGAACCCGTGATCGCGTCGAAAACAGCTTCGACCGCCTTGCTCGCGTCACCCTTGGTCAGGCCGCTCGAGTCAGCGACGGCGGCGATCAGGTCTTGTTTGTTCATGCCTAAGGAACCCCTGTGATTTGTTGGTTGAATGATTCATGGCGGTGCCATGGCGCGTCACTAACGCGCTTTGCCCCCCCGTTGTCAAAGCAAAAAAGGGGCAAAAACGCGTCAAAATGACGTTTTTGCGACGAAAAGCGGTCGCGCTCAACCGCGGTCAATGGCGAATCGCTGTCTCCGGGTCGGTTGCCGTGGCGACGGGGGGCGAGGTCGCCAGTTCGTCGGCCTCGGTCCATTCGATCGGTTCGACCGGGCTGACCAACGCTTCGGCGAGCACCTGGTCGACATGACTGACGGGTATGATGTTGAGTCCGCCGGTAATGTTGGCGGGAATCTCGACCAGATCCTTCTCATTTTCCTCGGGAATCAGCACCGTCGTGATGCCGCCGCGAAGCGCCGCGAGCAGCTTTTCCTTGAGCCCGCCGATCGCCAGTACGCGGCCGCGCAGCGTGACTTCGCCGGTCATCGCGACGTCGCGGCGCACCGCGATGCCGGTCAGCGTCGAGACCATCGCGGTGACCATGCCGACGCCCGCCGACGGACCATCCTTCGGCACCGCGCCTTCGGGCAGATGGATGTGGATGTCCTTGCGCGCGAACAGGCTTGGCTTGATGCCATAGCTCGGCGCGCGCGCCTTCACGAACGACAGCGCCGCCTGCACCGATTCGGTCATCACTTCGCCGAGCTTGCCGGTGGTGCGGACCTGGCCCTTGCCGGTCACGGTGACCGCCTCGATCGTCAGCAATTCGCCGCCGACCTCGGTCCAGGCGAGGCCGGTGACGGCGCCGATCTGGTCCTCGAGGTCGCCCATGCCATGCTTGTATTTCCGCACCCCCGAATAATCCGCGAGATTGTCGGGCGTCACGACGACGCTCTCCATCTTGCCTTCGAGGATGCGGCGCAGCGCCTTGCGCGCGAGCTTGGCGATCTCGCGTTCGAGGGTGCGGACGCCCGCTTCGCGGGTGTAATAGCGAATGAGATCGCGCAGGCCTTCGTCGGTCAGCTCGAACTCGCCGGCCTTCAGACCATGCGCCTCGATCTGCTTGGCGATCAGATGGAGCTTGGCGATCTCGACCTTCTCGTCCTCGGTATAGCCTTCGAGCCGGATGATCTCCATGCGGTCGAGCAGCGCCTGCGGCAGGTTGAGCGAGTTCGCCGTCGTCACGAACATGATGTCGGAAAGGTCGACGTCGATCTCCAGATAATGGTCCTGGAACTTGCCATTCTGTTCGGGGTCGAGCACTTCGAGCAGCGCCGAAGCCGGATCGCCGCGGAAATCCTGGCCCAGCTTGTCGATCTCGTCGAGCAGGAACAGCGGGTTCATCGTGCCGGCCTTTTTGAGGTTCGTCACGATCTTGCCCGGCAGCGAGCCGATATAGGTGCGGCGGTGGCCGCGGATTTCGGCCTCGTCGCGCACGCCGCCCAGCGACTGGCGGATGAATTCACGCCCGGTCGCTTTCGCGATGCTCTTGCCGAGGCTGGTCTTGCCGACACCCGGCGGGCCGACGAGGCACAGGATCGGCCCCTTCAGCTTGTTGGTGCGCGCCTGGACCGCGAGATATTCGACGATCCGGTCCTTGACCTTTTCGAGCGCATAATGGTCGTTGTCGAGCACCGCCTGCGCTGCGGCGATATCCTTTTTCAGCTTCGACTTCTTGCCCCACGGCAGGCCGATCAGCGTGTCGAGATAGTTGCGCACGACGGTGGCCTCGGCCGACATCGGCGCCATGCCGCGCAGCTTTTTCATTTCGGCCTGCGCCTTGGCCTTGGCTTCCTTGGACATTTTCATGCCCTCGATCTTGGCCGCCAGTTCGGCGAGGTCGTCCCCGCCCTCGCCATTGTCGTTGCCGAGTTCGCGCTGGATCGCCTTCAACTGCTCGTTGAGATAATATTCGCGCTGGCTCTTTTCCATCTGGCGCTTGACGCGGCCGCGGATCTTCTTTTCGACCTGCAGCACGCCGAGTTCGCCCTCCATGAAGGCGAAGACCATTTCGAGGCGCTTGGCGGGCTGGCCCTCGACGAGCAGCGCCTGCTTGTCGGCAACCTTGATGTTGAGATTGCCCGCGACCGAGTCGGCAAGGCGCGAGGCGTCCTCGATCTGCGACAGCTGCACCGCGGTTTCGGCGGGCATCTTCTTGTTGAGCTTGGCGTAATTTTCGAACTGGTCGACGACCGAGCGCATCAGCGCCGCCGTATCGACGCTGTCGTCCTCGGCATCGGCGATCGGCGTCACGCGCGCGACCACCGCCTTGTCGTCATTTTCGAGCGCGACGAGCTTGGCGCGCTCCTTGCCCTCGACGAGCACGCGGACGGTACCGTCGGGCAGCTTCAGCAGCTGGAGCACGGTGGCGATGACGCCGACGTCATAGAGGTCGTCGCGCTGCGGATCATCCTCGCCCGGATCGAGCTGAGCGACGAGGAAAATTTCCTTATCGGCTTCCATCGCGACTTCGAGCGCGGCGACCGAGCGATCGCGACCGACGAACAGCGGCACGATCATATGCGGGAAAACAACAATGTCGCGCAGCGGCAACAGGGGGAAAGTCTGGCTCATCATGGCTCCTGGACAAGCGCCCGCGACCGGCACGCCGTCCTTCTTATAGGGTCTTCAACCGCTAATATGGCGTAACTTGCCGCGCATTCAATGTCGCTGCGCTGAACGGCGCGGGAGCGCGCGCGTTCAGAAAGGCAGTTTGAAGCCCGGCGGCAGTTGCAGGCCGCTCGTCATCTTGCCCATTTCGGCATTGCTCGCCTGATCGGCCTTTTCGCGCGCGTCGTTGAACGCGGCGGCGAGCAGGTCTTCGAGCATCTGTTTGTCCGAAGGAACCATCAGGCTGTCGTCGATCGAGATCGCCTTGATACGGCCCTTGGCGCTCGCGGTGATGCGGACGAGTCCGCCACCCGAGATGCCTTCGACCTCAACGCCGTCGAGCTTCGCCTGCGCCTCCGCCATCTGCGCCTGCACGGTTTCGGCGGCTTGCTGCGCCGCCTTGAGCATTTCTTCCATCGATTTCATGGAGCGGACCTATGCCGCGTCTCGTCGCCCTCGACAAGCCTCGCGTCAGGAAAAGCCGCCAATGCGGCCTTGACGACGGGCAGTTCGCGGATGCGCTGGTCGTTGTCGGCGAGCGTCGCGGCGCGCACCTGCCCGAGGCTCGGCCGCCCTTCGCCCTCGCCGCTGCGCACCTGCCAGCGGCTACCGGTGGCCGAAAGCAAGGCGTCCCCAAGGTCGCGCGCGAAGCCGCCGTCGAGCGCTGCGACCGGGACAAAGACGATCGCGCCGGGTTCGAGGGTGATGATTCGCAGATGATCGTGCACGTCGACCGCGAGCCGATGATTGCCAGTGCTTTCGAGCAATTGATGAATTTGCGCCACGGTGAGCGCCGAAGCGGGTGTCTCGGCGGGCGGCACGGTTTCAGCGGCGACCGGTTCGGGCGCCTGCGCGGTCGCATCCTGCGCCGGCGCGACGGGCACAGGCAGTGGCGTCGCGGGGAAATGGCCGGTTTCGAGCAGCTTCGCGAGTTCGCCCGGATCGGGCATCGCGGCGGCATAGATTACCCGCAGCAGCAGCATTTCCAGATGCTCGAGCGGATTGTTGGCGCGCAGCACCTCGTCATGGCCCTTGAGCAGCAATTGCCACAGCCGGTTGAGCGGCGCGAAGCCAAGTTTCTGCGCCCAGTCGCCGATCCGTTCGCGGTCGGCCTCGGCGAGCGCGGGATCGTCGTGGCGCGACACCTTGGCCAGCGTGATCGCGTGGGTCAGGTCCATCAGCCCGCGCACCATCGCGACGGGTTCGATCCCCAGCGCATATTGGCCGCGCGCCAGGTCGATCGCCCCGCCGGCATCGCCCTCGAGGATCGTCGCCATCAAATTCGCGATCGACGAGCGGTCCGACAGGCCGAGCATGACCCGCACCTGCGCCGCGCCGATCATCCCGCCGCCATCGAGGTCGGCGTGCGCGATCGCCTGGTCGAGGATCGACAGGCCGTCGCGCACCGAGCCTTCGGCGGCGTTGGCGATCAGCCAGATCGCGGGCGCTTCGGCCTCGACGCCTTCTTTTTGCAGGATCGAGCTGAAATGGCTGAACAGCATGTCGGGGGTGATGCGGCGGAGGTCGAAGCGCTGGCAGCGCGACAGCACCGTCACCGGGACCTTGTTCACTTCGGTCGTCGCGAACAGGAATTTGACGTGCGGCGGCGGTTCTTCGAGCGTTTTCAAGAGCGCATTGAACGCGTTGCGCGACAACATATGCACTTCGTCGATGATGTAGATCTTGTAGCGCGCCGACACCGCGGCGTAGCGCACCGCCTCGATGATCTCGCGCACATCGTCGACGCCGGTGTTCGACGCGGCGTCCATCTCGATCACGTCGATATGGCGGCCCTCGGTGATGGCGCGGCATGGTTCGCAGATGCCGCAGGGATCGATCGTCGGCCCGCCCTGCCCGTCGGGACCGATGCAGTTCAGCGCCTTGGCGATCAGCCGCGCGGTCGAGGTCTTGCCGACCCCGCGCACCCCGGTCATCAGGAAGGCGTGCGCCAGCCGGTCGCGCGCGATCGCATTGCCGAGCGTGCGCACCATCGCGTCCTGGCCGATCAGTTCGGCAAAGGTTTGCGGGCGATATTTGCGCGCAAGGACGCGGTATGGGCCACTCGAAGCGGGCGCCGTGGTGGTCGGCAAATCCATGCCCGGCATCGGTGGTTCATCGTCGGCGGAATCGCTCATGCAATCCGTATTAGGGACGGCGGGCGCGCTTGTCGAAGGGGGAAATGGGTGGGAGCCGGAACGACCCGCGGCGAATTCGTTGCGGCTGCTTCCTTCCGGACCTGACCGGGTTGGCGAAGACCACGTCCGCCCGACTCCCGCGGCGCATATGGCGGCCGCGGGGACGAAAATCAAGCATCGTCAGAGGCCGCCTTCGGCGACGGTTTTCAGATAGGCGTGGATCGCGGCGATTTCGGCATCGGTGAAATGGCTGTACCGACCTTGCGCGACCTCCGCCATCAGCCCGAGCTTGCGTCCGCCCGCCGGAACACCCGTACGAAGCAGGCGCACGAAATCCTTCAGCTCATAAGAACCGGCAATTCTGATATCGGGCCGTTCTGCCTTGACCAGGCCTTGCTTTCCGCCGCGCAGGTCCATTTCGTGGCACTCGGCGCAAGTTGCGCGAACCATATAGCGTGCGAGCCGATGCTCCGGCCCCGCGTCGGGGGGCCATGCCTTTCCTTCACGCTCGACACCGACGGCAGAGGAGTAATATTCGCCCTTCGCCATTTCCGCCTTCAATATTGGCCCGAAGGTCGGCAGCGGATGCGCCTCGCCCTGTTTTGGACGGCTACGGATATAGGCGACCAGCGCGTTCATGTCGGCGTCGGCGATCTGGCTGAAGAGGCGCGACGGCATATCCAGAGCGGCGTACCGTCGGGTTTCTTTCCTTCGGCAATGACGCGTTTCAGTTCGGAATCATTATAGCTCGCGGCCGACAAGGTCAGATTGGCGGTCCAAAGCCTGCCATAACCGGCTTCACTCCAGTCCTCGCCGGTTAGGTCCTTGCCGTGGCAGCCCGAACAGCCGAGGATGATCGACAGGCGCTCGCCATGCTTGACGGGATCGGGCGAGAGTTTTGCAAAGGCGACAGGTGGCTCGCGCTTTTCATCGGGCGCGCCGCATGCAGCCAACAACGCCAAAGCAGATAGTGCCAATCCCCGCATCGCTTCATCTCCCCGATCAAGACGCTCCGAATTCCCCCGCGACGTCCGTTCGCATCAGCGCGGCCCCTGCATATTGCGGCTTTCGGACGGAATATGGACGGTCAGCCCGTCCATCGCTTCGGTCAGCAATATCTGGCACGCAAGGCGGCTGGTGCGCCGTGCACCGGCGGCGAGGTCGAGCATGTCCTCTTCCATCTCGGTCGCTTCGGGCAAACGGTCGAAATCTTCTTTCGCGACGATGACATGGCAGGTCGAGCAGGCCATCTGACCCTCGCAAGTCCCTTCGAGCGGCATCAGATGCGCTTGCGCGACGTCGAGCAGGATCGAACCCGGCGCGGCCTCGACCTCGGTCCGTCCTTTTCCGTCGGCGTGGATGAAGGTGACGCGCATCAATTGCCCCCCTGCAGCCGTGCGGCCTGTTTGATCGCGTCGAGTCCGTCGCGCAACTCGGCCTCGGTCGTGTAGCGGCCCCAGCCGAGACGGATCGACGCGCGCGCGGCGGCTTCGCTCACGCCCATCGCGCGCAGCACATGGCTGACCTTGCCCGACCCGCTGCCGCACGCGCTGCCAAGCGAGAAGGCAATATTGCGCGCGTCGGACATCAGGCGGAGACCGTTGACGCCCTCGCGGCGGACATTGAGATTACCGTGGTAGCGATGCTCCACCGACCCGTTGATCGCCCATTCGGGGAGCATGTCGCGCGCGATCGACCAGAGGTGTTCGATATGCGCTGCGTCTGCATCGAACCGCTCGGCCGCAAGCGCCGCCGCGGCGCCAAAACCGGCGCAGAGCGCGGGCGAGACGGTGCCGGAGCGCATGCCCTGTTCCTGCGCGCCGCCGAACATCAGCGGCGGCAAGTCGACCCCGTCCCTGACCCACAGCGCACCGATGCCCTTGGGACCGTGGATTTTGTGCGCCGAGATGGCGATCAGGTCGGGGCCGTCGGGAATGGCGACGCGGCCATAGCCCTGCACCGCATCGCACAGCAGCAGGCTGTTCTTCGCATGGGCGGCGGCAGCGAAATCACCGACCGGCTGGATCGTGCCGACTTCGTTGTTCACCAGCATCGTCGCGACGATACCGCCTTCGGGAATCGACGCATCGTCGGGCGCCAGCGCGACGCCCTCGCCATCGACCGGCAGGATCGCGGCGTTCAACCGTTCGAGGCATTGCAGCGACGCGGCATGTTCGATGCTCAGCCCCGCCACGCCGCCGGGCATAACCTCCGCGCCGCGCAGCAGCGCCCAGTTGAGCGCCTCGGTCGCGCCCGAGGTGAAGAAGACCCGTCCGTCTTTGGGCAGCAGCGCCGCGACCTGATCGCGCGCGACTTCGACTGCGGCGGCGGCGGCGCGACCGCCCTTGTGCGTGCTCGACGGATTGGCGAAACCATCGCCGTCACCGGGGCCCGCCAGCCAGCGCAGCATCGCTTCGCGCGCCTCGGGAGCGAGCGGGGTGGTCGCCTGATAATCGAGGTAGATCATGGGCGGCATCTGCCCTCTAATCCCGGTCGTGTCGAGCGGCGGAAAATGGAAAGCGCGCGCAGCCTTATTGCGAGCGATTCGCAAAAGTTGCAACTTGCTACTCATTTTCTATATAGGCCGCGCCTTCGCTCCGCCACCCCGCCGCTCCGGCGATTCGGCTCCGAGCCCAAAACATAAGAGGTGCTTCCATGCCCGACGTGATTTTCCCCGGCCCCGAAGGCCGTATCGAAGGCCGTTTCTCGCCCCCGCCGCGTGCCCGCGCGCCGGTCGCGCTGATCCTGCATCCGCACCCGCAGGGCGGCGGCACGATGAACGACCGCATCACGCAGGCGATGTACAAGAGCTTCGTTGCGCGCGGCTTCGCGGTGCTGCGCTTCAACTTCCGCGGCGTCGGCCGCAGCCAGGGCACGTTCGACAACGGCATCGGCGAGTTGAGCGATGCCGCGTCGGCGCTCGACTGGGTGCAGTCGATCCACCCCGAGGCGCAGACGACGTGGATCGCGGGCTTCAGCTTCGGCGCGTGGATCGGCATGCAGCTTTTGATGCGCCGCCCCGAAATCCGCGGCTTCCTGTCGGTCGCGCCGCCGGCGAACATGTATGACTTCAGCTTCCTCGCCCCCTGCCCCTCCTCGGGCATCATCGTCGCGGGCGGCCAGGACGAGATCGTGCCGCCGAGCGCGGTGCAGAAGCTGGTCGACAAGCTGCGCACGCAAAAGGGCATCACGATCCATCACGACGAGATCCCGCGCGCCAATCACTTTTTCGAGCATGAGCTCGACCAGTTGATGAAGTCGCTCGATAACTATTTGGATATGCGGCTCGCCCCCGATTCGCCAATCCGCTGAGGCGTCAATCGAGCAGGCCTGCCTGCTCGATCATCGCGGCGGGCATATAGACGAGCAGGATCAGCGCGAGTTCGCCGCAGATGACGGCGGCGATCGCGCGAATCCACCCGCCGCGTCCTTCGCCGGCGTAAAATTGGCGGACGGCAAAGATCGTGAAACCGAGGCCGAATGTGAGACGCACCAGATTGCGCCCGATGCTGCGGTCGGCGAGGAACAATTGCATCGTCAGGTCGGCGGCCACGACCAGCAGGGTTGCCTGCGCCAAGACGTAGAGCCGCATCACCATCGTGCCGAACAGTCCGGCGGACGCGCCGCGATAAAATATGAAATGGAGCACGAGCGCGGAAATCAAGGCCGATAGCAGCGGCATGATCAGCGGTTCGTTCTGCAGCATCTCGATCACCGAGAGATCGGTCTTGGTGCTCCCCGGCAGGAAACGCGCGCGCAGGGCGATGTTCAGGGTGAGCGCCACCGCGATATAGGGCACCGCCTTGACGAGGATATCGCGGTCGCTCTCGATATAACGGCGGATCAACACGCCCGGCCGGCGAAACAGCCCGATCAGCGTGTGCAAAACGCCCTTTTCCCACCAATTCTCGACGAGCTCGTTCACGACCGTGTGGTGGTTGATCGGTTCGGGGCGCAAATCCTTGCCGCAGTCGGGACAAAAGCGCCCATCGCCGCGGTGGACGCAGTCGTCGCTCATTCGGTGGCGGTGCTCGCGGGGGTGTCCTTGACCGGCACCAGCCAGACCGCGACATTGGCGAACATCACGAGCGCCGCGACGAGCATCAGCAGCGCACGGCGCCGATCGCCCTTGCGGAAAATATAGATGGCGCCCCCGGTCAAAACGGCCCCGGTGAGCATCAGCACGGACATGATCGTGTCGGACATGGCGAGGCTTTATCGGCTGCGTCACAAATTTGCCACCTCGCTTATGGCCATATGCAGCGCCTTCGCCTAAAGGCCGCTCATCGATTCCCTCCAGCCTTGCGGGAGCCGCATCATGCGCATCGCCATTGCCTCCGATCACGCCGCTTATGAGCTGAAAGCCCAGCTTGCGGACTGGCTGCGCGAGCAGGGCCACGAGGTCGAGGATCTGGGCACCAACGGCCCCGACAGCGTCGATTATCCCGATTATGGCTACGCCCTCGCCGAAGCCGTCGCGAGCGGTCGCGTCGAAAAGGGCGTCGCGCTCTGCGGTTCGGGCATCGGCATCTCGATCTCGGTCAACCGCAACCCGGCGTGCCGCTGCGCGCTGGTCAGCGAACCGCTGTCGGCCAGCCTGTCGCGCCAGCACAATGACGCGAACGTCATCGCGATGGGTGCACGGCTGACCGGAATCGATATGGCCAGGGCGTGTCTCGACGCATTTCTGACCACCGATTTCGCCGGCGATCGCCACGCGCGCCGCGTCGACAAGCTTTCCAAGCCTCCCTTCAATTTGGCCCAACTGGAGACCAGCCGATGACCACAGACACGCTCGCCAAGCCCATCAAATCGGCCGGATACTTCACCGACGGCGTCGACATCGTCGACCCTGCGGTCGCAGCGGCGATGAAACATGAGATGGAGCGCGAACGCTATCAGATCGAGCTGATCGCCTCGGAAAACATCGTCTCCAAGGCGGTGCTCGAAGCGCAGGGGTCGGTGTTCACCAACAAATATGCCGAGGGCTATCCCGGCCGCCGCTATTATCAAGGCTGTGCGCCGTCGGACGAGGTCGAGACGCTGGCGATCGACCGCGCCAAGAAATTGTTCGACTGCAATTTCGCCAACGTCCAGCCGCACTCGGGCGCGCAGGCGAATGGCGCGGTGATGCTGGCGCTGACCAAGCCCGGCGCGACGATCCTGGGGATGAGCCTCGACGCCGGCGGTCACCTGACCCACGGCGCGCCGCCCGCGATGTCGGGCAAATGGTTCAACGCGGTGCAGTACGGCGTGCGCCCCGACGACCATCTCGTCGACTTCGACCAGGTCGAGGCGCTGGCGAAGGAACATCGCCCCGCCCTCATTATCGCGGGCGGCTCGGCCTATCCGCGCACGCTCGACTTCGCGCGCTTCCGCGCCATCGCCGATGATGTCGGCGCGCTGCTGATGGTCGACATGGCGCATTTCGCCGGCCTCGTCGCCGGCGGCGCCCACCCCTCGCCGATGGAGCATGCGCATGTCGTCACGACGACGACGCACAAGACGCTGCGCGGCCCGCGCGGCGGCATGATCCTGACCAACGACGAGGCGATCGCCAAACGCATCAATTCGGCGGTCTTCCCGGGCCTGCAGGGCGGCCCGCTGATGCATGTCATCGCCGCCAAGGCGGTGGCGTTCGGCGAAGCGCTGCGCCCCGAGTTCAAGGACTACGCGAAAGCGACGATCGCCAACGCCCAAGCGCTCGCGAACCGGCTGAAGGCGCGCGGCGCCGATGTCGTGGCGGGCGGCACCGACACGCATCTCGCGCTGATCGACCTGCGCCCGCTCGGCATCACCGGCCGCGACGCCGACGAGGCGCTCGAGCGCTCGGCGATCACCTGCAACAAGAATGGCGTGCCCTTCGACCCGCTGCCCCCGGTCAAGACCAGCGGCATCCGCGTCGGCTCCCCCGCGGGCACGACGCGCGGTTTCGGCATCGCCGAGTTCGAGGACATTGGCGACATGGTCGCCGACGTGCTCGAAGCGCTGCGCGATAAGGGCGAGCATGGCGACGCCGATGTCGAGGCCGATGTCCGCAAGCGCGTCCGCGCTTTGTGCGAACGCTTCCCGATCTACGAAGGCTGAACCCATGGCACGTCCCAATCCCGAAGAGCCGACGCTGGTCGAAGTCGCGATCGAAGAGGTCAAGGCGATGGGCAAGCAGGGGATGCAGCATCCTTCGACAAAGCCCGTGCTGACCGGCGGCGCGATCGGCGCCGTCGCGGGGATCGTGCTGCCCGTCATCAGCTGGCCGGTCGGCCTGTTCGCGGGCGCCGCGATCGCGCTTTACAACCGGGTGAAACGCTGACCGATGCGTTGTCCTTATTGCGGCCATGAAGACAGCCAGGTGAAGGACAGCCGTCCGACCGAGGACGGCGCGGCGATCCGGCGGCGGCGGCAATGCGAGGATTGCGGCGCCCGCTTCACCACCTTCGAGCGGATCCAGTTGCGCGAAGTCGCGGTGCTCAAGGCCGACGGCGGCCGCGAGCCGTTCGACCGCGAGAAATTGATGCGCAGCGTCCAGATCGCCTGCCGCAAGCGCCCGATCGACGCCGCGCGCATCGAGCGGCTGGTGTCGGGCATCCAGCGCCAGCTCGAAACCTCGGGCGACAATGAGGTCAAGGCATCGCAGATCGGCGGCATGGTGATGGAAGCGCTCAAGGGCTTCGACAGCGTCGCCTATATCCGCTTCGCCAGCGTCTATCGCGAATTCACCGAGGCCAAAGATTTCGAGGAGTTCGCCTCGACGATCAACGAGGCGGCGCACAAGGGGTGAACAAGGAAATCGCCCCCGACGTCGCCCCGCCCCCCGTCATCGTCCTCGTCCGCCCGCAGCTCGGCGAGAATATCGGCAAGGCGGCGCGCGCGATGCTCAATTTCGGGCTGACCGAATTGCGGCTGGTGACCCCGCGCGACGGCTGGCCCAACCCCGACGCCGGCCCCGCCGCGTCGGGCGCCGATATCGTGCTGGCCGAGGCGCGGGTGTTCGCCAGCCTCGCCGAAGCGACCGCCGACTGCACCCACATCTATGCCACCACGGTTCGTAAGCGCGGTGTGTCGAAGCCGGTGCTGACGCCGGAGGCTGCGGCGCGCCAGGTTCGCGCGACCGCCGGGCGGTCGGCCTATGTCTTCGGCGCCGAACGGTCGGGGCTGGAAACCGATGATGTCGCGCTCGCGCACACCATCGTCACGGTGCCGATCAATCCCGAATTCGGGTCGCTCAATCTCGCGCAGGCGGTGATCCTGCTGGCTTATGAATGGTCGAAGGGAGAGGCGCTGGCGAGCCCGCCCGCCGTCGAGCTTGCGCCGCCGGCGCCGCACGCGGAGCTGGAAGAATTGATGCAACATTTCGTGCGCGATCTGGAGGCGGCGGGGTATTTCTTCCCGGAGAATCGCAAGACCGCAACCCTGCGCACGTTGCGCACCGCGCTGACCAAGGCGAATTGGTCGAGCAACGATATGCGGATGATGCACGGCATCATAACGGCTCTTGGCAGAACGCCCCGACCGCGTTAAGCGTCGGTCATCGCCACATGGTGCGGCGCACCATTTTTCTTTGCCGAAAAACAACGCGCCGCGAGGCAAAATCCCCCAGGAGTTTGATTCGCATGCTCACTTTACTGCTCTCGCTTGCCCTGTCGGCCGCCTCGCCGGACGCCGCCATCGTCGAATCGACGGGCAACCAGCAGGCCCAGCCGGCAAAACCGGCCAAGCCCAAGAAGGTCTGCCAGAAGGTCGAAATGTCCGGCAGCAACGTACCGAAACGCATCTGCCGTACCGTTCAGGCCCCCAAAGCCGAAACCGGCAACACCATCGCGGATTCGGAGAAGCCCGCCGGCAACAGCACCAACTGAGGCCGACGCGTCAGGCCGGGTCCGCGCGGATCCGGTCCCAGCGGACCATCTCATAGGCGATCGACTGCTCGACCAGTTCGTCCCATACCGCGCGCAGGCGATCGGGTTCCAGCCCGGCGGCCTCGGCTTCGCGCGCGACGTTGTCGAGCACCTGCGCCTTGCGCGCCTCGTCGCGAACGACATTGCGATCGGGCTTGATGCGTGCCGCCGCATCCATATAGCCGAAGCGGCGAACGAGCAGCGTCACCAGCGCCCGGTCGACCTCGTCGACCCCGGCACGGACGTCAATCATCGTTTCGCAATGTTCGGGAGATTTGGCAGCGGTCATGCGCGCTGGCTTTAGCGGCTTTTTCCCGCCTGTCGAGCCGGTGCGGCGATGCTTGACTTTCCCCACTGCCCCGTCTAACCGCGCGCCTTCGCAATGGACCCCGCACCCCGGTGAAGCGGCGGTCGCATATGGCATCTGCCCATATGGTGCGACCCGGGAACCGCCGAAATCCTTCGGCACGCAGCATATTGGAGACGACAAATGTCGAAGCGCCAGAGCGCCAAGTATAAACTCGACCGCCGCATGGGCGAGAACATCTGGGGTCGCCCCAAGAGCCCGGTCAACCGCCGCGAATATGGCCCCGGCCAGCACGGCCAGCGCCGCAAGGGCAAGGTGTCGGACTTCGGCATCCAGCTCCGCGCGAAGCAGAAGCTGAAGGGCTATTACGGCGACATCACCGAGAAGCAGTTCAAGAAGAACTATTTCGAAGCGTCGCGCATGAAGGGCGATACCGGCCAGAACCTGATCGGCCTGCTCGAACGCCGCCTCGACGCGGTCGTCTATCGCTCGAAGTTCACCCCGACGATCTTCTCGGCGCGCCAGCTGGTCAGCCACGGCCACGTCTATGTGAACGGCGTGAAGTGCAACATCGCCAGCCGCCTCGTGAAGCCGGGTGACGAAATCACCCTCGGCAAGAAGGCGCAGGAAATGGCGCTGGTCGCCGAAGCGCAGAGCCTGCCCGAGCGCGACCTGCCCGAATATCTCGCCATCGACGGCACCAAGGCGACCTATGTCCGCGTTCCGACGCTCGACGAAGTGCCCTATCCGGTGAAGATGGAACCGAACCTGGTCGTCGAATTCTATTCGCGCTGATCCGGCGGTTCATCGCAGGAAACAAAAGGGCGGTCCGGCAACGGGCCGCCCTTTTCGTTGGGCGACGAGCCATGGATATCCGAGTCGACGCCGACCTGAGGCCCATATTTGATCTCGAACATCGCCTTTACCCGCATCCAGACCGACATATGCCTGCTTTACGCCTGATCCCAGCCATTCGCGGCGACGACGCAGAGAACTACAGCTTTAGGACCCGCCATCCTCGCCTCGATGCATGGTTACTTGTGCCCCGTCAGCTTTTGAGCTCCGGTACGACTTTGTCGCGACGCTGCACGAGTAGCACTGCTTCGTAAGGCGGCGACCAATTATCAGTATTTTTGGCGAATAGCACGCAGCTCGCGGCATCGTCGCGCTCCAGCGCCCCTGCCGCGAAATGTTCCATATGCACGCGCCGTAGGTGAACGTTTTCCTCCTGATGGACATAGAAGCCGACTGTCGCTTTGCGATTGAGCGGGGGCACGATCTCCATGAAGCATTCGTGGCCCGGCTTTGCGTTCCTGCGGGTGACCGATTTCTTCAGCCTGTTAAGGCCACGTTCGACCTTCAACTGCTCTTCAGGGCTCGCTGAGCTTAGGATAAAAATGCCCATGGTGGTCCATCCGCTGGGCTTGGTCCGCGCCAGTTTATTTATGATTTCCTTATAACTTCGGTGGATCGTTGGTGCGGGCTTCTTCAACGCTATCCCGACGTCTCGTGCATTATAGTATCGATCGATCACATCGGACATTCCTGACACCATCAGACTATGGAAGTCTTCTCGTCCCGTTCCAAGGTTGAAGCCCGTCGAGAGGTGTTAGCGTCCGCGCTCGTGGTGTAATTTCCGGTGTAGGCGATGGTGTATTCCGGGGTGGGGCATGCCCCACCCCGGAATGCGGCGTC